>Ga0302184_10002672_pt1 | contig 11268 bp, 13 predicted proteins | sample I_Palsa_N3_3_FD_200233 | JGI IMG/M metagenome (GOLD analysis project Ga0302184, IMG submission 200233) | Peat permafrost microbial communities from Stordalen Mire near Abisko, Sweden - I_Palsa_N3_3 | ecosystem: Environmental > Terrestrial > Soil > Palsa > Peat permafrost | place: Sweden...
TCCGCGGCCCCTGCGACCACGCCCAGGCCCACCGCGGCTACCGGCCCGGCCGCAAGCTCCGGCACCTGATCGCCGCCCGCAACGCGACGTGCACGGCGCCGGGTTGCGGGCAGCCCGCGGCGCGGTGCGACTTGGATCACACGGTTCCCTGGCATCTCGGCGGCCTCACGTGTCCCTGTAATATCGCTCCGTTGTGCCGTCGTCACCATCGGTGTAAACAGGCCCAGGGGTGGTGGCTGGATCAAAGTGAACCGGGTGTGCTGCGATGGCGGACCCCGGCCGGCCGCACCCACACCACCACCCCGACCGTGTATCCCCAATAGCTCGCTAGCGAGTTTGTGCCACGATTTCATGCATGGTCGTGGAGGATCCTTCGGCGGAGTGCTTCGTCTGCCATAAGCACCAGACACGGGGACCGCTGATGCCCGGCGGCCCAGTCGGCGAGGATGACCTGGTCGTCGTCTCGCACCTGGCTCCGGGTAGCTCCGGCCGTCCCATCTATCTCGGACACCTTTTCGTCGAGCCCTGGCGGCACGCGCCTGGCCTGGGTGATCTTACTGATCTCGAGGCGCGAGCCGTGGGCTGGTGGTGCACGCGCGCCAGCCGGGCGCTGCGCGAGGTCGCCGGGGCCGAGCACGTATATGCGGCCGTGATCGGGGACCAAGTCCCGCACCTACACGTCCACCTGACGCCAAGGTCTGGAACCGCAAATTGCGGATCTGGTCCGTGACCTGCGTGCCTACCTCAACTCCGCGGATAGCGATCCGGCCACCTGATAAGGATTGGCCGCCCAGTCCGCCGGCAGCGAAATCGGAAATCGCAGGCGGCCGTCCACTCGTACGCTGGCAATATGGCCGAGCACGCGAATGTCTATCCATTGCGGCGAGAGCCCAAACCGGAGCCGCGCCCGAAGCAGCCCCGCCCCCAGCAGCCCCGCCGCCAGGAGTCCGGCCCTCCGCAGCCCCCGCCTCCCGAACCGCTCTGGCGGGAGGTGCTCGGCCAGCGTCTCCACGCCCTCCGCCAGCGTCGGCAGGAAACATTGTCGGAAACGGCCGGCCGGGCGGGGATATCGCCGCAGTATCTGTCCGAGATCGAGCGCGGGCGGAAGGAACCGTCGAGCGAGATGATCGCGGCTCTCGCCGGAGCGCTGGGAATCACCCTGACCGGGCTGACGGAGCAGGTCGCGGGCGATCTGCGGCGCCAGTACGGCACCGCTGTGACCAATGAATCCGGCCCGGTCATGCTCGCCCGCGCGGCGTGATGCCCTAGATTCCCGCGGCGGCTGGGGCGCCGGACGTGATGGCGTCCGGAAACCGCCGCCCGAGCACGTGGTCCACGATCCCGTATTCCAGCGCCGCCTGGGCCGTAAGGACCCGGTCGCGGTCGGTGTCGGTTCGCAGCGTCTGCACCGACTGGCCGGTGTGCCTGGAGAGGATCGCTTCGATATCGGCGCGCATCCGCACCAGCTCGTCCGCCTGCAGGATCAGATCCGGAATCGGTCCCTGACCGCGTGCCGCCGGCTGATGCAGCACGATCCGCGCGTGCGGCAGCACGGCCCGCCGCCCCGCGCTCCCGGCTGCGAGCAGGACGGCGCCGACGCCGATGGCCTGGCCCACGCAGGTGGTCGCGACCGACGCCTGGATGAACTGCATGGTGTCGTATACGGCGAGCATGGGGGGCAGGTCGCCGCCCTCACAGTTGATGTACAGGTTGATCTCCTGCTCGGCGCTGTCCGCCTCGAGGTGCAGCAGCTGAGCGATGAGCGTGTTGGCGACGCCGGAATCGATCGGAGTGCCAAGGTAGACGATGCGCTCGGTCAGCAGGTGCGAGTACACGTCCATGATCCGCTCGCCGCGGGGATGCTGGGCGATGACGTTCGGGATGGTGTAGCTGCTCATCTTTTTTCCCCCTGCAATCCGATCCGGTGTTCTCTGGTCGGCATGACCTGGCTGAACGAGCCGACGATCTCGTCCACGAAACCGAACTCCCTGGCCTCGGTGGCCGTGTACCAGTGGTCATGCAGCGAATCGTCGAAGATGCGCTCGATGGGCTGGCCGGTGTCCTCCGCGATGAGTCCGAGCACGGTGTCCACCGTGTGCCGCAGATCGTCGGCCTGGACTTCGATGTCGACCGCGCTGCCGCCGATGCCGGCTGAGCCGCGGTGCATGAGGATTCGGGCGTGCGGCAGCGCGAATCGCTTGCCCTTGGTGCCGGCCGAGAGCAAGAACTGCCCGGCGCTGCAGGCCAGCCCGAGCGCCAGGGTGGAAACATCGCACGGTACGAGCCGCATGATGTCGCGGATGGCGAGCATGGATGGCACCGAACCGCCAGGTGAGTGAATCCACAAGGCGACATCGGCGGCCGGATCCTCGGCGGCGAGCCTGAGCAGCTGCGCCGCAAGGAGCGTCCCGTTGTCGTCGTCGAGTACCCCGTCCAGCACGAGGATGCGCTGAACCAGCAGCTGCTCCCGCACACGCTCGCTGAAGGCGGGAGTCTTGTCGTCGTGAGCCATGCCCCCAGCCTGCGGCATGACCGCCCGGAAAGACCCCGCACGCTGCTGTCAGCAGATCTGCCCACGGCAGCGCCGTATCTCCGGGCCTGACCCGAACCCGCCAGCCGGTCGTGCCTGTTTGCCTCCGCGGCAGCCTTGTCAGTCGCCGCGGCTACCCTCAGGCATGACTGCCGGCGTCCGGCTCAGCTCGTGAGCCGCGCCCGTCAACTGGGAGGGGGATGGACATCAGCCAGGATCCGCGCCCGCCAGCCAGGCGGCCCCGGGGAACCGCGGTGGCCGTTACCGTGGTCGCCGCCCTCTGGGTGCTTGCCGCCTGTTCAGCCGCGGCCTCGGGCGGTCATTCCGCACCGCAGCCGCGCACCAGCGGCGCCAGTGGCACCAGCGACACTTCCGCGCCCCCGCATGGCAGCTCGGCCTGGCTGCTTACTAGATCGGCGTTGTCCCAGCTCATCGCCGACCCGGCCGTCCGGGCCATGCTGCAGGGCGCGCTCATCTATGAGATCCTGCAGCCGGGGCAGCAGCCGATCGCTGGCATCACCGCGAAACCGGTCGTGACCTTCGCCTCCGCGACCGCCCTCGAGGACGCGGTAACCGGCGGCCGGCTTCCAGCCGGGACCTATGGCGTTCTGTACGATCCCGAAGCCTGGTCCTTTACCCCCGTGGCCGAGCAGCGGGACCCCGTGCAGGCCGCTACCCGAGCCGCAGCCGTGGCTCATGCGCATGGTCTGCGGCTGATCGTAACCCCTGCGCTGAATCTCACCACCGTCCTGGCGCCCGGCAGCCAGCAGCCGAGGTGGCGGGCGTTCCTCGACCTGAACCTCGTCGCTCGCCTGGCCGTGGTGGCCGACATCATCGAGATCCAGGCCCAGAGCCTGGAGCGAGAAACTGCCGCCTACACCGCCTTCGTCCAGGCCGCGACGTCGCAAGCCAGCATCGCGAACCCGCGGATCATCGTGCTGGCGGGGCTGTCCACCAATCCCCCGGGCGCGCCGGTTGACAGCCAGCAGCTGACGGCGGCCGTCCGGGCCACCCGGTCCATGGTCGACGGCTACTGGCTCAACATTCCCGGCCAGGGCCCGCGCTGTCCGACCTGCAATGCCCCCCGCCCAGACATCGCCATCCAGACCCTCCAGTCGCTGCCCTGACCGCGTCAAGTGACCGATGAGCCGGAAGGCGACGGAGCGTCTGAATGGCACAACGAAACAGGAGATAGACATGTCAAGAGGGTTGACCAGGCAGGCTCTTGAGGCTCTGGACACCGCGCTGGCGCGTCACGTCGACCAGGCCGAGCTTCCCGGGCTGGTCGCGCTCGTGGCCCGTGACGACGACGTGCATGTCGCGGCAGTGGGGCACCGGGCCTTCGGCGACAGCGAGCCGATCGGGCGTGACGCCATCTTCCGCATCGCGTCGCTCACCAAGCCGATCGTCGGCGTGGCGGCGATGCTGCTCGTCCAGGACGGCGCGGTGGCGCTCGATGATCCAGTTGGACGTTGGCTACCCGAGCTGGCCGAACCGCGGGTCCTGCGCAGCTTGGCATCCGAGCTCGACGACACGGTGCCGGCCGAGCGGCCGATCACGGTCGAGGACGTGCTGTCGTTCCGCTTCGGCTTCGGCTCGATCATGGATCCTGGGCCCTACCCGATCCAGCGGGCCGAAAGTGACCTGGGCCTCAAGACGCTCAGCCCGCCGTGGCCGCCGGTTGATCTCACCTCCGACGAATGGATCGCCCGGCTGGGCCGCCTGCCGCTGCTCGACCAGCCCGGCGCGCGATGGCGTTATAACACCGGCGCTTCGGTAGCCGGTGTCCTTATCGAGCGGGTCGCGGGCCTGCCTCTCGGCGAGGTGCTGCACGAGCGGGTATTCAAGCCGCTCGGCATGACCGACACCGGCTTCTACGTCCCGGCCGGCAAGCTCGGCCGCTTCACGACGTTCTATGCTCCCGGCGCGGGCCCCGGCGAGCTGCAGGTGCTAGACCGGCCCGAAGGCTGGTATTCGTCGCCGCCCAAGTGGCCGGACGCATCGAGCTGGCTGGTGTCGACGGTGGATGACCTATGGGCGTTCGCCTCGATGCTGGCGGTCGGCGGCGGTGGCCTGCTCTCGGCCGAATCGGTGGCTCTGATGACCCGCGACCGCATGACGGCCCAGGACCGGGCCGAGAACCGGATATTCGTGGGCGATCACAGCGGCTGGGGCCTCATGATGCTGGTTCCGGCGGCGAACGGCTCGCGCGGCGTGCCCGGCGGGTTCGGCTGGGAAGGCGGCGGCGGCACCGCCTGGCGTACCGACCCCTCGACCGGGCTCACCGGCATCCTGCTGACCCAGCGGATGGTGACCTCCCCGGAGCCGACCGAGCTGGTGAAGGACTTCTGGGCCGCCGCCTACGCTTCCATCGTCGCCTGATCAGTGCCTCAGGTCCGTGCGCGTCGCGACCGCAGACCGAGCTGGAACAGGTAGATGATGAGGAGCACGATCAGCGCCAGGCCGGCGAGGAGCGAGGCGTAGAAGAGGGTGTCGCCTAGGTCCGCGGCGAATTTATTGTGGCGGCCCATGCCATGGTGGGCGTCTCCCAGCGGGGATGCGATAAGGAAAAGTGCAATCGCTCCGATGGCGACACCGATCAGCAGCTTGCCTTTGATGATCATGACGGGATCCTCCTTATGCGGTGCGGCGGCTAACGCCGTCGTCGTCGGTAACACCGTCGCAGCACGGAGTCAGCGGTGTCGTCCGTCGCCGGATCGATCTTCGCGAAGCCGGTCCTCCCTGAGCAGGACCCGGTGATCACCGCGCAGGCCGATGCGCTCTGTGCGAGCGGCCAGTACTGTGCGAACCATGGGGAGATTCGGCGCACGGGATTTGCGGATAGCCGACGCGGCCGCTGCGGTTTGCCTCTGCGCGATCGTCCTCGCCACGGAATTCGCCCAGGGAAAGGTAAGCCTGACTGGCACGCTGTCCGCCGTCGTGGTGTCCTCCACGGTGGCGTTCCGGCGCCGGGCCCCGGCCTCGATGGCGGTCCTCGCCGCCGCCGGAGTGTCGGTAGCGGGCAGCTCAAGTCCCGCGCAACTGGCCGGCTCCATCGCCTTTGTGCTCGATTACTACATGGTCGGCCGTAAAAGCGCCGAGTGCGGCTGGACGTGGATCGACGCGGCCTTGCTCGCGCTGCCGGTGCTGGGGATCGCGCTGTCCCCGAACACGCCAGAGCCAGGTGACCCGTTTGCCGTGGACGTCGTCTCCGTGTGGGCGTTTTTCTTTGTCATCCCATTTGCCGCCGGGCGTATCGTCGGCGGCCGCATCGCACTGACTGCCACCCTTAAAGTCAACACCGAGCGCCTCGCCGAAGAGCAGCGTGAGCGGGCCCGGCGAGTGGCGGCGGCCGAACGGGCCAGGATCGCGCGGGAGTTGCACGATGTTGTCGCCCATAGCGTGAGCGTCATGGTGATCCAGGCCGTGGCCGCCCGGGCGGTGGCAGGCCGGGACCGGGGCGCGGCCGCGGAGGCGTTGCGGTCGGTGGAACGATGCGGCCGGGAGGCGCTGACCGATCTGCGCCAGATGATCGGGGTGCTGCACCGCGACGACATAGAGGTACTAGGGGCGGCCCCCCCGGGGCTCGCGCAGCTCGAGCGGCTTGCCGAGCGGGCGCGTACCGCGGGATTGCCCGTGGACGTGCGGGTGGAGGGCGAATCCCGGCCACTGTCCGCCGGCCTGGACCTGGTTTCGTACCGGGTGGTGCAAGAGGCGCTGACCAACGCGATAAAGCATGCGGGGCCTGCCAGCGCCCAGGTACGGGTGATTTTTGACCGAGATTGCCTCGAGCTGGAAATCGCCGATACCGGTCACGGATCCGCTTCGGGACCTACTGCCTCTGCACCGGCGGGTCATGGACTCATGGGAATGCAAGAGCGACTAGCCCTTTACGGAGGACAATTGCACGCCGGGAGCGGCCGCGACGGCGGTTTCACCGTCCATGCCACGATCCCGCTGATCGATGAGAAACGGCCATGATGGTCATGTTCCGACGCCGGTGGCCGGGCGCGGGCTGGTGGGATCTGGCGCTGGGCGCCGCGTTCGGAATCGTCTGCGAGGCCGAAGTCGTTGTTCATCTGCGTGGCGACCGGGCCCATGATCATTGGCCGGCTGCCGCGGTGGTCTCAATTGTCGCCGTGATCGCGGTGGCCGTCGCGGCGCGGCGGAAAGCGCCGCTGGCCACGGCCAGTGTGGCGATGGCGGGAATCTTCGTCCTGGCGCTCAGCTTGTCGCACCTGACGAGCATCAACTCCCCGCAGCTCGTGCTATTCGTCGCGCCCTACTCGGTGGCCGCGTATTCGCCGCGAATCCGCGCCATTGCGGGCTTGACGGTGTGCATAGCCGCCGTAAGCGCAGTTAGTGCCCGCACCCCGTCCCAGACGTCAGGATGGGTGTTCACCATTGGCGTCTGCGGTTGTTCCTGGGTCGCTGGCCGCTTCATCCGGGGACGACGGGCCCTGGCCGCCGAACTTCGCCAGACAAACGAGAGAATCGCCGCGGAAACTGACGGCCGGGAAACCCTGGCCATTGCCGGCCAGCGAACGCGGATCGCTCAAGAATTGCAGGTACTCGTCGCGCACAGCGTGAGCACGATGATCGTGCAAAGCCAAGCCGCCCAGCGGCTGCTCGACCAGGACTCGGATGAGGCTGATGCCGCGATGGAAAAGATCGAGGAGACCGGCCGTCACGCACTGGATGAGATGCGCCGGATTCTTGGTGTCCTGCGGCATCCTGACGACCATGCCGAACTCATCCCTCAGCCCGGCGTCGGGCAGATCCCGGCCCTGGTCGAGAAGATGCGAGGCACTCAACCGGACGTGACGCTGCACGTGGAGGGAAAGCCGGGCCCTTTGCCGGCCAGCGTCGACCTGGCCGTCTACCGTCTCCTGGCTGACGCGCTCAGCACGGTCGCCGGGCCGTCGGCTCCGATCGATATCCTCCTTCGGTTCGGCACGGAAGACATCACGCTCGCGGTGACCGCTTCGCACACCGTCCGGCTCGACTGGCCCACGATCGCGATGCGCGAACGAGTCGCGCTAGGCCAGGGCACGATTGACGTCGAGTCGCTGCCGGGCACGGGTGAACGCCTGGTCATACACCTTCCGTGCGTCCTGACAGGAGCCCTGGCATGACCATCCGAGTCGTGATCGCCGACGACCAGCAGCTCGTGCGTACCGGCTTTCGGATGATCCTGGAGTCCGAGAGCGACATTGAGGTCGTCGGCGAAGCCAGCGATGGACGGCAAGCCGTGGTCCTCGCTCGCCAGTCGCGTCCTGACGTGGTCCTGATGGACATCCGGATGCCCGAACTAGACGGCATCGAGGCAACTCGTCAACTCACCTCAGCTAGTCAGAACCCGCCCACCCGGGTGCTGATCTTGACCACCTTCGATCTCGATGAGTATGTGTTTGACGCCCTCCGTTCCGGTGCGAGCGGATTCCTGCTCAAAGACAGCCAGGCCTCGCAACTCGCGGACGCGGTACGCGTGGTCGCCGCCGGAGACGCCCTGCTGGCGCCCGCGGTCACCCGCCGCCTGATCGAAGAGTTCGCCGCGACCACGGCCGCCCGGCCGCTGCCACGCCCCGCCGCGATCGGTGAACTCACGCCGCGCGAGCTTGACGTGTTCCGGCTTGTCGCCACGGGAATGTCCAACGCCGAGATCGCCACCGCGCTCGTTATCGGCGAAACCACGGTCAAGACCCATGTCACTCGGCTGCTCATGAAGCTCAGCCTGCGTGACCGTGTTCAAGCCGTCGTTCTCGCCTATGACACCGGCATCGCCAGCCCCGGCAGCAACCGGAAACATGTGGGGTGAGCGACGGGACTCGAACCCGCGACATCCAGGACCACAACCTGGCGCTCTACCAACTGAGCTACGCCCACCATCGCTGCCGAACGACAGCAAGACGCGCGTTGCCCGGGAAGGACATCGCGCGGCTCCAAGAAGTATAGCGGTCCCCGGCCCTCCGCGCGCGCCCGCGTCCGCGCGAGCAGGCGCCCGCGCGAGCACGCACCCGCGCGTCAGGTGCCGGAGCTGCCCGCGCCGGAAGTGCCCCTCACGCCCGGACCGTGCGGCGCGGCCGGCTCGGTGTATTTGGCGGCGATCGCGCGGGCCGTCGCCGAATCGGGTCCTGGCCGCGGAACGAACACCGCATCCCGGTAGTACCGCAGTTCCTGCACGCTTTCCCTGATGTCAGCCAGGGCCCGGTGCCCGCCGCGCTTAGCCGGCGAGGAGAAGTACGCCCGCGGGAACCAGCGCCGCGCCAGCTCCTTGATGCTGGAGACGTCGACCATCCGGTAGTGCAGGTAGTTGTCGAGTTCGGGCATGTCACGCGCGATAAACCAGCGGTCCGTGGCGATGGAGTTACCGCACAGCGGCACCTTCCTGGCCTCGGTAACGTGCCCGCGCACGTAGCCGAGCACGAGTTCCTGGGCCTCGGCCACCGTGATCCCGTCGGGCAGCTCGGCGAGCAGCCCGGAGGTGGTATGCATCTCACGCACCACCTCCGGCATCGACTCGAGGGCCTCCGCAGGGGGCTTGATAATCAGGTCGATGCCCTCGTCAAGCAGGTTGAGCTCGCCGTCGGTCACCAAGCACGCGATCTCGATGAGGGCGTCGCGTTCGATATCGAGCCCGGTCATCTCGCAGTCGATCCACACGAGCCGGTCGTTCATCCTCACAGAGTATGACCTTGGCTGCCGTGCGTTGCCAGCAAAGCCCTTTTTGCGGAACGAATACCGCTATCAGCCCTCGCCCTCCCGGATGTGTGCCGGGGTGGCGATCCCCGGCCGCAGCGCGGCATCAGGCTCCGGTTTCCCGAACGAAGTCGTCACCGGTACCACCCCGGCCCACACGTCCAGCGCATAGTCCTCCGGCTCATCGGACGGATCGCCGTCACGGATCTTGACCGAGGCCTCGGCGAGCGGAAGCGCCAGGACGGACGTGGCGGCCAGTTCCTTGGTGCTGGGCTGGCGCGCGTAGGACCACTGGCCGGGCGTGAGGTGCTCGGTGATGACCCGGAGAGCCTCGATCCGCTCGGCCGGGTCGGTGAGCAGTCGCGCGGTCCCGTAGATCATGGCGCTGCGGTAGTTCATCGAGTGGTTGAACACCGCCCGCGCATAAACCATCCCGTCCAGGTGGGTCACGGTGACGCAGACCTGGCCGCCAGCTGCTGCGGCCATGGTCGTGTTCGCCGACGACCCGTGCAGGTAGAGGGTGTCGTCGACCCGGCCGTACCCGGTGGGGAGCACGCGAGGCGCGCCGTCGGCGATGACGCCGAGATGGCAGATCAATCCGGCGTCGAGCACGGCGTAGAGGTCATCGCGATCGGTCCGGCCGCGCTCACGGTGCCGCCGCAGCCCGGTACGCGGGGTACTGGACAGGTCAGGAACGGTCATAACGCTTCACGTTACGCCGGTGGGGTCATACTCCGGCGGCGGATAGGGAGGGGGCTTCGATCCTGCGTGGGGCGCGGGGCCTTAGGTGGACGGGGGAGCCATTCGTTCTGGGAGGGTCAGGCAGGTCCGTGGTTAGGACGTCTAGGCTGGTGAGATGGTCGATGTCGATGCTGCCTGGTCCGATGCTGTCGCATCCGGGGACCTGGGAGGCGCCGTAATGGCCGCCACGGGCCCACAGGGCGCGGCTACGCGGCCGGGCCAGCTGGCGGAACGGGGCGGGCTGGCCGGCCGGCCAGCGTCGCGGGATCTGCCAGGTGTCGAGCCAGGACAAGATGGGGGCGAGCCCGGTCATCGGGTAGCTGGTGAACGGTTCCCTGGCCGAACCGAGAACTCCGATCTGGACGCACAGCCTGCCCTCCCGGTTAACCCCCGCGGGGCGGTAGGGAAGCTGGTCGGGGGCGTAGTCGAGGTGCTCGGGCGTGCCCAGCGCGCAGCCCGCCCGGACGATCGGCAGCAGCTGCGCGATGTCTCCGGTCAGCGGGTCCCAGACCAGGTGGGGCGGCCGGTCTTCCTGATTGAGCCGCTGAGCGGCCGACCCGACCGAGATGTGGCGCGGGTCGGCGCCGAGAGTAAGCCAGACGACACGCGGCGCGCCTCCCGACAGCATTCCCCCGTCGGTCTGTGCCCGGATGCATCTGGCACCCGGCATCCACGCGTCTGCCACAGAGTCCCTCCCAAGATGAAACGGTCTAGACCTCATACGTTCCCTTTATCTGCTTACGTCACCATTGGTGATTAGTCCATAGGTAGCGCGTTAAGATTTCACGTTCTGTTCCAGCTACGATTCGGTAGATCATGACCGTTAGCAGCAGTCCTCCGGGAATTCCCAGCCCTGTCCGGCTCGAAGGCTGGCTCAATGACACCATCGGCGGCGAGCCTTCTGAGCTGGTCGATGTCCAGCTGATCGCCGGCGGTCGCTCCAACTTGACCTACCGCCTGACGGTCGCCCGCGCCGGAGAGCCCCGCCTGCTCGTGCTCCGCCGTCCGCCGCTCGGCCATGTGCTGCCCACCGCCCATGACATGGGCCGGGAGTACCGCGTCCTGAGCGGGCTGTCCGGGACGCGGGTGCCGGTCGCCGAGCCGGTAGCGTTCTGTGACGATACGGAGGTCATCGGCGCGCCCTTCTACCTGATGGAGCACGTGCCCGGGGCGGTGATCCGGACCCGGCAGGACGCGGCCGTGCTGACCGAAGTCCAGGCGCGGGATCTGTCCGAGGGCCTGGCCGACATGCTCGCCGCGATCCACGGCGTGGACGTCGAAGCGGTCGGCCTGGCCGG
>Ga0302184_10002676_pt1 | contig 11255 bp, 7 predicted proteins | sample I_Palsa_N3_3_FD_200233 | JGI IMG/M metagenome (GOLD analysis project Ga0302184, IMG submission 200233) | Peat permafrost microbial communities from Stordalen Mire near Abisko, Sweden - I_Palsa_N3_3 | ecosystem: Environmental > Terrestrial > Soil > Palsa > Peat permafrost | place: Sweden: Abisko...
CGCGACGCCGAGACGCTCGTGCTCATCCACGGGGTGACGTTTACCGCGGAGCTGAACTGGCGGCGGGTCCTCGAGCCGCTCGGACGTCATTTCCGGGTCGTCGCCGCGGATCTGCGTGGCCATGGCAACGGCATCCGCGCCGGTTCGCGGTTCCGGCTCGAGGACTGCGCCGATGATGTCGCCGCGCTGGCGGGTGTCCTCGGTATCGGCCGGTTTACCGCCGTGGGTTACTCGATGGGCGGCATGGTCGCCCAGCTGGTGTACCGGCGGCACGCGGCGCTGGTGTCGGGGCTGGTGTTGTGCTCAACCGCGTGTGACGTCCGCGGGTCGCTGGCCGAGCAGCTGGCTGCTCTCGGGGCGCCGGCCATGGCCGCCGCCCTGCAGTGGAATCCGGTTCTGCATCTGGTCGGCGCCGAGATCTTCGGCTCGGTGCTCATGGGCGGTGTCGACGACCCGGCCACCGGCAGGTGGGCCCGCGCTCAGTTGAGCCGGACTAGTTTGGCCACGGCCGTCTCGGCCGTCCGGGCCGTCTGCGAGTTCACGTCGGCCGGCTGGATCGGCCAGGTCGCGGTCCCCACCGCGGTGGTGGTCACCACCCGGGATCACGTCGTGCCGCCGGCCCGCCAGCTCGAGCTGGCCCGGGCGGTCCCGGGCGCATCGGTCCACCAGGTGGACGCCGGTCACGGGGCCTGCATCAACGCGCCGGATCTGTTCGCGCGCTCGCTGCTCGAGGCGTGCTGGTCGGTGGAGCCGGGCCGGGACGGCGCGCTGAGCACGTCGGCTTGACCCGGCCGGTCAGCACATACCCGCTGCCGAACGCCAGCTCACGCAGCTCAACGTCCTCGATCAGCGGCTCGAGGTGATGCCACGGCCGGTCGAACCCCTCGAAGCTCCGCACGAAGGGACCGTGCAGCATCCTGGCTTGCATATTCACGCCGACCAGCCACGGCGAGGCCCACTTGCCGCCGCCCGCGGCCACCTGCGCCTCAGGCCGCAGCTGACCCATGACGTTCGCCAGCGCGTCCGGGGACTGCAGGACGTCGTGGACGGCGCAGAACAGGGCGGCATCCGCGGTCTCCGCGATCCGGGCGTCCTGCGCCGCCGACTGCACGATCGTGACGTTACCCCAGCCTTCGCGCGCGACGCGCTCGCGGGCTATCGCCGCCATCTCGGGTGACTCCTCGATGCCGACGACGCTACCCTGCGCGCCTACCTTCTCCACCAGCATGCCGCAGCACAGGCCTGTCCCGCAGCCCACGTCGAGGACCACCTGCCCCGGGTCGACCGGGAGTGCTTCGACGACGGTCTGGCGGTAGGCCTGGAACGCGGCCGTCCTCCGATCGTAGGAGCCGGCGTCCTCGCTGTAGGCGGGCTGCCGCGCGGCCCCTTGAGCCTGCGGATACGCAGCCAACGCGAAATCTGCCGATTTATTCATGACGTATCACCCGCCTATCCGGGGAGTGGCACCTCTAAGGTGTCTTCGGGGCGGTATTCGGAACAGACTCCAACGTACCCACGGTTGCGGATCAAACGTGTCAACGGCGGGTTAAATTTTTATCAGCCGCGGTGAATTTTTTAGCGTGGCCGGAAAATGTTCGCTAGGCGGCGTCAAGATGGCGATGATGCTGAGGTGGCGGACGGTTTTGCGTGCTCAGTGCAGGGTCTTATTTTCCTTGAACGTTAAAACCGCAGAACCGTGGCGACCCGTGTTCGGCGGTGTCCGGGGGCGGGGGGTGAAACCACCGCTCGTTGTGAAATAAAAGTGCAGGAACCGGCGGGAGCGGTCAGGCGTCCAAGGATGGCAATCCTCGGCTGGGAGATGGTCATGCGCGGTAAGTGGGCGGCGGTGCCGACGGTGCTGGCCTTGACCGCGATGCTGGCGGGCTGCGGGACAGGTGCGGCCCGGCCCACGGCGCAAACGACCGGAACGGCACTGGCGACCCGCGCGCCGGCCGGTTCCCGCGCCGCGGCGCTGACGCTGGCCAGGCAGCTGCTCTCCCGGCTGGTCGTACCGGCCGGGTCGCAGCCGGTCCAGCCGTCGCCGGTGCCTCAGCCGGTGAGCGTGTCGTCGGCCGGAGACTCCTCGCCTTACACCGTTGACCTGCACCGGTTTGTCATGGTGCGCGAGGTCGCGGCGACCGTGCATTCCTTCCTGCTCGGGCACGTGCCAGCCGGGATGGCCTGGTATGGTTCCGGCCTGGCTCCGGGCACGACGAACACGGTCACGGTGCTGTGGGTGGCCTACCACCCGCGGTCAGTGGCGGCCGGGCTGACCAACGCGCAACTGGGTACCGCCGCGTTGCCTTCGGCGGGCGGCGACACCCTGATCCGCGCCGACGCCAGCGTGAGCTGGTTCCCGCCGCGCAGCGCCGCGGAACAACTGAACGCGGCCAGCTTCCGCTCGGTTACCGTCGCCGCCACCGAGGCAATCCCCCGGCCGCGCACGGTGACCCGCACGTTCACCTCGGCCGCGATCATCGGCCGGCTGGTGGCCCTGGCCGACAGCCTGCCCGCGACACCGGACCCAGACGTCGCCGCCATGAAATGCCTGGATCCCCCTATCGTTTACCGGCTGGAATTCACCCCGGGCGTCGTCGTCAGCCCGGGCGGCTGCGGGGACAGCGATGCGATCACGGTCGACGGGAAGGAACAGCCGAGGCTCTGGGATCAGGGTGTTCTCGTCGCGGCGGTCAGGCAGCTCCTGCACCTGCCCACGTAGCGATGCAGCCAGAACGGAAAGGCGCGGCCTCATGCGGCCCGAATGGAACGACGGGCCCGACATCATGCGTGCTTAGGGCACACCTACCGGACAAATCCACTCCAATGGGAGTGGCATAATAGAGGTGATGACTAATTCACGTTCCCGCCGTTTTCCCGTGACCGTCACCCACCTTCCGGTCACCCGTTGCCAGATCTGCCGCCGCACCGTCGCGTACCAGCCAGGCAACCTCACCGAGGTGCTGACCGAGCACTACCGCCGGGCCCATCCCGAAGCGCTCGGCCTCCCCGCCGATAGTCCCTGACAAGCTGTCGCGCGGGCCCCGGTGTCCCGGCAGAAGCTGCCGCCTGCGGCGCTTTCGCCGGTGCCATGACCGGGCTCAAGCGCGCGCTCAATACGCTATGACTCCATCGGGCCACGGATGCCGGCGGACGCCGGGGAGGAGTAGCGATGAAGACGAGCTCGGATCGGATCCTGACCACTCACACGGGCAGCCTGCCGCGTCCGGCGAGCCTGACCGACCGCCATGACCAGCAGGCGGTGCAGGCGGCCGTGGCCGATACGGTCGGGCGGCAGCTAGCCGCGGGCGTCGACGTCATCAACGACGGTGAGGCCAGCAAGCCGAGCTACTCGACGTATGTCACCGAGCGGCTTTCCGGCTTCGGCGGCGAGCCGGTGGCCGTGCCGCGATGGGGATATGAGGCCTTCCCCGAGTACGCGCGCAAGCAGTGGGGCGACGCGACCAGCCCGGTCCGCAGCGTCACGGCCGGCAACCCCAGCTGCGACGGCCCGGTCGCCTATGCCGGCACCTCGCTGGTGGCGGCCGACATCGCGAACCTGCAGGCGGCGGCGGCCAGCGCGCCGGGCGCAGCCGAGCTCTTCCTGTCGGCGGCCTCGCCCGGCGTGATCGAGATGTTCATGCCGAGCCGGTACTACCCGAGCACCGAGGATTACCTGTTCGCGCTGGCGGAGGCGATGAAGGCCGAGTACGACGCGATCTACGCGGCTGGGCTGGTGCTGCAGCTGGACTGCCCGGACCTGGCGTGTGACTGGGCCCGGGGCGAGCGGCGGACACTCGGGGAGTTCCGCACGACGGTGGCGCAGCGGCTGGAGGCGCTCGACTATGCCACCCGCGACATCCCAGGCGAGGCGATGCGGCTGCACCTGTGCTGGGGAAACTACGAGGGCCCGCACCACACCGACATCCCGCTGGCCGACATCATCGACCTGGTGCTGCAGGCCCGGCCGATGGCCGTGTCCTTCGAGGGCGCCAACCCCAGGCACGAGCACGAATGGCAGATCTTCGAGGAGGTCAAGCTGCCGGACGGGAAGATCCTGGTGCCGGGCGTGCTGGACTCGACCACGAACTACATCGAGCATCCCGAGCTGGTGTCGCAGCGCATCTGCCGCTACGCCGGCGTCGTCGGCCGCCAGAACGTCATGGCCGGCACGGACTGCGGCTTTGCCACCTTCGCCAGCTTCATCACCGTCGAGCCGGAGATCACCTGGGCCAAGCTCGCCGCCATGGCCGAGGGTGCGCGGCTGGCCAGCGCGCGGCTGTGGCCAGCCGCGCGGTAACCCGCGGCAACCCGCGGCGGCGCCGCGACCGCGGTCGGCGCGCTTACCGGGCGTTAGCTGGCCCGGCCGGGGCCTTGGGAGGCGAGAACGCGGTCCAGCATGCGCAACGCGGTCGGCAGCCCGGAGGTGTTGACGGCGCCGAACCCGATCAGCAGACCTGATTGCGCTGGATTGGTGTGGAAGCAGTCGGACAGGCCGGAGACGACGATGCCGTGCCGGGCCGCGGTCTGCAGCACCTCGTTCTCGCGGAGCCCTCGGCGCAGCACGGCCGCGATGTGCAGTCCGGCGTGGGCGGGGTGAACGGTAAGGTGCTCGGCCAGTGACCCGGAGAGCGCCTCGGTGACGATGTGATGGCGCTCGGCGTAGACGCGCCGGTTGCGCCGGATGTGCTTGTCGAGCAGGCCGTCGTCGATGAAGCCGGCCAGGGCCGTCTGCATCGCGATCGGCGGATGCCAGTCGATGAGCTGCCTCAGCGCGGCGACCGGCCCGGCCAGCGGCTTGGGGACGACCGCGAACCCGAGCCGGATCGAGGGGGAGAACGACTTGGAGAATGAGCCCACGTACACCACCCGCCCGTCCGTATCGAGGCCCTGGAGGGGCTCGAGCGGCCGGTCGACGTAACGGAATTCGGTGTCGTAGTCATCTTCGATGATCGCCGCGTCGTGCCGTTCCGCCCAGCGCAGTAGCGCCCGGCGCCGTGGCATCGACATGGTCATGCCGAGGGGATATTGATGCGAGGGCGTGACGTACACGATGCGCGCCGAGGGCGGCAGCAGATCCACCACCAGGCCCTGGTCATCGACGGGTACGCCCACGACCTTCGCGCCCAGGGCGCCGAACAGGCGCCGCACCGGCACGTACCCGGGGTCCTCGATCGCGACGCAGTCGCCGGGCTCGAGCAAGATCCGGGCGACCAGGTCGACGGCATGCTGGGTGCCGGAGGTGACCACCACCGTGTCTTCTCCGGCCGCCACCGATCGCGACCGGGCCACCCAGCCGGCGATGGCCCGCCGCAGCCTGATCCGGCCGGCTGGGTCGCCGTACTCCCGGTGTTCGGCGGCGACGGCGGCGGCGACCCGGCGGCGCCACATCGCAGCCGGGAACAGCGAGGGATCCGGCAGGCCCGGCCGGAGATCGAACCGGCAGCCGTACGGCGGCGGCCGGAAGTACGGCGACCAGCCCGCGAACCGCGGGCTAGGGCGAAGGGCGGCCTCCGCGCCCGCCTCCACCGCGCCTCCCGCGCCCGCCCCCGCCGGGCCCCTCGTGCCCGTGCCCGTCGGGGCCCTCGTGCCCGCGGGGGCCCTCGCGCCCGCGGCCATGGGAGGCGCCGGGTAAGCGGATGCCACCACGCTGCCGCCGCCGGCGTGGCCGTCCGCGTAGCCCTCGGCCACCAGGCGGCCGTACGCGGTCGTGACCGTATGCCTGGACACGCTGAGCTCGCCCGCCAGCTGGCGGCTCGGGACGAGCTGATCTCCGGGCAGCAAGCGGCCCTCGGTTATGGCCCGGCGGAGCTGCTCGTACAGCTGCCCGGTCAGCGACTTCGCGGATTCGGGGTCGAGAAAGATGTCCATCTTGCCGGTTTACCACCAGCTTGGTATGGCCAAACAGTGCCGTTTTGGATCTCGACGGGAAACCATCTGCTTCATAGGGTGACTAGTGGGCGGTTGCCACCCGGCCGCCCATCGGCAGGCAGATGAGTAACCAGACGATTCACCGGCCTTTGTTTCAACCGCGCGGTTCCTCGAAACAGCGGGGGCGCCGGTGAATCGACTGACAACCGCTCCAAGGATGGGGAAGCATCCACCGGGGCGATGATCTGCACCCGCCCGGGCGGCCAGGGGCGAACGTCCGGGCGGGCGGCGGTGGGCCCTTGGGGACGGTTGGCGCGGGGACGGTTGGCATCAGGATCAGTGGGCCTCAGCAGCGGTGAGGCTATGGAGGGAGTTTGCCGTGGGTCAGGTCCAGCAACTGCTCGATGGCTTCTCCTTTGGTGAGTCGCTGCGCTGGCACCAAGACCGTCTGTGGCTGGCCGACTGGGGCGCGCAGGAGGTCGTGGCCGTCGATTGTGAGGGCCGGGCGGAGGTGATGGCCCGGGTCGGCTTTCCCGCGTTTCCGATGTCCATCGACTGGTTGCCCGACGGCCGGCTGCTCGTCGTCGCGGCGCGCGACGGCCGGCTGCTGCGCCAGGAGCCGGACGGGTCGCTGGTGACCCACGCCGACCTGAGCGGCCTGGCTGATCGCGGGCATCCCTGGAACGAGATCGTCGTGGACGGGCGAGGCAATGTCTACCTCAACAACCAGGGCTTCGACTTTCCCGGCGATGAGTTCGCACCCGGAACGATCGCCCTGCTCACACCGGACGGGTCGGCCCGGCTGGTGGCTGACGGGATCGCCTTCCCCAACGGCATGGCCGTGACGCCCGACAACTCGACGCTAATTGTCGCCGAGTCCTACGGCCAGAAGCTGACGGCGTTCGAGATCGCCGCCGATGGCAGCCTGTCGCAGCCGCGGGTGTGGGCGTACCTCGGCGACGGCGTGCCTGACGGCATCTGCCTCGACGCCCAAGGAGCCGTCTGGTACGCCGACGTTCCGAACAAGCAGTGCGTGCGGGTCCGCGCGGGCGGAACTGTGCTGCAGACGATCCAGCTGGACCGCGGCTGCTTCTCGTGCGCGCTTGGCGGCACCGACCGGACGACCCTATTCATGGTGGCCACCCAGTGGCGCGGTACCGAGCGGATGACCGACAAGTCCCGAACCGGCCAGCTGCTGACCGCCCGAGCCCCGGCCGCCGGCGTCGGCTGGCCCTAAGCCGGCGCGCCATAAGCCGCCGCGCCATAAGCCGGCTGTCGGCGTCGGCGCGCCCTATGTCGGCGCGCCATCCGCCCCGCCCGATGTCGACGACCCGAGTGGCTAGGTACCCACAGTCAGGACGACGTTCCCGGTCTTCTGCTTCGTCTCGACGTACCTCGTCGCGTCGATCACGTCCGCCAGCGGATAGCACCGGTCGATGACTGCGCGGTACTTCCCCTCCTCGATCAGTTGCCTGAGGAACACGACGTTCTGCTTCGTGTACCGGGGAGGGATCGGGAACACCACCCTGAAGTCCCCGAACCGCGAGGTCCACAGGGCGAGCGGCACGTTCTGGAGATGGTCGGTCGCCAGGTACGCGCCGCCCGGTTTGAGCGAGCCCTTACAGCGCCGGAACGACAGCAGGCCGACCGAGTCGCAGACGACTGCTCTCATCAGCTAGCCATCGATGGTCCGGGCGGGGAGTCAGCCAACTGGCTCATGAGCCGATTCTGCCAGGACTTCCGGCCCGGGTGAGCAGGCCGCAGCCGATGAGCGTGAGGTCCATGCCGTTCAGATCGCGGCGAGCCCGTAGCCCGTAGCCCGTAGCCCGTCGGCCAAAGATCCGTCAGCTGACCGATGTCTCTCACTGCAATTTGCAGCACGATTTTTCCTGCAACCGACAGCGGATGTTTCGCCATGTCGCCCGGGTCGGCCGTCCGGCCGGGCGCCAGCTGTACCGCCTGCGGCTGCTCCCGGGATCGGCGCGGCAACCGAGACCCAAAGACCCCCGCAAAGCCCCAACACCCAGCAAACGTCCCAAGGCCCGGTAAGACCCGCCACCAGGGACCCGGCGCCCGTCTCGGCCTGAGACGTCCCTGCGCATCAACAGGAAGAGAGCAACCGGCGATGATACGTAGGTTCACGCGGGCCGTCCGGGTCGTGGAGATAGTTGGTATCGGGGCGGCCGTCGCCGTCTTGGCGATCCTGTTCTTGCCCAGGCTGACCGGCGGCGGGAACGCCGACCCGCCCGTCATCGAGCAGCCGAACCTGAATGTCGCGGTGGTGCCCGCGGTCGATTCGGCGGGCTTCTTCGTGGCCCTGCACGAAGGCCTGTTCGCGGCGCACGGTCTGCACGTCACCTTCATCCCGGCGGTCAGTTCCGAGACGGTCATCAACGCCCAGGCGCTCGACGAGCCGAACGACCGGATCGACATCTCCTGCGGCAACTACGTCAGCTACCTCCAAGCGCAGGAAAGCTACGACCAGGGCCAGCGGTCTTCCTCGACCAGCGATCCCATGGTCGCCGCCGACCTGGAGATTTTCGCCGAAGGCTCGTTGATGGACCCGGGCACCCAGGGCCTTTACGTGATGCCAAGCTCGCGCATCTCGTCCCTGGCCGGCCTGGAAGGCAAGACCGTCGGCGTCAACGCGCCGGGGAACATCCTGTACCTGCTGGTCGCCTCCGTGCTGGCCGATCACGGGCTCAGCGTGTCCGGAGTGCATTTCACGTACTACCCGCTACCTGAGATGGCCGCGATGCTCAAGGCCGGGAAGATCACCGCGGCGGTGCTGCCCGAGCCGTTCGCTACCCAGGCTCAGCAGTCGATGGGCGTGACGCAGATCGCCGACCTGGACCAGGGCGCCACTGCCTCGTTCCCAGTGCAGGGCTGCGCCGTCACCCGGCAGTGGGCCGCGGCGCACCCGGTGACGCTGGCGGCCTTCCGCGCCGCGTTCGAGCAGGGCCAGGCGATCGCGGACGACAACCGGTCCGTCGTGGAACAGTCGATGGAGGCGCTGCCCGCGCCGCTCGGAGTGTCCAGGGTGACCGCGGCGATGATGACGCTGGACGGTTACCCGGTCGGGCCGGTCGACACGGTGCGCATCCAGCGGGTCGCCGACGTGATGCGAGAGTTTCTCGGCTTCCCCGCCTTCGACGCGAGGTCGATGATCGGCGGCTGACCGTCTCGTTCACGTTTGCCGGCGTGGCGTCCTGGCGGAAACCCCGCTGGCGGGCAGAATGCAACAAGGCCCCCTCCACGTATGAGATGGAGGGGGCCTTGTCCGGCCCGCCGCCCCGGATCGGCCAGTTCCCCGGCCTCCCCGGTGCTGTGCGCCGCCCGCCGGGGCCGGACACCCATGCGATGGACCGGCTTCCCGGCCCATTCCACGTTTTCCGAAGTTGCCCTCAGTTGGTGCCCGTTTCCAGCGGTGAAACCTTTTCTACTGCCTCTGTCAGTGCCACGCAAGGGCCTGCCACAATTCATTTCTAGTTTTTTCTTTATCCACACGATGTCCACAGGACAAAAGTAGTTATTCGCCCTCCACGGTGGTTATCCACCGGCTTATGCACAAGACATCCACAGGTAACCAGATGTAACTCGGCAAGTACAATTATGCTATAGCTGCATGTAGGCGATCAGTCTTTTGCTGGCCACTATAGGTAATAAGAAGATGTCCTGAATTGACGGCGCCGGGGCCAGTTGTCCCGAGACCGGCCCCGAAATGTCTCGCCCGGCCACCCCGGCCACCCCGGCCGCCAGCAGCAGCCACGACGGCCCGGGCTCCGCCAGGCCGTGGTAGCGCCCGGCTGGCCGGGATCAGGGTGCGGGCGGCGAGCCACTCATCCAGTTTCCGTCCGCTGCCAGGAACCATCACGGAAGGTAAACTCGTTTTCACCATAATGAACGGCAGCCGCTAGTAGTTGACTGGTAAATTCCGCCTGGCCAGCGCGGTCTCCGAGGGAGGTCCTGCATGTCCCTGCGGGTCGGGATTGCCCGGAAAGTGGAGATGGTCCCGAATGGCCAGGAGGAATGATCGCCAACCTATCGCGGGCTATGCAGTGGGTCGCGGCCAATCTCCCCTTGTCGGATTTCTGGGCGATCCGGCTCACCTCCGGTGGGGATGGCGAGATGCTATATCCTCCCGGCGGGACTTACTGGGCCTTCGGGAATGCGGCCATGACCGGCGTGGGCTTGCCTCCGACCAACGGCCCGCCCGTGAAGCACCCTCTAGACAGAGAACTTCTCCAGGCCGCCCGAGTCGCCCCAGTACCACCCGCCGGGGTCACCCTGGACGTCCACCGGAATGCCGGACGTGGCCACGGACACGACGCTGCCGTTATCGTTTCCACTGACCTGGCACCATTGGGGGAAGCAGTCGCCCCAGATAATGTAGTTGCCTGCGACCGACACGCTGGTGACGCTGACACCGGCGACCGGAGCCTGCAACTGGTAATAAATATCGCCGTCGAAGCTATAAACCGACCCGTTGGCCTCGCCCCAGAGGACGCCATTGGACGCCGAGGGCGGGTGTATCGCCGTGATAGCGCTGGACGCGGAAACGACCGTGGTGGACGTGCCGCCGCTGGTCGGGACGGTCAGGATGCTGTTTCCTGACGAGTAGTAGAGCACCGGTCCGTCGAGTCCGAGGTGCGCGAATGTCTCACCGGAGACGAGCGTCTGGACCGTGCCGCCGGTGATCGCCATCTTGCGGATTCCGCCCGCGTCGGCCCAGTAGAGGGACGACCCGTCGGTGACCAGATCGCGGTTGCCAATGAGCGCCGGTGAGGTGGCGAGCACGACGGCGGTGCCGCCAGTGAGCGGTACCCGCTTGATCTGGGACTTGTCCTGCGCCGGATAGTTGGCGACGAAGTAGCCGTACCAGGTGCCTCCTACGTAGGCGTAGGTGATCGCTTCGAAGTCGACCCGCGATGTGGGCAAGCTCAGTTCCTGGTACAGGATTTGCTCCTGGCCGGGCTCGTTGGTCTTCGAGGCGCGGTAGACGACGGCCGTCGACCTTCCCTGGACGGTTTGGTCTGCTGTCCAGTAGAGGTTGCCGGTGGACTGGATCAGACGGTCGGGCTGCGAGTAGGACAGCGTGGCTTGCCCTCCGCTGAAGAAGTGGATGAAGTTATCCGGCCAGGGCTCAGTCCCCGGGGTGTCTGGCTCATTCAAGATCTTCGCCCAGCCGTAATAGTCAGTGTCGGTATGCCAGTTATCTTGGGATACGACGATGTAGCTGTCGTTCGGCCCGACCTGCTCGACGATGGCGACATGTCCGTCGGCCCCGATGACAGGGCTATTGTCGTTCGCGTACCACTGCGCCACCGATCCCACGGTCGGGGTGTGGTTGACCGTGAAGCCGTCTTTTTGAGCGCCGGCCGCCCAAT
>Ga0302184_10002680_pt1 | contig 11244 bp, 13 predicted proteins | sample I_Palsa_N3_3_FD_200233 | JGI IMG/M metagenome (GOLD analysis project Ga0302184, IMG submission 200233) | Peat permafrost microbial communities from Stordalen Mire near Abisko, Sweden - I_Palsa_N3_3 | ecosystem: Environmental > Terrestrial > Soil > Palsa > Peat permafrost | place: Sweden...
GTATTCGGTCTTGCCGCTGATCGCATCGAGCAGCACACCCGATGCCGTGCACACATTGATCTGCGTTCCGGCGGGCAGCGCGGTGATGTAGGGCGCGAGGCGATTGTAGCGGTCACGGCCGAAGCCGGGCAGCGCCAAAAGCTCCGAGATGCTCGTGATGGGTTGATTGGCAGTGCGATATTGCGGTGACTGCGCGAGGTACACGCTGTCCTCGGCGCCATCGGGGAAATTCGGCTGATCGTCGCTGTCAATCCAGTCGGCAATCAACGGGGCCCACTTTGTCTCCAGTCCGAGCAGGGTGAGCAACTGCTGGAACTCGGTGACCGATGTCGCATCGGTGCTGCCGCCATCGGCGAGATTATTGAGGTTGAATTTGCTCTGCTCATCCTCGAGCTGAGCGAACTCGAGCAGCACGCCCGGTAGCAGCTCGAAGGGGCCGTAACTTTGTGCCCACGGCTGATTGAGCGCATCCGTGCCGGTCGTGCTGGTGGTACCCGTTGTGCTCGTGGCGCCCGTCGTACTCGACGTGCCTGTGGCGCCTGCTGCTGCGCTTGCACCCGAAGTATTGCCCGTACCCGATGCGCCTGTGGCACCCGAGGTTGCGCTCGTGCCGGAGGTGCTGCTCGAGAGGGATTGTTTGAGCACGTAGGCCGCCATCGCCTCGGCGCCTTCGGCCGCGAGCAGACTCTGATCGGCGCCGAACATCGTGCTCGCGCGCCGCGCTGCCATGGTGCTGGAAAAGGCGATCGCCGTGGCCAGCACCGCGGCGATCGCTACCAGCACGATCGCCGTAATCAGCGCGACGCCGCGCTGCGCAGGCCGGGTGCGACGCGGGCTCATCCCGGCACCTCGATGTGACGCATCAAGATACCCCAGTCCTCCAATTCAATCGTGATCTCGATCGCCACGGGCCGCATGCGCAGCGTCAGGCTTTGCAGAGCGCCGGCTGTGATCGGCGGCCACTGCGTCTGCCACTGATGGCCGGCATCCATGAATCGCAAAGTGAAACTGCGCACGTGATCGACCAATTTGCGCTTGGTCGGCGCATTGGCCGCGGTGGAATCCAGCTCCATGGAGTAGGAGCGCATCAGCGCGCCGTTTTCGATGGTGTAGCTGACCCGCTGCAGTTCGGAGCGAGGCAACCCGACTGGGTTAGTCCAGCCGCCACGCGTGAATGTCACCAGCGGCAGCAATGTGCCATTGAAAGCCGAGTTGCCCAGCGTGCCGCCGGCACTACTCGGCGTGCTGCTGGAAGCACCCGGCGTGCTGCCAGAGCCGCCCAACGTGCTGCCGGAACTGCCCAACGTGCTGCTGGAACTTCCCAGCGTGGTGGCAGAGCTGCCCATCGGTGTGCTCGTGCTGATAAAGGTCGTGGTGCTGCCCACCACCGTATAGCCCGAACTGCCCGCCGTGCTGCCCAAGCCACCGACGCTCGGCGAGCTCAACACCGCCGCCAGATAGCCGTCGCCGATTACGTTGCGCACCGGCCGCGGCTGCAGCAGCTCGAAATCCTGCTCGATCGTGCGCATGGCCTGCTGCACGGCAATCAGTCGGGCCGATTGCTCCTCGATCTGCTTGCGGCTGGTGAAGGCCTGATCCAGCGCGCGATACCCGATCGTGAACATGATCGCCGTAATGAGCAGCGCGACCAGCAGCTCGACCAGAGTGAAACCCGCGCTACGCTTCATGCTTGCTCAAGGACCGCTCGGGTTCGTAGGCGTCGTCGCGGGAGGCGAAGGTGTCGGCGCCGGAGTCGAAGGCGTCGTCGCGGTGCCGGGATTGGCGACGTTGCCGCTCGTATTGCCGCTCGTATTGCCGTTGCTTGGCGTGCTGAATGCTGTCCCGCCCCAATCGGGCACCTCGCCGCTGGCCGGAGCCAGGCTGCTGCCGCGAAAACCAACCACGCTGGTGACCCAGTTCTGGGCCGTCGCGGCGCTCGAGCTCTTGGTCGCAGGGGCCGCAGCAGTATTGCGCCGCACGCTTACCGTGATCTGCAGCAGTCCAGGAATCTGAGTCAGCGCAATGACGTCCTGCTGCCAGTGCCAGTCGCCGTTACCAAAGTTCTTGATGTCTCCCTGGGTGGTGCCGTTTGCGGGCACCTGCAGGCTCAGGCGCGTGTCGGCGATCTGGTTCAGTGCGATCCATTGCGCCAGAGTCTTCTCGCGCAGGGCGCTCACGTTGAAGGCCGATGAGCTCAAAGCGGTCAGGACAGCGCCCATGCCGAAGGCGACGATCACCAGCGCGACCAGTACCTCGATCAGCGTGAAACCGCCTGTGCGTGTGGCCGCTCGCCGGCTCATTGCTTCGCCTCGATGATGTCCCCGACCTGCACGGTGCCATCATCGCTACTCTGCAGCGTGGCGCTGCGTCCAGCTTCTTCACGCACGATCGTGAGCGCGAACGAGTTCGTATCGCCGTTGGAGAACAACAGCAGCTGAGGCGTGTCGTCGCTGACGGTCGAGTTCAGAGTGCCGCTGCTGCCGGGCGCGCTCAGATTATTCGACGCGCCAGGTGCGCCTGTTGTGCCGGGTACATTCGGCAGGTTCGCCAAGCTCAACGTGCCCGGTGCGGCGCCCGCCGATGAGGACCCGCTCGTGGTTCCAGTGGACAACGCAGCGACAGGCGCGGCGCTTACCGGAGCGATTTGCAGCGCTTTGTCGTCCAGGACGATCTCTTTGCCTTCTATCAGCAGCTGAAACCGCAGCCCCTGAGGCAGCCGGCGCGGCCGCAACGTGTCATCGACGCGCTCGGGGCCCCATTGCGCGAGACGATTGTCGTAGAACGTGAAGCGATAGCCGTGCTGCCCAAAGCGGATACCGTATTCCAGCGTGAGCATTTGACCGCGCTCGCGCGTGTAGGCGATTAGGGCAACCAACCGATCCCGCTCCTGCTCAAGGCCGCTGTCCCTGCCGGTTGCCCCGAGACTCAGGATCGTGCCCATGACGACGATCCCGATGATCACGACGACCACCATGAGTTCGAGCAGCGTGAAGCCGCGCGCCGGACAGTACTGGCGCGGCTCGCGTGCTAGCGGTTGCATCGAGTTCGAGCCGCTAAGGCAGCAGCCGCCAGGCACTCAGTTGTCCAGGTTCCAATTGCCGATGTCGGCGTTTATGCCTTGACCGCCCGGCTGACCGTCGGCACCGAACGAATACAGATCGTACTCGCCATGCGTGCCCGGAATCTGGTACTGGTAATCGTTGCCCCAGGGATCCTTATTGAGTCGCTTAAGGTAGCCTCCCGAGCGCCAGTGCGTGACCGTGGAATCATTCGGCTTGGTCACGAGAGCCTGCAGACCCATCTCCCCGGTTGGATAAACGAAATTATCGAGCTTGTACATCGTCAGCGCGGTGTCGAGGGCCTGGATGTCCTGTTTGGCTTTTGCGATACGCGCATCATCCACGCGTCCGAGGAATTGTGGCACCACCACGGCTGCCAGCAGACCGATGATAATGACGACGACCATGATCTCGATAAGGGTAAAGCCGCGCTGCGCGCGCGGCTTGATGCACAACTTGCTAGGCTTGATCTGGGTACTCATGGGATATGCCGCTTTGGGCTCGCTGCGTGCCTCATGTGGCCGTCGATCATAACAAATGAAGATCACAGGAACTGACAGCGGCTCACAATCTTGGTTCCGGTCGGCGAATTGCGACGGGTACTATGGCGTTGCGCTGCTCGCATCGCTCGGTGTGATCCTCGCGCTGTGTGCGACCGGCCAGCGTGGGCGTGAGGCGCTGTGTTACGAGCGTCTGGCATTGGCCCAGGGGCAGTTGTGGCGTCTGCTGAGCGCGCATTGGGTGCACTTGAATCTGGAGCACGCGCTGCTCAACGGTGCTGGTCTGACGCTGCTGTGGGTATTAATGGCCCGCGAATTCCCGCCGCGCCGCTGGGTTGGCATTCTCCTGGGCTCGGGCTTGGGGATCGATGCCGGGCTCTGGTTCCTGCGTCCGGGGGTCGAGTGGTACATGGGCGCATCGGGCGTATTGCACGGCGCGCTGGCCGCCGGGGCAGCGGCTCTGTATCGGCGCGGTGAGGGGCTCGGCGCGGCGCTGCTATTGCTGCTCGTGGTCAAGCTGATCTATGAGCAGCACAGTGGCGCAAGCGTATTTGTCGGCGATCTGCCCCTGGTGACTGACGCGCATCTGTTTGGCGCCCTGGGCGGGTTGGCCGGGGCCCTGATCAGCGCGCGCACGCCGCAGCACACGTCGAAGCCGCTATAATCCGGCGCCAATGTCGATCGCGCTGGTTTGTCCGGGTCAGGGTTCACAATCGGTCGGCATGCTGGCCGCATTCGCGGCGCGCTATGCCGCGGTGCGCGAGGCCTACGCCGAAGCCTCGCAAGCCCTGGGGTTCGACCTCTGGGAACTGGTCGCCAGAGGTCCCGCAGAGCGCCTCAACAGCACGGAAATCACGCAGCCCGCGATGCTGGTGGCTGACGTCGTCACGGCGCGCATCTGGCGCCAGGAGGGCGGGGCGCCCTGGTCGGCCGTCGCCGGGCACAGTCTCGGGGAGTTTGCCGCCTTGGTGTGCGCCGAAGTGCTGCGCTTCGAGGATGCCGTGCGACTCGTGCATTTTCGCGGCCAGGCGATGCAGCAGGCGGTGCCAGCGGGCGTCGGCGCGATGGCAGCGATCCTCGGGCTCGATGACGCGCAGGTCGAGCAGGTCTGCCTCGAGGCCGCGCAAGGCGAGGTGGTCGAAGCGGTCAACTACAACATTCCGGGCCAGGTCGTGATTGCCGGTCATGCCGCGGGCGTGCAGCGGGCCGTGACGCTCGCCAAGGATCGCGGCGCGAAGCGAGCGCAGATGTTGCCGATCAGCGTACCGGCACATGCGAGCCTCATGCGCGGGGCTGCAGGGCAACTCGAGGCGCGCCTCGCGCACATCGAGTTGCGCGCCCCGAGCTGTCGCTACATCAGCGCCGTGGACGCCGCCGAGCATAGCGAGCCCGCCGACATTCGTGCCACGCTGGTGCGACAGCTCGCGAGCCCGGTACGCTGGTCGCAGACCGTGCGCACGCTGCTACAGCATGCATCGACGCTGATCGAAAGCGGACCGGGCAAGGTGCTCACGAGCCTGAACCGGCGTATCGATCGTACGGGCAGCTGCTTTGCGCTCGAGGATCCAGACTCACTGGCCGCGGCGCTGGCGGCCACGAGGGCAGCCGCGCATGCTTGATTCGGACCTCGCATTGGTCACGGGGGCCTCGCGTGGCATCGGTCGCGCCATCGCGCTGGCGCTCGGCGGCGCCGGCGCAACAGTGGTTGGCACGGCGACCACGCAGGAGGGGGCAGCGCGGATCACCGAGGCTCTTGCGGCCGCCGGTATCGCCGGGCGCGGCGCCGTCTGGAATGCCACGGATGCCGCATCCACCGAGGCACTCGTGGAGGGCATGGCTGCGGACGGCGGTCTGCCCACGATCCTGATCAACAATGCCGGCATTGCGCGTGACGCCTTGATTTTGCGCATGAAGAGCGATGACTGGGAGCAGACGCTGGACGTCAATCTGACGGCCGTATTTCGCCTGTCCAAGGCCTGCCTCAGGCGCATGCTCAAAGAGCGTCACGGACGAATCATCAACATCGGCTCGGTCGTCGGATCCATCGGCAACGCGGGCCAGGTGCACTATTCGGCCGCCAAGGCGGGCCTGATAGGTTTCACCAAGGCATTGGCGCGTGAGGTGGCTACACGCAACATCACGGTCAATACCGTGGCGCCGGGTTTCATTGAGACCGACATGACGCGCGCGCTGGCCGAGCCGCAGCGCGCCGCCTACCTGACGCAAATTCCCGTCGGTCGCTTCGGTGCCCCCGAGGAAGTAGCCCAGGCGGTGGCATTTCTGGCCTCGCGTGCAGCCGGATACATCACGGGTCAGACCCTGCATGTGAACGGTGGGATGTACATGGGCTGACGGCTCGAGCTTCCCTGCACCAAATATGTCGATTAATCAAGTACTCGCGAGGTGGCGGGTGCGCGGGGGTTCCCCTACAATACGCCGCCCACTTGGCGCGCCGCTCGAGGCGGGGTCAGCGGAACTAAGAGTCATCACCGAAATGAGGATTACGAAAAGATGAGCACCGTTGAACAACAGGTGAAGGCGATTGTTGCCGAGCAGCTCGGTGTCAAGGCTGAACAAGTCACCAACGCCGCCTCGTTCGTCGATGATCTGGGCGCCGATTCGCTCGATACCGTCGAGCTGGTCATGGCGCTGGAAGAGGAATTCGAGATCGAGATTCCGGACGAAGATGCCGAGAAGATCACGACCGTACAGCAGGCGATTGATTACATCAGCGAGCGACGCAACAAATCCTGATCGCGTCATCGTCTCGGCGATACGCTCTGCGCGTGCGATACAGCCGATTGCGGGCCCGTCGTGAGTAATCGCCGAGTCGTCGTCACCGGCTTGGGTCTGGTCAGCCCCCTGGGGTCCACGGTGGCCGATTCCTGGGCAGGGATACTGCAGGGTCAGAGCGGCATCGGACCGATCACGCGCTTTGATGTGTCGGCATTTCCGACTCGCTTCGGCGGGGCGGTGCGCGGGTTCGAAGTCGAGCAGTACATGTCGGCCAAGGACGCGCGGCGCATGGACGAGTTCATGCATTACGGCATCGCCGCCGGCGTACAGGCTGTAACTGATTCGGGGGCGGATTTCGAGCGCCTGGATCGCGACCGCTGTGGGGTCGTGACGGGCGCGGGCATCGGCGGGCTCTGGACCATCGAGGCGACCTACCAGGCCTACATCGAGTCGGGGCGCAATCCACGCAAGATCTCCCCCTTCTACATTCCCTCGACCATCATCAACATGATCTCCGGCCACCTGTCGATCCGCTACGGCCTGCGCGGGCCGAATCTGGGCATCGTGACTGCGTGCACGACATCGACCCACGCTCTGGGCCTGGGGGCGCGCGCGATCCAGTACGGGGATGCCGATCTGATTCTGGCGGGCGGATCGGAGATGGCCACGACGCCGACCGGAGTCGGCGGGTTTGGTCAGGCAAAGGCACTGTCCACCCGTAATGAGGCCCCGCAGCGCGCGAGCCGCCCCTGGGATCGCGACCGCGACGGCTTTGTGCTCGGCGATGGCGGTGGCGCCATGGTGCTCGAGGAGCTCGAACATGCGCGCGCACGCGGCGCACGCATTTATGCCGAGCTCACGGGCTTTGGCATGAGTGGCGATGCACACCACATCACCGCGCCGCCCGAGGACGGCGACGGCGCTCGACTCGCCATGGCCAATGCGCTGCGCGATGCGCGCATCGACCCGAGCGACGTGCAATATCTGAACGCGCATGCGACTTCGACGCCGCTGGGCGACAGGGCAGAGACCATCGCCATCAAGCGCGTGTTCGGCGCGCATTCCGCGCAACTGGCCGTGAGCTCGACCAAGTCCATGACGGGTCATCTGCTCGGCGCCGCCGGAGTCGTGGAGGCAATCTTCTGTGTGCTTGCGATCCGTGATCAGGTGGCGCCTCCGACCACCAACTATGAGAACCCCGATCCGGAGTGCGACCTGGATTACGTGCCCAATCATGCGCGGAAAATGAAGATCGACATCGCGGTATCCAACTCTTTCGGCTTCGGCGGCACTAACGGTACGCTCGTATTTCGTCGCTACGGCAGCGCCTGATAGCGCGCCAGTCCCCGGCACGCACGCGAGTTGCGCCGCTTGATCGATGCGTCACCGTACTAAACTGCTGATCGGCGTACTGGGCCTGTGTGCGGCAGGGCTTTGGTTGGCGCGCGAGCTGGATCTGCAAATGGATCGGCCCGCCGCCGGCACGGAGCCGGTACGCATCCAGATCAAACCCGGGGAGCCGCTACGCGGCATCCTGCTGCATCTGCAGCGACTGGGCGCCATGCCTCATGCTCGCATGGTCGAGTGGGACCTGCGCCTGCATCGGCAGCGCCCACGCGTGCAGGCCGGCACCTACGAGATCGCCCCGCATGCGAGCGCGCGTGCCGTGCTCGAGCAATTCATAGCCGGGCGCGTGGTGCTCGAACAGGTCACGATTGTCGAGGGCTGGATGTTCGCGCAGTTGCGCCAGGCGCTCGATGCGCAGCCCGATCTGGTCCATGAGCTGCGCGGACTGTCTGACGTGCAGCTCATGCGCGCACTCGGTCACGACGGTCAAGCGGCCGAGGGGCAATTTTTCCCCGACACTTACCGCTTCGCCGCCGGCACCAGCGATCGCAGGATTCTGGAGCTCGCTTATGAGCGCATGCAAAGCGAGCTCGAGCAGGCCTGGACACAGCGCGCCGCAGGCCTGCCGCTGACCGATCCCGAGCAGGCGTTGATTCTGGCCTCAATCGTCGAGAAGGAAACCGGTCGCGAGGACGAACGGGCCAAGGTCGCGGCGGTCTTTGTCAATCGCCTGAATCACGCCATGCGGCTGCAGTCCGATCCGACCGTCATCTATGGACTGGGCTCCAGCTATGATGGGGATATTCACACCCGCGATCTCGTGACCGACACGCCCTATAACACCTATACGCGCCCGGGCCTGCCCCCAACACCGATTGCGCTGCCCGGGGCCGCCTCGCTGCAAGCCGCGCTGCACCCGGCGGCAAGCGACGCGTTGTATTTCGTCGCCACCGACAACGGTGACGGCTCGCATCAATTTTCCGCCACGCTGGCTGAACATGACGTGGCGCTGCGCGCCTATCTGCACCGGCTCGGTGTGCCGGCGCGAGCGCATCCGCAGACGAGCCCCGCACCCCCGGCCAGCGGCCAGGGCAGCCGATGAGTCAGAGCGAGCGTTTCATCAGCCTCGAGGGTATCGAAGGGGCGGGCAAGTCCATGCTGGCACGCACGCTCGAGGGGGCGCTGCGCGCGCGCGGACTGTCAGTACTCGTGACGCGCGAACCGGGCGGATCGCCACTGGCGGAGCGCCTGCGCACACTGGTGCTGGAGCGCGGACCCGAGCGCATCACGCCCGCTGCCGAGACGCTGCTGATGTTTGCGGCGCGCTCGCTGCACGTTGAAAATACCATTCGCCCGGCGCTCGAGCAGGGGAGCTGGGTTATCTGCGATCGTTACAGCGACGCCACGCGCGCCTACCAGGGGGGCGGCCGCGGGGTTGATGCCGCGTTGATCGAATCCCTCGCCCAGACCGTACATGAGGACCTGTGGCCGCAGCGCACCTTGTTGCTCGATTTGCCGGTCGAGCAGGGACTCACGCGCGCGCGCGCCCGCCGCGGTGGCAGCGATCGCTTCGAGGATGAGGATCGCTTCTTTTTCGAGCGCGTGCGCGCACGTTATCTGGAGATCGCGCTCGCCGAGCCGCAGCGCGTGCGCCTGATCGATGCGACCCAGAGCCCGCAGGGCGTGGCCGAGAGCGCCTTTGCGGCGCTCGCGGATCTGTTCGAGCGCTAAGTGGAAACTGCATTGAGCTTTGACCCGGCACTGGAGGTGCCCTGGCTTGCCTCGCAGCTGGAGCAGTTGCGTCGGGCGCACGGGGCCAACCGCTATCCGACAGCACTGTTGATCCATGGGCAGCGTGGCGCCGGGGGTGAGTGGCTCGCCCGCTTCGCGGCGCAACTGGCGCTGTGCCGCGCGGCGTCGCCGCCCTGCGGGCAGTGCCGCGACTGCCGCCAGTTCCTGAGCCAGCAGCATCCGGATTTCATGCTGCTGACACCACTGGAGGATTCCAAGCAGATTCGCGTCGAGCAGGTGCGTGAGCTCAACCTGGAGCTCGCGCTGAGCTCGCATGCGGGCGGGGCCACCGTGGCCTTGATCACGCCGGCCGACTCATTGAACGCCAACGCCGCCAATGCGCTGCTCAAAACGCTCGAGGAGCCAAGGTCGGGCGTGACGCTGATCCTGGTGGCCAGCGTGCCCTCGCGATTGCCTGCGACGGTGATCAGTCGTTGCCTGCGGCTGGGTATCGCGGCGCCGTCGCGCGCCGTCAGTCTCGCGTGGCTCGAGCGCCATAAGGGCCCCGGTCCATGGACGAGCGTGCTCGACGTACTCGGTGAGGCCCCGTTCGAGGCAATGCAGTGTGATCCGCTTGAGCTCGAGCGCGTGTCTACGGATACTTTCGAGGCACTGCGTGCCGTGGCTGACGGCGGCGCGGATATTCCCGCAATCGCCGACCGCTGGGCGCGAGGCGGCATTTTCGAGCTGCGACTGGCTTGCCTTGAGACTTGGCTCACAGCGTGCATCGATTGGATTTCCCGGGCGCCCCACCAATCGGACAAAATGTGCGGTGGCGCGCACTTGCCAGAAGCGCTTTCGGCGCTGAATATGGCGGGGCTGCTGCGCGTGCTGGACGGCGCCTATGAATTGCGGCGAGTGCAATTGAGCAGCATCAACCGCTCGCTGGCGCTCGAGCAGTTGCTCTGGCAGTTAGCGCGCACCAGACGCACGGCTATGGCATCGTAAGGACTGACGGCGAATTATGGCCAAAGATCCGAGTTCAAGGTCCGGGATCAACAAACCGGGTTTGTTGACGCTGACGATCAAGGACAAGAGCGCCTTGTATCTGGCGTATATGCCCTACGTGCAGAACGGCGGCCTGTTCATTCCAACCAACAGCAACTATCGCCTCGGCGACGAGGTATTCATGCTGCTCAATCTGATGGGCGAGGACGAGAAACTACCGGTCGCGGGCCGCGTGATCTGGGTGACGCCCAAGGGCGCGCAAGGCAAGCGCACAGCAGGAATTGGCGTGCAGTTCTCAGAGCAGGATCGCGGCCAGACCCGAACCAAGATCGAGAATTATCTGGCCGGTGCTCTCTCTGGCGACAAGGCCACGCATACGATGTGAGCTTGGGCCGTTTCGGCCTCTTTCCGAGTTGCCAGCCGATTTGCGTCGGCCAAGACAATCGAAGCATCAGTAGTTTCCGAGAATTTCGCGAATTTCGCGGCCGTGCTTCGAGCAGCGTCCCCCCGGGCTAGCGTTCCCCTCAACTCGCATCACTAGCGAGTCGGGCGCAATTCTGTGACGCAGTTCTCATTCCTGTGCGGCATTATGTCAAGCATTAGGCGCCGTCGGTACGATGTGTGGCCGGCCCCTAAAGGCCTCGCGATACGGCAAGTGGCGATGTCGTCGGATTCTACCGATAAACCGTTACCCGCATTAGCCACATGAAAGTCGCTGAGGCTTGTGTCGTAGCGCGCAGCATTCTCGAGAATACCGCTCATGCACTTGAAATTCGCTAAATTGGAAAAAGGACACGAGCAGGATTTATCCAGCGCGTACGGTGATCGCGATGAGACTCTGAGCTGGCCCGCGTTGATCGTTG
>Ga0302184_10002683_pt1 | contig 11231 bp, 8 predicted proteins | sample I_Palsa_N3_3_FD_200233 | JGI IMG/M metagenome (GOLD analysis project Ga0302184, IMG submission 200233) | Peat permafrost microbial communities from Stordalen Mire near Abisko, Sweden - I_Palsa_N3_3 | ecosystem: Environmental > Terrestrial > Soil > Palsa > Peat permafrost | place: Sweden: Abisko...
GGCGTCGGCCGCCTCCAGCGAGGCGAAGGAGATCCTGATCCCGGGAGGCGCGGCGATGCGGAACCGGTGCCCGGGGGCGACCGCCCAGCCCGCCTCGGCCAGCGAGGACGCGACACTGTCCTCGCCGGAAACGCGTATCCAGCAGGTGAGTCCCGACCGGCCGCTAGCGGTGACGCCGTGCCCTCGCAGGGCCGAGCGCAGCGCCTCGCCGCGGCCGGCGTACACCTGCGCCGCGCGACGCAGCACCCGCGCCACCGACGGGTCCGACCACAGGTCCGCGACCAGTTCCTGCAGCTGGTAGCTGACCCACCCGGTGCCTAGCGCCTGGCGGCCTGCCACCCGCGCGACGGTGATCTCGTCCCCGGCCAGCACCGCGAGCCGCAGGTCGGGGCCGAGCGACTTGGACACCGAGCGGAGGGTAACCCAGCGCGGCAATCCGGCGGTCGCCGAGCGGGCGGGCACGCCCGCGACCGGCCCGGCGTGGTCGTCTTCGATCAGCCCGGTGGACGGGTAGCGGCGCAGGACCGCGCCGATCGCGGCCGCGCGATCGGCGTCCCAGGCGGCGCCGGTAGCGGCCTGAGCCCGCGGGGTCGCGATCACCGCGCCCGCGCCCCGGGCCAGCGCGGCCGCGAGCTCGGCGGGCCGCAGACCCAGGTCGTCCACCGGCACCGGCACCGCGGTATAGCCCATGGCCGCGACCAGGTCGAAGGTCACCGCGTGGCCGGGATCCTCGACGATGACCCGGTCCGCGGGGTTCAGCCAGGTCGCGAGGACCCGCTCGATGCCGTCCAGCGCGCCGCCGGTGACCATGAGGCTGGTCGCGTCGATGCCATCGGCGGCCAGCTGCTCGGCGGCCAGCCGTCGCAGCCGCGACGTGACCGGGGCCTGCGCGTACATCCGGCCCGGCCGCATCGGTGGCCGGGCCGGCAGGTCAGGTAGCAGGTCCGGATCGGGGCCACCGGTGACGAGGTCGCGAGCGCCCGCCGGAACGGTCAGGTACCCGCGGCTGCTGACCGGGGGAGCGCCCCGGATCCGGGTGCCGGCCCGGCCCGCGCCCGCGGTGATACCCCGCCGGCGCAGGTCACCGTAGGCGGCGGCGACCGTGGTCGGACTGACCCCGAGCTGGCCGGCTAGCTCACGGACCGGAGGGAGCTGGTCGCCCGGGCTCAGCTGCCCGCCGCGGACGCCCGCCTCGACGCTGGCCGATATCTCCTTGGCGGTGCCGCCGGATAGGCGATATCGTACCGGTATATTCACAATTTGTACTGTAACATTATGCGCGACTAACTGAGGGCGGCTCAGGGACATCCATGACCGAGAACTTCTCTGCCGAGGCCAGGCTCGTCCACGCAGGCACCGAACGCACGGCGAGCCAGCCGGCCACCCCGCCGCTGATCCCGGCCAGCATCTACGTATCGGAGGGCACGCCGCGCCCGAGCCGGGCCTACGGCCGGGACGGCAACCCGGGTTGGGAGGCGCTCGAAGAGGCGCTCGGCGGCCTGGAGGACGCTCAGGCGGTGGTCTTCGCCTCCGGACAGGCGGCCTCGATGGCGCTGATGCTCACTGTGGCCGCGGGACGCGAACGCATCGTGCTGCCGAGCGACGGTTACTACGGGGGCCGGGTGCTGGCGGACAAGTTGCGGCCGCACGGTGCCCGCCCGGTCCACGTCGACCTGCAGGACCTGGCCGCGGTGGCGGGCGAGCTGAAGGCCGCGCGGTCGGTGCTGTGGGCCGAGACGCCGACCAACCCGCTGCTGCGGGTGGCCGACCTAGCCGGGCTGGCCGCGGCCGCGGCCGCGGCCGGAGCGCCCATGGTGGTGGATAACACCGCCGCCACCGGCCTGCTCCAGCGGCCGCTAGACTGGGGCGCTACCGCGTCGCTGTACTCGCTGACCAAGGCGATATCCGGGCATTCCGACGTGTTCGGTGGCGCGGTGGTCAGCCGGGACACCGAGCTGCTGACCGGGCTGCGGGCCTGGCGCAGCAGCGGCGGCGCCATCTTGGGGCCGTTCGAAGCCTGGCTGGCGCTGCGCGGGCTGAAGACTTTGCCGCTGCGGATCGCGCGCCAGTCCGGCAGTGCGCTGGCCGTCGCCCGGTACCTGGCCGGTCACCGCCGGGTACGCGCGGTTCATTACCCCGGCGTCGAGCCGTCCACCCTCGCGCTCGCTAGCAGGCAGATGCCGGACGGCTTCGGTCCGCTGCTGTCCTTCGAAGTCCACGGTTCCGACGTCGACGGCGCCGCCGCCGCGGACCGGGTGGTGGGCAACTCGCGCCTGATCCTGCCCGCCACCAGCTTCGGCGGCGTGGAGTCGACCTGGGAGCGGCGGGCCCGGTGGCCAGCCGAAACGGCACCGGCCGGCCTGATCCGGCTGTCGGTCGGCGTCGAACCAGCCGCCGACCTGATTACCGATATCGGTCAGGCCCTGAACACCCTGGAGGTGCCGTGACGCGCACGAGCGCAGGCGACTACGAGATCGACGACGATCCGGGCCGGGTCGACGCCGACGCTGCGGTGGCGTTCTTGACCACCCAGGCGTACTGGGCTCGGTGGCGCGGCGCCGAGGACATCAAGGCCCAGATCGCCGCGGCCTGGCGGGTGGTGGGCGTCTACGACCGGTCCGGGGCCATGGTCGGCTTCGCCCGTGCCCACAGCGACAGCGGGTGCGCCTACCTGTCCGACGTCTATGTACTGCCTGCGCACCGCGGCGCGGGGCTGGGCCAGGCCATCGTGCGGGTGATGATCGACGAGGGCCCGGGCGCCGGCTTGCGCTGGATGCTGCACACCTCCGACGCGCACGGCCTGTACCGGCAGTTCGGCTTCGCCACCCCGAGCCATCGGTACATGGAGCGCGCGCCGCTAGCCGAAGCCGCGCTACCACGGCAGCTGCCCGCCACCGCCGGGACGCTGGCGGGCAAGGTGGTCCGCCTCGAGCCGCTGCAGCACCAGCACGTGGCCGGGCTGGCCGCCGCGGCAGCCGACGGCGCTGAGCTTTACCGCTGGTCCGCGGTGCCGCAGGACGAGGCACAGGTCCGCCAGTACGTGGAGACGGCGATCGCGGCCCGGGACGCCGGGACGGCCGTGCCGTTCGCCGTGGTCCGGACCTGCGACGACACCGTGATCGGCTCGACCCGGTTCTTCGACTTCGGCTACTGGGCCTGGCCGGACGGCCGCGACCGGACCGGACCGGACACCTGCGAGATCGGCTACACCTGGCTCAGCCCGAACGCCATCAGGACCGGCGCGAACACCGAGATGAAGCGCCTCATGCTCACGCACGCCTTCGAGGTCTGGCAGGTCTCCTCGGTATCCCTGCACACCGACGCCCGGAACCAGCGGTCACGCGACGCCATGCAGCGGATCGGCCTGCGCTACGAGGGCGTCCTGCGCGCGCACCGGCTCGGCACGGACTCCAAGCCACGGGACTCAGCACGCTTCAGCGTCACCGCCGCCGACTGGCCGGCCGTCAGAGGGCATCTCGACGAGCTTGACCGCCGCTACCAGCGTTAGCCTGCCTGCCCTACACGGTTCCGGTCTCTCTATCTAGTGAACCACTGCCGATCAGATCCGGCGCGAACGGGATCGGCCGGGTTTGCGTTTCTATTGTCCGTGTATCCGGCAACTGTGTCCCCGGCGCCAGGATGCCCAGGTCTTCTAGCTTGCGCATCTTCGGTAGTACGCCGCTTTCGACCGAGCCGACCAGGGCGTTGTACCCACTGACCGCGGTGTTCAGCGAGCGGCCCGTCTTATGCAAATGCTGCATCAAGATCCCGAACCGCTCGTGGAGTTCAGCGGCGATATCCCCGACCTGCTGAGCCTGGCGGGCGCGGGCGTCTTGCTGCCAACCGTATGCGACGCCCCACAAAAGGGCGACGAGCGTGGTCGGAGTCGCAATCAGGATTCGCTGCCGCATCGCGTCGTAGAACAGCTCGGGACGCTCTTTGCAGGCCGCCGCAAGAAGGTCATCCGCCGGTACGAAGCACACCGTGAAATTGATAGCGTCTTTGATCTTGGAGGGGTAGTCTCGCTTGGCCAGCGCGCTGACGTGCCCGGCGACCGCTCTGGCGTGGGCGCCGAGGGCTCGGCGCCGCTCCTGCGGCGACTCTGCGGCGGTCGCGCGCTGGAACTCATCGAGCGGGAACTTCGCATCAATGACAAGCTTGCCCCGCCCGGCCAAAGTCAGCACGACGTCCGGACGACTGCCGTCAACGACGACCTGAACCTCAAAGTCTCGGTGCTGATCCATCCCGGTCGCCTCAAGGAGATTCTCCAGCACCAGTTCACCGGCCCGGCCACGCTGGCCCGCATTGGCGAAAATCACACCGAGGTGCTGTACCTGCACCAGTGTTTCATCAAGCCTGGCCTTTATCTCACCCTGTGACTGCATGACGGCGGGATTTGCCTGGCCCTGTCCGCGCATTACCAGCCATACGACGAACGCACCGGTAAGAACTCCGGCAACGAGCGCGATGATTACCGACGCCATGGCACGTTCCCTTTTTCTACCGGCCCGCCGCCTCACGCAGCGCGGCTCTCCAACTACGTTAACGATGCGCACTGACATTTCTGGCTGTCATGCCGCGAAGACGTCACCGATCCGTTAGACAACCGGCGGCCGTCTGGGTGTCCCCCTGGCCGCCGCCAGCGGCCGATACCGTACGTCGGATGTCTGACTGTCCCGGGACGGCTCTGAACGTAAAGATCGGATGACATCTTGGGTATCTGTTTGATCTCACCCCTGTTTCGCGCGGTTTCAGGGGATTGACACACGCAGACATCGGATCTATTTTTCGTCACACACGGCACTCCGGGTGCCAGTCCCGTAGCCCGCACCGGCGTGCTCCGCAAGCCCGGAGAGAGCCCCCAGGAGGTTCCATGACACTGCGCAGACGCGTGGGCGCGGGCTCCCTCCGCGCCACATCCGCCACAGCGGCCGCGGTCGCCGCGATGATGATCATCGCCGCCTGCAGCTCCAGTGGGTCGAGCTCCAACGCCAGCTCGAGCAGCTCAGCCAGCTCGAGTAGCTCGGCCTCGACCACCGGGTCGACCACCATCGGTGTCGACCTCACCTACAACGACACGGCCTTCTGGGCCGCCTACATCAACTACGAGACGCAGTACGCCGCGCAGCTGCACATCAAGCTGCTCGGCCCGCTGCTCGCGGCGGCCAACGCCAGCCTGCAGAACACCCAGATCGAGACGCTGGTCAACGAGGGCGCGAAGGCCATCATCGTGAACCCCGAGACGGCCACCAGCCTGGGTCCGGCGATCGAGTACGCCGCTGCCCACCACGTGCAGCTAATCTCGGTCGACACCATCGTCGGCGTGGGCAAGGTGTACATGGTGGTGCGAGCGTCCAACATCTTGTACGGGCTGGACGCCTGCGCCTACATCAGCTCGAAGGTGAAGTCTGGCTACGTGCTCGACCTGGAGGGCGACCTGACCTCTTCCAACGGCGCCGACCGAACGAACGCCTTTGATGCTTGCATGGCGGCGAACGACCCGGCGGTCCACATCCTCAAGGACCCCACGGTCTGGGTCGAGGCCACGGCGGTCACCGACGCGCAGGACGCGGTGAACGCCTACGGCAGCCAGCTCAAGGCGATCTACTCGCAATGGTCGAGCCCCGACACGGGTATCCTCCCGCTGCTGAAGGGCAAGAGCCTGGCCGGCAAGGTGCTCGTGGTGAGCGATGACGGCGTTCCGTTCGAGATGTGCGACATCTCCAATGGCTCGATCAACGCCTCGCAGTCCCAGCCCGCCAACCTGTACGCGTACTGGGCGCTGAAGTACGCGCTGGACGCGGCGAACGGCGTGACGCTAAGCGCCGGCCAGCCGGGCGGCGGCGCGCCCACTTTGCAGATGGTGACCTATGCGGGCGACACCAACCTCGGCGACCCGATCGTGGCCCCGTTCGTGACCAAGGCCACCCAGACCTTCACCATCACCCCGGTGGACGGCCAGTCGGGCACGGTGACCACCACCTCGGTCGGCGACACCGCCCTGTGGGGCAACGTCTACGGCAGCGCCCACGGTGGCGTCTGCAGCTCCTCGGCGTCCTGAGCAGCCGATGCACGAACCGGTTATCCCCGCCGCCGACCCGCAGGCCGCGCCCGCGGTCGAGGCGGCGGGGATCCACAAGCGGTTCGGCAACACGCGCGCGCTGCGCGGCGTGGACCTGAGCCTGCAGCCGGGCCGCTGCCTGGGCTTGGTCGGCCGCAACGGGGCCGGCAAGTCCACGCTGGTCTCGATCCTGTCCGGCCTCTACCCGCCGGACGCGGGCGAGGTCCGCTTGGACGGGCACCAGGCCCCCTCGCTGGGTGACATCACGGCCTGGCGCGGGCGGATCGCCACCGTCTTCCAGCACTCCATGGTGGTGCCGGGCCTCACCGTGGCGGAGAACGTCTTCCTCGGCCGCCAGCCCCGGCGCCGCGGCGGGGTGGTGGACTGGGGCCGGATGCGTGAGCAGACGCGGAAGGTCATGGCCGACTGGGGCTTCGACGTGAACGCGGACACCGCCTGCGGGAACCTCACCGTCGAGCAGCGACAGGTGGTCGAGATCACCCGGGCGCTGGCGGCCGGCACCCGCTGCCTGCTGCTCGACGAGCCCACCGCGGCGCTCGAGCGCGGCGCCGCGCAGCGCCTGTTCGAGAGCATCCGCCAGCTGCAGGCCCAGGGCGTCGCGATCTTGTACATTTCCCACCACCTCGAGGAGGTCTTCGAGATCTGCACCGACGTCGCCGTGCTGCGGGACGGCGAGATGGTGCTGACCGCGCCGCTGGCCGAGGTGACCAAGGATGACCTGGTCACCGCCATGGTCGGGCAGGAGAACCTCTCTACCGAACGGAGCGTGGCTCCAGCGGCCGCCCCCAGCTCGCGCCAGCCCACCGTGGTGCCCGCCTCCGACGCCGGCCGCGACCTAGTCGTGGACGGCGTGACCTACGCCTCCCCGGGCGTGTTCCTCGGCAACGTGTCGCTGACCGTGCGGGGCGGGGAGCGGGTGGGCGTCACCGGGCTGCGCGGCTCGGGCGCGACCACTTTGGCCCGGATCGTGGCCGGCGCGGCCACGATCGACGTCGGCCAGATCCGGCTCGGTGATTACGTGCTGCGGCCGGGGGACCGGGCCGGGACCCTGCGAGCGGGCATCGGCTACATCCCCGAGGACCGGCAGGCGGACGGGTTCGTACCGTTGCTCGGCGCGGCCGAGAACATCTCCATGACGATCACCGAGCGGATCGCCCGCTTCGGCTTCATCGCTCCCAAGCGCCGCGAGGCGCGGGCCGCGCCACTGGCCCGGCGGCTGTCGCTGGTCTCGGCCGGGCTCGGCCAGCCGGTCCGCGAGCTGTCCGGCGGCAACCAGCAGAAGGTGACCGTGGCCCGCGCCCTGGCCAGCGACCCGGTGCTGATCGTGGCCATCACCCCAACCCGCGGCGTGGACGTGGCGTCCAAGGAACTGCTGCTCGCTGAGCTCGACCGGATCACCACCGAAACCGGGGCGAGCCTGCTGCTGGCCAGCGACGAGCTCGACGACCTGGTCATCTGCGACCGCGTGGTGGTATTCGTCCGCGGCGAGATCTTCACCGAGTTCACCGAGCCGCCCTTCGACCGCGAAGCGCTGATCGCGGCCACCGAAGGCCTGGGAGCTACATGAGCGACACGAAGAACAACCTCACCGCGCTGGCGGCCGACGTGGAGGCCGCGCTCGCGCGCAGGCGCAGCCGGAGCGCCGCGGCGATCTCGTGGATCCGCGAGGCCGCGCTACTGCCCGTGCTGGCTGTGCTGCTGGTCGTGGGCGCCATCTTGAACAGTCATTTCCTCACCGTGTCGAACATCGTGACCGGGATCGGGCAGCAGAGCTCCGCGCTGGGCGTGGTGGTGGTCGGCGAGTCCCTGATCCTGCTCATCGGCGGCATGGACCTGTCGCTGGAGTCCACTTTCGGCCTCGCGCCCATGCTGGCCGCCTGGCTGATCGTCCCGGTGGCCTCGTTCGGCGACGGCCTGCTGCTCAACCCCTATCTCGGCATTGCAATCCTGCTGGCCGTCGGCGCGGCCGTCGGCCTGGTCAACGGGCTACTGATCGTCAGGGGGCGGCTTAACGGCTTCATCGTGACCCTCGCCATGACGATCCTGCTGGCTGGCATCCAGGAGGGCATCGTCAAGGGCCAGGCCCCGTTCAACCTGCCGACGGCGTTCGGCTACCTCGGCTCGGCGCAGCTCGGCGCGGTCCCGGTATCGCTGATCGTGGCGGCCGTCATCTTCGTCCTGACCGGGCTGTTCCTGCGCTATCACCGGCTGGGCCGGGCCATCTACGCCGTGGGCGGCAACCGGGAGGCGGCCCGCGCCGCTGGGATCAAGGTCAACCAGGTCCGGATCGGCGTCTACGTGGCCGGCAGCGTGCTGGCCGCGATCGGCGGCCTGATGGAGGCCGGCCGGGTCTCCTCGGTGACGCCCACCCAGGGCTACGGCGAGGGCATTATCTTCCCGGTCTTCGCCGCGGCGGTCATCGGCGGGGTGTCCCTGCAGGGCGGCCGGGGGAACATGGTCGGCGCCGCGTCCGGCGTCATCCTGCTCGGCGTGGTGCAAAACATCCTGACTTTGGAGAACGCGCCCAACTACTGGATTGACGCGATCGACGGCGGCGTGATCTTGTTCGCGCTGATCCTAGCCCGGGTCATCGGCGGTGAAGCGAGCGCCGAATGAGGACCCTCCCATGACCAAGATCACCGGGTTCGAGCTGCATGACGTGCGGTTTCCCACATCGCGGAGCCTGGCCGGGTCGGATGCGATGAACCGGGCCCCGGACTACTCCGCCGCGTACGTGATCATCAGGACCGACGCGGACCATCTGGCCGGACACGGGTACGCGTTCACCATCGGCCGCGGCAACGAGGTCCAGCTGGCCGCGATCCGGGTGCTCGAGCCGTTCCTGGCTGGGCAGGACCTGGACGAGGTCCTGGGCGAACTCGGCGGGCCCTGCCGGCTGGGTGAGCTGTACCGGCGGCTGGTCCGTGACAGCCCGCTGCACTGGCTCGGCCCGTCCTGCGGGGTCATGCACATGGCCACCGGCGCCGTACTGAACGCGTGCTGGGACCTGGCCGCCCGGCGGGCCCGCCAGCCGCTGTGGCTGCTGCTGGCTGGGCTGGGTCCCGAGGAGCTCACCGGGCTGCTCGACTTCCGCTACCTGTCCGACGCGCTAACTCCCGACGAGGCCGTCGGCCTACTGGAACGCGGCGCTGTCGGCCGGGCCGAGCGGATCGCCGCCCTGCGGCGCGACGGGTACCCGGCCTACTCGACCGCGCCCGGCTGGCTCGGGTACTCCGACGTGCGGCTCGCGGCGCTGTGCGCCGAGGCGGTCGAGGAGGGCTTCACGACGGTGAAACTCAAGGTCGGCGCCGCACTCGAGGACGACAAGCGCCGGTGCGCGATCGCGCGCGAGGTGCTCGGCGGCGACTTCGGCATGGCCATCGACGCGAACCAGGTCTGGGACGTGCCCACCGCCGTTGGCTGGATCAGGGAGCTGGCGCCCTACCGGCCCGCCTGGGTCGAGGAGCCGACCGCCCCCGATGACATTCTCGGCACCGCGGCCATCCGCCAGGGTGTCCGGCCGGTCAAGGTCGCCACCGGCGAGCACGTCGCCAACCCGGTCATGTTCAAGCAGTTGCTGCAGGCCCAGGCCATCGACATCATGCAGATCGACGCCTGCCGCGTCGCCGGGGTGAACGAGAACCTGGCCAACCTGCTGCTGGCCGCCAAGTTCGGGGTGCCGGTCTGCCCGCACGCCGGCGGCGTCGGCCTGTGCGAGATCGTCCAGCACTTGTCGATGTTCGACTACGTGGCTTTGTCCGGTACCACGCAGGGACGCCGGATCGAGTGGATCGACCACCTGCATGAGCACTTCGCCACGCCCGCCGTCGTATCCCGTGGCCGCTACCTCGCGCCGGAAGCTCCGGGCGCGTCCACCGAGATCCTGCCCGAGGCCCTGGCCGAGTTCGCCTACCCGTCCGGTCCGGCCTGGCGGACCGGCGCGTGATTCCCCGGGGTTCGCTGGTCTTCGGCGGCGCGCCCATCGGCGGGCTGTACGCGCCGGTCAGCGACGAGGCGGCCACCGGCACGCTCCAGGCGGCGTGGGACGGCGGGATCCGCGCCTTCGACACCGCCCCGCACTACGGGGTAGGGCTGTCCGAGCGGCGGATCGGCGATTTCCTGGCCGGGCGGCGGCGCGTCGAGTTCGTCGTGTCCACCAAGGTCGGGCGGCGGCTGGTGCCCGCCGCCGATCCGGCCTCGGCGGACGGCGTCGATGAGTTCTACGACACACCCGCGCTGAGCCGGGTACGCGACTACAGCGCCGACGGCGCGCTGCGATCGCTAGAGGACAGCCTGCGGCGGCTGCGGCTGGACCGGGTGGATATCGCGCTCATCCATGACCCGGAAGACCACGTGGCCGAGGCGCTGGACGGCGCCTACCCGGCCCTGGACCGGCTGCGCGCGGACGGCACGGTCGGGGCGATCGGGGTCGGGGTCAACTCGGCGGCGCTGGCCGAGTGGTTCGTGTCCCGCTGCGACCTGGATTGCGCGCTCGTGGCCGGGCGGTACACGCTGCTGGACGACTCCGCGTCCCGGTCGCTGTTCCCGCTGTGCCTGGCCCGCGGGGTCGCGGTGCTGGCCGGAGGCGTGTTCAATAGCGGCATCTTGGCCAATCCCGCCGACGGCGCCCGTTACGACTACGCCCCGGCCGCGCCTGGTGTGCTGGCCCGGGCCCGCCGCATCGCCGAAGTCTGCGCCCGCTATGACATCCCGGTGGCGGCCACGGCCCTGCGTTATGTCCTGCGCCACCCCGCGGTCACCGCCGCGGTGGTCGGCGCGCGCACTCCGGAGGAGATCCGCGCCGACGCCGGGTACCTTGAATTGCCCATCCCCGACGCCCTCTGGGCGGACCTAGCCGGCCCGCTATGACGGACCGGTCACGGCACCGAGGCCAGCGGCCGACCGGTGTCCCGTCGTCACAGCACCGAGGCCAGCCACTGCTCCACCCCCGCGATGTGCACCGTGGCCCACGACCTGGCGATCTCGGGTTCGTGGGCGTCCAGTGCGTCGAGGATGGCCCGATGCTCGGCCAGCGTCTGGGCCATCGTCCCGGTCTGGGTCAGCCCGCGCCAGACCCGGGCCCTGGTCGTTGGGGCCGAGATCGACTCCAGCAGCGAGGAAAGCACGGAATTACCGGAGCACGCCACGA
>Ga0302184_10002688_pt1 | contig 11212 bp, 10 predicted proteins | sample I_Palsa_N3_3_FD_200233 | JGI IMG/M metagenome (GOLD analysis project Ga0302184, IMG submission 200233) | Peat permafrost microbial communities from Stordalen Mire near Abisko, Sweden - I_Palsa_N3_3 | ecosystem: Environmental > Terrestrial > Soil > Palsa > Peat permafrost | place: Sweden...
GGGAACCGGGGCCAGCCCGTGTCTCATCTTCCGCGCACTCGGGATCTTCTGCGAGCCCCACAGAAATCCCACAAGTCCGCGTCCCGGCGGCGATCCCCACAAAAATTCCACGGACGAGACGGCACTCTGCGGTACACTTGTTGTGTTAGTTAAGAGTATGGATAATCCCGTTGACCAGCCTTTACGCGCGTGAGCTGGGCTTCTGGGGCTTTCGCAGGTAGGTGCTCTCGGGGTGATAGAACCCCTGAAAAGCGGAAGGTCGACAGTTCGATCCTGTCCCTGACCACACAGTGTCTCTGATCTGCGGAAACGTCGCTGACGGAACCGGGTGCGCCGTCCGCTCGGTGCGCACAGCGCTTATCGAGCTTCCGCTTACGGAGGCTGCATGTCCGGGGAATCTCCTAAGAAGATCGGCCGGGGCTACGAGCGTAACCTCGATGCCGGCCGGTTCCAGCCCATGATCGACAGCTGGGATCTCCACCTGCGGGCCGAGAAGAAATCGGCCAAGACGATCCGCACCTACCTTGAGGCAGCGCAGTGGTTCGCTGCTGAGTACCTGATCCCGGCTGGGTTCACGGGCTGGGACGGGGTCCGGGCGAAGCAGGTCCAGGAGTGGACGGTCACCCTCCTCGGCCGCTATTCGGACTCCTACGCCAACAACCAGTTCCGCGCGCTCCAGCAGTTCTTCAAGTGGCACGCCACCGAGGATCCCGACGAGCAGCGCCCGAACCCGATGGCCGGCCTCAAGCCGCCGAAGATCGGCGACAAGCTTGTTCCCGTCTTTACCGGCGACGAACTGGCCGCGCTGCTGGGCACCTGCAAGGGCGGCGGCTTTCAGAACCGCCGCGACTACGCCGTCATCTCGGTGTTCAAGGACACCGGCGCCCGGCTGTCCGAGCTGGCCGGGCTCACGACGGACGACGTCTCACCGCACGACCGCCTGTCTGACCCAGTGCCGTCAAACATGCCGAAGCGTTTAGGACGGTTTTCCACCGGTTTGCCCATGCTTAGCGGTCATGTGAGGAGATAAATGGTCATGTGAGGCAGAGCGTATCCGGCTCAAGCGGCTGGCTTCTATCCTGTGATTGCTTGCAGATTGACGTGGGCATGTCACTCTTAGTGATATGCTCCTCCGATGAAGTGGGGGCGGGGCGCTTCGGTTCTAGCGGCAGTATTGGGAGCGGGCTCGTGCCTGTTCCTGGTGTTTCTTGCTCGGCGGGGTCTCGCACAGGCGAGCTCGCTAGCCGGTGTGCTCGGCCTGCCGGTAGGGATCGTTGCGGCAGGCGCGGCCGTGCTGGCTGTGCTGCCCCGTGACTCTAAATCAGCCGGCGATGAACTCGACGGCATAGCCGACAACCTTGCCAATATAGTCGGGCCGCAGTGGGACAACGAGGCCGGACTGCGCGGCTTTGGTGGGCTGCACTCCTTGCGAGTCTCCTGGACGGGGGCGACCGAGTGCTTCGAGCCGTGGGAGTACCTGGAGCGAACCGCGTGTGACGCGGGTCGTCAAGGTTCAGGTAACTGGGCGGCCGGTCCTGGCGAACTCGCGGGGTCTGAACTGGCGGGGTCTGAACTGGCGGCAGCCGACGACGCGACCCGCGGAATCTGCGCCGTTCTCGACCGGGTCCCGACGGGCCGCCTCGTCACTCTAGGACAGCCAGGAGCCGGGAAGAGCATGCTGCTGATCCGGCTTGCCCGGGGACTACTAGCGCGTCGCCGTAACGGAGACCCGGTGCCGGTTATCGTTTCGCTAGCGTCGTGGGATCCCAAGGACCAAAAGGAGGGCCTATACGACTGGCTGCTCACCCGGCTGTCCATCGACTATCCAAGTCTACGCCAGCCTTTTGGTCGCGGAGAGCAGAAGACCACCCGCGGAGACGCCCTCCTCGGGAGCGGCAAGATCCTTCTGATCCTCGACGGACTGGACGAAATTGATGAAGAGTCCCGAAGCATAGCGATCCAAAGTATCAATAACACGCTAGGCCAATCGCGAGGACTGGTCCTGGCCTGCCGGAAGGAAGAATACGAGGAGGCGACCAGGCCAGAGTCCGGCGCGCCTGTCTCGCTTATGGGAGCCGCGGGCATCATCCTCGAACCGCTGGAGGCGCAGGAGGTAAAGGATTACCTGCAGCGCGGTGCGCTGAGCGCTCAAGCCAGGGCACGCTGGGATCGGGTAGTTGCCGTGCTCGGCACGGATCACGAGCTCGGGAAAACGCTGACTACGCCGTTGGCCGTAACGCTCGCCCACGCGGTTTACAATCCCGGCCTGCACGCACGGCCGGGTTCCCTGCCGGACCCCGATGATCTGCTCGGGTACCCGACCGAGGCAAGCATCAAGGAACATCTCTTCGGCGCCTTCATTGAGGCCGCCTACAGTCCCTGGACGGGATCCGGGCGAGACCGGCCGCCGCCGCAGGCCAATCTTGCCAGGCGCTGGCTCACTTTCCTTGCCTGCAACCCTGGGCTGGCATGGTGGGAGCTCCCGGCCGCGACTCCGGTACCGCTCGTGGAGATTACCGTCGGAGTGGTATGCGGCATCGCGGCTGGGATCGCCGCCATGTCCGGGAGCCATGCCGGCGTCGGCGTGGGATTCGGGCTGGGTATCGGGATCATGGTGGGCCTTGTATTCGGAATCCCGTTCCGCTCCATCTCCCTGCAGCACGGCCCCATCCTGCCCGCAAGTGCAGAAGACCCTACGCCGGCCCGAGGGATAGCAGGCGGGCTCGTGGGCGGTATTGTCGGGGGCCTCGTCGCGGGACTCGCGGCAGTGGTGGGGTTCGGCCACGCGGCTTCGGCGGTCAGCGGGATGCCCGTTGCCTTGGGCGTCGGGCTAGCCGCTGGTGCGTGCACGACGTTCTACGGCGGGATTGCCGGCGGCCTGTTTGGCGGATTCGCGGCAGGAGCCCTGGAGGGAGTCGGTACCGGCCAGACTGCCGGGATTGTCAACGGACTGGGCATCGGGCTGGTCGTGATGCTGATCATCCGGCGTGTCGGGCGCGACACACCTGCCGCACGCCGCAAGTGGGAGTACCAGCTAGGCGTCCCGGGCGGACTCGCCGTCGGAGTCGCCACTGGGATAATCGCCGGAGTCAAGGAGGGACCAGCGGTCGGCTTGGTGCTGGGCGCGTCGCTGGGACTCGTCAGCGCCTGGCCAATTGGCCTCAAAGGCATCAAGACGGCACAGACTCAGATCCGGCCGGTGCCTCGACGGGCCCTAGCCCGCGACGCTCGCGCGTTCTGGACCACCGCGCTCGCGGCAGGGCTGGCAGCCGGAGCTTTCGGATTCGGGGGTGACGGCTTGGCCTCTGTGATCGAAGTTCACGCAAAGCTGACCGTTCACCGGATGATCTCGGATGGCCTGGCGATAGGAATAGCGTCCGGCCTGGTTGTCGGCCTCGCGTTCGGCGTCTACCATTCGGCGTCACCAGGCTTCTTGATCATCCGCGTATGGCTCAGCGCGCGGGGAGAGGTGCCATGGCGGTACATGGATTTTCTTGAAGACGCGCACACAGTACGTCGCGTGCTCCGCCAGAATGGTGCAAGATACGAATTCGCCCACGACGAGCTGCGGAACTACCTGGCGCAGGCAGCCGAATCCGAGAACTCGGGGAGGGAACCACCCCGGCTCAATTTCGATGCCTACAGGGAAGTATTTACGATATGGCGAGTTCGTAGTTCGGCATAATCTGCCGATGGCACACCGAAACTCGGTGACATCAGTCCGAGCAAAAGCTTGCGAGCGCGAATCCCAGGCATCTTGAAGAGTTTCTCGAAGCACAACGGCCTTAGCTTCTCTTCGTGCCACCGCGGCAACGACATCAGTTCACCGTCCGCCTCGACATAACGGGGCATACTATGGAATAGCTGGCCGCTGGTGATGTCGGTCTTGCCCTTTTCCAGCAGATCCTCGATCGCGCGCCGCGAAGCGTAGGCCGCTGCAGCTGCCTGCAGCGGCCGGGCGCCGTCGGCGAGCATGGTGCGATCACCCCGGATCTGGTAACGCGGGCCATCGGGGCGATCCGCGACGACCAGTGGCCGTTTGCTGAGGTAGTCGTGCACCATGCCCGCGGGCATTTGCGCAACGCTGCTGCCAAGCAAAGTGAGGTAACGAACGTAGCCACGCAGCCGCTGCTCCGGAGACTCGCCGCAGACTCCGCTCAGTGCCACGCGCGCATCCAGCGAGAGGGCCTCGTTCACGGACTGAGGATCAGTAACCGTGCCCTCGTGTTCAGGGTTGTACAGGTCTGGCCCGTGCAGGAACGGCTGGCGCCGATGGGTCATCTCGGCGAGCAGTGCCCGGTCCGCGAAAGACGCGCCCGCGTCCAGGAGCCACTCGATGTACCACTGCATGATCAGAGTCTTGTTGGCGAGGTGGCCGACCGCGAACGAGTCCTGCAGAAAGTGATCTGCGTACCCGGCGTTCACCCGCGCCGCGGAGCGCAATCGCTGCCGTGCGGCATCGGACACGGCATCCGACTGCGCGATCATGCGGCGGGCAAGCAGGTGAAATGACTTCCAGCGGTACCACGAGAACGGAGCGAAATGACACGCGTTGCGCGCTAGGACAGAAAGGTATCGCTCCGACGGCGATAGCCCGCATTTCCGACCCTGGGCATCGATCTGGAGCGCCTCCCGGATGCCTGGGAATACTCGTGCGAACGGATAGCTCAAGGTACCGGACCTCTGGCCGAGAGGCCTGCGGCGGCCGGTGAGTTTGGTGATTTCCCGGTAGCTTTGCGCGCGTATCGCCTGCATAACCGGGACCATGAATGAAGCGGGCGCCGCATCAATGTCCGCCGGGTGAGAGAGGTAGTCGGGCAGGATATTGAGTTCGCCGAGAGTAATGACAAGGCCGCTCCCCGAAAGTCGGAGTGTACGTATCTCGGGGTAGGCGTCCCATAGCCGGTCGGTGTCCCCCTGCTCGTACCACTTGCTAAGCTCCAGGGCCAGCGCGCACTGCCTTCCCATCTGAGCGAAAGCGTCCTCCGCTCCCAGGCTGAAAGCCGCGGGATCCAGGTTGCCTAGAAGCAGGTGCTCCCATCCCATGAACCGCTGGGCGATCCGCTTCCCGACGCAACCGGTCCGGGTCGCGTCGGGAGATGGCGGACCGAATATGAAAGGCTTCCCTGCCAGCACCGAGAATGCCGCCGCGTCCGCCTCCAATTCCTCTGCTCCGTCCCGCGGGCCCACCGCCCAGCCAGTACCCGCTGGCAGCGCCGCAACGGGCCCGCGGCGCTGCTGCAGCACATGAGCCACCTCATGCGCCAGCAGCCATATCCCCGCCGCACTATCCGGGGCGTAGCAGCCAGCTCGGAAGTAAATATCCGTCCCCACGGTAACCGCGAACGCTCCGCGCATGCGCCAGGAGTCAATGGCATTCAGGGAGTGAATGTGAATGTCGGAAAGATCTGAATCGGCATCCCCTGTTCGATACAGATCGCGGAAGAGATCGAGAGCGGTTAGGTGTACAGTACGCGCCATACATAACATTCTGCCACAAAAGAGGGAACCTCGTGTGGGCAGTGTAGACTCTATAGATGGAATATTCCGGGCCTGACAAGGCAGGTTTACCTGAGACACTGCGCAGCAGGCGCGCTCACATCCGCAGCCCACTCGTGCAAATCGCACTCGCCAACGTCGGCTACGCGCAAGCTACTTATCTTAGTTTGCTTATCATCCTTCCGGCTCGCGCGGCGTCGATCGGCGGTCATACCCACAAGACGGTATTGCTCGCGCTAGTCGCCGCAGCAGGCGCGATCATCGCGCTGCCGACAGGGATCGTCGCCGGTCTCGTATCAGACCGGTTGCTGGACTCGCACGGCTCTCGGCGATCCGTGCTCGCCATAGGCGCGGTAACCTGCGCGGCTCTGCTGGCAGTGCTGCCATTCACACGTTCTGCCGCTTCCCTGCTGATTGCCTGGTGCGGAGTGCAGATCGGCCTGAATGTCGTGTATACCATCATCACGACGTCCCTTTTGGACTGGTTTGCGACAGACCACCGTGGGAGGGCATCAGCGTATGCCGGCACTGGCCAGGTGACTGGGGCGCTACTCGCCAGCGGCCTAGTCTTCGCGGTGGGCGGATACCCCACAACGCTCGGCGCAGTCAGCGGGGTGATCGCCCTAGCGGCCGCCCTGCCCGCGATGCTCGGCAGACATCCGGCGAAAGCTCCCCTATCCGGCGAACTGCCACCTTCGACAAGCCCAGCCCGCGGGCACTACCGGGACGTCCGTCTTGCTTTTGCCGTGCGCGCGGTAGTGACCTTCGCGAACACGCTTGTCTTCACCTTCGCCAACTACTACGTATCCGATGTGCTGCACTTGCGTGATCCACAGCGCTTTGTCGGGCTCGCCGCAGGAGAGATGTCCGTGCTGGTGCTGGCGGGAGCGCTATGCTCTGGCTGGGCCTCCGACCGGTCAGGACGCCGACGATGGTACGTGGTAGGTGCTGTCCTTTTTATGTGCGCAGGCGAGGTCCTGCTCGCGACCTGGCAGAGCGTGCCTGGGGTCCTCACCGCATGCGCGTTCGTAGGGTTTGGATACGGCGTTTACCTCTCGATCGATCAGGCGCTGACCGCCGATGTGCTGCCCGACCCCCGCTGCTTCGGCCGGGACGTCGGCATCATGAATGCGGCAGTCTCGGCGCCGCAGGTTGGGGCTCCGGCCCTCGGGACGCTACTGCTCAGCGTATCGCCCACATACTCCGTGCTCTTCTCTGTGGGCGCGCTGATCACTTTGAGCGGGGTCGCGTTTGTCCTGCCTATACGTAGCGTCCGCTGAACAGCATTCCCGCCGTTGCGCCGAAGCTGCCCTCCGGAGCCAGAGCCTCGAAGACGAACTGCAACCGCTACCCTCAGATCTCTGCCGTGAGGCGATCCTATTGTTGCCAGCCCGGGATTAGCATCGGGCCACAGAGTGCGCGCCGAACGGTTCAATCACGCAGAACGGTTCTTTATGTCGTATCGTCGACGATCGCGTTAAAGACATTAGAACGAACATATCGGCGGTTATCTGAAGTCCGTCTGCCAAAGGTGCTGCTGGCCTGGGTTTTGCGGCGTAGACATGTCGCCGCGGGGCCTTCCGACGCGAGACAGGAAACGAAAAGCGGCAACGACGAGGGGCTCTGCGTGGGGCTGCGGCGAGGCACCGCTGTAGATAACATGTCTCTTCCGAAGCCAAAACCCTGCGGCGGTAACGGCAGAGACACCCAAAATCGGGCTGGAGATAACGGCGGCTACGCGCGCGTGCCGTTGCGCTCACCGTAGGGCAATCTGGCGAGCCAGTTGGCGACGCTCGCCAGAAAGTCCTGGCTTGCGGGAATGTCGGGGTGGCCCCGAGGGGGTGGGATCAGATCTCACGGGCCACCGCCGCGCACCGACTGGGTGGCGGCCATGATCACGCCGACCGCGGTCGCGGTGGTCCTGGTAGGGGCGCTGGCCTGCCTGTTGGACGGGGTGTATTGGGTCCTGCTAGCGTCGATGCTGCACCTTCCGCCTAGCGCGGTTCCGCTCATCAGAGACGTCCGTTTCGCAGGTCTGCACAGCGCTTGGCGCGGTTGACCTGACCTCATTAGCGGAAGGTCGACAGTTCGATCCTGTCCCTGACCACATAGCCCCTCTGATCTGCGGAAACGTGACCTGGCGGAACCGGGTGCGCCGTCCGCTCGATGCGCATAGCGCTTCTCGAGCTTCCTTGCATCGCGCGACCCTCACGAGGACGATCAGCGAGAGTGACCGCAGGTCGGCCACACCTCTCGAGGGCATATATCGCCGAATAGGAGCGGTGGCTACTGTAGTTGCCTTGCTGGCGCGCTCGCTTGCCTTCCGATCTTCCGGTTCTGCGCGTGCGTCCGGTTCGCAGGCCAGAGGGCAGGAGTGCACTGGCCATTGCGTCGGCGAGCCACCGTTCGTAGGTTTCCCAGGGCCAGTTTCGCTTGATGACCAGACGCTCGATGATGTCCGGGGCGGTGAGGGTCCACAAGATGTCGGCCGCGGCTTGCTCGCTGACCCGGCGCGGAGCTCGAAGCGGCTGGCCAGGTGGCGGGCGGCAGCGGCGGTGCCGGCTGCGCGCTGGGCCTCGATCAGCTCGGCGAACTCCTTCAGGACGGCGTCCCCGGTTGCGGCCTGGGCGAGCACCACGGTGACCAGCCGGTGCGTGCGCTGCGCGATCTCGCGGCCCCAGCCGGGCGTAGAGGGCCAGCGCCTCGCGCGGGTCGGGGGCGGCAGGTAGGCGACTGGGTGACCGTGACCGACGGCGGCACCGCGCCGTTCCGGCTGCGGATCGCGGGCACCGCCACGCTGCCCTCGCTCGGCGTCGCGCAGACCCTGCATACCGAGATGGGCACCGGTGCTGTCCTGGACTATCAGCACATTCCCGGCGACACGGCGGATGAGCCGAACGAGATCCTCGTCACCCTCCGCCCAGGCGCGGACCTCGCCGCCGCGCGGGCACGCCTGCAGCGCATCGTCCCCATCGCCGACGGCGGCGTGATCAGCGGCGTCCAGCGCCCCGCCGAGATCACCGACTACCGCTCCATGGGCGTGGCGCCGCTCATCCTGGCCGGCGCCTTGGCCGCCGGCGCAGTCGCCTCGCTCTGGCTGACCCTGGCCGCCTCCGTCCGCCGCCGCGCCGGCCTCGCCCTGCTCAAGACGCTCGGCCTGACCGGGCGCCAGCTCGCCACGACGGTCGCCTGCCAGTCGACCATCACTGTGGCCGCGGGCGCCCTCACCGGCGTCCCCCTGGGCATCGCGCTCGGCCGCTACCTGTGGGTCCTGTTCGCCCGCCAGATCAGCGTCGTTCCCCCGTCGGTCCCCGTGCTCACGGTCATCGCCGTGATCGCGGGGGCCCTGGCGACGGCGAACCTGGTCGCGGCCATCCCCGGCCGCACCGCCGCCCGAACCTCGGCCGCCGCCCTGCTGCGGGCGGAGTAAACATGACGGCGGTGTGGCTTGTCGTGCGCTCACCCTGACTGCGATCCGGCCGTGGGCACCCTGCACGCGGGCCCACCGCGGGATGGGTTACCGTGGTGGCACCGCCACTTCCTTGTCAGGTGCCGTCTACGGTGGTGACCTCGTGCGCGGCCTGGGCGATCATGTCGGGCTGGCCGGGGATGCCGAGCTGGCGGAGTCCGGGCAGGATCCGGGTCTGGACGAACGTGCCGAACAGCTCTTCGCTGTCCCACACGTCGGTCATGCGCAGAACGCCGTCGCCGAACGAGGCGACGTGAAAGCGCATCCCGGCGGGCACGTCGCGGTCCCAGCCGACAGTCTCGCGGAGCGCGTCGTACTGGTCGGGCGTCATGCCGTCCCACGTCTGCATGATGACGGTGGCCATGATTTTCCTCCTGGTGGTGATGTGGTGGTGGTGTGGCAGTAATACGGGATTACAGGGGCAGCGGGTTGCTGAGCACGCCGCTGCCTGGCCGGCGGCCGGCCAGCGTCCGGATGAAGTCGATGGCATCGATCTCGACGTGCTCGCCGTCACGGCCGTGGCGGAAGGTGCCGCCGGCCGGCCCGTCAAGCACCAGGTTGAACGGCTGACCGTGGAGCTGCGCCCATTCGGCCACGATGTCGGCGACCAGCCGGCCGTCGTGGTCCGGCTTGAGGTCCATCGGCCGGCCCGTCGCGTGGCAGATGTCGATCCGGTGGCACCACACGTCGCGGGTGAACCCCACGTCGAGCAGGTACTTCAGCGGCCGCCAGCCAATGGGAGGTCCGAACGGCAGGGGGGTGAACCGCATCGGGGCCGGGGTTCCCCAGCGGCCCTTGACCGCCTTCTGGCCTACGGTCTTCAGCTGCCCGGCGAGCTCCGCGTTGGACAGCTGCTCACGCTCGCGGACCTGCAGCTCGTTCAGGCCGTCGACCCAGTGATGCGAGTCGATCTGCTTGTTCAGCGGCAGCCCCCGGCGCAGCTGGTGCGCGAACTCGCCCACCGAGGCCTGCGCGTCGGCCGACCCCAGCACGTGCAGGGCGATCTTGCGGACGTCCCACGCGGTGCAGTCGGTCGGCATCGCCCACTCCTGCGGGGTGAGCGAGGCGGCCAGTTCCGCGAAGCGCCGGAACTCGTCCTCGGCGAGGCGGCGCGCTTCCGCGCGGCCGATGCGGTCAGTGTTCACTGGGTCCTCCCCTTGCGATGACATCGTCGACCAGCAGGTCGATGAGACGGTTGAGGTGCCGAAGCCAGCGGTCACCGCCGGGATCGTTGCTGATCTGCGCGTCGGTCACGCCGGCGGTGATGGCGACGATGCAGTCCATGTCGCCTTGCTCTGTTACCCCGGCCGCCCGCATCAGCGTGTACAGGCCGCCGAGTACCTTCTCGGCCGGCGCGTACGACTCCGCCGAGGGCGTGAAGCCGGGGATGGGCCGGTGGAACAGCAGCTGGTACAGCTCGATGTCCTCGCTGCCGAACGCGGCGAACGCATGCAGCCACTGCTTGAGTGCCTCGCGGGGCTCCGGGGAGAACGTCACCGCGTCCAGGCGCTCGAGGAGCTGCCGGTTGCCGTCGGCGAACATCGCGTCGTACAGCGCGAGCTTGGAGTCGAAGTACACGTACAGCGAGGGCTGACGCATACCCACCACCCGCGCCAGGCCGTGCAGCGTAACCCCGGCGATCCCGTCCGCCCGGGCCAGCGTCCAGGCCAACGCCACGATCTCCGCGGTCTTTTCCGCACGGCGCTTCGCGACCGAGTTCGCCATCGTGAGCCGATCAAATCGCCAGCGGCCCGTATGCCCGCGGCGCGAGGGCGATCAGCCGGCGGCGCTCCGCCTCGGCGAGCGGTTCCCGGTGCCGGCCGTCCGCCAGCCCGCGAGCCACGTAGATCGGTACCATCTCGATCCTCCTTGGCGAGTTCCTATCGTTGATAGGAGATTAACCTATCGTCGATAGGAACACAAGGTCCTATCGTTGATAGGAGAAATCTTTTTGCCCGGAGCCGGAGACCGTGCAGGCGGCTTTGTTCTGTCTGGCGAACTTGGGCCTGCATAACCGCTGACGCTGTGTCGTAGCGGTCCATGGCTGCGCCGTCAGACGGACATAGCGGGGGGTGAGACGGCGGCGGGCGGTAGGCGTGCCATGCGTCGGCGAGCCGCTTTACGGCCTCGGTCAGGTCATCTGCCCGGGTGGCGAAGTGCAGGCGCAGGTAGTCCTGGCTTTGCCCGGAGGCGTCGAGGCCGCTGCCCGGCAGGATCGCGACGCGGTGGCGCAGCGCGGTCTGC
>Ga0302184_10002711_pt1 | contig 11157 bp, 13 predicted proteins | sample I_Palsa_N3_3_FD_200233 | JGI IMG/M metagenome (GOLD analysis project Ga0302184, IMG submission 200233) | Peat permafrost microbial communities from Stordalen Mire near Abisko, Sweden - I_Palsa_N3_3 | ecosystem: Environmental > Terrestrial > Soil > Palsa > Peat permafrost | place: Sweden...
TCCAACGTGAATTACGGCTGGGACCCGGCCGAGCAGACCATCCGGGTCTCCACCACCGATGACCGGGCCAAGACGCGCAACATGCGCCGTGACCCGCGGGTCAGCTTCCACGTCACCACCGGTGACTTCTGGTCCTACGTGGTGGTGGACGGGCGGGCCGAGCTCTCGGCGGTGGCGCAGGACCCCCGCGACGCGGCTGTCGGGGAACTGATCGACCTGTACCGCGCGGTGCAGGGAGAACACCCGGACTGGGACGACTACCGGGCGGCCATGGTCCGTGACCGGCGCCTGGTCGTCCGGATCCGGGCCGAGCGGGCTTACGGGATGGTCCACCGCTGACCGCGGCCTGACGGCTGAGCGGTATTCGCCGGCGGCTGGCCGCCGTTCGATGGTGGGGCGTGGCCCGCGCCGTGACTGGAGGTTCTGACCGCATGAGTGATGACCGGTATGTGGCAGCACGCGTAGGCTGGCCCGATGCTGCCTGACTCGTTCGGGCGGGTCGCGACGGACCTGCGCGTATCGCTCACCGACCGGTGCAACCTGCGGTGCGCGTACTGCATGCCGCCCGAGGGTCTTGACTGGCTGCCCTCGCCCGACCAGCTCACCGACGACGAGGTGGTGCGGCTGGTCCGGGTGGCGGTGGAACGGCTGGGCGTCCGCGAGGTCAGGTTCACCGGCGGCGAGCCCCTGCTGCGGCGCGGGCTGGCCGGGATCGTCGCGCGCACGGCGGAGCTGCGCCCGCGCCCGGAGATCTCCCTGACCACCAACGCGATCGGGCTCAAGCGCAGTGCCGCGGCGCTGCGCCAGGCCGGGCTGAACCGGGTCAACGTGTCGCTGGATACGCTCCGCCCGGAGACGTTCCGCAAGCTCGCGCGCCGGGACCGGCTGTCTGACACGCTCGACGGGCTGGCCGCCGCCGCGCAGGCCGGTCTGGCCCCGGTCAAGGTCAACGCCGTGCTCATGCGCGGCCTGAACGACGACGAGGCCGCGCCGCTGCTCAGGTACTGCCTCGGCCGCGGCTACGAGCTGCGCTTCATCGAGCAGATGCCGCTCGACGCGCAGCACGGCTGGAAGAGGGCCGAGATGGTGACGGCGGAGGAGATCCTCGCCGCGCTCGGCCGCGAGTTCACTCTCACCCCCGACGATCCGGGTCAGCGCGGATCGGCGCCTGCCGAGGCGTTCCTGGTCGACGGGGGACCGGCCAGGGTCGGGGTGATCGCCTCGGTCACCAGGCCATTCTGCGGTACCTGCGATCGGGTCCGGCTGACCGCGGACGGCCAGGTGCGGAACTGCCTGTTCGCGCGGACCGAAAGCGACTTGCGCGGGCCGCTGCGCGCGGGGGCCAGCGACGCCGAGATTGCCTCCCGGTGGCAGCTGGCCGTCGCCGCCAAACTGCCCGGCCACGGCATCAACGACCCGTCGTTCTTGCAGCCCGACCGCCCGATGTCGGCCATCGGTGGCTGACCAGTGTCCGGGCGGCCAGGGGCGCGGGGAACGCCACCCGGGGCTGACGCGGGGACGGGATGGTGAACCCATGCTCGTTCGGCATCATTGTTCTGGCCGGTGGCCGGGGGAGCAGGCTGGGCGGCCAGGATAAACCCGGGCTGGTCGTCGGGGACGAGACGCTCATCGCGTCGGTGGCCCGGGCCGGCACCGGCGCCGGGGCGGGCCAGATCGTCGTGGTGGGACCCGAGCGGCCGGGCCTGGACGGCGTGTCGGTTGTCCGCGAGGAACCGCCGGGCGCCGGACCGGTAGCCGCCCTGCGGCGTGGCCTGGCCGAGGTGTCCGCGCCCTGGGTGGCGGTGCTCGCGGCCGACCTGCCGTTCCTGCGGGCCAGCCATCTCAAGGCGCTGCGGGCCGCGGCCGTGGGTGGACCCGGCGCCATCCTCGTTGATGACACCGGGCGACCGCAGTGGCTGGCTGGCTGCTGGCAGACCGAAACTCTCCGCCGTGCCGTGGTCGGCTACCACCAGGACTCGCTGCGCGGGCTGCTGGGTCCCCTCGCACCCGTCCTGGTCAGGCTGACGCCGCCGCCCGGGGAGCCGCCGCCATGGCTGGACTGCGATACCCCCGAGGACCTGCGCCGAGCCCGCGACCTGGCCGGCCCGCATTTACCGGGCCGGGCCTGGCCTGGGCCGGGCACGCGAGCCGCCATCACTCGCAGCGATCGTAATTGCACAGTTGCTAAGCGTCAAGGCCCGATCCTGGCGGGTAATCCGTAACGGGCTAGGCGCGCAGAAGGCCCGTAAGCGGACAACTGGTAACATTCGACTGAACTGAACACGCACGGGAGCCCGGGCTGACCGGGCTGAGAGGGTGGCTGGCCGTTCCGCTCCGGCGGCAGGCCGACGCGCCACCGACCGTCTGAACCTGTCCGGGTAATGCCGGCGTAGGGAGGCTGCCGTGGCGGCGACCACCAGCAACGAACAGACCGTCGGCGACACCTTCGTCACCGTCCGCGGTGACCGCCGTTCGGAGGTCGCGCGCACGCTCGCCGAGCCGGTGCCGCAGGCGCTGAGCCTGCTTGACCAGTTCGGGCTCTGGGGCAACCTCGGGGTGAGCCTGCTCGGCTTCACCGGGGCGATCTTCGTGCTGCAGCCGGACGGCACCGGCACCCCGGAGCTCTCGCTGGCCGCCGCGCTGACCGCGATCGTCGTCGGCACCGGCCTCGGCACGGTGGCGCTGGCCCTGGCCGGGCTGCCCGGTGCGCAGACCGGCGCGCCCGCCATGGTCCTGCTGCGAGGGCTGTTCGGCGCCCGGCTGTCCTACCTGCCGACCGTGCTGAACATCTTGCAGTGCCTCGGCTGGGGTGTCTTTGAGCTGGTAACGATCGCGACAGCCGCGCACACCGTGGCCCCGGCCCTGCCCAAGTGGGGGTACGTGCTGATCGCCGGGCTGGCCACCGCGTTGCTGACGATCCGGCCGCTGGGCGCGATCCGGGTGCTGCGCAAGTACGCGACGGGCGCGGTGCTCATCGTCCTGTGTTACCTGTTCGTGCAGCTCATCAGGCATCCTCTGCCCGGCTTCACGCACGGCACCTGGTCCGGCTACTGGGCCGCGACCGACACGGTGGTCGCGGCGGCCATCTCGTTCGCCCCGCTGGCCGCCGACTACACCAGGCACTCCCGCAGCCCGCACGCCGCCTTCGGCGGCACGCTGGCCGGCTACAGCGTCACCCAGATCCTCTGCTACGTCATCGGGCTGCTCGCGCTCGTCACCGTCGCGAACCGCAACCCGGACGACATCTACGGCGCGTTCATCGCGCTGCCGGTCGGCTCGCTCGGCTTCGCCATCCTGGCCGCGCGTGAACTCGACCAGTCCTTCGCCAACGTCTACTCCACCGCGGTGTCAACCCAGAACCTGCGCCCGCTGTGGGACCGCCGGGTCCTGGCGGGCGTGATCGCCGCGGCGACCACGGCGGGCGCGCTCTGGCTGAACATCGCCGACTACGAGAACTTCCTCGACCTGATCGGCTCGGTGTTCGTGCCGATGGCCGCGGTCCTGATCACGGACTACTTCATCGTGTCCGGCCGGCGCTGGGACCTATCGGTAACCGCCCGCTCCCGCTGGCTGATGCTGCTGCCCTGGGCCGCGGGCTTCGTCACCTACCAGCTCATCAACCCCGGTTACGTGTCGTGGTGGGTGTCGGCGTGGACGTCGTTCGGGCGCCTCATCGGCTTCACCCCGGCGAGCTGGATGTCGGCCTCGATCCTGTCCTTCGCCGTCGCCGCGGTGATAACGCTGCTGCTCGGCGGCCTGGTCCGCTGGCTCACCCGGTGACCAGCCGACCGCACCTCGTCCACGGCATGGGCAAGGAACTCGTCGAACCCGACTGGCCCCCGCTGACGGACGACGAGGTGAGCGAGGTGCTCGGCGGCTGGGGGACGGCGGAGGTTGCGGACCCGCCGGTGGTGACCTGGCGCAGCCCGCGGCCGATGTCGGCCGCGGCGCTGGTCCGCCGGGGGACCGTGACGGTCTTCCTCAAACGCCATCACGCGGGAGTCAGGAACCCGGCCCAGCTCGCGGCCGAGCATGCGTTCGCCGCGCACCTGCGCCGCCGGGGACAGCCAGTGCCCCTCGTCCTGCATCGCGCGAACGGCCAGTCGGTGCTGCGCCGGGGCGAGTTCTGCTACGAGGCGCACGAACTGGCGGAGGGCGTTGACCTGTACCGCGACGCGGTCAGCTGGTCGCCGTACACCAGCCGCGGGCACGCGTTCGCGGCCGGCCGGGCGCTGGCCGCGCTGCACCTGGCCGCGGGGGACTTCCCCGCGCCAGCCCGCCCGTTCGCGGTGCTGATGAACTCTTGCCGCCTCATCTGCGCGGCCGATCCGCTCGCCGAAGCGGACCGGCTGGCCGGCGAGCGCCCCGGCCTCGCCGCCTACCTGGCCGGACGCCACTGGCCGCAGGACCTTGGGGCCTACCTGCTGCCGCTGATCCGCCGGGCCGCCCCGCTGGCCCGGACGCTGCCCGGGCAGTGGGGGCACGGCGACTGGCACCCGTCCAACCTGACCTGGACCTCGGCCGAGCCCAGTGCGCAGGTTTCCGGGATCTTCGACTTCGGGCTGGCCAACCGGACGTTCGCCGTGCACGACCTCGCCACCGCGCTCGAGCGCAGCGTGGTGCCCTGGCTCGACCTGGCCCCAGAGAACCCGGCGACGACCGGGGCCGGGGCCGGCACCGCCGACGCCGACCTCGATGCCACCGCCGCCCTGCTGGACGGATATCAGCAGGTGCGCCCGCTGACCGGGATCGAAGCTGCCGCGCTGCCCCGCGTCCTGCCCGTCGTCCACCTGGAGTACGCGCTATCAGAAGCCGGCTATTTCACTGACGTGACGCGCTCGCCCGCCGACGCCGATCTCGCGTATGAGTACCTGATCGGCCATGCCCGCTGGTTCGGCCAGCCGCAGGGCGCGACCCTGCTCGAGTTCCTCGGTCAGTACCTGGGCCGCAGCTTACGACCGGCCGGCGTGGCTTACGGCTGGTCGACGGGACGGTAGGCCGGGCCGTGCGCGTCGTCGCAGTGCTGTACGGGGTCGGGCCCGCCCGGCCCGGGCGGATGATCGCGCAGCGCGGCGTGGTCGACCTGCAAGGTGGCGTGGGTGATGCCGTACTGGCGGCCCAAGAAGGCCTCCAGGTCGGCACGGACGGCGTGGCAATCCTCGCCCGGCGCCACCAGCACATGCGCGGAGGCGGCGGGCAGGCCCGAGGTGATCTCCCAGATGTGCAGGTCGTGAACCTCGGTGACGTGGCGGCGGGCCGCCATCGCCGCGCCGACCGCCGCCGGGTCGAGCCCGGCAGGCGCGGCTTCCAGGAAGATCCGACCCGAATCCTTGATCAGCCCGGCCCCCGCGTGCAGCATCAACACCACCACGACCAGCGTGGCGATGGCGTCGGCCCGGACGAATCCGGTCAGCACGATGATCAGGCCCGCCACCGCAGTGGCGGCGAACGCGTAGAGGTCGGTGAGGATGTGCTTGAACGCGCCCGTGACGCTCAGGCTCTGCGGGGGGCCTTTGCCGTCGTGCCCGTCGTGCCCGCTGTGCGCGCTGTGGCCGCGCCCGCTCGCCCGGGCGATCAGCAGTGTCGCGGCGACGTTGACGGCCACCCCGGCCAGCGCGACGCCGAGAACCGTCCCGCCGGCCACCGCGTGCGGCGACAGCAGCCGCCGGATCGCCGTGTAGCACAGCCAGGCCGCGAGCAGGACCAGGGTGATGCCGTTGGCCTGGGCCGACATGATCTCGGTGCGCTTGAGCCCGTAGGTGTAGCCGCCGGTCGGCGGCCGGGCGGCCAGCCGCGCGGTGATCAGCACCAGCGCGATAGAGGCGGCGTCGGTCAGCATGTGCGCGGCGTCGGAGATCAGCGCGAGCGAATGCGCAGCCAGGCCGGCTACGACCTCGCCGACCATGAAGGCCACGATCAGCGCGAGCGCGGCAGAAAGCCACCTGGCGTCCGCACTCGGCGCCGGCCCATGCGCATGCCGCTGCGTTGCTGCCACGATCTGACGATATCTTCCTTGATCAAGGACCGGTAAGACCCGGCGACCGTACCTGAGGCGGCATGAGGACACCGGACAGGAAAGGGGCTCTCGTGACCGGCGGGTCACGGGGGATAGGCCGGGCGATCGTGAAGCGGCTGGCCGGGGACGGCGCCTCGGTGCTGTTCAGCTACCAAGATGTCCGCTAGTGCGCCGGCCTTCAGGCCTGTGGTGAAGGCGGACGGGCCTCAGCCGGGGTCAGGCGGGTCGGTTCTGGTGCTCGATGTCCTGGCGCAGGACGCTGATCGGTGCGCCGCCGGCCGATCCGGCGAAGTACGACCCGGACCACAGCCGGTTCGCCCGCCGGTAATGCCGGGCCGGGTCCGGGAACTCCTGCCGGATCCGGCGGAACGACACGCCCTTGAGGCTGCTGGCCAGGCGGGACAGGGCGACCTTGGGCGGAAAGTTAACCAGCAGGCGGGCGTGATTGCTCTCGCCGTTGAACTCGGCCAGCCCGGTCTCGAAGTCTGCGCACACGTCCCGCATGATCTCCTCCAGACGTTCCAGGTGCCGCGAGGTGAACACCTGATGCCGGTACCTGTTAACGATAACCAGGACGAAAAAGCCACGCCTGCCAGTGCGTATGTCCCCGTAATCGGCCACGAACCCAGCTATGCTGAGACGGTGCAGCTCCGGTACAACTACCGTCTGTACCCGGCACCGGGTCAGCGGTCCGCGCTGGCCCGCGCGTTCGGGTGCGCCCGGGTCGTGTTCAACGACGGCCTGCGCGCACGGCAGGACGCGCACGCGGCCGGGCTGCCGTACATCACCGACGCGGAACTGCCGGCCGCGCTCACCACAGCGAAGGGCACCCCGGCGCGCGCCTGGCCCGGGGAGGTCAGCGCCGTCATTCTGCAGCAGTCCGTCGCGGACCTGAACACGGCGTACCGGCGGTTCTTCGGCTACCGGAAAGCGCTGCGGGAATGGAAGGCCGCCGGACGGAAAGGACCGCGACCACGAGAGGCCGGGCTGCCCCGTTTCAAGTCCCGGAAAGACCGCCGGCAGGCGGTCCGGTTCACGGCCAGCTCACGGTTCCGGGTCCTGCCCGGCGGCCGGCTTCGACTCCCGAAGATCGGCGATGTGCAGGTCCGCTGGTCGCGTGACCTGCCCTCGGCACCGTCCAGCGTCACCGTGATCATGGACCCGGCCGCGAAGCAGGAACCCACCCGAAGCCACGCCAGGAAGCAGCGTGACAGGCGGGAATCTCCGCCCCTTCAAGGCGGAGTGGGAGTCAACTCTCAAACGAGGCCGCCGCGCGCAGAGCGTCGTCGCCGAGGTCACCGGCGCGGGCGGCGGGCGCGTGCCCTGACCCTAGGCTGGCCCTATGAACACCCTGGAGGAGTGGACGGCCGCGGTCTGCGCCGAGCTCGGGCTCGATCCTGCTTCCGCGGACGTCGCCACCGTGCTTGACCTCGCGCGCGACGCCGCGCACGGGGTCGCGCGGCCGGCCGCGCCGCTCACGACCTACCTGGTCGGGGTGGCAGTGGGCATGGGCATGACCCTCCCGGATGCGGCCGGGCGGATCTCCGCGCTCGCGGCGGACTGGACCCCCGACGCGCCAGGCGATTCGCCGCGCCCCTGATCGTCACGATTACCGGACGCTTACGGCTTCTGTCATCGCCCGGTGACCACGGGCCGGTCTCGCGTAAGACGGAGTCGTGGGGCGGATCGCTGGACGAGCGAAGGGGAGGCCATGACGGCCGGATCTAACGGGATCGGTGGCCCTGGCAGGTCGCGCCCGACGAGGCGCGGAGTGCTGCTGGGGGCTAGCCTGGCCGGGCTAGGCGGAGCGCTGGCCGGGTGCAGTACCGCGGCGGTTCCCTATGGCGCGAACGAGGCGGGAGTCGTCGAGAAGGACACTCCGGCCGCGTCCGGCGGGTCAAGCTCGGAGGCTATGCCGGGTTCCGGCGGTGGCATGCCGGCCAGCCCCCCGGCCAGCGGCGTCGAGGGCAGCAAGGCGAAGAAAGGCTCCATGGGCCCCAAGGCCAGCGGCACCGTGCTCGGCACGGCCAGCGAGATTCCCGTCGGCGGCGGCAAGATCTTCGCCGCGGCCAAGGTCGTGGTGACCCAGCCGGTCCGCGGTCAGTACAAGGGGTTCAGCGCGGTGTGCACGCACGTGGGCTGCGTCCTCAGCGAGGTCGCCGACGGCACCATCGACTGCCCCTGCCACGGCAGTGAGTTCAAGATCACGAACGGCGCCGTGGTCACTGGCCCGGCCCCCAGGCCTCTGCCGAAGAAGCAGATCAAGATCGTCGATGGCCAGATCTTCCTGGTCTGAGTTATCCTGCCGCAGGCCCGCAGGTGGCAGGATAGCCGTGTGGGCTCGCTGATGCTGCTAGATACCGCGTCGCTGTACTACCGCGCGTTCTTCGGGGTGCCGGACACCGTCCGGGCACCGGACGGCACGCCGGTAAATGCCGTGCGCGGGCTGCTCGACACCATCAGCCGGCTGGTCCGGGGCCGGCATCCCGCCCGGCTCGTGGCCTGCCTGGACGCGGACTGGCGCCCGGCCTTCCGGGTCGCGGCGATCCCCTCCTACAAGGCGCACCGGCTCGCCGCCGACGGCACCGAAGAGACTCCGCCCGGTCTTGCCGCCCAGATCCCCGTGATCGAAGAGGTGCTGAACGTGTCGGGGATGGCGGTGGCCGGACAGCCGGGCTTCGAGGCGGACGACGTGATGGCCACCCTCTCGGCGCGCTCCGCCGACCCGGTCGACGTGGTGACGGGAGACCGTGACCTGTTCCAGCTCGTCGATGACGCCCGGGGCGTCCGGGTCATCTACACCGTGCGCGGCCTGCTCAACATGGACGTGATCGACGAGGCCGCGGTGACCGCCAAGTACGGCATCCCCGGCCGTGCCTACGCCGACTTCGCCGCGCTGCGCGGAGACCCGAGCGACGGGCTGCCCGGTGTGCCTGGCGTCGGGGAGAAGACCGCGGCCGCGTTGATCCAGACGTTTGGCACCATCGAGGGAATCATCACCGCGCTGGAGGCGGGCCACGGCGGTTTCCCGCGCGGCAGCCGTGACAAGCTCGAGAGGGCCAGGGACTACCTCGACATATCGCTGTCGGTGGTCCGGGTCGTGGAGGACGTCCCGCTGCCCGAGATCGGCGGCCAGTTGCCGGTCGTGCCTGCCGACGCCGTCCGGCTGAAAGAGCTGGGCGAGCGATGGGGGCTCGGATCTTCCCTGAACCGGTTCGTCACCGCCGTGTCACAGGCCTAGCATCGATCCCGTGACGACAGACGAACTTTATCCCGCGGGTCGGCTCGCCCAGGTGCGCGAGGCGGTCGGCGCGGCCTGGCTGGACGCGGTACTGCTGACGCCAGGCCCGGACCTGAGGTATGCCATCGGCTATGACGCCAAGCAGCTTGAGCGGCTGACCTGCCTGGCGGTTCCGGCGTACGGCGCCCCGGCGCTGTTCGTGCCGCGCCTCGAGCTAGCCGCGGCGCAGGCCTCCCCGGCCGGCTCGTCCGGGCTGGAGATGATTCCCTGGGAGGAGACCGACGATCCGTTCCGGCTGGTCGCGAGCATGCTCGGGAACGCCGCGACGATCGGTCTGTCCGACCGGATGTGGGCACTGTCCGTGCTGAAGTTCCGCGACGCGCTGCCTGCGGCCCGGCTGGCGCTGGCCGGGGCCGCGCTGCGCCCGTTGCGGATCAGGAAGACTCCCGCCGAGGTCGCGGCGCTGCGCGAAGCCGGCGCCGCGATCGACCGCGTGCACGCTCAGGTCCCCGGCTGGCTGCGGCCCGGACTCAGTGAGCGGGCCGTGGGCGCGATGATCACCGAGGCGATCCTGGCCGAGGGGCACGCCACCGTGGACTTCGTGATCGTCGGGTCGGGCCCCAACGCCGCCAGCCCGCACCACGAGGTGTCGGACCGGATCCTGACCACCGGGGACGCGGTGGTGGTGGACATCGGCGGCACGATGCCCTCGGGCTACTGCTCGGACAGCACCCGCACCTATGCGATCGGCGAGCCGCCCGCCGAGTTCATCGCATATTACCAGGTTCTGTTCGACGCCCAGGAGGCCGCCTGTGCCGCGGTCCGGCCCGGGGTGACGGCCGAGTCGGTCGACGCGGCCGCGCGCGAGCCGATCACCAAGGCTGGCTTCGGGGACGCCTTCTTCCACCGGACTGGCCACGGCATCGGGCTCGAGGCGCACGAGGACCCCTACATCGTGGCCGGCAACGGCGAGCCGCTCGAGCCCGGCATGGCGTTCTCGGTGGAGCCCGGCATCTACCCGGGGCCGCACGGCGCGCGGATCGAGGACATCGTGGTCTGCACAGAGAACGGCGTCGAGCGCCTGAACCACTCACCCAGGGAATTGGTCATCGTCGGCTAGCCACGCCGACGAAGGGACGTCCCTTAGTGGCTACGCCGACTGGCCTTGGCGGCCACGCCGACCTGCCTTGGTCGCCGCGCCGACCGCCACGATCAGTGCTCCGCCGATCCCGGGGGATCGGTGCGGTCCTGATTGTCGGCCAGGAAACGCTCGAACTGGGCGGCGAGCTCGTCGGCGGTAGGCATCGACTCGCCCTCGGCGAGCAGCCCTCTCACCGGGTTCTCCGCGGCTTCGGCGGTGGCCGTGTCGTACTGCTGCTCAAGCGCGCGCACCAGTTCCGCGACCTCGGCGGAGTCCGCGACCTGGCGCTCGATCGCCACGTTGGTCCGTTCGGAGGCCTCACGCAGCTCGGTGTCGGGCAGGTCAAGCCCGGTGGACGTGGTCACCGAGCCGAGCAGGGCCAGCGCGGCCGGGGGATAGACGGCCTGGGCCAGGTAGTGCGGAACCTGAACGGCGAAGCCGAGCGCGTCCCGGCCCGCCTCACCGAACCGCAGCTCGATCAGCGCGGGCGCACTGCCAGGCACCTGGATCCGGCTCGGCATCCGCTGGTAGCCGGTCATCAGTTCTTCGCGGGTGGCGTGCGCGATGACCCCGAGCGGCCGCGTATGCGGCATTCCGGCGGGGATGCCGAGGAAGTTGATCGCCGGGCCGACCTGGAGCCGGGCGGAGATCGCCAGCACCGCCTCGGTGAACAGGTTCCACTCGTGATCGGGCTCCGGTCCGGTCAGCAGCAGGAAGGGCCGCTCGGCCGCGTCGCGCAGCAGGTGCAGCGCCAGCTCG
>Ga0302184_10002716_pt1 | contig 11147 bp, 11 predicted proteins | sample I_Palsa_N3_3_FD_200233 | JGI IMG/M metagenome (GOLD analysis project Ga0302184, IMG submission 200233) | Peat permafrost microbial communities from Stordalen Mire near Abisko, Sweden - I_Palsa_N3_3 | ecosystem: Environmental > Terrestrial > Soil > Palsa > Peat permafrost | place: Sweden...
GCAGAGAACATAATGACACTCCATGCGCTAATGGGACCGGCCAGCGGCCAACCGATCTTCGAGCAACTGGTGCGATGCCAGCTGCCGAGCGAGCTCCACGAGTTGCTAATCCTTGCCGTCGGTCCCGAACCAGGAGGCCCCACCTCCACACAACCGAGCCTCCTCGAGCTATACAGCAAGCCGGATTCCCCTCCTGGGCCTAAGCTGCAACTCGAAGAACTCCGCGACTGGATCTCGGCTTCCATCGATCGCCCGCAGCTTCGCGACTGGCGGAACCGCGTCGGCGCGCACATCGATGCGGAATCGCCGTGGAAGGAAGAGCTTGAAACCGGCATGGCTAACCTCGACCTCGCGCCGATCTCACGCGTCATCGACCATGTTCTCGACTGGCTGGAAGCCTGCGCGCTCGAACCGCACGGGCCGTTTGCGCTCCTCTTCCCAGCTCGGAAGCTGAAGTCGCTGTTCCAGACCGGCTCTCAAAGAGGCCTGTCCTACGACGATCCCGATGCGGTGAGCGAGCTCGCGAATATCCCATCGGCGCTGCCGCCAGCGCGGTTCGCGGACGCTCCCTACATGGTCTGGGTCGCAGGAGGGTCGAATCTCAGCGCAGCTGTCGCCGGCATGCATGCTGCACGCGCGCGGGAGCTCGAGGAAAAGATGGCTCTCCACAGGGCTTCGGCGACCTAGCGCATGCCTGGTCGACGCACACCGTTCAGTTGTCGTCGGCAGCATCACATCAGCTCGCGCGCTAGCTCAGTCATCACGACAGCGGCGTGGAAGACCACCCTCCGACCGTCGACGAACGTCAGCGGGTCGCCCTCGCGCTGCGCTCCGTGCTCCTGCCGCTGAACGACATCACTCAGCCCACCCCAGTAGCCGACCATGCCGTAAAGCAACTCCGTCCGCGCGTCGCCGAGCCGAGAGCGGTTGGCTTCGATTACTGACCGCAGCCGGGCGACTACGGACGCCGGATTCGTCGGGACGTCGGCCGGCTGGTAACGCTCGACAAGCGCATTCGTGCATGCCTGCATCGCCTCACGCGCCTTGTGCCCGATCGTCGTCTGCTGCCGCTCCGAATCGTCTCCCCACAACAGATCGGCCGCCTCGGCCCAAAGGCCGTACGCGACCGGGAAGGCTGAACGGAACGCAGCCCCATCGATGTAGCGCATCACATCCTCCTCGACCGCCTCGACCGGCTCGCCTGACCGACGCTTCCACTCTTCGTAGTGACCGAAGCCCTCGGGGGTGATCGTGTACCGCGGATCACGTCCGGCAAGGCCCACTGCCAGCAAGCCGGCTCGGTGCAGGGTTTCCATGTCCGAGTGTGCGGCCGGGAACTGACCGGCGGGACTGTAAACCTGCTCTGGGCCTCCCAGGTAGGCAACGGTCCCGAACCATCGCAGGCTGCGGTCGGGCTGGCTCCGAGCTGCTTCGACCAATGTCGCGAGGAGCTGCTCCTGCTCCGGCTCCAAAGTCACGACGCCCCGCTAGGGCTCGCTGATGCGGCGGGGACGCCGCTTCTGGTGGGCAGCACTGCCGACAGAGCTAACCCGCCGCAGAAATTGGTCCACGATTGGTCCATGGATTTGGGCTGGTGCTAACGCCGCTGGCCCCGTACGTGCAATTTTGCAGTTACTTTCCAAGGGTGAGCGACGGGACTCGAACCCGCGACCGCCGGGACCACAACCCGGAGCTCTACCAGCTGAGCTACGCCCACCAAGCCGGGTAGGCAGTGTAGATGGTTGCTCGCGCCGTTCGCTGCCGCGGGCGGTTGCCGGTGCTGGTGCCTAACGCTCGATGGCGCGTACGAAGATCCCGGTCGAGCGCTCCGTGCCCCATGCTTCGCGGGCGCGCAGCACCGCTTCGACCTCACCCGGCGCAACGGCGCCGGCCGACGGCTCATCACCGCGGCACAGCTCGACGCGGCGTTCGCCGAGCAGCTGCTTGAGCGCGACCTCGGCGAGCACGAGCCTGACGCCCGCCGACGCATCGGGCTCGACGAACTCAGCGCGATCCCAGACGGCGCCGAGGCTGAGCGGTCCGACGGCGCAGCGCGCGAGGATGTCGCGCTCGATTGCCGGTTCGCGCTTCGCCCCGTCGCCCCCCGGATTGACCGATCTGTCCGCGCGGTTGGTGGCGGACTCGGCGGCCTTGGCCGCCTCGAGCACCGCGGCCGTGACGTCCTTGCTCCCGCGCAGCGCGTTGGTCCAGCCGCGCCCAAGACCGAGCCGGCTGAGGGGCAGCTCCGGGCCTTCGAGGATCGTGATCGTCGTGCGCTGCGGGATCCACTTCTGCTCGCCGAGCTCGAACGTCTCGTCGCGAAACCAGGGGCCGAGGATCTTCTCGTGCAGCCTGTCGGCGTCGATGTTGAAGGCGTGCGTGTTGTTCGGGAACTCCCGCAGCTCGACGTGGTACACGACGGCGAACCCTACGCGACGGCGTGCCCGGCCGCCGCGCCCAAGCGGGCGCGGTCGTGCGGGGCGTCGAAGTCGATCAGCGGCCCGAGCGGCACGATCCGCGTCGGGTTGATCGCTGCGTGCGTGATGTAGTAATGGCGCTTGATCTCGTCGAGGACGACGGTATCGGCAACGCCCGGCTGCTGATAGAGTTCGCGGGTGAAGCCCCAGAGGTTCGGATAGTCGACGATGCGGCGCAGATTGCACTTGAAGTGGCCGACGTAGACCGCGTCGAAGCGGGCAAGTGTCGGGAAGAGCCGCCAGTCGGCCTCCGTCAAAGCGTCCCCGAGCAGAAAGCGCCGCTGAGCGAGCAGGTCTTCGAGCCAGTCGAGCGAATCGAACAATGCGGTGACCGCCTGCTCGTAGGCGCGCTGACTGCGCGCGAAGCCGCTGCGATAGACGCCGTTGTTGACGGTCTCATAGACCCGCGCGTTGATCGCATCGATCTCCGCGCGCAACGGCTCCGGATAGAGGTCGGGCCCGCTTGCCAACGGGCTCGAGTTGAACATGCGGATGATCTCGCTGGACTCGTTGTTGACGATCCGGCCCGTCTCGCGATCCCACAGGACCGGCGCGCTGACGTGGCCGCCGTATTCGGGCGCGGTCCTGATGTAGGCCTCCGAGAGAAAGCGCATTCCCTCGATCTCGTCGGTGTAGAGACCGCCGGTGAAGGCCCAGCCGCGCTCGTCGCGGATCGGGTCCAGGTGCGAGATGCCGACAACCTCTTCGAGGCCTTTGAGCTTGCGCACGATCATCGTGCGATGACACCACGGGCAGGCCGACGCCACGTAGAGGTGGTAGCGGCCGGGCTCGCTGATCTCGACCTGCTCGCGGAAGGACGAGGGCGCACGCTCGAAGGCGCCAGACGGGCTGGCGGCCATCGCGAAGCTGTTCATGAGGGGTGGCTGACTGGATCAGACATCGCCACCGATTATGCAGATGCGGCCAAACCGGCGAGCACGCCCGGCGCAAAAAAGAAACCGGCCCCGCTGGCGATCAGCGGGGCCGGCTCCAGTTCGCGTGTCCCAGTCCCATTTGCGGGAGAAGCCTGCGGCGCGCCTCACCCGGTGACGTGCGCCACGTCGTAATGATCGACCGCGCCGGCGCTGCTGCGCAAGGCACTCGACGGATGGTTGAGCGGTGCCGGCGGTGATCTCGCGGACTCGACGCTTGCGCCCACCCCGTCAAACTTGTGCAACCGCAGGGGCCAAATCGGGTGTGCTGGGGTGGGATGGCTCGCGCGGCACTCATCTTCCCCGGTCAGGGAAGCCACAGCGAAGGCATGGCGGACGATCTCCGTGACACGCCGACGATCACGCGCGGCCTCGAGCTGCTTGATTACAACCCGTTCGAGCGACTCGCCGAGGGGACGCGCTACCAGCAGCCCGCAGTCTTCCTCTGTTCGGTGGCGCGCTGGCAGCTCGAACGACCGGACGCGATCGTCGCGGCGGGACACTCGCTCGGCGAATACGCGGCACTGGTCGCTGCCGGAGCGGTCGATTTCGAGCCGGCGCTCGAGCTGGTCGACGAGCGCGCGAGCGCAATGGCTGCGGCGGCGGCGCTGACGCCGAGCGGCATGACGGTGATGCTGAAGGGCGACCCCGACGCGGTCGCCCAGCTCGCGGGCAGCCTCGACCTGATCGTCGCCAACGACAACTCGCCTGGTCAGGTCGTGCTCGCCGGCCCGGTCCTGGCGCTCGAGCAGGCCGAGCAGCGCGCGAAGGAGGAGACCGGCGCTCGCGCCCAGCGCCTCGACGTCAGCGGCGCGTTTCATTCGCCGCTGATGGCGCCCGCGGCAGACCGGCTGCGCATCGCGCTCCAGCGGACGGCGTTCCGCGAGCCACAGATCCCGGTCTACTCGAACAGCAGCGTCGAACCGTTCAGCGATCCCCAGCGTGAGCTCGCCGAGAACCTGCTGCGCCCGGTGCGCTGGCGCGAGACGCTGCTCGCGTTCCACGATCTCGGCGTCGAGAGCTACATCGAGCTCGGGCCAGGCAAGATCCTCACCGGCCTCGTCAAGCGAACGATCCCGACAACGTGAAGGCGGGGATCCTCGGGATCGGCGACGCGCTGCCGCCGCACGTCATCACCAACGCGGATCTCGTCGCGCGTCTCGATACGAGCGATGAGTGGATCGTCAGGCGCACCGGCATCCGTGAACGCCACTGGCTCGAGGGCGACGAGACGCTCGCCGAGCTCGCCGCCCTCGCCTGCACGGCGGCACTGGCCGACGCCGGCCGCACCGCGAGCGATGTCGACCACGTGCTCGTCGCGACGATCACCCCCGACCAGTTGACGCCGGGCCTGGCCCCCGCGGTCGCCGAGCGGCTCGGCATCGAGCACGCCGCGGTCCTCGACCTCAACGCCGCCTGCACCGGCTTCCTCTACGGCCTCGACCACGCCGCGGCGCTGATCGAGAGCGGCCGGGGCAGCGGCGTCCTCGTGATCGGCGCCGAGGCGCTCTCGCGAATCACCGACCACGAGGACCGCGCGACCGGTGTGCTGTTCGGCGACGGCGCCGGCGCCGCGTTCGTCGGCCCCGTCGAGAGCGGCCTGGGCATCGCCGGCTTCGAGTTCGGCTACGACGCGAGCCTCGCGGAGCTGCTCTACGCCGAGCGCGACGAGCGCCTGCTGCGGATGGAGGGCCAGGAGGTCTACCGCCACGCCGTCGCGCAAATGATCGCCGCGACCGAGCGGCTGCTCGAGCGGCTCGGCGTCGACGCCGGGGAGATCGACTGCTTCGTCGCGCACCAGGCGAACGCGCGGATCGTGACCGCCGTGGCCGACGCGCTCCACGTTCCCCACGAGCGGGTCTCGTTCAACGTCGAGTGGACGGCCAACACCTCCGCCGCATCGATCCCGCTCGGCCTCGCCGCGGCGCAGCGCGACGGGCTGCTGGCGCCCGGGGCGCTGGTCGGAATGGTCGCCTTCGGCGCGGGATTCGTCTGGGGCGCCGGGCTCGCCTCATGGAAGCAGCGGGCCGAACCGGCCTGAGATGCAACGACAACGCGACAAGACAAGGAGCAGGACATGGCACAACTGACGGAGGACGAAGTTCTGGAAGGCGTTCGCGCCGAGCTCGCGGAGCTCAAGGTGCCCGGTGCCGCCGAGGCGACGATGGACACCGAGTGGCGCGATCTCGACATCGACTCGCTCGAGCTGGTCGAGCTCGTCACCGCCCTCGAGGACCGCTTCGGCGTCAAGATCGCCGACGGCGAGTTGCGCTCGATCGCCGGTGTCGGCGACGCCGTCCGCCTGACGCTCTCACTCGCGAACGAGCCGGCAAGCAGGTGAGCGCTGCAACTGAGGCGAGCGGACGCGGGAGCGCCGCGCGCAGTGAGGGCGTCGCAATCACCGGCCGTGGCGTCGTGACGTCGCTCGGCGAGGGCGCTGACGAGTTCTTCGACGCGCTGATCGCCGGGAGCTCGGGGATCGTCGACGGCCTATCGGCGTGCACCGAGTTCGACCCGGAACGCTCGCTCGACCCGCGCGCGGCGCGGCGGATGGACCGCTTCACCCAGTTCGGGCTCGTCGCTGCGCTTGCGGCGGCAGCCGAGACCGCGATCGCCGACTGCGACCCCGATCGGGTCGCCGTGCTGCTCGGCACCGGCGTCGGCGGCCTGACGACACTGCAGGAGCAGTGCACATCGTTCCTCGAGCGTGGCGAGCGCGGTGTCTCGCCGAACTTCGTGCCGATGATGATGCCGAACGCCGCCGCGGGACAGGTCGCGATCCACCTCGGCCTGCACGGCCCAGGCTTCTCGGTCGCCTCGGCCTGCGCGACCGGCTCGCACGCGATCGGCGAAGGGATGCGGATGATCGAGCGGGGAGCCGCCGACGTGGTCCTCGCAGGCGGCACCGAGGCCGCGCTGACGAGCCTCTGCATCGCCGCCTTCAAGCGCATGGGCGCGCTCTCCAGCGAAGGCGTCTCGCGTCCATTCGATGCCCGCCGCGATGGTTTCGTGATGGGCGAGGGCGCCGGCGTGCTCGTGCTCGAGCGCGAGGAGCACGCAGCCGCCCGCGGGGCAAAGGTCTACGGCAGGGTTGTGGGCTACGGAGCCTCCAACGACGCGTTCGACATGGTCCAGCCCGACGAGGGCGGCCTCGGCGCCCAGGTCGCGATGCGCGCGGCGCTCGCCGATGCCGGCGTCGCTCCGGCGGACGTCGACTTCATCTCCGCCCACGGCACGGGCACGCCGTTCAATGACCGGATCGAGACGCTCGCGATCCACGAGGTGTTCGGCTCCACCCCGCCACCGGTGTCCTCGACCAAGTCCGCGATCGGCCACCTACTCGGGGCCGCCGGCGCGACCGAGGCGCTGGTCTGCGTCGAGGCATTGCGGCGCGGGATCCTGCCGCCGACGATCAACTACGAGACGCCCGACCCGGACTGCGACCTCGACTACGTGACCGAGGGCGCCCGCAGGGCTGCCGGGATCAGGATCGCGCTCTCGAACTCGTTCGGCTTCGGCGGCCAGAACGCCTGCCTGGCGTTCGCCGCAGCCTGATCGAGCGCCGGCGGCGGCTACTCTAGGGACGAGCATGTCCGACCCCAGATCCCAGTTCGCATGGCCGAGCGCGCGCTTCAGCTAGTCGGGAACGGCGCCGGGCGCGACCACCATTCGCGCAACGCGACCGAGGAGTCGATCCTCGACGCCGCCCGCGAGGCGCTGCGCGAAGAGCCCTACGAGCGGATCACGATCGATGGCATCGCCAAGCGCGCCTTCGTCAGCCGGACGGCGGTCTACTTCTATTTCCCGAACAAGCGCGCGGTGATCGATCGTCTGATCCAGCTCGCCTTCAGCGACATGTACGCGGCGGCCGAGCCCTATTTCGAGGGTGAGGGCGATCCGCGGCGCGACATCCACCGCGCGCTCGGGCGAACGGTCGCCGCGGTCCACGAGCACGCCTCGGTGCTGCTGCTGGCAGCTCGGCTGAGCGGCCAGATGGACCGCCTGCCGCCGGAATGGGAGCCCTACATCATGCGCCTGCGCAACGCCGCCGCACGGCGCATCCGCGCCGATCAGCAGCGTGGCCTGGCGCCCGACGACATCCCCGCGGGGACCTCCTCGCGGGCGCTGCTGGCGATGGTCGAGGGCCAGATCGTGCGCGAGGTCGTGATCGGCGGCGGCGACGCGGTCGAGTCGGTCGGCGTGCTCGCCGAGCTGTGGTGGCGCGCGGTCTATTCACGGCCCACTCCGGCGTAGGCCGCGGCGCATGCGCCGCGGCCCCGGTCGGTGCATGCACCGACCGGCCTGGGCGCGCATGCGCGCCCAGGATCCGCTAAAGCGGCTTGCGGGCCTTCAGCTGGTAGACGGCGGTGTAGCCGACGTCGAAGCCGTGGCGTGCGGCGCTCAGGTAGAGGCGCCAGATCCGCAGTCGCTCGGTCCCGGCGAGGCGCTCGGCCTCCTCGAGGTGCTCGTCGAGGTTGTCCTGCCAGCAGCGCAGGGTGTCGGCGTAGTCCTTCATGAAGCTCTCGACGTGCTCGGTGTAGAAGCGCGCGCGCTCGAAGGCGAGCTGCGTGCGTGAGAGCAGCAGCGGGTGGCCGTCGGGGAAGACGTAGCGCATCGTGAACTCGTCGGCGGTCGGGTCCTCCTCGGGGCGCATCAGGCTGATCGCGTGGTTGAGGACGAGCCCGCCGGGCTTCAGCACTCGGTGGAGCGCCTGCGCGTAGGTGTCGATCTGGTTCTCGCCGACGTGCTCGGCCATGCCGATCGATGAGATCGCGTCGAACGGCTCGTCGCTCAGCTCGCGGTAGTCGGCGAGGCGGATCTCGATCCGGTCATCCAGGCCGGCTTCGGCGACGCGCTCGCGCGCGAGCGCGGCCTGCGACGGCGAGAGCGTGATGCCGGTGACGGAGACGCCGTAGTTGCGGGCCGCGTGGATCGCGAAGCTGCCCCAGCCGCAGCCGACGTCGAGCACGCGCTCGCCGTCCTTCAGCTCGAGCTTCGTCGCGATCAGGTCGAGCTTGGTGCGCTGGGCCTCCTCGAGGGTGGTCGCGCCGCGCGAGAAGACGGCGCAGCTGTAGGTCATCGACTTGTCGAGGAAGAGCGCGAAGAAGTCGTTGCCGACGTCGTAGTGGTAGCGGACCGCCGCGGCGTCGCGCGCCGGGCTGTGGCGCTCGCCCTTGAGGATCAGCTCGCTGCGGGGGCGACGCGGGATGCCGGCCGGGGCCGCGGCGAGCACGAGCGCGCCGAGCAGTCGCGCCTTGTCCTTGTTCGAGATCGGCGGCGGCACCCAGTCGTCGACGACGATGAAGGCGGCATCGAGGTCGTCGCAGTCGAGTGAGCCCTCGACGTAGGCGCGGCCGAGGCCGAACGGCCCGGGGGCGCGCAGCGCATGCGCGATCGCGGAGGCGTGCTTGACATAAAACGTCGGCGATCCGGGCTCGGTCGCCGCCAGCCTGCTGCCATCCCAGAACTCGAGCGCGAACGGGCGCTCGGGGAAGACGCGGCCGAGTTCACGGCAGAGTGGGGCGTTGACACGGAGCAGGGCCACACCCCGAACCCTAGATAACGCGCGCTGTGGGCGGAGTGTAAGGCCGTGTAAACCTGGACTCTAACGCTTGACTTTAGCTTGAGTGTTGGCCAAGCAACCTTGCGAAATCGGGCACGCGCGTTGACATAACGCAGCCGGTCTGCGTTATGTCAACGCCAGGGCGATGACCTATGCGGTCGGCGTAATCACGATCACCGGGATCACGCGGCCCGCCTTCTCGGCGTATTCGGCGAATTGCGGACGCTCCGCTGAGACGGTGGCGTAGAGCCGGTCGCGCTCCTCCCCGGTCGCCTCGCTGGCGACCGCATCCAGGGTCGCGCTGCCGACCTCGATCTTGACGTCAGGATGGGCCTTGAGGTTGTGGTACCAGTCGGGATTGGTCGGGGCACCGCCCTTTGAGGCGAAGATCGCGTAGCGCTCGCCATCCTTGAGATAGGCGAGCGGGTTGACGCGCTCGGTTCCCGTCTTTGCGCCGGTGTGGTGGAGCAAAAGCATGTCCATGCCCTCGAACATGCCGCCGACGACGCCCGCGTTGGCGCGGAATTCCTCGATGACCGGGGCGTTGAAGTCTGCTGGAGAGCTGGCCATGTGTTGATCCTCCGGATTTCGTTGACTGGAGTCCAGTCTAAGGCCAGCCGGGGCGCCGTGTTTGGGGCATCTGGCCTCACGAGGCCGTCAGCGACGACGTGGCGAGATCGGACATCGGCGTGAAGTACTTCGTTCCGCCGTCGAAGCGAACGACGTGCGTCCGCGCGATCAGGTCGTGGAGTGCGCGGTTCTGCGGCTCGACGAGCGGCAGCAGGTAGTCGATCAGCCAGCAGGCGAGCAGAGCGAGCACGAGCAGCGGTGCGACGAAGACCAGCAGTGCCGGGATCGCAGCCTTGCCGATACCCTCGCGCAGCAGCACCGTCCTCCAGTCGACCGGTTGACCGTCATTGCGCAGGATCCGGATCCCCGTCGCCTGCTTGCCGAGCGTCTGACCGTTGCGGCCGCCGCGCCGTGTCAACAGTACGAAGAGGTACAGAAAATACGCGAGCGGCTCAGCCCACCGCTCGTTCACCGTCACACTCGTGCCGACGCTGCCACTGTCAGTAATGTAATGCGTAGTGTGATAGGCGCCAACCACAAGGCCCAGGATCGCCAGCGGCAGCACCACAACAAGGCTATCGACAACCACCGCCCCTACACGCGCCCACCAGCCCGAAAGGGCGTAGGAGCCCGACAGTGCGCCGGCGGGGTCCGCCGCGATCGCCGGCGATGGCGATAAGGGGGCGAGAAACGCCTGCTGCTGCTCACGCCGGAGGCCCGCGGCACCCGTCTCATCCGAGCCTGACATCATCACAAGTTATCGGCCGTCGCGGCGATCGATGCAGGGCGGGGTTTGGCTTTTTTTGATTGCGGGGAGGCTGGGAGCCGTGGGCATCGCAGCAGGGGCGCAGCGTCGAGAACTCAATGGCTAAGAGCGACTCACAACCCAGCGTCCTCGAAGGGCTCGACGACCCAACCCAGGATGGGCTGGATGAGATTCGGGCCGCCGCGGAGGTTGAGGCGAAGGCCTCGCCGGAGAATGAGTACGGCCGGCCAGGGCAGCCGTTCGACAGGAAGTCGCCGTTCTTCGTCGGCTTCGTCGCAACGCTCGGCGTCGCCTGTGCGCTCGCGTTGGCCTATATCGTCGTCGCCGCGAGCGAGGTGCTCGTCTTGCTGGGACTCGCGTTCTTCCTTGCGGTCGGGCTCGATCCCGCGGTCAGATGGCTGTATCGCCGCGGCCTGCCTCGCTGGGCCGCCGTAACGTTGGTCATCGTCGCCGCACTCGCCGTGTTCGCCGGCTTCGTTGCGCTCGCCGTGCCGGTGCTATCGACGCAGGCCACCCACCTGGCGAACGCAATTCCGCACTACCTGCGCCAGCTCAACCACAAGAACACCGAGCTCGGGAAGCTCAATGCGAAGTACCACATCGTGAGCGCGCTGCAGAAGGTCCTGCGAGGCGGCGGCGCGTCGTTCGGCACGGTCGTCGGAGTCGGCAAGGTGGTGCTCGATCTCGTCGCGTCGGTTGTGGTCGTCGTCATCGTGTCGATCTACCTGCTCGCCGATCTTCCGCGGGTGCGGCGAGGCATCTACCTGCTGGCTCCGAGAAGCCGCCGCGCCCGGATGGTCCTGCTGACCGACGAGATTCTGAATCGTGTCGGCGGCTAT
>Ga0302184_10002717_pt1 | contig 11146 bp, 11 predicted proteins | sample I_Palsa_N3_3_FD_200233 | JGI IMG/M metagenome (GOLD analysis project Ga0302184, IMG submission 200233) | Peat permafrost microbial communities from Stordalen Mire near Abisko, Sweden - I_Palsa_N3_3 | ecosystem: Environmental > Terrestrial > Soil > Palsa > Peat permafrost | place: Sweden...
AAGAACGCCAAGGGGAAGAGGAGGAGGGAGTGGACGTTCAACGCCATGCACGGGCAGAGAATCGCCCGACCCGTGGCCGAGAAGATGACCATGGCCCGGCGCGCTCCCCGACTCCGGTCGATGAGCGGGCCGAGCAGTGGGGAGACGATGGCGAACGGCGCCAATGTGAAGAGCAGGTAGTAGAAGACCTTGCTCTTCGCCTCGGTCGGGGAGATCGAGAAGAAGAGGGAACCGGCCAGGGAGATCGTGACCAGGGTGTCACCCGCCAACATGGCCACCTGCACCAGGGATAGTCGCCCGACGGGCGTCGCCTGATCGAACAGGTCCGCCCGCGACTGGCGTGCCATCTCCCGGAACTGCTCGATCTTCGCCGCCCGCGGCACCGCATCAATGTACGGTGTGCCATGGCCGTCCACGCGTACGTGCTCATCCAGACCGAGGTGGGAAAAGCGGCGGGTGTGGCCCGGCAAATCCGTGAGATAGCGGGCGTCGTCCTGGCCGAGGATGTCACGGGGCCCTACGACGTCATCGCCCGCGTCGAGGCTGAATCCATAGACGAGCTCGGCCGCCTCGTGGTCAGCCAGGTGCAGTTGATCGAAGGCATCACCCGCACCCTCACGTGCCCGGTGGTGAACCTGTAGCACTGCCCGTTCGGTGGTCTCTCCTACGGGGTCGGATCGACGGCTCCGGCCGGCGGGGAGTCTCGGCCGGGCCACCGCATTTGCACGTCGGGCTGGCGCTCCTCGTTCGCGCTCCCGTCGGTGCGGAGCACCTCGACGAACCCGGCCCGCGCGTAGAACGCGATGGCGCGGTCATTCGCGGCGAAGACCCACAGGTGCAGGCCCGATGGATTGGCCGTCATGGCGCGATCCAAGAGCATCTTGCCGATCCCGGCCCCCTGCCGTGCGGGAGCCACGTAGAGGTGGTCAAGCCAACCGTCCTTCACCGCCGAGAAGCCGACGACCACGTCGTCATGGGCGGCGGCCACGGTCACCCGACTGCCCGGCACCACCACGTCGGAGAAGAACGCCACCTCCTCCGCTGGGCTGTGCAGACGGGGCAGGTACCGCATGTGGGCACGCGCCGCCGCGAAGACCCCGGCCACCGCCACGCCGTCCTGCGACCCGGCCGCACGCAGGACGATCGGAGCCGGTGCCTGCACCCCGTGCCCCCAGACCGATTTCGCGCCCTCGCTAGCTGAGGGCGCCGGCCTCGCGCAATTTGGCCACGGTGCTCTCGTCCACACCCCACTCGACCAAGCCCGAGACGGTGTCGGCTCCGGGATGGGAGGGGGGGCGGCTGATCGCCGACGGCGTGCGGCTGAAGCGCGGCGACGGGGCCGGCTGCGACCGTCCGGCCACCTCGACGAAGGTCGAACGCGCCTTGATGTGGGGATGGAGATGGGCCTCCCACGGTGAGAGGACCGGCACGGCGCAGGCGTCGGTCCCGTCGAATATGGCCGTCCACTCGTCGCGGGTCTTGGTGGCGAACACGGCGGCGAACCGCTCCTTCATCCCGGGCCACTCCCCCTTGTCGTTCTGCCCGGGCAGCGACGCGTCATCGGCCAACCCCATGCCCTGCAGCAACGCTGCGTAGAACTGCGGTTCGATGCCGCCGACGGCGAAGTACTTCTGATCGGCCGTCTCGTAGACCTCGTAGAAGGGGGCGCCCGTATCGAGCATGTTCGCGCCGCGCTCGTCGTTCCACAGGCCGTACTCGTGGAACGCGTGCATCATCGTCATCAGCGTGGCTGCCCCGTCGACCATGGCGGCGTCGACCACCTGGCCCTCACCAGAGCGGGCCGCCTCGAGCAACGCCGACACCATGCCGAAGGCGAGCAGCATCCCGCCGCCGCCGAAGTCGCCCACCAGGTTCAGCGGCGGGACCGGCGGTGCACCGGCCCGGCCGATCGACCACAGCGCACCGCCGATGGCGATGTAGTCGATGTCGTGCCCGGCCATCGGGGCCATCGGCCCGTCCTGTCCCCAACCGGTCATGCGCCCGTAGACGAGCGCCCGGTTCCGGGCCAGACACACCTCGGGACCCAGGCCCAGACGCTCGGTCACGCCGGGCCGGAACCCTTCGATGAGACCGTCGGCTTGTTCGACCAGGCTCAGGACGAGCTCGACCGCCTCGGGATGCTTGAGGTCGATCCCGACGGAAGGCCGACTGCGGTTGAGCAGATCCCAGGAGGTCTCGGTCGAGGCGGCGGCCCGCTCGGGTGCGCCCGGTGCCGCCCGCTCCAGGCGGATCACCTGCGCGCCGGCATCGGCCAACATCATCGCGGTGAAAGGCGACGGCCCGATGCCGGCCAGTTCGATGATCTTGATTCCGTTGAGTGGTCCGCTTCTGGGTGTCTGCGCCATGGCAGGATCGTGACCCGAGTGGCACGCAGGGGTCAAGCTGGCGCAATGGTCATCGCTCACGCACCGGGGCGCGTCACGCTGATCGGGGACCACACCGACTACAACCAGGGTCTCTCGCTGCCGATGGCGATCGATCTGGCTACCGAGGCCACGTTCACCCCCAAGGCGGGCAGCTTCTTGATCGGGGTGACGAGCGATCAGTTCCCCGCGCCGTGGGAGATCCCCTTGGGCGGCCACGCCGTGCCGTCGGCGCCGGGGGCCGCGCTGGCGGCGGCCCTGGTGGGCCTGGCCCACCCCGGCGCCGGCGGCTCGATGCAGGTGACGAGCACCATCCCGGTCGGCGCCGGCCTCTCCTCGAGTGCCGCCTTCTCGGTTGCCCTCCTGTTGGCGCTCGGTCGGGGCGGGGACCCCATCGCCCTGGCCACGCTCTGCCAGAGTGCGGAGGAGGCCGCCGGGGCGCACGTCGGGCTGCTCGACCCGCTGACGATCCTGGGGGCGCAAGCGGGCCACGCCCTGTCCATCGACTTCGCCACGCTCGAGACCCACCAGGTCGCCATCCCCGACGGGGCGGCGTTCGTCGTGGTGCACAGCGGTACCAGCCGTGAGCTCGGTGCCTCGCTCTATGCGGCGCGCCGGGCCGAGTGCGAGCGCGCCGCCAACCACATCGGCAAACCGCTCGGGCTGTGCGAGCTGGGGGACCTCAGCGCGCTGTCGGAGTCGGTGCTCCGCCGTCGGGCGCGGCACGTGATCACCGAATGCGCCCGCGTGCGCGAGGTGGAGCGCCTCTTGGCCCGGGGCAACCTGACCGCGGTCGGTGCGCTCATGACCGAGGGGCACCGCAGCCTGGCCGAGGACTTCAGGGTCTCCATCCCCGCCCTCGACGAGTTGGTCGATCGCCTGGTCGGGACGCCCGGCGTCTACGGCGCCCGGCTGAGCGGCGGCGGGTTCGGCGGTTGTGTCATCGCGTTGTGCACACCGGACTCGCCGGCGCTCGACCCCGAGAACCATGCTCCACTTCGGGCCTGGCGGGTCAGCCCGGCGGGGGGCGCCGTGGTGCGCTCAGTCCCCTGACGCCGCCCAGGCGGACTGCGATGTCGTCACCAGCGCGTCGAGTGCGCCGGCGGCGCGGCCGTCGTCGATGGATGCGGACGCCAGCGCCAACCCGGTGACGAGATCGTCCACCCGGCCGATCACCATCAGCGCCGCCGCTGCGTTGAGCAGGCCGATGTCGCGATTCGCCCCCCGCTCACCGGCGAGGACCGAGCGAATGGCCCGCGCGTTGAACGCGGCGTCCCCACCGCGCAACTGGTCCATGGTCGCCGGCGCCAAACCCAACGCGGCCGGGTCGACCCTCCATTCGGACAGCTCGTAGGAACCGGCGCCGTCGCCGTTGAGCTCGAGCACCGAGGACGGGGAGGCGACGCTGAGCTCATCCAACCCGTCGTCGGCATGGATGATCATGGCGCGCCGGCTACCCGTCGTCGCCAGCACCGTGGCCATGATCCGTGCCATCGCCGGATCGTTGATCCCGACCAGTTGGTAGCGCGTGCGGGCCGGATTGGTGAGCGGGCCTAAGAAGTTGAAGATGGTCGGGACGCCGAGCTCGCGACGGACCGGCGCCACGTAGCGCATGGCCGGGTGGAAGCGTTGGGCGAAGCAGAAGCCGATACCGGCCTCGGACACGCAGCGGGCCACCCCGGCGGGGCCGAGCTCTATGGCCACACCGAGTGCCTCCAGCACGTCGGCGGAGCCGACGGACGACGAGGCCGAACGCCCCCCGTGCTTGCAGACCGTGACGCCGCACCCGGCCACTACCAGCGCGGCCAGGGTCGTCACGTTGATGCTGCTCAGGCGGTCCCCGCCCGTGCCCACGAGGTCGACCACCCCGTCATGGCCATGCGGGAGCTCCAGCGGCACCGCGGCCTGCACCATGGCCCGAGCCAGTCCGGTCACCTCGGCGACCGTCTCCCCCTTGGCGTGCAGGAGGGTGAGGAAGGCGCCGACCTGAGCCGGCGTTGCCTCGCCCAAGAGCACCGAGCCCAACGTGGCCTCGGCCTCTTCCTCGGTGAGCGGCTCCCGACGGGTGAGGCGGCTCAGGACGTCAGGCCAGGCGAGGGTCAGTCCCACCACAGGTCCCGGTCCAAGACGCCCCGGGCGATCAGGCCGAGCTGCACCTGGGAGGTGCCTTCGACGATCGTCAGCTGCTTGGCGTCCCGGTACCACTGCTCGGTGGGGTGATCCTCCATGTACCCGGCCGCCCCCAGGAGCTGCACCGCCAACGACGAGGCCCGGACCGCCAGCTCAGTGGCGTGGTACTTGGCCATGGAGAGGAACGGGACGTACTCCTTGGTGAACTTGCCCTGGTCCGCCAGCACGGCGGCTCGATACGTCAAGAGGCGGGCCGCCTCGATGTCGACCGCGCATTTGGCGATCTCCCACTGCACGCCCTGGAAGTCGGCAATGGTCTTGCCGAACGCCTCGCGCCGCTGGACGTAGTCCGTGGCGTACATGAGAGCGCCCTCGGCCAGGCCGATCCCCCGGGCAGCCACGATCGGCCGCATGGCATTGAGGCCCAGCATCGCCAGGCGGAACCCGCCCACCTCGCCGATCACGTTCTCGGCCGGCACGTGCACGTCGGTGAGCACCAGCTCACCCGTGTCAACACCCTTGACGCCCATCTTGTGGTCGGTACGCCCGACGTCGACCCCATCCCACTTCCGCTCGACGATGAAGGCGGTGATCGAATCGTGGGCCCGGCTGGTCGGCTCACTGGTCTTGGCGAACACGGTGTACCAGTCCGCCTCACGGACACCGGACATCCAGCACTTGGTGCCATTGAGGATCCAGCTGCCGTCGCCCCCGGTATCGGCTACGCCCCGGGTGCGCATGCCCATCACGTCGCTGCCCGCCTGCGACTCGGAGAGCCCGAAGGCCGCCCGCTGCGTTCCCTGCGCGATGGCGGGCAGGTACTTCTGCTTCTGGGCCTCGGTGCCGGCGATGAGGACGGGGCCGGTGGGCAGCCGGGTCAACAAGAGCATGAGCGCCGCCGCATTCGAGTACTTCGCCACCTCTTCGATGGCGATGGCCAGACCCAGGATCCCCGCGCCCGATCCGCCGTACTCGGACGGGATGCAGAGTCCGAGCATGCCGGCATCGCGGAACGCGTCGAAGATGTCCTGGGGGTACGTACCCTCCTTGTCGATGGCACGGGCTCGGGGTCGCACCTTGTCCTGAGCCAATCTCCTAACCGAACTCTGCAGTGCGATCAGTTCTTCTGAAAGATCAAAATCCACCGGCGAAGGCTATCGGACGGTCCCGCAAGGTATTTTCTGGTCCTTGACCCCAGACGACGTACCCGGCGAGACGCCGAGCGCAGCCCCCGAATCCAAGGCAGAGCCAGCGGAAGCCCCCGATACGCGCGCCGGGGTCCAGACCGAAATGCGCAAAGAGAAAAAGGCACTCCGCAAGGCCAAGCGGCACAAGCATCGCTGGCGGCGGCGCGTCATCTACCTCCTGTCCTTCATCGTCTTCCTGGGTGCAGCGGGCGCGGGCGGGGTCTTTTTCTACGCCAAGTACCGCTATGACGAGATCACGAAGATCCACTCGAAGCACCTCGTCAAACAGGCGGCGAAACCCGGCGCACCCTTCAACGTCCTTCTCGTCGGTTCCGACTCCCGCGCCTTCGTCAACAACGCCACCCAGGTAAAGGCGTTCGGAAACGAGGCCGACGCCGGCGGTCAGCGCAGTGACGTCACCATGGTGGCCCGCTTCGTCCCGGCCACCAAATCAGTCACCGTCCTGTCCATTCCGCGCGACCTGTGGGTCGACATCCCTCAGAACAGCAGCGACATAGAGGGGATGAACCGGATCAACGCCGCCTTCAACTCCGGCCCCGACCTGCTCATCCAGACCATCGAGTCCGTGCTGGACATCCCGATCAACCACTACATCTCGGTCGGCTTCCCGGGCTTCTTGGGCATGGTGAACGCCTTGGGTGGCGTCACGATGGACTTCCCGACGGAAGTGAAGGATGCCTACACCGGCCTCGACGTCACCACCTTGGGCTGCCAGCTGATCAACGGCACGACCTCGTTGCAGCTCGTCCGCAGCCGGCACCTCGAGTACATGAACAAGAGCGGCTACTGGGAGTACGACGGGCTCTCCGATTTCAGTCGCATCCAGCGCCAGGACTCGTTCTTCCGCGCCGTCCTGGCCAAGGTCAACACGTCGGTCACCAACCCGCTGGCCATCAACGGCTTCATCTCGTCCGCTGTGGGCAACCTGGCCATCGACGACACCTTGAGCGAGAGCGACCTGTTCCACATCGCGACCGAATTCAGGGGGTTGTCCTCGTCACACCTGATCACCGAGACCCTGCCGACGACGAGCTACGTCACCGACGGAGGGGCGGACGTCCTGCTCGCAGCCCAGCCCTACGCCAGCCAGATGATCGCCGCCTTCAACCAGCTCGGTGAGCCGAAGCCGACACCGACGACCACCACCACGACGACCGCCCCGCCCCTGGCGAACAGCAAGGTCTCGGTGGATGTCCTCAATGCCTCCGGGGGCGGTCTGTTGGCCACCGACACCGCGTCGGGCCTGCGGCAGCATGGCTTCGTGATCAGCGGCATCAACAACGCACCGAGCGTGATCCCACCTGGCAATCCGTCGGAGATCTTCTACGGCCCGACCGGGCTCCCGGCGGCGCGCACGCTGGCGGCTTCCCTCCAGGGAAAGGTGACGTACGTACCCGAGGCCAGCTTGACGGGGAACGACGTCACGCTCTGGGTGGCGAGCGCAAAGTTGACGGTGATCCCCACCACCACGACGACGACCACGACCACGACGCCCGGCTCAACCGGGGCCATTCCGGGCAACGTCTATACGAACACCCAGCCAGAGCCGTGGAACCCGGTGCCGTGCACGCTCGGGGGGCCCACGACGACCACGACGGCGGTCAAGACGGCCGCCAAGCACGGCTCGCCGAAGAAGTCAGGCTGACTTACGCCGTTGCCGGACGATGCGCCGGCGCTCCCGCTCGGTCGTCCCTCCCCATACGCCCTCACGCTCACGGTGAGCCAGGGCGTGCTCGAGGCAGGCCTGACGGACCGGGCATTCGGCGCAAATAGCCTTGGCTTCGGCCGCATCGGCCTCGTCCTCTGAAATCGGGTAGAACGCCTCAACATCGAGACCCCCGCAGGCGGCCTGCTTGCGCCACGTGGTGGCACTCATGGGAAACACTTCCTCGCAAAGTCGGATATGGGCAATATTTCGCCCTGCTCGGGAGCACAGCCGGAGCAACCCAGCGGCGCCGGCACCGAATTCCGGCGAACGAAAAGTATGGCCTACGGCCACCGTTCCTGTAAAGCCCTACACAAAGAATTGTCCCTGGTCAGCCGATAGGAAGCGGCTTTGTTGTGCCCCGCAGGTCACCCAGCAGCTCCTCCCGGACGGCGGCCGGGAGCAGGGTGCTCGCTGCGTACTCGGGGTGCCTGGCGACAACGGCCACCTCAGCGGGGCCGGCGAAGGCCTCGACCTGAGCCGGCGAGAACGCGAATCGCAGATAGTGGACCGCCGGCGTCACCGTGTCGCGGACCAGCGCCGCCGCATGGTCCTCTTCGGGCACGCTGGGCACGAGGTCCTCCCCGATCGCCACGCCGAGGGCCCGCTCGACCCCGACGAGCTTGGGCAGCCATTCGCGCAGGAGGGCGTCACTGGTCAGCTCGATGAAAAGGGTCGCCGAGAGCTCCCCCACCTGCGGCAACAGCCGGTTGTAGATGTCCAGCTCGACCTGGATCGCCTCATCGCTCAAAATCTTCTCGACCCGGGCCATCTCTTGAATCTGGAAGCGGACGGTGTCGATGGACTCGAACACCAAGGTCATGATGGGACCCAACGCGACACGGCGCAGGCTCTTGCGGGCGATGACCTGCGCCCGGTACTCCTCGCGCACCCGCTCGTAGGCCCGCAGGTCCAAGATGTCTGCCACCGTCAGGGCATCGGTCATTCGGCTCCCGCCCGGCGGCGGGCCTGCGCCATCAGTTGCAGGCTCGACCCGGTCGTCCTCTTGGCGCGAACCAACGCGACCCGCAGCGCGGCGCGGGCCGCGCTCTGCGGGTCGGTCGGTCCATCAGTTGTGTTCATCAGGCAAATGTGTGCATCAGGCAGTCGCGTTCCAAAGAGCCCCGCTACGAAACTGACTCGAGCCCCTGGGCGAATCGACCGGCGTGGGACTTCTCGGCCCGGGCCAGCGTCTCGAGCCACTCTGCGACTTCAACAAAGCCCTCGTCGCGAGCAGTCTTGGCGAAGCCGGGGTACATCTCGGTGTACTCGTAGGTCTCGCCCTCGATGGCCGACTTGAGGTTGTCCGTTGTCGGACCCACCGGGACCCCGGTCGCCGGGTCTCCCACCTCTTTCAAGAAGTCGAAGTGCCCGAACGCGTGGCCCGTCTCGCCCTCGGCGACCGAGCGGAACAGAGCGGCCACGTCGGGGTAGCCCTCGATGTCGGCCTTCTGGGCGAAGTACAGGTACCGCCGATTGGCCTGACTCTCACCGGCGAACGCCGTCTTCAGGTTGGCCTCGGTCTGCGTTCCCTTCAATGGTGGCATGGTTGTTCGTACCCTTTCTCTGTTGTCATTGCTTGTGAGTTGCGCTGTTGCTGCGGACGTTCGGGATCGTGGACCTCACTGGCACTCGTCGCACAGACCGCGGAAGACGACCTCGGCACTCAGTACGTTGAAGCCGGGTGCGCTGCCCGGGGGGACAGACAGACCGGGAAAGTCGGCGTCGATGTCACGCACCTTGCCGCAGGAGCGGCAGACGACGTGATGGTGGTTCGACTCGACGTTGGGGTCGAAGCGCGCCGAGCCCGTGCCGAGTTCAAGGGCGGAGATCTCGCCCAATTCGGCCAGGTCGTGCAGCGTCTGGTACACGGTCTTGAGGGAGACGTTGGGCATCTCGGTGCGCACCCTCTCGTATACCCGCTCCGCAGAAGGGTGGGTCTCGTCGCCCTCGAGCGCCCGAAATATGCACTGCCGTTGGGCCGTGATCTTCCAGCCGTTGGCCCGGAAGAGGTCGGTCAGCGCATCGGGGGACTGCATCGCGGCCACGATAGCGTCCCTCCTCGGTTTTGACAATCGTTGTCAAAGAGACCTTCGACGCGCTACTTTTCTCGGGTGGCCGACTACGTGATCCCCGAACCCGAACCCAAGGAGATTGACGAGAAGCTTGAAATCGAGCTCCGGCATCTCTCCGAGAACGCGGTACTCAAGGGCAAGCCGTCCGGCAACGAAAAGTGCGAGAACTGTCGCTACTACCTCGAGCCGCACAAGGACATCTCCTATTGCTGGCACCCGAAGCTACGGATCCTGGTGGGCGACCAGTGGTGGTGCCAATGGTGGGAGGCGATTCCCGAGGCCTAGGGGGACGACGGGGGTTGTAGACGCCCCTGACCGTTTGCGGCGGGTTCTTTTTATGACACAAGCGAAAAATCTGACTCCGTGTGCGCTGACGCACTTACTCTGTCCCGTGGAACAGTCCGGCGATCAACGAACTTGCTGTGTAGTCCGATGATCTCTCGCAACTCCATCAGGCGGGTCACGGTCGCGGTCGTCATCTGCGCGTAGGCGTTGAGCATGGCTCGTACGTGCTCGCCGATCGACGTATCAGGGCAGGGATTTTCACGAAGCCAAAGGCCTGCGCTCTCTATCCCGCTCGACAATTCTTCATTCACCCACGGACAGCGATAGCGCGATTCGGGGAAAATGAAAGGGTCGCAGGCCACTGCCGCTCTTCGATACCATTCGGAAAGCAGGTCGCTCTGCACCACGATGCAATGCCCGAAATACGCGATTGCAAAACCCGACGGCGCTCGAGGCACGAATGCAACGGGGATTCCGGCCAAGGGTCACCAATGCGGCCGGGATCGAGATCCACCGTCGAAGACTCCTCTCTATGGGACTCAGTCAGAATGAGGGTCCAGCTACGAGGAGCACGAAGCACGGCTGTGAACCACGTTGCCACATCTGCGATCTGGGGATCGAGATGCCCTATTCCGTCGGCGGGCCAAGGTCGACCGGACGGGGCTACCCGTCACATCCGGACACTGTGGCGGGGATTGGCGCGGACATGGATCACCACGCACTGAGGTAGGCAATGACGGCTCAGTACGGAGTGCCTTTCCGGCGCCCCGCGAGGTGATCGGCAAGGTTTGGCTACTCGTAGGCACCGACGGCGACCACACGGGTGGGCCGGCCCAAGGACCCCGCGGCCGGGCGCGCTGGGCCGCCCAACAGCGTGGGCGTGCAAGGAGGCGGGCTTCGCGCCGTGTGGCAGGCTGGGTCGGTGCACCGGTTCCGACGCCAGGACTCATTGCGCCGCTTGGCCGACGAACAATTCGACGTCCTCGTGATCGGGGGCGGGGTCACCGGGGCGGGGGTCGCCCTCGATGCCGCCAGCCGCGGTCTCAAGACGGCGCTGGTCGACAAAGGCGACTTCGCGTCGGGTACCTCTTCCAAGTCGTCCAAGATGATCCATGGCGGCCTGCGCTACCTCCAACAACGCGAGTTCCGGCTCGTCTACGAGAACCTGGCCGAGCGCCAACGCCTGCTGGAGAACGCGCCGCACCTGGTCAGCCCGCTGCCGTTCCTGATCCCCCTCTTCGGTCGCGACGGGGTGGTCTCCAAGACGGTGGCACGCTCGTACTCCATTGCGCTGTGGCTCTACGACGTCACCGGTGGCCTGCGCATCGGCGCCCGCCACAAGCGGGTCAGCAAAGACCA
>Ga0302184_10002727_pt1 | contig 11124 bp, 13 predicted proteins | sample I_Palsa_N3_3_FD_200233 | JGI IMG/M metagenome (GOLD analysis project Ga0302184, IMG submission 200233) | Peat permafrost microbial communities from Stordalen Mire near Abisko, Sweden - I_Palsa_N3_3 | ecosystem: Environmental > Terrestrial > Soil > Palsa > Peat permafrost | place: Sweden...
GCCCGGTCGTCGGCGATCACCCCGTCCGCACAGCCATCCGCCAGGAACGACAGCCGGCAAAGATCCGCGACTACCTGTGCTGGTGCTGGCCCGGGGGGCCGTCCCCCCCCAGGGGGGTACGGGGGGCGGGCAGCCCCCCCGTGATCGGGGGGATCCCGGGGGGTCGCCCCCCCGGGGCAATACTGCCGATACATCTCAGTACGGAATGGCCGGCTTTGGCCGCGAGCTCGGCGCATGGCGCGCGGGGGCCGGAGACGTCGACCAGGACGCGCCGTCCCGCCGGCAGCCACGCCGCCAGCTGCGCGCGCGCCACAGCCTCGTGGAACTGCCAGTAGGCCGGGAGGTTATCGGTGTCCGGCGCAGTAATCTCTGTGGCCGCATGTTGCACGGGCCCTGAACTCCTGACTCGGCGTCCTCGTATCCGGGACACCTGGGCCGAAGTTACAGCAACTTCGCCCCAGGTAGTACCTTCCCGGTTGGGCGCTCTTTGTCACCTGCCGGCCGACGGTAAGTCAAGGGATAATCTAGCTCTTGGCCTGCCTTCAGACTAGGCAGGCGGCAGGTTGCGGAATGACAGGCTACGGGACCGTGTTACACGCGACATGGCAGTCGCGTCGCCACCTCGTGGCATGCTGACGGAACTTTTTGATTCCGGCACGGTATCCTCCCGCTCATACGGTCTGCATGCCCGCAGCCCGGCCTCGGACTACCTAGAGGGGGTGGGTCCCGTTCCGGAGACTCTCGAAGAGCGCGGTGAGCGCTTCGAGCAGGAGGTGCTGCCGTACCTGGATCAGCTGTACTCCGCTGGGCTTCGGATGACCCGCAACCCGGCGGATGCGGAAGACCTGGTGCAGGAGACGTTCGCCAAGGCCTACGCATCTTTCCACCAGTTCCAGCAGGGCACCAACCTCAAGGCCTGGCTGTTCCGGATCCTGACCAATACCTTCATTAACACCTATCGCAAGCGGCAGCGTGAGCCGCAGCGCTCTGGTGCGGAAGAGGTCGAGGACTGGCAGCTGGCGCGGGCGGCGTCGCACACCTCGGGGGGCCTTAAGTCGGCCGAGGCCGAGGCGCTGGAGCGGCTTCCCGATTCGGACATCAAGCAAGCGCTGCAGGCGCTGCCCGAGGACTTCAGGATCGCCGTCTACCTGGCCGACGTCGAGGGCTTCGCGTACAAGGAGATCGCCGACATCATGGAGACGCCGATCGGTACGGTGATGTCGCGCTTGCACCGTGGCCGCCGCCAGCTGCGGGAGCTGCTCCAGGATTATGCGTCGGAACGCGGGTTGGCGAGAACCGGTTCCGACGCCTCCGCACCCGGGGAGGAAGGGCGATGAGCTGCGGAAAGCCGCATGAGACGCCGTGTACCGAGGTACTCGACCGGGTCTACGGCTACCTCGACGGTGAACTTGGCGACATGGACTGCGCGAAGATCCGGCAGCACCTTGATGAGTGCGGCCCCTGCCTGCGCGAGTATGGCCTGGAAGAGGCGGTCAAGCGGGTGCTGCAAAAGCACTGCGGTTGTGACCCGGCGCCCGCGGCGCTGCGCGCGAAGATCCTTGTCCGGATCAGGGAAGTCCGCACGACAATCGAGTTCGCTGAGTAGTGATCGGTGGCCTGATTCGTCAGGAGTGTGGCAATTGCGCCTCATGTGCCAGCAATGATTGCCCATTGTGACGGCCGAGCTCACGATTTGTTGACGATAATATTTGGGCCTGCGCGAAGTGTTGTGACCACGTTATCCTTGACCTTGGACGATAACCGGTAGTACGGCGCGTTCGTGACTTGGAGGTCGGCGTTATGCGTCCAGGTAGTGAGGTCACGTCTACGCGGTGTGCGACCGGGCCGGATACGGTGTGCGCGTCTGCCGCTTTCGGAGTTGTCTGGGGGTAACTGCACGGTTTATAGCTTTTGTCGCACACTCCCGACCGCAAGGGGGGAGCTTGGCTAGGCTCTCGTGGGCCGCGCGGCTCTATGTGGCCGCAGTGTTGGCCGTGGCAGCAGCCGTGATTGCCTGGGGTCCTTTCACGTTCCCCTGGAATTCCTGGCGTGATATCGCGATCCTCGGGTTGCTGCTCGTCGTTTCCGAGTCAACGGCGACCCGTTTGAGCCCAGGAAATCTTTCCTGGTCCGCGAGTACCACCGCTACTTTGGCCGCGGCGGTCCTGGTCGGACCGGTGGGCGCGGCGCTCGTAGGCGCATTTACCATTTTCAGCCTGCGCCGCGGACCGTCCCCGGCTCAGCGCGCGTTCAACACCGGCATGATGGCCCTGACCGCCTACGTCTCCGGGCGGGTCTTCGTCGTGATGCACGGACACGTCGGCGCGCTGAACGTCAACTCGTTCCCCGGCATCATCGGGCCGTTCGCGGTCGCCGCCCTGGCGCACGTCGTGGTCAACTACGCGCTGGTCGGCGGCGTGCTCTGGCTGGCGAGGAACGCCGAGGCAACGACGCGGACCTCGCAGGGCGGGATGAGCGCCCGGCTGCTGTTCTCTGACCTTGGATACGGGGCGTTCGGCCTGCTCATCGCGGCACTGTGGACCGTGGTTGGGCCGTTCGCGCCGCTGCTGGTGCTGATCCCGCTGTTCGTCGCCCGCTGGGCGGTCGCTCAGTTCGCCGAGCAGCAACGGGCGTACGAGGCCACGGTCGGCGCGTTGTGCCAGGCGGTGGAGACCAAGGACTTCTACACCCGCGGTCATAGCGACAGGGTGTCCCGGGGTTCGGTCATGATCGCCCGCGAGATCGGGATGCGGGGCGATCGGGTGGAGGCCATCAGGTACGCGGGCATGCTGCACGACGTCGGCAAGCTCGGCGTGCCAACCATGGTCCTGCAGAAGACGGGGAAGCTGACCGAGGAGGAGTATGCGGCGATCCAGCTGCACCCGATGCGCGGGCTCGATATCGTCCGGGAGATCGGATTCCTCGACGAGGCGCTGGCCGGGATCATGCACCATCACGAGCGGATCGACGGCCGCGGTTATCCGATGGGCCTGGCGGGCGATGAGATCCCCGAGTTCGCCCGGGTGCTCGCGGTCGCCGACGCCTTCGATTCCATGACGTCCACCCGGTCCTACCGAGGAGCTCGCCCGACCGATGAGGCCATCGCCGAGCTGAGGAAATGGGCGGGCACGCAGTTCGACCCGGCCTTCGTCGACGCCTTCGTGGCGGCGATCAAGCGTGACGGCTGGCAGCGTCCCGAGCCGCCCGTCCTGGCCGCCGATGAGCTGGCCACCGTCCCAGCTCAGGACCATGACGATCCCAGTGCCCCGCTGCGGGTGATCGATAGCCTGTAGAGGTCCTGATGACCGAACGACGACACGAGCTTCGCCGGTATCCCTGGCAGGTCCGGGATTCTGGTCAGCTGCTGATCGTGGTGGCGGCCGGGGTGTGGCTGGTGGCCTCGGTCGCGCAGACCGCGGCGGACGGGGTGACCGGTCCCCGTATCGCGATCGCGTTCGGCGCGCTCATCGCGTTCGGCGAGGTGCTCCGGCTGAACCTGCCGGGTGACCGCGAGTCCGCCCCGATCGGGTTGGCGGGGGCGCTCGCGTACGCCCTGCTCATCCAGGTCGGGCATCATCAGGCTCAGCACAGTGCCCATCAGGTGGTGACCGTCACCGCCATCGGCATGATCGTCGGAGCGCTGCCGCACCTGGCCGTCGGCCGGCCGGCGCGGCTGAGCGGGATGGCCGTGCGCTTGCTTTGCGTCGCGTGCGTCGCCTACATCTTCCGCCCGCTCGCCGGGAATGCCGCCGTCGTCCGGGACGCGGGGCTCGCCTTCTCGCTGATGACGTCGCTGGCTATCGCCGCGCTGCTGCTCGAGGCGGTTCTCACCGCCCTGCTGCGGGTCGACGAGCAGCGGGCCAGGTTCAAGGTGGCCCTGGTGGACGAGATGCGCCTTCAGCTCCCGCTGGGCGCCGCCGTCGGGGCCTCGGCCCTGCTCATCGCGTTCGCCGCGGAGGTGATGGGCCTGGCCGCGCTGGCGGTGTTCACGGCTCCGCTGCTCGTCACCCAGGTAGCGCTCCGCCGGTACGCCGGGATCCGGGCGACCTACCTGCAGACCGTTCGCGCTCTGGCCAAGATCACCGAGATCGGCGGTTACGTCGAGCCCGGCCATTCCGAGCGGGTGAGCAGGCTCGCCGTTGCGGTCGGCCGTGAGCTCGGCATCCATGAGCCTCAGCTGCTCGAGCTGGAATACGCGGCGCTCATGCACGACATCGGGCAGCTGTCGCTGCGCGATCCGATCACCGGCGGAGCCACGATCTTCGTCTCGCCTCAGGATCAGCAGCGCATCGCCGCGCTTGGCGCCGATGTGATTCAGCAGGCGCAGGTCCTCGGTTCGGTGGCCGAGATCGTGCGGAGGCAGAACGAGCCCTATCGTGACATCGACCCGGCAACCGGAGGCTATCTCGATCATCCGGACGGCAAGCGGGACGGACCGCCGCTCAGCAGCCGCATCATCAAGGCGGCCAATGCGTTCGACGACATGGTGGGCAGCTCGCTGGATCCTGGCCGGGCGGCGGCGGCCGTGCACCAGCTGCGGCTGGACACGGCCCGCGAATATGACCCGGAGGCGGTCGAGGCCCTCAGCCGGGTCGTCAACCGAAGGTCAGTCATCCAGATGTGAGCTGTACTGTCTCGCTCGCTCTGTTGTCTCGCTCGCCTCCGGGGCGCTTTTAAGGCACTGCCTTCCTTCGTCGCTCGTTCCTCGCTCCTCAGTCCAGGCAGCGCCGCGCCCCTTTGGCTCGTGGGGGATTAGGCTGGCGGGATGCTTGATTCGGTGCTTGTCGCCAATCGCGGTGAGATCGCGCGGCGGGTGGTACGGACGGCCCGACGGATGGGGATCCGGGCCGTCGCCGTGTACTCCGACGCGGACGCGGACCTGCCGTATGTCCCCGAGGCGGACGAGGCCGTGCACATCGGCCCGGCGTCGCCTGCCCAGAGTTACCTGGATGCCGCGGCCATCCTCGACGCGGCCCGCAAGACCGGCGCCGCGGCCGTCCATCCGGGCTACGGTTTTCTCGCCGAGAACGCGGACTTCGCCCGCCAGGTCGTGGCCGCCGGCCTGATCTGGGTCGGCCCGGACCCGGCGGCGATCGAGCAGATGGGGGACAAGATCCGGGCCAGGAACCTGATGGAACGGGCTGGGGTGCCGGTGTCTCCGGGCAGCCGCGAGCCCGTCTCGGACGTGACCGCGGCCCTGGCCGAGGCGGACCGGGTCGGCTACCCCGTCATGGTCAAGGCGGCGGCAGGCGGCGGCGGGATCGGCATGGGCGTGGCCCAGGACCAAGCCGGCCTCCGGGCGGCGTTCGAGACGGCCAGGTCACGCGCCGAGCGGTTCTTCGGCTCGCCGGAGATCTTGATCGAGCGCTACGTCGAGCGCGCTCACCACGTGGAAGTCCAGATCCTGGGCTTGGCGGATGGCCGCGTGCTCGCCCTCGGCGAGCGCGACTGCTCGGTCCAGCGGCGCCATCAGAAGGTTGCCGAGGAGAGCCCGGCACCGGGTGTTTCGGCTGAGCTGCGGCAGCGGATGCTGGCTGCCGCGGTCCAGGCTGGGCAGGCGGTAGGGTACCGGGGGGCCGGGACCGTCGAATGCCTGGTTGACGCCGACACCGGTTCCTTCGTCTTCCTCGAGATGAACACCCGGCTGCAGGTCGAGCACCCCGTCACCGAACTCGTCACCGGCATCGACCTGGTCGAGCAGCAGTTCCTGATCGCGGCGGGCGAGCCGCCCTCCTTTGACACCGCGGCCGTCCGCCCCTCCGGGCACGCGCTCGAGCTTCGTGTCTACGCCGAGGACCCAGTCCGCTTCCTGCCCCGCCCGGGCAAGATCACCGAATGGGAAGAACCCACGGGTGAGGGCGTCCGGGTGGACGCCGGCTACCAGGCCGGAAACACCGTCACGCCGTTCTACGATCCGCTGCTGGCCAAGCTCTGCATCCACGGAGCCGACCGCGATCAGGCCCTGGCCCGGGCCCGGCAGGCGGTGGCCGACTTTCGCATCGCGGGGCCGAAGACCAACCTGCCCTTCCACGCGGATCTACTTGCTAGCACGGAGTTCACCAGCGGGAGTTACGATACGTCCCTGGTGAGCAAGCTGCGTCCCACCTAGGCACAACGCCAAACCAGCGGCGCCGGGCGGCATGGCCCGGGCGAACAGATGAGGAGTCACCAGTGGCTGAAGTCCGCGCGGAGATGGTCGCGAACGTGTGGAAGGTGGTCGCGGCGGAAGGCGACCATGTCGACGACGGCGACACCCTGGTAATCCTGGAGTCGATGAAGATGGAAATCCCGGTCCTGGCCGAAGGGCCGGGCGTGGTGACCAAAATGCACGTCGGTGAGGGCGATGTCATCCAGGAAGGTGACCTGATCGCCGTCATCAGCTGACCATTCGCTCACCGGTCCCCATGGCCGGGCAAGCGGGCGACCATCTGCCCGAGCGCGCCGATCCGCGGGCGCGAGGTGCCTGCCGTAGACATCTCGCCAGACGTCGATCACGCGTCCCCCGCGTCGGCCCGCGGCGGTCTCGCTTACAGGTGTACTGTACGTACAGTTCACTATCTGACTAGTAGGAGGCGCCGTGGCAACGTGGTTCATCACGGGGGCGGCGCGCGGACTCGGGTACGAGATGGCGCTTCACGCTCTCGAAGCCGGTGCCAATGTCGTTGCGACGGCACGGGGTCTAAGCCTGGTCGAGGCGGCGTTCGCCGCCGCTCCGGGCTTTTCCGAGCGACTCCTGCCGGTGGCTCTGGACGTCACCGACGAGAGTCAGGCAATGGCGGCGGTTGAAGCTGCCATCGCACGGTTTGGCTCCATCGACGTCTTGGTCAACAATGCTGGGCGAGGTCTGCTCGGTGCGGTGGAGGAGGCATCTGCCGCTGAGGTCGAGGCTGTGTTCGCGACGAACGTCTTCGGGCTCCTGAATGTGACCCGCGCCGTCCTTCCGCACATGCGAGCGGCGCGCTCCGGACATGTTCTCAACATCTCCTCCATGGGCGGGTTCGCGCAAGTCGCCGGCTGGGGCATATACGGGGCGACGAAGTTCGCCGTCGAGGGCCTGAGTGAAGCGATGCAGGCGGAGTTGTCTCCGCTCGGCATCAAAGTCACCATCGTCGAGCCAGGCAGTTTTCGCACGAGCTTCCTCGATGGCAGTTCCCTGCGCACCACGGCGAACGAGTTCCCGGACTATGCCGCGACCGCCGGCCGGGTGCGGCAGGGCGCCGCGACGAGCAACGGCGGTCAGGTCAATGACCCGGCCAGGGGCGCGGCGGCGATCTATGCCGCGGTGACGGCAGGGCAGCCGCCCATCCGTTTCCAGGTCGGACCGGACGCCGTCGCAATGGTGGAGAATAAGCTCATCCGCGTCCGCGACGAACTCGAGGCGTGGCGTTCCCTCGCGTCATCCACGCTCTTCACAGACACCGCTGATCCGAAATCGGCTTAGGTGCCGGTCGTGGGGACTATTTCACCGACGGTCGAGTCAATACCCTCTCGGAACAGCCGCACCCGGCGTGTCGTCCTGGACGCGACGGCGGCCCTCATGGCCGAAGGTGGGCTCGCCGCGACCACGATCGACGCGATCCGCGACCGGTCCGGGGTTTCCAAGACCACGATCTACAAGCACTGGCCGAACCGGTTGTGCGTGGCCGTCGACGCGTTCGCCGAACGCCTGGCCTCGGACGCGAGCCTGCCGGACACCGGTACGGCACGGGGCGACTTCCGCGAGCAGATCAGACGTCTCTCAGCGTTTTACGCCTCACCGGCTGGAAGTGTCTTCGCTCAGCTTCTAGCGAACGCCATGCAAGATCCTGTGGCCTCGGAGTGGCTCCAGACACGGTTCCTGGACAGTCGCCAGCGCGCCATTCAGGAATTGTGGGACCGGGCAGTCTCGCGCGGCGAGGTTCAGAAAGACATCGATCCCGACCTCGCGATGGACCTCGTGTTCGGGCCCGTCATGTGGCGGCTCGTAAGCGGACGGCGCCCCCTGACCGAGGACGATGCGGACGCGATCGTGAACTCAGTCCTGAACGGGCTTCGAGCGACAACCGGTTAGGGTGCTCCTTCCGGAGGCGGCGCGCCAACCGGCGCCGCGAAGGAACCGGGATGGTGCTGCGATTTCCCTTCGGCCAGCAGCACCCGGTCGGTCAGGTAGGCAAGCTCGCCCAGCGTGGCTTCGCCACGCTTGATCGCTTCCGTCACCAGGTCCAGGCACCTTGGCTGGAACGCTGAGTCCTGGTCAGCGGTTCAAGTGTGTGTCGCGCTATGATACTAGTGTGGATAGCACCAGCCCCATCGTGGAGATCGATCCCTCGAGCTCGGTACCGCTCCATGAGCAGGTCGCGGCCGCCGTCCGGCGTGCGATTGCCGACGGTGAAGTGCTGTCGGGCGAACGGCTCCCGCCTGCCAGAGACCTGGCAGCGGTCCTTGGCGTCAACGCCAACACGGTGTTCCGGGGACTGCGCACGCTGCGAGACGAGGGGCTAGTCGAGTTCCGGCGCGGGCGGGGTGTGACGGTGAGCGGCATCGGGCCCGAACGCAGCGTCGTGGTGGCGAAGGCGCGTGAACTGGTCACGCTAGCCCGGCGCTACGGTTACCGGCCAGAAGAGCTGGCAGAGATCATCGCGAAGGTGCTGTAGGAGACTAGCCGTGAAGAGCGCAGCTGTGGTGCCTACGCCGGCCCCGGATGCCGAGGCGCTGATCAAGGAGGCGCGGCGGCGCCAGCGCAGGCGCTACGCGGCCACCGGTGTCGCCGTGGTGGCTGTGCTCGCCGCGGCGCTGGGCGCGTTCGCCGGTTCGCACGGAGCCAGCAAGCCGGGGCAGGCGAGCCAGCCTCGGCCCAGGGCCGCGGCCGGGCACTCCATCGGCCCGCATGTACCCGGCCCCATCCCGGGCAGCGTCAACACGACAGTGCTGATGTGGCCGGCGGCCGCGGGGCAGGACGGCGTGATCGACCTCGACAATCTGCGCACCGGACAGCGCGGGCAGGCTACCCCGGTTGTCGACCCCGGCGAAAACCAGCCGATCATGCTGATCGGCGGCTGGATCGTCTACGTCAGCGGTAACAGCGTCTGGGCCACCAATGCGGCGACAGACAAGACGCGGGTGCTCGGCAGAACGCTGGCATTCGCCTCGTCCGCCGCGCCAGGCGACGCCTGGCTCGAATATGGCTACTACGAGCCCAGCACGGCCGCGGTCACGGTTCGGTCCGTCCCGGTGGCTGGCGGCCGGGCCGGGCCGCCGGTCACCCTGCCCAGGGGAACTCAGCTGATCGCCGGAACGGACGCTGGCCTGCTGCTGGAGCCACGCTTTGGCGGGGTGAGAGGCCCCTTCTGGCTATGGACTCCCGGTACCGCGCCGAAGGCGCTGCCCTATTCCTCGTCCGCCGAAGGTTTCGCTGTCAGCCCGCGGCTAGTCGCCTATGGCAGTAACTGCGCGAACCCGTCGACGGCGCAGAACCTTAGCTACGGGGATAACTTCGGCTACTACGCCTGCAGGACCCTGCGAGTGTTCGATGTCGTCACCGGCAGGCTCCGGTCGTTCGCGGCGCCGGCCGGAACGACCGGATGGGCGCCGACCCACGGAGGTAACTGGGCCTGGTCTGTCAGCGAGATAGCACCGTCAGGCCAGATGATGGCGGCCGAGGCAGTGGTTCCGCCCGATAGCCAGGGCACCGCCCGCGTATTCATCCTTCACCTGACCGGCCGGGACACCCAGGTGACAGCAGTCCCGTCGTCGGCTGCCTTCCTCCTGTCCGTGACCGCATGGTCGCCAGACAGCTCGTGGCTCTTCTACCAGGGACCCGGTCAGAAGATGTGGGCCTACCAGGTGACCACCGGGCAGGCACGCTCGTCCACCACAACGTGCTGCCAGTACGCCGTGATGGCCACGATCAGCAGCCGGCCCGGCTGATGCGCCGGTTCCGGCGGCACCGCCAGCTTGGCCGGGACGACTGCGGCCAGCCGCTCGCCGTGCTCGGTGAGATAAACGACCTGGCCGCGCAGCGTCGTGCGCCGCATCCGTCACCTCGCGCGGTACCGCGACTCGCGCCCCGAACCGGGAAGGGCGCCGTCATCGCTGGGTACAGCTGTTCCGGCCCGGTCTCTACAGGAGGCTGTGGGCCACAAGGCCTGCTACTGGCCGCAGGCCCACTGACCCGGGCTCATCGCGGGGCGTAAGCGATCTCGGTAAACGGCCAGGCGGTCCGTAGCCACTCCGAGACGGCTTCGTACACGGGCACGTCAAGATCGGCCCGGTCAGCCCGGACCCACGACAGGACGCGAGCTCCCGGCTCGCCCTTCCGCGGATAGACATAGACGCATCCGACGATCTCACCGCTGCCGCTGGCCAGCACCGTATACGTGAAGCCCTTTCGGCCCGCGAAGTCCGACGCGTGTCCTTGCAGGTCGGCTAGATTATCAGCCAGCGTCATCTCGGGCCTGGGCCACGACCTGCCCTGCATTCCCGGGGTGGACCTGATGTGGTCGATGCTCGACATCCAAGCCCGGTAGTCATCCTCGTTATGCTCCGGACCCAGCGGCTCCAGCCGGAACGCGGCGGTGACAAGCTCACGCGGCACGACGAAGTCATCGGGGACAAAGGATGCTTCGCCGGTCACCTAGCCCACCTCCAGAACTCCTATCACCCTAGCCCACCGGCACCTGACCGGATCTCGCCTCCCTGACGTCCCACGCCGGACGTACACTGCCCGCGCACCGCGCATACACCAACAAGCCCGGAAGAGCCACCTTGGCTAAATCCCCCCACCGTCCAGCTGGCTCAGCGCGGCGTCTCATGATCGAAGCCACGTATCCGATCTGACCTCCCGCCGTTGCCGGGAAGTGGCCCACCAGGACCGGCCAGCGCCCGCATGGATACGCTCGCCGCGCGGCCTCATGCGAGAATGGCAGCGTGCCAGGACTGTGGGGCATAACCCCCCGCGAGAGCGTGCGGGGTGAGTGTGAGTGTCGCGGCGAGGAGGCCGTCGTCGCTGGCTGCCTCGATGTCCTCACTGGCCGCAACGTTGATGAGCGGTTGCTGAGGGTCCTGGGCGGGCCTGCGGCCGAGCAGGTGCTGGATGGCCGAGAGGGCGGGACCGCTTGTTACTGGCCGCGGGTCTGGGCAAGTCGG
>Ga0302184_10002729_pt1 | contig 11122 bp, 9 predicted proteins | sample I_Palsa_N3_3_FD_200233 | JGI IMG/M metagenome (GOLD analysis project Ga0302184, IMG submission 200233) | Peat permafrost microbial communities from Stordalen Mire near Abisko, Sweden - I_Palsa_N3_3 | ecosystem: Environmental > Terrestrial > Soil > Palsa > Peat permafrost | place: Sweden: Abisko...
CTCAAGAAATGTCCACAAGGGCTACGTGACAGACACCCTTGGGTCCGGGGTAACCGAAGTGACCTTCACCGATGAGGTCGTCAGGGGCACCGGATACGCAGAGATCTGCAACTCAGCGGCTTCAGGGGTGACTGGGTATTACTCGTTCATATATGACGGGACCACCATCAATGTACCTGTCGGCGCATGCAGCTCAGCGCTTAAAGTGCACGCCGGAGCTCTCACCATCAAGGAAAAGCAGAAGGCCGGCTCGACTTTCAGCACCTGCAAGGCGAGCCCCTCTGGACGCCTGCTGCAGTGCTATCAGAGCACACGAACGGCGATAGTCGCGATCGTCCCGGGTAATGTCTCCACGGAGACCATCGTGAGGTTCGTGAATACGTAGATCCGCTTGTGGCTCGCAAACGCTTGTTGTGAGCATTGTCAAAGGTAGGCCCGGGCTCACCCCCGGGCCTACCTGTTTACGACAGGGTACGCCGTAAACATTCACGCCATGTCCGCTGAATAGCTATGATCGAGCGTGGCCTCCGGGCACGGCTTCCATGATCCGGTAAGAAAAGGCGTTCCCGGAGACGCTTATCCTTCGCGCTAATGCGCGCCGCGCCGCGCCGCGCCGCGTTCCCCTATGACACCCGTGCAGCCCGGGTGGATGCTCTGGTCCATGCGCCCGCTGCATTCCGGCGGCGGGGCGTGTTCGTCGCAGCCCGCGATCTGGAGGTTGCGTGAGCCAGCAGGAATCGCCGCTGCTAGACCGTGAGCGGATTGCGGGGGCGTTCAGCCTGCTCGGGGACCGGCTTGCCCGGCGCGGCGTGGTCGCCGACATCTACGTAATCGGCGGTGCCGCGATGGCCCTTGCCTACGATGCCAGGCGGGCGACACGGACATTGATGCGGTTTTCCATCCCCATGGAGTGGTGCTCGAGGCGGCGCAGGAAGTCGCCGACGAGCTTGGCCTGCCAAGATGGTGGCTCAACGAACAGGCCAGTGCCTACGTCGCGCCAGGTGGCGACGACTCGGCGCCACGCGTATTCGATCATCCGGGTTTGCGGGTTCTCACTGCGTCGCCCGAGCACCTGCTGGCCATGAAGACGCTTGCCGCGCGCAAGCAGGATGTCGAGGACATCAGGTTCCTGATCGGCAAGCTCGGGCTGTCATCCGCCCGGGGCGTGCTGGCAATCTGCGCTGACGTGTTCCCCGGCGAGCAAGTCCCAGACCGCGCTCAGCTTCTGCTGGAAGACCTGTTCACTGATACGGGCTAATCCCCGTTCAAGCCGACCTGCTCCAGCGCGGCGGCGAACGAGCGCTGCCAGCTGGCCAGCTGCCTGGCCGGGCCGGCCGCCGGGGGCTTCGCCTGGTCAAGCGCCGCCAGCGCGCTGCGGGTCAGGTCCGCGGCACGCGGCGAGGTCACGCTGGCGTCGCCGAGCTCCAGCTCGTGCTGCAGGTTGTCCCTGCCGTGGCCCTGCACGACGTCGAGCAGCAGCAGCGGCCGGCCAATCGTGCGGGCCTCGGCGCAGGTGTCGCCGGAACTCGTCACGATCAGGTCCGCCGCGGCCATCAGCTCGGGCACTCGATCGGTGAAGCCGAACGCGTGCACCCGCGGCTGCCGCCGCGCCGCGTCCCGCAGCCTGGCCTCAAGCCTGGCGTTGCGCCCGGCGACCGCCAGCACGTGAACGCCAGCGTCGCCGAGCGCCCTCGCCGCCTCCGCGACCGGGCCCAGGCCCCAGGCGCCTGACATCAGCAGGACGCAGCGCCCGTGCCCGGGCAGGCCAAGGCTGGCCCTTGCCTCTGCCTGGGCGGGCGGATGGTAGAACGCGGTCCGCACGACGGCCGGGACGACCATGACGGACGCCTCGGGCTGGAACCGGCGTACGGCGGGCTCGGCCGCCGCAGCGGTCACCAGATAAAGGTCCACGTTCGGATGCACCCAGAGCCGGTGCGGCGTCACGTCGGTGCAGAAGACGACGTGCTTCATGCCCGGATACCGGCCGGCCAGGCTGCTCACCGCCGACGCGCCGGTGGCGAACACGGAGATCGCGAGGTCGGCCGGATGCGCGTCGAGATAGTCGCGCAGCCGGGGCACGACCTGCCGCCTGGCCGCCGCATCGGTCAGCATGGCCAGCCGGCTTCCGGTGCGCAGCGCGGAGAAGTGGAAGGCGTCATACAGGCCGGGAACGGCCAGCATGGAGCGAAACACCGCCTCGCCGGCGGATCCGCCGCGACGGCCGAGCAGCCGCATCGCATCGAGGGTGTCCGCCGACCAGCCGGCGGACGTCAGCGAGGTGACGCAGGCCTCGGCCAGCACGTCGTGGCCCATGCCGAGCGAGCCAGACAGCAGCACTGCCTGCTTCATGACGGCTGCGGCCCGTCACTCAATGTTGGCTGCGGCCCATCGGACGGCTGCGGCCCGTCACTCATGACGGCTGCGGCCCACCGGCGGCTGCGACCTGAGCCAGTCGAGGTAACGCTGGACGCCGTCGGCGAACGACGTGACCGGCGACCAGTCGAGCAGTTCCTTGGCCAGCGTGTTCGACACGCTCACGCCGCTGTAGTCGGCGTTCCGGGCGGGTATGTGCTCGATCGCCGTCTCGCCGACCAGGCTGCGCACCGTGTCGGCGATCTCCCGCACCGAGACCCCGGTGCCTCCTTCGAGTGCCAGGGTCTGGTTCGCCGCGGCCGGGGCGAGTGCCCGCACGTGCGCGTCGGCGATGTCCTCGACGTAGACGTAGTGGCGCTGCTGGTCCCCGGTGCCGGCGATCGTGATCGGCTTGCCGTCCAGCGCCAGCCGGACGAACCTGGCGACCACGAGCGCGTCCCGCATCCGCGGCCCGTAAGGGATGCCGTACCGCAGGATGGTGAACTGCTGGCCGTACATCTGCCGGTAGCTGTGCACGAGCATCTCGGCGGCCAGCTTCGTCGAGACGTAGACGTGCCCCGCCCTGGTCAGGTCGACGAGGGCGTTCTCGTCCCGCTCGCCCTCACCCGCGGTGGCGCCGTACACCCAGACGGTGCTGGCGAGAATCACCCGGCCGCACCCCTGGCGGCGGGCGGCGGCGAGGACCCGGGCGGTGCCCTCGACGTTCAGCCGGACGGCGCGGACCGGGTCCGCGTCGACATCGTTGACGTCGGCCACCGCGGCCAGGTGGAAGACCGCCTCGCGGTCGGCCAGCCCGCGGTCCATCGCGTCGTCGTCGAACAGGTCGGCGTCGCAATGCTCGGCTGCCGGGTTGAGCCACCGCGCGGACGTGTCGATCACTCGCACGTCATGCCCGGCCATCAGCAGATGATCTACGACGTGAGAACCAATGAACCCGTTGCCTCCGGTCACCGCCACGCGCATGCCTGCTCCTCAGATCGGGCCAGGTCAGATCCCGGCCGCTTCAGACCCACTTGCGTCAGCCTCCGGTCGCCCCGGGCACCGTCGCCCCGGCCCCGTCGCCTCAGACCCCGGGAAGCGCGTCATAGACGGCGGCGACCGCGGTCAGTACCTGATCAACCTCGTCATCTCGCATGTCCGAATGGACCGGCAGGCAGACGTGCCTGGCGCAGACGTCCTCGGTGACCGGCAGCACGCCGCCGGCGTAGTCGGCGAGCACCGGCTGGTGGTGCAGCGGCATGTCGTAGACCTCCCCGGCCAGCCGGACGTCGTGCTTGGCCGCCATTTCCTGCTTGAAGGCGGCACGGTCCGCGCCGGGCGGCAGCAGCACGATGTACTTGTAGATGTTGCCCCGGCACCCGGCCGGCTCGCTGAGCGGCTCAAGGCCGTCCAGCCCGCCGAGCGCCTTGTCGTAGCGGGCGGCCACCTCGCGGCGTCGGGTGATGAACTCGTCCATCCTGCGCAGGTGCACCAGGCCGGTGACGGCGTTCTGCTCGCTGAGTCGCCAGGCATAGCCGAGCCGCACGTGATGGTTCGCTGAGAAGGCGCCCTTGCCCTGGTCACGGTAGATCCTGGCCTCGCCGGCCAGGTCCGCTGACGGGGTAACGATCATCCCGCCCTCGCCACTCGTCACTACCTTGGTCGGATAGAAGGAGAACGCAGCCGCCGTGCCGAATGAGCCGGCGAACCTGCTGTCCCAGGTGGAACCGTGCGCATGCGCCGCGTCCTCGACGAGGGCGATGCCGCGCTGCTCGCAGAGCAGCTTGATCTCGTCAACGTGCGGCGTGATCAGCCCGGCGACGTGTACGAGCACCACGGCGGCGGTGCCGGGGGTGAGCGCCGCGGTGATGGTATCCGGGCTGAGCGCGAAGGTCGCGGCGTCGATGTCGGCGAACACCGGCCGGCCGCCGGCCCGCAGGATCGCGGCGGCCGTCGCGTAGAACGTGTTGGCGGGCACGACCACGTCCCGCCCGTCGACGCCGACGGCGCGCAGCGAGATCTCCAGCGCGGCCGTGCCGCTTGCGACGGCGACGGCGTGCGGCGAGTCGTGGGCAGCGGCGAACGCCGCCTCGAACTGCTTGGTGTACGGCCCCAGGGTGAGCGCGCCACTGCTCAGGATGCCGGTGATGGCCGCCGCTATCTCGGCCTGGTCGGCGGGGGGAAAGACGATACGTGCTGCCTGCACTCCCAAACCGGCTCCTCTTAATAGTGACCCTTGGTCCTGGTGACCTTGGTCCGCCGTGCCTGACCCGATCCAGCCTGACCCGATCTGGCGCGACCCCCGAGCGTGACATGATCTCAGGAACAGGCCGGCCGCGTCTTGCGGTTTCGCGCGCATGCCTGCGCGCTCTTGTGCCTGGCTGCCCGTGCGCAGCCCGGCCATCCGGCAAGACTAGCGATGGGCGGAGAGGGATGGCATACCCGGCCGGCCGGAACGGACCAGCGGACCGGTATGCCGCGCTCGCGGCAGCGGGGCTGAGCGCGGCGCTGGTGATCGCGCACGGCGGCCCGGGCATCACCGCGCTCGGCCCGGTCAGGAAGGCGCTGTTCCCCCGGCTCTCCGGCCGCGGCGCGGCCGATCACGTGGCGCTGACCTTCGATGATGGTCCCGATCCCGACTCCACGCCGAGCTTCCTCGAGGTGCTCGGCGCGCGGCCGGTACGCGCAACGTTCTTCCTGCTCGGCTCGATGGCGGCGCGCGCGCCGCAGCTAGCCGCCGAGGTCGCGGCGGCTGGTCACGAGATCGGCGTGCACGGCTGGGACCATCGGTACCTAACGCTGCGCGGCCCGCGGGCAACCCGCGACGACATCGCGCGCGGACTGGACGCAGTAGCTGCCGCGACAGGGGTGGTGCCTAGGCTGTACCGCCCGCCGTACGGGGTGCTGACCGGGGGCGCGCTGCTCGCCGCGCGTCAGCTTGACCTGACCCCGGTGCTGTGGGGTAGCTGGGGCAGGGAATGGACGCGGGGGGCTACGCCGGAATCTGTGTACTCCACGGCGAGCCGGGACCTGCGCGGCGGGTGCACGGTCCTGCTGCACGACTCCGATTGCACCTCACGTACCGGCTCGGCGCGGGCGGCGCTTGGCGCGCTGCCCCTGCTACTCGACGAGTGCGAGCGGCTGAGGCTGCGGGTCGGCACCCTAGGCGAGCACGCCCTGCGCTGAACGCGGGCACGTCGTCGCCGCGTCCGTGCTGCCTTCGGTGAGCACCTCCGACCGAGGCGCCCTGCCTCAGGCAGCCGTGTCTCAGGCAGCGCCGTGAGCGGTGAAGGTGCACCAGTTGACGTAACTGGCGGGATCGCCGGTGCCGCACGACTGCCTGGCCTCGTGCAGCGCGCGGCAGAGGGTAGCGCCCCGCTCCAGCCGTCTGTGCACCGCAGTCATGAGGCCGACTGCCTCGACATCGGGAACGACCGCGGTGCTGGCGAGTATGCCAGCGGTGCCGCGGGCCAGCAGCGCGCTGACGAAGCCGAGCACCTCGTCGCCCGCGTAGCTGACCTGCGCGCCTGACTCGCAGGCCGCGAGGATCAGCCGGTACGGCGCGAGACCGCGCGCGTACAGTTCCTGGACGGTGAGCGGACCATCGCTGAGCAGCAGCGAGGAGAACATCGGGTTGTCCGCGCGGAGCGTTCCGTGGCAGGCAAGGTGGGCGAGATCGGCACCGGCCAGGGCATCGGCGACCCTATCGGCGGTGCTCGCGGGCGATGTGATGCGGACAGCGGACGGGTAGATGCTGGCCAGCGCCTCGACCTCGGCGACGGCGCCGGGCAGATCGGGGCCTGCGATCAGGACAACGCTGCTACCGGCTCCGCCACTCGGGCAGCGCCTGGCCTGAGCTGCCAGCGCGGAGCGCGCCCAGAAGGTGGCCGATGGCGCCAGGCACACCGGCCCGCCGTGCAGCGCTGACCAGGGGACGCCGTGCAGGCCACGAACTCCGACGACGACGAGTTCGGCGTCGGCGGTCAGCCTCAGCGGCCCGAGCAGAAGCTCGGCGAGCCTGCGGATGCGCAGGTCCGCGCTCGCGCGGGCGGCGGCAAGCTCGGCCGGCGGCCGGGGCTGTGCCAGGCGGCGCAACGCGAAGAGGAACGCACGCAGCTGCTCCCGGACCGGCCCTAGCGGCCCCAGGGCAGTAATTCTGCTGCTGCGCGCCTCGATGACCACGGCCACCAGGTCCCCGCCGAGCAGCCCGTACGCGATGAGGGCGCGGCCTGCCAGGAGGTCACGCAGCGCGCCGACGGTGACCGGGGCGGCCGACGTTCCAGCGACGGCACTCCTGCGCCAGGTGGCCTGCCGGATCCGGTCCTCGATGACCGCCTGCTCGATGGCGACCTGCCCGGCGCGCAGCTGCGCCGCGGCCGCAGGCCTGGCCCGCTGCGTATCGGTGTTCCGCAGCTCCGCATGGACGGCGCGCAGCGCTGTCAGATCCTCGCGGATCTGGTCGAACTCCGGTGGCTCGACGGCAAGCAAGGCGGCGGCGCGGCTCCGTTCCATCCAGTTCAGCACGCGCGCCGGCGAGCCATTCCTGATGACCACATCCAGGCCGATGAGACCCAGCTCAGCGCCGTGGCCTGAGGCGAGTGCCCGGAGTTCGGCGGACGGGAGGTTGCCGCGATGGCGCGCCAGGTCGCTGAGACCCCGCCGGCAATGCTCCAGCGCCTCGCGGTCGCGCTGCCGGAGGCCGGCCGCTAAGGCCGAGGAGAGCCGGCCCCGGAGCCTGACCAGCACGGGCATTCCGCGGGCCAGCGAGCCCGCACGAGTCAGCGCCGTTATCGCCTGCCTGGGCCGGCCAAGGGAAGCGGCCAGCTGGCCGGTGACCAGGAAGCCCTGCACCGCTGCCGCCGTCGTGCCCAGGGTCCCGAGCCGGTTGGCCGCCGCGCGAGCCTCCGATAGGTCGGCCAGGGTGGCAGTGCCGGACTTCAGCCGAGCCTCGGCCGTGACCAGCAGGGCACGTGCTCGCCATGTCGCTCGGGTCTGCCACCGGAACGTGGCCGCAGCCGCCGTCGAGGCAGCGACCGCCTCGGCGTAGTCGCCGGTCAGCATCGCGAGCTGGGCAACGCGAAGCTGGGCTTCGGCTGCCATCAGCGAGACCCCGGCAGCAGAGAACTCTGCCACGCCGTGGCGCGCGGCACTGGCGGCCTCGGGCAGCAGCCGCAGCTCCATCAGGGTGTCCGCGTAATCGACGTAATGCTCGCCGAGCGGGAGGCCGGCCGCCCGGTACGCCTGCGCCGCCTCCTCGAACAGGCCCAGGCCGTCGGCAAATCTCCCGGACTGCACCGTGACCCAGGCACGACTCTGGGCCACGACGGCGGCGAGCGCGGGACCGATCTGCGCGGCGGCCGGCAGCGCGTAGCTGAGCCGGCGCAGGGCAGGGCCGTACCTGCCCTGCTGGGACTCGATCAGCGCCAGGTTGTTCGCGGCCTGCACTCTGCGCGGCGCGCTGGCTGCCGGGTCGGAGAGTATGCGGTGATAGATCACCGCGGCGTCGGCCAACCGCTCGATGTTCTGCAGCAGGACTGCCCAGTGAAAGTCCAGCTCCACGGTCCGCGTGCCATCGACAAGCACGGCGGCGGCGCGCAAGTCGCGCCGCGCCGCAGTCATCCGGCCCAGCTCCAGGCTGACGGCAGCGTGACTCATCAGCAGCTCTGCCAGCGCGTCGTCGAGATGGTGCCGACGCGCGATCCGGCAGGCTTCGTCGAGCAGCCGGATAGCCGAGCGATCGTCCAGCCGCGCGCGCTGCGCCCATGCCAGCGCTCGCAGCGCCAGGGCCAGCGCCTCGGGCTGGCCCTGGCGCCTGGCCTCCGCGACCAGTGCCTCGGCGGCCGGGCGGAACCGGTCCGGGTCAGCCGCCACATCAAGATGTGCCTGCCGGGCACGTATCACCAGGGCGTCAGGCGGCTCTGTCCGAATCAAGAGGCGGTCCCGCCGCTCGGCGGGACCGGCCCGCAGCTGGAGCCCAGGTTTATCGTCATGTCAGAAGGATCGGTGATTCCAGTGCCGTTTGACGAGGAGAACAGGGGCGATCCGTTCCGGGGTGACTTCCCGGACCCGCATGGTCAAGAGCCGTTGGACGAACTCCAGACACGCCTGCAGCGCCAGACTATCGAACTGGCGCAGCGCCGCCACGAGCCGGCGACCCGCACCGAGCTGCTCAGGGCGCTGCAGCGGCGGCGGCAGCCCCCGCAGCCGGACCAAGGGCCGCGGACGCGGCAGCAGGAGCGGCAGCCCCAGGAGAGCGCCAGCCGCCCAGGTGATCGCGCCATCACCCAGTTCGATTTCCTGCCCGTCGGGGTCGGTTTCGACACCTTGTTAGTGCGCGGGGAGCTGCTGGTCGCCGCGCAGTCCTACCACGGCCGGCCTGGGCCGGCTGACCGGCAGGGCGCTGACCAGAACGCCAGGCCGTACCTCGATGCCCTGGGCATGGAGGCCAGCGAGGTCGACTGCGCCGAACTGCGCGGCCGGGTGGTGCGGCTCACCCGCCGGGACATGGGTCCGCAGGAACTGTCTGACGCGGCGAAGGCCCTCCGGGCACACGGGCTCGCCGCATCAGTCAGCCACATCACCCCGACTGCGCCGATCAGCAAGGCGATCGGCGGACCCCAGGCGGCCACGTCGCCCGGCCCGTGGCCGGCCACCTCTTGCCCAGGGACACCGACCAAAGTAGCGATCGTCGATACCGGCATCTCCGCTGAAAGGCGGACTGACGGGTGGCTTGATGACATCCCGCGCGGGGACAACATCGACCCGCTGGAGGAGTTCCCGCTGGGCGCAGATGACGGGTATCTCGACCTCGATGCCGGTCACGGCACGTTCGTAGCGGGGATCATCCAGCAAATCGCGCCAGCTGCGGACATACGGATGTACCGGGCCATTGACAGCGACGGCATCGGCAGCGAGCTAGCGGTCGCGTGCGAGATGATCCGGGCGGTCAAGGACGGTGCCGAGATCCTCAATCTCTCCCTCGGCTGCCAGACACAGGACAACATGCCGCCCATCGCCATCCGCGCGGCCCTTGATGTCATCAGGGAGCTAGAACGCGAGCATGAGCGTGAGGTGCTCATCGTGGCTGCGGCAGGCAATTACGCCGACACCGCCCCCTGCTGGCCAGGCGCGTTCCGCCAGGTAATTTCCGTGGCCGCCCTGGCGCCCGACATGCAGCCGTCGCAATGGTCAAGTCGCGGCTCCTGGGTCAGCTGCTCGACGATCGGTCAAGGCCTGCGCTCGACATACGTCCAGGGCAGGGAGTCCGTCCTGGTAGATCCGGATCCGCAGGACTTCGGCGCGGATTCCTGGGCAGTGTGGAGCGGCACCTCGTTCACCGCGCCCCAGATCACCGGAGCGCTGGCCAGGCTGCACGAGATGTATCAATACCCGCTGCGCGAGGCGCTGCGCAGGTTGCTGGCGGCAGGCCGCCCGATACCCGAGTTCGGCCAGTCTCTCCGCATACTCCCCGGCATCTGAACCGTCCACGATGACCTGTCGGTGTATCACCGCTGCCCAGCCGTACTCTGTGTCCAAGAGCCGGGTTCATGGGGTGTGCAAGAGCCGGGTGCAGAGGCGAGAAAGCCAGGATCTCACCGCGCCGGATCCGCCGTTCGGCAGAAAGATGGTGCACATGGCGGAGGCATCCGAAGTCAGCCGGTTAGTACGAGCGAGCGCGAGCGGCGATGATGAAGCGTGGAACGAGCTGGTGCACCGTTATGCGCCGCTGGTGATGGCGGTGACCCGAAGCTACGGACTGGCCGCTGCGGACGCGCAGGACGTCAGCCAGACCGTCTGGCTGCGGCTCGTCGAGCACTTGCCCAACCTGCGCGAGCCGGAGGCCCTGCCGGGCTGGCTGGTGACAACCACCCAGCGTGAGTCTCTTCGCCACGCGGGGCGGGCCCGGCGGGTGCTGCCGGTGGATCCGCGCGACCACGGCGCCATCCAGCAGGGCACGACCTTGGACCCCGCCGCCGACATCTTGCGGGCCGAGCTGCGCCAAGCCTTGCGCGACGGGCTCGCCGAGTTGCCAGTGCGGGATCAGTGGCTCCTGCGGCTGCGGACCGCCGACCCTCCGAAGGCCTACCACGAGATCAGCCAGTTGCTAGGGATGCCGATCGGGAGCATCGGCCCGACCCTCCGGCGGAGCCTTGACAGGCTGCGGGAAACCAGTGCGGTCCGTGCGTATCTGGCGACAACTCCGACCACCGGCCGGGGGAAGGGAGGTGACAAGCATGAACTTGCCGAGGTGGAGTGACGACGAGCTTCTGCGGGCGCTACGCGACGCGCTGCAGGAATTGCCGCCAGATCAGAGCGTCATCCGTGCGGCTCAGGCAGCGCTCGCCTGGCGAACGGTAGATGCCGACCTTGAGTTGCTGAGCCTGGATGCCGGCTACGGGCTGACCGATGACGAGCTGACCGATGACGAGCTGACCGCTGGGGCGCTGGTACGCGGCGGCAGCCCGGGCGCCCTCCGCACGCTGGTGTTCCACGGCGAGCGGCTAAGCGTGGAAGTCGAGATCGACGAGGACGGGATCGTCGGCCAGCTGATCCCGCCGCAGCCCGGCCAGGTGACCGTGGTGACCGCCGACGGCTTCCGAGCGACAACACAGGCAGACGAGGTCGGCTGCTTCGCGCTCCCGATGCCCGGATCGGGGCCGCTGCGCCTGGACTGCAGGCTCGGCGCCGACCATTTCATCACCGAGTGGGTAACCGGCTAGTCCGGGTAGCTTCCGGCTGGCCTGACCTCATCCGGATGGCCAGCGAGGCG
>Ga0302184_10002732_pt1 | contig 11120 bp, 12 predicted proteins | sample I_Palsa_N3_3_FD_200233 | JGI IMG/M metagenome (GOLD analysis project Ga0302184, IMG submission 200233) | Peat permafrost microbial communities from Stordalen Mire near Abisko, Sweden - I_Palsa_N3_3 | ecosystem: Environmental > Terrestrial > Soil > Palsa > Peat permafrost | place: Sweden...
GGTGTGCGCTACCGGCAAAGTATGCAGCAGGCGTCGCCGGGCCGTGCCCTGCTGCCGGGCAGCCGATCACAGGTTCCCTTACTTTTACGGGTTAGTCATGAACAAATCGTTGTGAGGTGGTTGCTGGCGGAGGAAGGCGATCGTCTATCGACGGCGTCATCCGGGCGGCGGGTGCCGTGCCTTCTCGGTTATCCAAGGATCTGCGGCCAGCCGTCAGCTCCCTGAATTCTGGGGCGACGATTCTTTGCACTGCGAGCTCCGTCCTTGGCGCCTGTAGGTTCTCATCGCAGACTTCGCTTCAGATCTCCTGAGCTGCGGATCTGTCAGCTTCTCATCGATCTGTCGTCGATCTTTCTTCTCATGTAATTGGCGCTTTCTTCGCCATGGGATGCGCATCCGGTTTCTCGGGAATGCCTCGCAGGCAGCAGGGTGAGCTGGTCGATAGTCCGTTGCAGAGAGTGACTGACGGCGGCCACTTCAAACGCCGGAACGGCAGCCGATCACCGGGTATGAGCGGCGGGAGTCAAGAGAACCGAGTCGCGGGGGCGAGCACAGGTCATTCATTTCCGTTCATACCGCAAAGGGCAGCGCCTTGCTTCGCCCAGCCGTATGGATGCAGCACGGTGTGAGCGAGCAGGCAAGCTGGGCATTTCGGAGCCCTGCGGGCCGCTCCGGCCGCGAGGGCCTGGGCTGCCGGCCGGCAGCGGTCTGGCGGATGTTGCGGTCGCGTCAGCACGCCGGGCTTGATCTGCATGACTTGCCTGCCGGCATGCAAGCTAGGTCATCCTGAACCGGGCGGTTCCGCCTGGGTCTCGGCGGTGCCGGTCCCGAGCGTCAGTGCTCGCCTGAAGGCGGCCTGGGTTTCGTCGGCCAGGGTGCGGGGGTTGTTGCCGAGGCGCCTGGCGGTCTGGTAACAGGCGAGGGCGATTTGCGCGGCGAAACTGGCGGTGGGCTCGTCGGATCCGCGGTGGATGAGGAGGTCGCTCAGCTTGTCGGCGATCTGCTGCGTCTTCACGGCGTCGCGGGCGCGCAGTTCCGGGTGCTGCTCGATGAGCTGGAAGTGGCGGGTGTAGTCCTCGGGGTCGGCGGTCGCCTGGGCGCAGAGGGCGAGGACGATCGGGCGGAGCTGTTCGACGGCCCCGGTCGCGTTTCGCGGGGCGGGGGTGCCGTCGGCCTGGCCGGCTGCGGCGATCGTGTCGAGCAGTTCCTGCTCTTTGGCGAAAACGACCTCCTGCTTGTCACCGAAGTGGCGGAAGAACGTGGTGCGGCCGACTTCGGCGCGCTCGGCGATGTCGCCGACCGAGACGCCGTCGAAGCCCCGCTCGAGGAACAGCTCCCGGGCGGCTTCGATGATGCGCTGGCGGGCCTGGCGTTGCTTGCGCTCCACGAGGGACAGGGGCGGGGTCATGACGGCAAGCATACCGGTGCCGGTTTGCCGTTCCGAGAGGTACGCAGTACGCTACGGTACTGAGTACCAAAACAAACGGAGGACACAATGGCGCACGAGCTGCACGCGGAAGACCGCCAGGCCATCGGTGAGACCTTGTCGTTGCACGGGCACCTATTCGACGGAGGCCACCTGGGCCGGCTCGGGGAGATCTTCACGCCTGACGTCGTCTACGACATGAGCGCCGTGGGAGTAGGAACGTTTGAAGGGATCGAGGCGATCAGGAGCGCCGCCCTGCAGCTTGGCCCGGGAAACCCCGTCGCTCATCACGTGACGAACGTCGTCATCAGCGGCGAGGGGGACGGCCTGGTAACCGCGCTGTCCAAGGGCCTCATGCTCATGGCGGACGGGACGCTCGCCAGCGTGACGCACTTTGACACCCTGCGGCGTCACGACGGCGGCTGGCGTATCAGCCGCCGGGTCATCTCCCCGCAGCGCACCCCCCTGGGCGGAGCCCGCCTCGCCGGCGCGGGCGACCGGTGAGCTCGCCCTTTTCGATGTCCGCTGTCTGCGAAGTGGGGGAACAGTCATGACCGAGCCGCTCGTCATCACCCGGGTCACCCACAGCTGCCACCTGATCCAGATCGGCGGCTTGACCGTGCTCACCGACCCCTGGTTCTCCCAGCGCGCCTTGTACCACCCGGGCGAGCCAATCGCCTTCCAGCCGGAACAGCTGCCGCACCTGGACGCCGTCGTGATCAGCCACGAGCACTACGACCACTGCGACCTCGAGGCCTTCCGCCGCTACCCCGGCAAGGACGTGCCCCTCGTGGTCGCCGGGCCGGTCGTCGAGAAGGCCCGCAAGGCCGGCTTCAGTAACGTCCGCGCGCTCGAGCCGTGGCAGTCCGCCCAGGTCAGCGACCTGACCATCGCCGCTGCCCCCGGCAAGCACGGCGTCTACGAGGTCACCTACGTGATCAGCGGCGGCGGCCGCAGCGTCTACTTCGCCGGGGACACGCTGCTCATCCCGGAGCTGCGCACCCTGACCGACCGCTACGGCCCGCTCGACGTGGCCCTGCTCCCCGTCAACGGCCTGCACATCCGGATGGCGGGCAACAAGCAGGTCGTCATGAACGCCGAAGAGGCCGCCGAGCTCACCGCCGCCCTGCGCCCCAGGCTGGCGGTACCGCAGCACTACGCCTTCACCGGCGGCACCGTGGGCGACATGCTCTTCCTCAAGAGCGACAAGGACCCCGCCCACTTCGTCGAGGCGGCCCGCCGCCTTGTCCCCGACGTCCCGGTCAAGGTCATCAGCCCCGGGGAACCACTGACCGTCGACCCCGACCCCGGACCCGGACCCCTGACCCCGAGCAGCCGAGCGGAGCCCTGACCATGCCCAGCGACGACAGCAGCGTCCGTGACGCCCTGAACCACCAGAGCCTCCAGGTCAGCCGGGACGACCCCCGCCCCCGGCCGATGATCGCGGTCCTCGACGCCAGACCGGGCCTGGCCGGCCAGCTCCGCGAGAAGATCGCCGAACTGGTTGCCCAGGTCCGCCGCGAGCCCGGCTGCCTCACCTTCACCGCCTACGAGGCCCGCGATGTACCTGGCCGCTTCTACCTCTACGAGGTCTACGCCAGCGCTGCGGCGTTCGGCGAGCACCTGCAAACCCAGCCCGTGCACGACTTCATCGCGGCCGTTCCCGCCCTCAGCACCGCCAGGCCGGGAAACCTCGTGCAACTCGACGAGATCACTCTCGGCTGAAGGCGCCTGTCCCGCCAGCGGCGCGATGCATGCGTACTCCGCTGACCGAAAGGATCTGCCGTGCCAGACGTTAAGCCCCTGCCCCGCTGGTTCCGGGCCGCCAACTACGCGGTGCGCGCCATGTCGCGCATCGGGCTCAGGATGGGGCCCGTCTGCGTGCTCACGGTGCCGGGACGGCGCACCGGCAAGCCGCGCTCAACTCCGGTCTCGCCGCTGACGGTCAGCGGCGGCCAGTACGTAGTGGCCGGGCTGCCGGATTCCGACTGGGCCCGCAACGTCCGGGCCGCCGGGCACGCCCAGCTCTCCCGGGGGCGCCGGCGCGAGCCCGTCACGGTCACCGAGGTCACCGACAGCAAGCTGAAAGAGCAGGTCATGCGCGCGTATCCTCGCGAGGTCCCCAGAGGCGCCCCGATGTTCGTCCAGGCCGGCATCGCCAGCAGCCCCGACCCCGACGCCTTCGCCGCAGCCGCCAGGCACGTTGCGGTATTCGAGATCCGCCCAGTGCCGCCCGCGCGGTGAAACTGCGGCACCGCCGCGACGCGCCGCAGAACTGGGCGGGCTGCCCCGGCCGGGTGCCCTTCGCAGCCGGAACCAGCAGCCACTACAGCGAACCTCAGCACCACCTCAGCGACTGCGCCAGCTAGGACGCCTCTGAATAACCCGTGAGCCCGGTTCGGCGTTTCTGCCGGCAGTGTGTTCGATCATCTGGGATGATCTTCTGATGCAGGGAAGATCGCGGATGGACCGGGAGCTGCTGGACGCTGAGATGATTGCCGGGCATCTGGTCCCGCCGGGCAGCGTGTTCGCGTTCCTGGCGGAGCACCGTAGCGAGTTGTTCCCGGACAGCTTCACCGCTGACTTGTTCCCTTCGCGGACCGGGCGCCCGTCGTTGCCCGCGGATCTGGTGGGCAGCGTGCTGGTGCTGAAAGAGCTGTATGACCCCTCGGATCCGCAGACGGCGGACGCGCTGAAGTATGACATCCGGTGGAAGGTGGCCTGCGGCCGGTCGCTGACCCAGGTGAGCTTCGACGCGTCCACGCTGGTGTACTGGCGCAAACGGATCGCGAAGTCCGGTCGCCCGGACCGGGTCTTTGATGCGGTCGCGGAGGTGATCGCCCAGACTGGCATCTTGCGCGGCCGGCGGAAGCGGTGCGTGGACTCGACGGTTTTCGACGACGCGGTGGCGACCCAGGACACCGTCACCCAGCTGGTGGCCGCGATGCGCAAGGTGGCACGGGTGGTGCCTGGCGCGGCGGATGTGATCACGGCGGTGTGCCGGCTGGATTACTCCAAGCCGGGCAAGCCGCCGATCGACTGGGATGATCCTGACGCCAAGGCTGCCCTGGTCAGTGCCCTGGTAGATGACGCGCTGGCGGTACTCGCGGAGCTGGCGGGCCCGGATTCCCCCGGGCGGGACGCCGCGGCGGCGGACGCGCTGGGCCTGCTGGCGCTGGTGGCCGGGCAGGACGTGGAGCCCGCTGAGGACTCCGATGGGACCGATGGGCGGTGGCGGATCGCCCGGAAGGTCGCCCCGGACCGGGTGATCAGCACCGTGGACCCCGAGGCGCGGCATACCCGCAAGAGCAAGTCGAAGCGGCGCGACGGGTTCCGCGGGCACCTGGCGGCCGAGCCGGAGGCCGGGCTGATCACCGACTGCGAGATGACGATGGCCGCCGGGCCTGGCGGCAGTGACGCGGAGAACGGGGTGAAGATGGCCTGCCGCGACCGGTTCCATGGCTCTGCTGAGGGCGGGGATGACGCGGCCAGCGCTGGCGAGGGCACCGTACCCGGCGTGCCGCAGCCGGAGGAGCCCGGTGACCAGGAGCGGGAGGACGGCTTGGAGATGTATGGCGACTCGGCCTACGGCAGCGGGGAGGCCCGCGCCGCCTACCAGGCAGCCGGTCACGACACGGTGATCAAGCCCAAGCCGGTGCAGCCGGCCGTGCCCGGCGGGTTCACCCTGGACGACTTCACCATCTGCGAGCAGGATGGCACGGTCACCTGCCCGGCCGGGCATACCCGGCCGATGAGCGGCAAGCGGACTGTCACCTTTGGCGCACTGTGCGGCGGCTGCCCGCTGCGGGCGCGGTGCACCACCGCCAAAGACGGCCGGTCTATGACCATCCACCCGCAGGAGGGGCTGCTGCGCGCCGCCCGCGCGCAGGCCCGCACGCCGGAGTTCAGGCAGGCCTGCCCGGCCCGGTCGATGATCGAACGGGTCATCGCCTGGACCGCCACCCAGAACGGCCGCCGCATCCGGCTCCGCTACATCGGCACCGTGAAGAACGACGCCTGGCTGCACGCCCGGTGCGGCGCCATCAACCTGCGGACCCTGGTAAACGCCGGGCTGACCCGCGACGGCGGGGCCTGGGTCCTGGCCTGACCGGCCCGCCGGCCACAGCCGGATCCCAGCCCGGCCCGGGCCGGGAGCCCGCCGGGCCCGGGAATGCCCGGAATCAGGCGCTGGCCTGCCGATACTCGCCTTCCGCGTAAGCCAGAGCACACTATGACGAGCCAGAACCCCTGCCGGGCCGAGTCGCGCGACCAGCGTTGTTCAGAGGCGTCCTAGGGATCTGGCCGAGGTGATCCGCACCGCGTTCGATCCGCATGTGCTGACACCGCTGGCCGAGCGCCGGGCTGCGGCGTTCGCGGCCGCTGCGGCCGGCCGTCCCTGGCCGGGCCTGGTGCCGGGCGTCGATCCGGGCGCTGCCGGGCCGGCCGGGGCTGAGGCCCGGCCGGGTGTCTACCTGCACGACGGCGCGTCCTCGGTCACGTACTGGGTGCACGACTGGCCACGCAGCCAGGTCTATTGCACCGTGCTGGCCCCGTTGCTGGGGGACGGGGGTCACCGGCGCTCGTTCAGCCTGCTGATCGAGCCGCTCGGCCCGCACGCGGCCGAACGGGAAGTGATGCGCGAACGCACTGCCCGCCACGTCGCGGTCCGCATGCGCCAGCGCACCGGCCAGATCGTGCCCGAGCATGAGCAGGCGGCCATGGAACGGGCCCGGGCCCAGGACGCAGACCGTGCCGCCGGTCACGGGCTGGCCCGGTTCACCGCCTACGTCACGGTCACCGTCACCGATCAGGCGCAGCTCGATGACGCCTGCGCCGCCACCGAACCGGTTCCGCCCCAGCGAGGCTGGGCCCGGCCCAACTCCGGCCGGGCGCCCCGGATGCGTGCGGTGCCGGTCTTCCGCGGGTCGACCGGGCAGGTGCAGGGCCTGTACCCGTGGCTGTACGGGGCCAGCATGCCCCCGGCCGGGCAGCAGCACCGGTGAGCTGCGGGAGATGATCCGCCCGGCCGCCGACGCGCTCGGCAACATGGTGCGCGGCTCGCTGTCCGGCCTGTTCGACGGCCCGACCACCGTCCAGCTCGACTTCGCCGCGCCGATCCAGACCGTCGACCTGTCCCGGCTCAACCGGCGCCCGGACGAAACCGTGGCCATGACCCTGGCCTGCGTATCGTCCTGGGGACAGGCCGCCATCGACGAACCCGGCGGCCCAGTCCGCATGGTCGTCCGCGATGAGCTGTGGCGGGCCCTGCGGATCCCGGCGATGATCCGCAAAGTCGACTCTGACCTGCGGCTGTCCCGCGCGCAGGGCACCATCCAGGTCCTGGCCACCCACCGCCTCGCCGACTTCGAAGCCGTCGGCGCGGCCGGCTCAGAAGAAGTCACGATCGCCACCAACCTGATCGCCTCCTGCGACGTGCGGATCTGCCTGCACCAGGACACCGCGCCGCTGGCCATGACCCGCGAAGCGATCGGCCTGACCGACACCGAGTGCGCGCACATCGCCTCCTGGACCGGCCAGCAGATCGGCCGCGCCGTCTGGAAGGTCGGCCGCGCCGCCAGCCACGTCGTCCAGCTCATCCTGACCCCGCAGGAGAAACAGCTGTACTGGACCAACGAGCGGATGGCCCTGTGATGCGGGCCGACCGCACCGTGGCCCGGCCCGGCCTGCTCGACAGCCCGTATGACTACGTGCTGGCGGGCCTGGTCGCGCTCGCGGCCGCCGTGATGGCCGGGACCTGGGTCACCGGCCAGCTGGCAGGCCTGCTGTTCCGGCAATCCTGGCCCGCGGCCAGCCCCGGCCAGATGCTGTCCACGGCGCTGGCCGTCCCGCGCCATTGGGCGGATCCCCGGCTTGCCTGGCCCGCCGCCGCCCAGCCCGCGCTGCCCGGCGCCGCCGGGTTCGCTGTCGCCGGTGGCCTCGTGCTCGTCCTGCTGGGCGGCGGCATCGTCCTTACCGTGCGCCGGCTGCTGGCCCGTCATCCCCGCCGGGGGCTTGCCTCACCGGCCCGGCTCCGCGAAACCCTGTCGTATCGGGCCGTCCTGGCCCGCGCAGCTGTCATTCGCCCCAGCACCACCGGCCGCAAGACCATCCTGACCGACGTGGGAGTCCACCTGGGCTGCGCGACCGGCGCCGGCATGCCGCTGGCCGTCTCCGCCGAAGACTCGGTCCTCCTGCTGTCCGCGCCGCGGCAGGGCAAGACCAGCCAGGTCATCATCCCCTGGCTGCACACCTGGCCCGGTCCGGCCCTGGCCACCACCATCCGCCCCGACGTCCTGCTGAACACCGCCACCTTGCGCCGCCCGCACGGCCCGGTCGCGGTCATGGCCCCCACCGGCATGATCACCTGGCCCGACGTCCTCGCTTGGTCCCCCACCAGCGGCTGCGCCGACTTCGACAAGGCCCGGACCCGCGCCGACGTCATGGTCACGGTCGGCAAATCCGAGCAGGCGTCGGACTCCACCGACGGCGGCTACTTCGCTCTGAACGCCACCAACCTGCTCGCCGGCTGGCTGCACGCCGCCGCCCTGTCCGGCGGGACCGCCAACGATGTCCTGGACTGGGCCTTCGACGAACGGCGCGACGACCCGATCCGCATCCTTGCAGGCCATCCGCAGGCCGCCAGCGGCACCGCCGCCATGCTGGATGCCCTCTACCGGCTCCCGCCCGACACCACCCGGGCCAGCTTGTGGACCACCGCCCAGACCGCGATGGCCCCGCTGCTGTCCCCAGCCGCCCGGGCCGTGTTCACCCCCGCCGAGGGACGGGCCACCGATCTGGAGGCGTTCATCCGGGTCGGCGGGACCTGCTACCTGATGGCCGACGAGCGGCGCGCCGCGTCCTTGGCCCCGGTCATCTCCGCGTTCGCCGACGACTGGATCGAGACCTGCAAGCGGATCGCTGACCCGCTGCCCGGCGGCCGCCTGGACCCGCCCTGCGGCCTGTTCTTCGACGAGGTCGCCAACATCGTGCCGCTCCCTCAACTGCCTGCGCTGATGTCGTTCGCCGGCGGCACCGGTATCTTTCTCGTCGCGGTCCTGCAGAGCATGGCCCAGGCCCGCAACCGGTGGGGCCGCGACGCCGCCGAAATGCTCTGGGGCGCGGCCACCGTCAAGGTCGTCCTCGGCGGCCTGGCCGGGGAGGACCTGCGCGAGATCTCCGAGCTGGCCGGCGAATACCGGGAACTGCTCACCACCTCCCAGCGCGGACGCACCGACCACAGCGTGCAGACCACCCTGCAGGACCGCAAGACAATGACGCCGGGGGAGATCCGCACCCTGTCCGCGGTCCGCCGCGAAGCGCTCGTCATCCACGCGACCACCCCAGCGGTGAAGGCCTGGATGACCCGCCACTACGAAGGCCCAAACCAGGACCTGTACGCCGCCGCCACGGCGCAAGCCCGGACCATCGCCGGGCGCACCCCATCCGCCGGGCTGCTGCCCCGCGCCGGGATGTCACCTGGGTCGGGCGGCTCTCCAGCCACGACGGACACGACGCCGTTTTCCACCACCAGAGATGACCGAATCTCATGACCGCCGAATCCCTTTCCAGCGCTGGCGACCTGCCGCCGCAGGTTCGCTGCCCCTGCGGCTGGGCCCGCGGACACGCAGCCACCGACCACCCCGCCAGCCCGCGCCCGCCCCGCACAGCCGACGGCTGATGGAGTGGCACCAGATGAGCCCGGGGGAGCGGCACGTGGCCTGGTCCCAGCTACGGGCCTGGGTGACCTGGCTGCACGACCGCTACGAGCTGAGCGCGGAGGACCGCTTGCCACGATGCTGGCCCCAGCATCCCGGCCTGATCGAGGAACTATGGGCACTCAAAGCCTGGCGCGAGGAGATTTACCAGGCCAGCCAGCCCTCAGGCCAGGCCGCCCGCTACTGGCACACCGAGCTGCGCCAGGTCCTCCAGGCCGCGACCACCATCTACGCCGCCGGATGCCGAACCGGGCACCGCGGCGCCCGCGGCACAGCCGCCGACGACGCCCGCCTCCAGCAACGCTGGGCCGCCGCCAGCCCGCTGACCGGAATCCCCGCGACCTGCCTGAACGCCGGCCAGCAGCAGAACCGCCCAGGCCGCTGGCTGAGCCAGGCCGCCATGGCCGAGGCCCTCGACAACGGCAGCGCGCAACCACTGAGCACGGCCCTTCCCGACCACATTTGCTGGGCCGGCACCTGGTGGCGTCCCGGGGGCGGCGGCTGGACCCGCGTCACCGAAGCAGGGCTGGTCACCCGGCTTGGCGCGTGGGCCGCACAGCTGACCGAGCCAGACATCCACGGTGCCGGCCGGCGGCCCGGCCAGGCCGCGCCTGAAGGCGACGCCAGTCAGCGCGCGCAGAGCCCGGTGCCCGGCGATTCTGCCCCGAGCACCTCCAGCGACGGACAGGAATAGGGGACGACATGCCATGGTCAGCCTGACCTACCGCGCCGAACGGGCCCTCCTCGGTGCCCTGCTGCGCAACCCCGCCTCGCTGGACGACATCCCATTTCTCACCGCGGGCGATTTCGCATCCGAGTAGCACAGGGAGATCTTCAACGCGATCGCCGCCACGCGCGCACAGCCTCTCGACGATTCGCCCGCACCGTTCGAGTTCGCGGTCGCCTTCAGCAATTCGCCGCCGGGAATTTCAAACCACTACCTGCAGAACCTGTCGGAAACGTGCCCTGACCCGGCTAACACCAGCGCGTACGCCCGGATGGTGATGGAGTCCAGTCTCCGCCGCCAGCTCCTCGTCCACGCCGTCGGCTCTTCCGCGACGCGGGCAACCCTGCACTTCGAGGTCGGCCGGTTCACCAAGGCTGCCGCGCCAGGGAACGGCGTGCAGGACTTTCCCGCCCACCTCCTGAAACTGGCCCACGCCATGTGGACCCACGCCAGGACGTTCGACCCAGGCACAGAGATCCCGGACGGCCGTCAGCCCACAGCTGAGCCAGAAGAAACCGTTCGAAATGCCACGGCGTCCCCATCCGGCGCCGCGACGGAGACCGCAAGCGAGGAACAGGCGCGCCAGGAAGAAGAGGTGCTCGCCGACCTCGTCCAGCATTACCGGCAGAGCAGCACCGTGCTGGACTGGCTGCCCGCCGCAGCCTTCACCGCGGGTCCTCGCCGTGACGTGTACGAAGCGATCACCGCCCTGGCACGCGACGGGCAGCCGATCGACGAGCTCACCGTCGAATGGCACCTGGCGGGCAGCCGTGCTGTCAGCCAGCCCCGACCCGGCCTCGCTCAGGCCGGCGCCAGGACCGGGCCGCCGGCCTGGACAGACGTTCTGGGTTACGTCGGCCTCCTCGCTGCTCTGCCCGTCGCGGACGGAGTGGCCACCATGACCGGACGGGCGCTACTCGAACGCCACACCCAAGCACCGGCAAACATCCGTGGAGCAGCGGCGTCCCCGGCCGCGGGCACTGGCGAACCTGCTGATCCGCCCGGCCGGCAGCGCCAGCAAGCGGCCGGAGCCCTTCACCACGGCGTCCCGGTCACCGCGCCACCGCAGTCGTCTGGTACTGCCAGGGCCAGCCCACCGGACCTGCTCGAACCGCCGCCTGGCCTTCCCCGCCAGCCCGGCCCCCAGCCACGCCCCTAGATCGTTAACCGGTAAATATGGGCAGGTCAGTGGTCGTAAGCGGTCAGGGAGCGCTTGACCGGTGCTCCTATCTGCCAGTTGTGCCAGATGCAG
>Ga0302184_10002736_pt1 | contig 11112 bp, 8 predicted proteins | sample I_Palsa_N3_3_FD_200233 | JGI IMG/M metagenome (GOLD analysis project Ga0302184, IMG submission 200233) | Peat permafrost microbial communities from Stordalen Mire near Abisko, Sweden - I_Palsa_N3_3 | ecosystem: Environmental > Terrestrial > Soil > Palsa > Peat permafrost | place: Sweden: Abisko...
CCTGGCCGGACGTGCCGGAGTGGGAGGTCGGCGGCGCCACGCCGAGCGCCGAGGCGGTCATCATCACGCACAACTGGGACGAGCTCCGCCGGCTGATGTGGAACTACGTCGGCGTGGTGCGCTCGAACTCGCGCCTCCGTCGCGCCGCGCGTCGCATCGCGCTACTGCAAGAGGAGATCGTCGAGTATTACTGGAAGCACGTCGTGACGCGCGATCTGCTGGAGCTCCGGAACATCGCCTGCGTCGCTCAGCTCGTGGTGGAGTGCGCGGCGAGCCGCCTGGAGAGCCGCGGCCTGCATTTCACCATCGACTACCCCGACACGGACCCGAAGCTGGCGCGCGACACGGTGGTCAAGCGCGGCGTACCGGCGCATGGCCGATAGCCCCGACTCGCCGGAGGATCGCCCGATGACGCCGCTCACGGCGGCGATGTGGACCCTCGGGCTGTGGTCGCTGGAGATGCTGTGCGTCTACGTGACGCAGGCGGCGCGGCCGGGAGCGATCGATGACATCGTGAACCTGGCCACGTGCACGTCGCTGGCGACGTTGCTGATCATCTTCGCCATGGTGCGCGTGCACGCCCGGGAGGCCTCGCTGCGGCGGACGCTGGCCGTGGGGGCTCCCGCCCCGTTGCAGCTCGTGCTGTCGGTGGCCGCCGGCGCCGGTCTCTACCCGCTGCTGTCGACCATCGACGACCGCATGGTCCTCCGCTGGCCCTACTCGCCGGACGACACCGAGGCCATGGAGCGGCTCTTCGCGGTGCCGACGATGTCGTCGCGCATCGCCCTGGTGGTGGCGGGGTTCGTGGTCATCCCGCTGGCGCGTGAGCTCTTCTTCCGCGGCATCGTGTTCAGCGAGATCATGCGCTCGAGCGGCGCCCGCGCGGCGACCGTGGCCAGCGCGGTGCTCTTCACGGCGTCGGAGCTGGACTGGCGCAGCATCCCCACCACGCTGGTGCTGGGGATCGCGCTGGCGCGTCTTCGAGAGCGCACCGGGACGGTCCTCGCCGCCGCCGCGGCGCACATCGCCTTCTTTGCCGTCGCCGGCCTCCCCATCCTCGCCGGGCGGGACACCAAGGCCGACGTCGTCTTCGCCCCGCGCTGGATCGTGGGGGGCGCGGCCATCGCCTTGCTCGCCCTGGTCGCGGTCGGGGCGGGTGGAGCCGAGGGGCCTACCCGTTCGAGCTGAAGAGCGGCTCCACCAGGGCAAAGCACACGCTGGGGGCCAGGCGGTAGCGCGTCCGGCCGTACTCGCCGGCGTCGCGCACGCGCTCGATGGCCGAAGGGTCGCCAAGGAGATCGCGCACCCGCGAGATGAGGACGCGTACCCGGTGCTCGGCGTCGGCGCTCTCGGGTCCGGGCCCCCCCGCCGCGCGGAGGATCTCGTCGGCGCTGAGGCCCTCCTTGGCGCGGCGGAGCAGCTGGACGACCAGCGGCTCGAGGGCGCGCCGCCGCTCCAGCGAGACTTCGCGGTCGTGCACCCGCAGATGATGCGCGAGCGTATCGACGACCAGCGTCGCGCCCTCGGTGGCGCGGGCCATCTCGGAGACCGGCACGCGGGTCACCCCCTGCGGCGTGGTCACGTAGATGAGCGTCTCGCCCTCGGACGGCTCGGGCATCGCGTCGAGATCCTCGGACGAGGGCGGGATGCTGATGCGCGACGCGGACTGCCGTACCGAGGGCAGCGGCGCCACCGCCAGCCCGGCGCTGGCGGCGTTCACCAGCACCAGCATGCGCTCGGCGTAGCGCACCACACGGCTGTCGCCGCTGCGCAGGGCCAGCTGCCAGAGCGCGAGCGACGCCTGGCGATCCGGGAAGACCCAGCCGTGCTTCTCGCCCGAGAGCGCCGCGCGCTCCACCGCTGCCCGCGCCGATGCCTCGTCGCCGAGCGCCAGGGCGCATCGGCCGAGGATCAGGTTCAGGGAGCCGGTGACGAACGCTTCGGGAAGCTTCTCGGCGTGCGTGGCGGCGTGCTCCATCGCTTCCCGGGTCTGCGAGCATGCCTCCAGGGTGCGCGCGCGTGTGGCCACCAGATCCTGCTCGTCGATGACGTCGACCACCGTGAGGTCGGCGCGAAACCTTTCCACCTTGCCCAGCCACTGGCGGGCGGCCTGTGCGCGGACCAGCATGGCCAGGGCCCAGGTGCGGTGCTCGGCGAGCTGGTAGCGCAGCATGGGGTGGTCGATCTCGCCGAGGACGACCAGCGCCTCGTCGATGGCGTGGAGAGCGGCGAGCGGTCGATCCGCGGCGATCTCCACGATGGCGAGGACGTCATGCGCGTCGGCGTGACGCCACCCCGCGGCGAGCTCGCGCGCGATGCCGATGGCCTGGGTGGCGTGGTACCGGCCCTCGTCGAATCGCCCGATGCTGCCGAGGGCGATGGCCAGGTTGCCGTGTGAGCTCATTGACGCGGCCGCGCGCGCGGGTGCGCGGGCCAGGGCGGTGGCGTAGTGCTTGGCGGCGGTGCGCGGATCGGCCAGGCGCATGGAGAGATGACCGAGGGTCATGGCCACCGGCGTCCGCCACGCGCCGTCCTCCAGCCGCTCCGCGACGTGCTCGGCGAGGCGCAGCGCACCCGAGGCGCTGACCACGCGGTTCAGCTTCAGCTCGAGCTGGGCTTGCGTGAGGTGCAGGTCGAGCTGCTCGCGGAGCCCCGTTCCCCTGGGCGCGGCGGACAGGGCGCGCGAGGCCAGACGGAGCTCGGCCTCGGCGTGGTCGCCGCGACCGTCGAGGGTGGCGAGAACGGCGCGCTCGATGGCCAGGCGCGCAGCGTCGAGGGGGTTCCAGGTCGCGGGAGCGCTCGGCAGAGACAGCGCGAGATCGCGCGCGCGATCGACCCGGCCCGTCTCGCGATAGGCGCGCAGCAGGCGCACCGCCAGCGTGGGATCGGTCCGCGAGCGACCGGCGAGGACGCCCTCGATCCACGAGACGAGGAAGGGAGCTTCGTCGGCCGTGGCCAGGCGGTCGAGCAGCTGCGAGCACGCGCTCATGGAGACCCCCTCGGGGCCGGGCAGCGACGGCGGAGGTGCCGAGCGACGAGCGTCGGCCAGCGGGCCGGGGCCCACGGGCGGCGGCGGCGCAGAGGGACGCTGCGACGGCATGCTCGGCGGCGGCGCGCTCGGCCGCAGCCCCAGCGGCGGCGCGGATCGCGACGACGGCGGCCCGCCGCCTCCGCGAGGCGTCGAATCGGACGCCAGCGTGGGGGGCGGTACGAACGCGCGCCGCGCCATCAGGTAGAAAAGATAGCGCGAAACGCGGCGCGAGTCTTCTCTCCTGCAATCCTCTTATCCTCGAAACGCCGACATCCACCGCGTGAGGCCATCGCCGAGCCCATGCAGCCACCGCCGGAGTTTGCGGGAGTTCTGACGCGATCGGCGTCATCCCCGTCGTATCGTCCGGCAGGAGCGCCGGGGCGAAGATGGTAAGGTGCCGCGCGGCCCTCCCCATGCACACGCCCGCCGCTTCGTCACCAGCGCCGCCTCTGCGTGAAGATGGCTCGGTCGATCCCGCGGTCGATCGCGCTTGCGCCGACGTTTTGTCCGACGAACTGGCGGTGGCCCTCTACGAGCACATGGTGCTGGCGCGTGCCGTGGACGAGCGACTGGTCGCCTTGCAGCGCGAGGGAGCCATCGCCAGCCACGCCAGCGCCGCGGGACAGGAGGCGCTCATCGTGGGCGCCGCCGCGGCGATGCAAGACGCCGACTGGATCTTCCCGAGCTCGCGCGAGTTCGCTGCGGCCCTCTGGCGCGGGATGCCGCTGGTGGCGTACGCGCACCACGCCTTCGGCACGAGGGGCGACGCCGCCCACGGTCAAAGCGCGCCCGATCCCCCGTTCTGGCGAGCGGCGCGCGTCGCCAGCGCCTCGCCCCTCGTGGGCACCCAGATCCCGCACGCCGTGGGCGTGGCCTGGGCGGCGCGCATCCAGAAAGCCGACGTCGCGGCGCTGGTCTTTTTCGGCGAGGGGGCGACGAGCAGCAACGACTTTCACACCGGACTCAACTTCGCCGGCGTCACCCGCGCGCCGGTGGTGGCGGTGTGCCGCAACGACGGCTGGGCGACCAGCACCCCGTCGTCGCGACAGACGGCGAGCGCGGGCTTCGCCATCAAGGCCCTGGCGTACGGCCTGCACGGAGCTCGCGTCGACGGCGGGGACGTCGTGGCCGTTCTCCGCGTGGTGCGCGAGGCGCGCGCACGGGCGGTGGCGGGCGAGGGAGGGACGCTGGTCGAGGCCATGGTGTCGCGGCAGGACCCGTCGGAGAAGGCAGACACCGACCCGGTGGCGCGGACCCGGAGGCACCTGGAGGGGCGCGGCCTGTGGGACCCGGCGCGCGAGGAGCGGCTCTCCGGCGAAGTGCGCGCCGACCTCGATCGCGCCGTGGCCGGGGCCATGGCGGAGGAGAAGCCCTCCCGCGACGCGCTGTTCGACCACGTCTACGCGGAGCTGCCGTGGCACCTTCAGGAGCAAAGGGGCTCCCGATGACCCAGATGAACATGGTGCAGGCCATCAACGCGGCGCTCCGTCACGAGATGCGGCGCGACGCGCGCGTGGTGGTGCTGGGCGAGGACGTGGGCAAGGTGGGCGGCGTTTTCCGTGTGACGCAGGGCCTCTGGGACGAGTTCGGCGACGACCGCGTGGTCGACACGCCACTCTCCGAGGGGGGAATCGTCGGCACGGCCATCGGCATGGCGCTCTACGGCCTCCTTCCGGTGCCGGAGATCCAGTTTGCCGACTTCATCTACCCGGCGTACGACCAGATCGTCAGCGAGCTGGCCAAGCTGCGCTGGCGCTCGGGCGGCGAGTATCCGGCCAAGCTGGTCCTTCGCACGCCGGTGGGCGGAGGCATTCGCGGGGGCCTCTATCACTCGCAGTCGCCCGAGTCGCTCTTCATCCACGTGGCGGGGCTGAAGGTGGTCTGCGCGAGCAACCCGCACGACGCCAAGGGTCTGCTCCTCGCGTCGATCCGCGATCCGGACCCGGTCCTCTTCTTCGAGCCCAAGCGCATCTACCGCGCGGCGAAGGGCGAGGTCCCCGAGGGGGACTACACGGTGCCCCTCGGCAGGGCCGCGGTGGTGCGCACCGGCGAGGACGTCACGCTGCTGGCCTGGGGCGCCATGCTGTACGAGGCCATCGCGGCCGCCGATGAGGCCAAGAAACAGGGCATCGACTGCGAGATCGTCGATCTGCGAACGCTGTGGCCGGTCGACATCGACACCGTCGTGGCCAGCGTCGTCAAGACCGGGCGAGTCATCGTCGTGCACGAGGCGCCGAAGACTTGCGGCTTCGGGGCCGAACTCATCGCGCTGGTCAACGAGAAGGCCTTCCTCTACCTCGAGGCGCCGCCCGCGCGGGTGTGCGGCTACGACACGCCGTTCCCTTACACCCTCGAGATGGATTATCTGCCCCTGGCGCACCGCATTCTGCCGGTGATCGTCGCCACCGCGAGGTACTGATCACTCTCGTAGGAGACCTGAGATGGCGCGCTGGGAATTCAAGCTGCCGGACATCGGCGAGGGGGTCACCGAGGGCGAAATCGTGGCCTGGCTGGTCCAGCCGGGGGACGTGGTGAAAGAAGACCAGCCGACCATCGAGGTGATGACCGACAAGGCCACGGTCACCATCACCGCGCCCAAGGCCGGCACGGTGGTGGAGACGCGCGGCAAGGTTGGCGAGATCGTGGCCGTGCACTCGGTGCTTCTGGTCTTCGAGCTGTCCTCGCCCGGCGAGGCGGTGGGGCCCGCGCCGAGCGCCGACGCTTCCCACGCGCGCAACGGGCATGCGCCGAAGGACGACGGTCCGGCGGCGACTGCGGTGGGCGACATCAAGGAGACCTTGCCGGGAATGGGCGGAGCCGACGCGGGCGTGGGCCTGGACGTGGCCGTCGCCGTCGGGGCCGGGGCCGGGTACTTCAACGAGAAACCACTGGCCACGCCGGCGACCCGCAAGCTCGCCCGGGAGATGAGCGTCGACCTGCGGCGTGTGTCGCCGAGCGGCCCCCAGGGGCGCGTGACGAAGACCGACGTCGAGGGCTTCTCTCGCGCGCCGGCCGCTCCGTCCTCGAGGGGGACGGCCTTCGCCGGAACGGCCCTGGCGCGCACTCCTCGAGGTCCGCTGGAGGAGCGAGTCCCCTTCACCGGGATGCGCCGCAAGATCAGCCAGAAGATGGCGCAGTCGACGCGCACGGCGGCGCACTTCACCTTCGTCGAGGAGTGCGACGCGACCGCGCTCAAGGCGCTCCGCGCGCGCCTGCAGGCTCCGGCGGAGGCCGCCGGTGTGAGGCTGAGCTTCCTTCCGTTCATCGTGAAGGCCACGGCGGCGGCGCTGAAGAAGCACCCCATGCTCAACACGACGCTCGACGAGTCCACCAACGAGCTGGTCTTCCGGAAGTACTTTCATATCGGCATCGCCATGGCCACCGAGGCCGGCCTGATGGTGCCGGTGGTCAAGGACGCCGACCGCAAGACCGTGCTGGACATCGCGCGCGACATCGAGCGGCTGTCGGCCGACGCGAAGGCCGGGAAGGTCAAGCTCGACGACCTTCAGGGTTCGACCTTCACCGTCACATCGCTCGGAGCGCGAGGAGGGCTCCTGGCGACCCCCATCATCAATTTTCCCGAGGTGGCCATCCTCGGCGTCCACCGGATGAAGCAGAAGCCCGTGGTGAAGGACGGGCAGATCGTCATCGGCGAGGTGATGCTCCTGTCGCTCTCCTTCGATCACCGCATCGTCGACGGGAGCATCGGCGCATCCTTCGCGTACGAGATCATCCGGTATCTGGAGACGCCGGATCTGCTGTGGATGGAGATGGCGTAGGGCCCACCGATGCGGCCGCGTCGTCCTCGTCCCCGCATCGCCGCCGGCCTCGGTCTGGGCGCCACGTGTCTTGGGGTGCTCGTGGCGTGCTCGGCGACGCGGGACGCCGCCTCCGGGGCCCTCGAGCCGCGCTTCGTGGCGGTGCACAACGCGCTGGCGGCCATGGGTCTGGCCCAGGTGGGGCCGATCCACGAGGGCTCCCTGGCCGAAGGGCAGGAGGCGCGGGTCTCGCTCGACCTGCCGCCGGGGTGCACCACCGTGGTGGCCTTCGGCGGCGAGGGCGTCCGGGATGTCGACGCCACGCTGCGGGACGCGCACGGGCAGGCCATCGCGCACGACACCACCAGCGAGCCGCAGGCCGTGCTGAGGGCCTGCGTCGACGGCGCGGACGCCTACGTCCTCGTGGTCAAGGCGGCGTCCGGGGCGGGGCGCTGGGTGGTGGCCACCTGGGCGGGCGGGGTGGGAGGGGGCGCCGCCGCGACCAGCGCGCAGGCGGTGCCGGCAGCGCAGCAGGCTGCGGGGACCTGCGAATCTCCGGTGCCGCTGACGGCGGAGACCGTGAGCGGCTCGACGCGCGGCGGGGCCAGCGTGAACACGGGCTCCTGCGACCATAGCGACGCGCGCGAGATCGTCTACGAGCTCGACGTGCCGCGCCGGCAACGGGTGGTCGTCGACGTGGACGCGCACTTCGACTCGGTCCTCTACATCCGCAAGGACGACTGCGCGGACGAGAACGCCGAGGTGGATTGCAACGACGATTCGCCCACCGGCGGCCGCAACAAGTCCCACATCGAGCGTGTGCTGGAGCTCGGGAGGTACTTCGTCTTCGTCGACGGCTATAACCAGGAGTCGGGGGCCTACAAGCTCACCGTCTCCACCACGGACGTGGTCGCGCTCTCCGACGCGTGCAAGCACGCGCCGCGTCTGGCGCCGGGGGCGGTCGTCGCGGCGACCACCGAGGGGGCGGCCGACGACGCCGAGGCGAGCTGCGGGGGCGGTGCGCCGGGTCAGGATGCGCCGTGGCGTTTCGACCTCGCTTCGCGCGCGCGCGTCCGAGTGATCGAGCACTCGGACGACGTGGCGCCGGTAGTCCACCTCCGACGCGCCTGCAGCGACCCCGAGAGCGAGACGGCGTGCGGCGAATCGCGCGCAGGGACCAATGACGCGGCGATGACCGGCGTGCTCGACGAGGGCGGATACACCGTGTTCGCGGACGCGCGCGAGCGTGACTCGGCGGGTCGCTACACGCTGTCGCTGGAGACGGCGCCCCCGGCGGGCAGCGGCATCCCGGGCGATGCCTGCGGCGATGCGATCCCGCTCGGCGGCAGCGGCGGCACCGTCGCCGGTGACACCTTTCCGGCGCGGGACGACGTGTCGGGGAGCTGCGGCGGCGGGGGCGCGGCGGACGTGGTGTATCGCCTGGACGTGCCCCGGCGGTCGCGACTGCAGGCGTCGCTGCAAGGCGAGGAGGGCCCGCACGTGCTGGTGGCCTGGCGCCGCTGCGGCGACCGAGCCTCGGAGCTGGCCTGCGGGCCGACGCTCGACGAGGTGCTCGGCCCAGGCACGTACTTCGTCGGCGTGGACGGGGCCACCCGCGATGCGCTGGGGCGCTTTGCGATGGGATGGACGGTGCAGGATCTCGCGGCCCAGTCCACGGCCTGCGCCAGCGCCCCCCTGCTGGTGGCGGGTCGCACGGCGGCCGGTACGACAGCCGGTGCCGGCGACCGCTTCGCCACCGCGTGCGGCGCCCACGACGGAGCCGCCGACGGCCCGGATCGCGTCTTTCGCTTCGCCCTCGCGGCGCGCGCGAAGGTGAAGCTCGAGCTCGTGGCGCCGACCTTCGATGCCTTCCTGGCCCTCCGCCGGTCCTGCGGGGACGCGGCGGGCAACACCGGCGGCGTCCAGCTGGCGTGTAGCGCCGCGGCCGATCGCGCGCGGACGACCCAGCTCGAGGGCACGCTCGAGAGGGGGACCTACTGGGTGGTGGTCGACGGCCAGTCGCCCAACGATGAGGGGGCCTTCACGCTGAAGTACTCGGTCCTCGGCGCAAGGTGACGATGCCCTGGCGCTCGAGCTCGTGGCATGCCGCCGTGGCGGCCTCGAGGGCGAAGGCGCCACGCGCGCACAGGGTGGCGAGCGTCGAATGGCCGTCGACCTGCCGCAGCAAGTCCCGGGTCAGCTGCGGCAGCTCGAAGCACTCCAGGTCTTCGCGTGCGACGGCCAGCGACGGCACGGCGTCCGGTCCCACGGACGCCTGCGCATGCATCGCCGCGCCTCCCGTCGGCCCGTATTGCGGCAGGCCCGGCGGCGGCGGCGTGGTCGGTCGCGCGGAAGGCGGCTCTGGCTCGAGGCCAATCCTCGAGTCGCTCTCGCGAGCAAACTGCTCGGGGTTGAACGGAGGTCGCACGGTGGTGCGCGCCCCCTCCTCCTCGGGTTCTACGTCCTCGCACGCGGCGGGTCTGGCGGCTTCTTCGCTCATTCTCCCGGAGTCGCCAGATTACCCGAAGTGGGCTTCCGCACGCACCATCCTTGTCATTTTCCGTCCTCGGCACCTTGACGCGCGCGCTTCTTGTGTTCCTGGGACGGCGCGCCCACGAGAGACCTCCACGGCCCTGAGGCTCCCGTGCAGGTAGCCCCCGAGCCCGATCGGTCGCTCGTCCTCCAGCTCGGTGCCGCGCTCCTCGCCTGGTATCGCCGCTCCTCGCGGGACCTCCCCTGGCGGAGGACGCGCGACCCGTACGCCATCTGGGTGAGCGAGACCATGCTCCAGCAGACCCGGGTGGAGACGGTGCTCCCCTACTACGCGCGATTTCTTCGCGAGCTCCCCGACGTGGCCAGCCTGGCGGAGGCGCTGGAGGAGCAAGTTCTCGCTCTCTGGAGCGGGCTCGGATACTACCGCCGCGCGCGCATGCTCCACGCGGCGGCGAAGACCGTCGCCGGTGCGCTGGGGGGGCGTCTTCCGGAGGAGCCGGAGCAACTGAGGCGCCTGGAGGGGATCGGCGCCTACACCGCCGGGGCCCTGGCCAGCATCGCCTTCGGCCGTCGGGCGGCGCTCGTGGACGGCAACGTCACCCGTGTCCTCTCGCGCCTCTTTGCCCTCGAACTCGACGCGAAGAGCGCCGCCGGGCTCGCCGCCGTCTGGGCCGTCGCCGACCGCCTGGTGGCGGTGGTCGACGGTCCTCCCGGGGACTGGAACCAGGCGCTCATGGAGCTCGGCGCCACGGTGTGCGTCCCCGGCGAGCCGCGCTGCGGGGAATGCCCGCTCTCGACGCAGTGCGAGGGCCGGGCGCTGGGCATCGCGGCCACGCTGCCGCGGACGTCCCCCAAGCGCAAACCGCGCAGTGTGCGGCGGGTCGCCCTCGTCGTCGCTTCGGCCGAGCGGGTCGTTCTCGCGCGCCGGCGGAGGCACGGTCTCTTCGCAGGGCTCTGGGAGCCTCCGGCGGCGGACGGCGACGATCCGGAGCCGCTCGCCGCCCAGCTCGGCATCGATGGGCGGGCCTTGCGGTCGGGCGGTCACGTCGTGCATGTGCTTTCGCACCGGCGCCTGGAGATCGACGTCTCCATCGCGACCATCGGCCGGCGGCGGCGCTGGGGGCTTCCGGGCCCGGACTACGATGGGGTAGAAGCCGTGCGCCTCGACGAGCTCCTGTCGCGCCCGCATGCCGCACTGGCCCGCAAGATCTTGGCGGCGGCGGGCGTAGCGCCGTTGGCCAAAGAAGCGCGGCCGGGTCTACCCTCGAAGCCAAAGTGACCGCATCGACCTCCGGGCCCAACCCCTCGGCGCTCAGCGCTGCGCCGCCTGCCACGCCGAGCCCGGACCGCGCGCCGCACGTGCTGGTGGTCGACGACGAGTCGGCGCTGCGCCGCAGCCTGGCTCGCGTGCTGGAGACGCGCGGGATGACGGTCGGCCTCGCCGAGGACGGGCTCCAGGCGCTGGAGTACATCGAGCGGACGCCGCCCGACGTGGCGCTGGTCGATATGATGATGCCGGGTCTCGGCGGGCTCGAGGTCCTGGCGCGCGTCAAGGCAATGGGGGCTCCGTGCGAGGTCATCCTCATGACCGCGTTCGCCGACGTCGAGTCGGCAGTAGCCGCCATGAAAGCGGGGGCCTTTCACTTTCTGACCAAGCCGTTCCACTCCAACGACGCGGTGGCGCATGCGGTGGCGAAGGCGGCGGAGCACCGGCGCCTGGCCGACCGCGCGCAGCAGCTCGAAGAGGTCCTTCTTTCGAAGGAGCGCTTCGGGGAGATCATCGGCGACTCGCCCAAGATCCTCGACGTGTTCCGCCTCGTCGACGGAGTG
>Ga0302184_10002740_pt1 | contig 11104 bp, 11 predicted proteins | sample I_Palsa_N3_3_FD_200233 | JGI IMG/M metagenome (GOLD analysis project Ga0302184, IMG submission 200233) | Peat permafrost microbial communities from Stordalen Mire near Abisko, Sweden - I_Palsa_N3_3 | ecosystem: Environmental > Terrestrial > Soil > Palsa > Peat permafrost | place: Sweden...
CCTCGAGGAGGCCGACCGGCTCGCCGACGCGATCGCGGTGATCGACCACGGCGTCGTGATCGCCCAGGGGACCTCGGACGAGCTCAAGGCGCGTGTCGGCGGGATGCGGTTGGAGGTCGTGCTCGAGGAGGGCGCCGACGCCGACGCCGCCGCGCGAGCGCTGAGCGGTCTCGGCGAGTCCGAGCCGGTTGTGGATGGGAGCATCGTCAGGGTCAGCGTGCGTGACCGGCACGGGACGATCGTCGCCGCGGTCCGCCGGCTGAGCGACGCCGGCGTCGGTGTCGATGACCTGGTCCTGCGCCGCCCGACGCTCGACGATGTGTTCCTCTCGCTGACCGGCCACGCCGCGGAGGAGGACGGCCGGGTGATCGACGAGGGCTCGTCTTCGTCTTCGTCTACGTCTTCGTCCGAGATGGCGGTGGGCGGATGAGGCGGCTCGTGACCGACACGCTGATCATCGCCGAGCGCAACCTCGTGCGCCTCCCGCGCGCGCCCGAGCTGCTGCTCGCGTTCACCGTCCAGCCGATCATGTTCGTGCTGCTCTTCAGGTACGTGTTCGGCGGCGCGATCCGGACCGGATACGCGAACTACGCCGACTACCTGATCCCCGGGATCATCGTGCAGAACATCGCGTTCGGCGGGTTTGTGACGGCGCTGGGGCTCAACGAGGACGTACACAAGGGACTGATCGATCGCTTTCGTTCGTTGCCGATGGCCCGAGCGGCCGTGCTCGCGGGCCGCACGCTCGCCGACGTCGTCACGAACTTCCTGTCGATGGTGATCCTGCTGATCACCGGCCTGATCATCGGCTTCTCGTTCGCCACCACGCTCCCCCACGCGATCCTCGGGATCGTCATGGTGGTCCTGTTCGGCTACGCGTTCTCCTGGGTGTTCGCGTTCCTCGGGCTGCTCGTCTCGACGGCCGAGGCAGCCAACTCCGTTGGCTTCATCGCTGTGTTCCCGCTCACGTTCGTCTCCTCGGCATTCGTTCCGCCAAGCACGTTCCCGCTCATCCTGCGCGACTTCGCCAAGGTGAACCCGTTCTCGATCGTCGTCAACGCGCTGCGCCATCTGTGGGAGCCGTCGCCGGCCGTGCCGATCTCTGGCAGCAACGTCTGGGAGGCGTTCGTCTGGATCGCGGTGATCCTGGTCGTGTTCGCGCCCCTGGGCGTGGCCCGGTACCGGCAGGCGGTCGGTAACTAAGCGGCCACCTCGGGGCAGCCAGGGGGTGCGTGGACTTGTGGTCGTCCGACCTGGCTCCGAGGGCCCCGCGACGGCGTGGGCGCGGCCGGCGGGCGAAGAGGGGGGACCCGCCGGCCGCGCACGCCCGTGGCTGGTGCCGGTTGTCCGGCACCTGACCTGCGTGGGGCGCGCGGCGGACATCAACACGCGATGCCCTCGGGGAGGTGGTCGTCGAACTCGTCTGCATCCAGTTCGACGACCAGCGCGACCTTGCGGTCGAGCCACAGGAAGGTGACCTCGCGCTCGCCGTAGCGGACCTCGTCGGGTGACGGGAGCCCGACGTCCTCGAGCATCCGCAGCATCCGTCGTTCGATCTGCTGCTTGCGGTCGATCAGCGCCATGCCGGCAGCATGCGGCAGAACCCTGTCACGGATCTAGACAGATAGATGCCGACTCTGGACGGAATGTGCGCCGCGGATGTGACGCCGGACGCCGTCGCGCATGCGTCGAACCTGGGCGAACCGCTTTCCGTAGAGTTCGAGCAGTCGGGATCCGCTCGAACTCCAAGCAGGGCGGGCGGGATCCCCCGGTATTTGAGCGATGGCTGAGCCGCGAGCGCGAGCAGAGGAAATCCGTAGGCTGATCGGACCACTGCGCGTCCCGCCGGGCCGCGCGGTGACGCTCGCGAAGGACTTCGACCCGCGATCCACCGCCGGCTTGCTCCACGAGCAAGACAGCGACCAGTCCTTGCAGGCGACGGTCGAGCTGCTCGCCGAGTACCAGGATCGGCTTGCGGCGCAGGCCACAACCGGGCTGCTCGTCGTCCTCCAGGGGCTCGACGCCAGCGGCAAGGACGGGACCGTCCGTCACGTGATGAGCGGTGTCAACCCACAGGGCCTCGTGGTCCACAGCTTCAAGGCGCCGTCCGCCGAGGAGCTCGCCCACGACTTCCTCTGGCGGGCCGCCTGTCATCTGCCCGAACGCGGGCAGATCGGGATCTTCAACCGCTCCCACTACGAGGAGGTGCTGGTGGTTCGCGTCCACCCGGAGCTGCTCGAGCAGGAGCACCTGCCGCCCGCCGCGCGCCACGGAGGCATCTGGAAACGCCGCTTCAGGGAGATCAATAACTGGGAGCGCCACCTCGTCGAGAACGGCATCACGGTCGTCAAGCTGCTGCTCAACATCTCGCGCGAGGAGCAGCGGATCCGCTTCCTGAAGCGGATCGACCAGGCTGAGAAGAACTGGAAGTTCTCGCCCGCCGACGCGCGCGAGCGCGAGTACTGGGACGACTACCAGGAGGCGATGTCGGACATGTTGAGCCACACGAGCACCGAGTGGGCGCCCTGGTACGTGATCCCAGCCGACCACAAGTGGTTTGCGCGGATCGCAGCAGCCGCCGTGCTGGCGCATGCGCTGATCGAGCTCGATCCGCACTATCCGACCGTCGATCCGGCTACCAGGCAGGCGCTCCAGGAAGAAGGGCGAAAGCTCGAAGCCGAGGCGCACACGGCGCCCACGGCCGACTCGAGCTGATCGACCCTGAGCGCCGCTTCCGACCACCTTCCGCGCGAGCTCTCCGGCGGTTCATCGCCAACCCCGTCTGGGTCGACGCTCGAGGCGACCTGGGGCGATCCGACCGGGGACGGGCAGCTGCGGGTGCTCGCCGGCGAGCCGCTCGTGGAGCGCTTCGAGCTAGGCGAGCGCGCGCCGCTGCGGCGCCGGCTCGGTCTGCTCGCGCACCTGACCGACGCACACGTGATCGACGCCTCTTCCCCCGCGCGGGTGACTTTCCTGGCGCGGCTGGGAGCGCCGTTCCAGTCGACCTTTCGGCCCCAGGAGGCGCTCACCGCCCACGTGCTGGCGGGCGCGGTGCGGGCGCTCCGGGCACTCGGGCCGGAGGTCGTGATCGAGGGGGGCGACCTGATCGACAACGATCAGGCGAACGAGCTCGACACCGCGCTTGCGCTGCTGTCGGGCGGAGAGGTACAGCCTGGGAGCGGACCCGACGGCTACTACGGCGTGCAGTCTGAGTTCGACCCCGACCCCTTCTATTACCGGCCCGCCGTCGACCCGCCGCGCCACCCGTCGCTGCTGCACGACGCGGTCCGGCCGTTTCGCTCGGACGGCCTCGGCGTGCCGTGGCTGCCGGTCCTGGGCGATCACGACGTGCTCGTCCAGGGCGAGCTCGTCCCGACCGACCTGACGCGCGCGCTGGCGGTCGGCGACAAGGCGCTGTGGACGCTGCCCGAAGGCCTGTCGCTGCCGCCCGGGATCGAGCTGCAGGCCGCTGGAACGCCCGACGGCCCGCCACTTCCCGGGATCGTCGACCAGTTCGTGTTGGCGGCGCTGAGCGGCCGGACGGTGACGGTGCCGCCCGATCCGGCGCGGCGCGAGTTGTCGGTCGAGGAGGCGATCGAGCGGCTGCGCGCCGCTGGGCCCGCGCGTCTATTCGGATCCCGTGACCGGCTCGACTACGTGTTCGATCACGGCGATCGGCTGCGGCTGATCGTGCTCGACCTCGCGAGCCGGATCGGCGGCTCGGCAGGGCGGATCATCGACGGGCAACTCGAGCTCGTGCAGCGCGCGATCGCGGGGGCGGGCGAGCGCTGGGTCGTGTTCGTCTCCCATCAGACGCTGCGACAGACGGTCGGCGGCGACGAGGTGCAGGCAGTGCTCGACGCCTCGCCGCGAGTGGTTCTCACGCTCACCGGCCACACGCATCAGAACCTGATCCGCCCGCGCGAGACCGCCGCCGGCGGCTACTGGACGATCGAGACCGCGTCGCTGATCGACTGGCCGCAGCAGGCGCGGGCGCTGGCGCTCCACGAGACCGAGGGCGGCGGCGTCGCGATCGAGACATGGATGCTTGACCACGTGTCCGATAGCTGGATCGGCCGCGTCTCGCGCGAGCTCTCCTACCTCGACGCGTCGGGTGGGCGCCGCGGGCACTTCGCGGGGACGCCACGGGATCGGAACGTGCTCCTGTACAGACGGTCGGGCTGAGCTCTGGGTCGGCCTGAGCTCTGGGTCGGCCTGAGCTCTGGGTCGGCCTGAGCTCTGCCAGAGCCGGGGCGGCCTGTTCGGCCGCCCCGGCTCGCCCCTATTGAGCGGCAGGTTCGGCGGGCTGCTGCACAGCCGCGGCGCTCGCGGCGAGGACCGGCGCGGTCACGACGGCGGGCGCGGTCACGACAGCGGGCGCGGTCACGACGGCGGGCGCGGCGACGGGTACGGCGGGCGCCTGGGCCTGGGTCAGCTGCGCGTGGTTCATCTCGCCGCTGATCGATTCCTTGAAGCCGCGCAGGCCCGCGCCGAGCGAGCTGCCGATCTCGGGCAGGCGCTTGGCGCCGAACACGAGCAGCAGAATCGCCAGCAGGAACAGAAGGTGAATTGGGTTGTCGAGTCCGAGCACTTGCTCCTCCGATCGGGTGGTTGCCTGGACACCCATACGCGAGGCGGGTCGGTCCGGATCACAGGCCCACGCAAAGTGCCGTCGACCTCGGCGGCCGAGTGATCCGACCCGACCGTCGCTACGTAGGTACCGCTCGATGCACACGCAACTGAAGCCAAGTGGCCGGGGAAGCCGATGCTCGGCGTGATCCGCACGACAATCCGGAGCGTCGGGCACGAGGACCGGCTCAGCACGATCGACCACCTCGACGAGCTGCGAACGCGGATGATCGTCTCGCTGTCGGTGGTCGCGGTCGCGTTCGGCCTGTGCTTCTGGCAGAACCACGCGATCCTGCGGGTGATCGACCGGCCCCTGGCTCACCAGACCCAGGCGCAGGTGCGCAAGGGGGAGGGCCCGCTCGGCGGGACCTACGTCGTGCAGCGCAGCGCCCGCGACATCGCGGTCCAGCTGCGCCGTACGGTCGCGATCATCCACCCGTCCTCGGCCTCGGCGGCGTCGGCGTTGAACGCCGTCGTCGACAGCCTCTCGCGCGACATCGAGCGGCTGTCCGCGCCGCCCCAGGGCGATCGACCGGTGACGCTCGGGATCGGCGAACCGTTCACCACCACGGTGACGCTGGCCCTCATGTTCGCGCTGATCCTCGCGCTCCCGGTCGTGCTGTTTCAGGTGTACGCGTTCCTGATGCCCGCGCTCGAGCCGGCGCAGCGCCGGCACGTCCGGCCACTCCTGACCGCGGTGCCGCTGCTGTTCATCACCGGCGTCCTGTTCGGCTACTTCGTCGTGCTCCCGGCCGCGGTGCGGTTCCTACTCAACTTCAACAGCGCGCAGTTCAACGTCCTCGTCCAGGCCAGTCAGTACTACAGCTTCGCGGCGACGATCCTGCTCGCGATGGGCGTCCTCTTCCAGGTGCCAGTGGGGATCATGGCGGTGGTGCGCGCCGGCATCGTGACGCCGCGGCAGCTGCGGCGGAACCGGCGCTACGCGGTGCTCGCGTGCGGCGCGCTCGCGGCCTTTCTGCCGGGCGACGTGATCACGCTGCTGCTCGAGACCGTGCCGCTCTACCTGTTGTTCGAGCTCGGCGTTCTGCTCGCGTCGCTGTCCGTCCGTCGGACTCGCGCCCGAGAGCTCGCGGCAGTCCAAGAGTGAGTGATCCAACGCATGTCCGCGTTCGAACAGCGAGTGACCGTCAGCGGCAACCGGGCCTGACGGCACCTCAACCCAACCGGAGGTAACCCATGAGTAGCACCACCAGGCGCGCGTTCGTCCAGAACTCGGCGGCGGCGGCGGCCGGCATGACCGCCCTCGGCGCCATCGTCGCCGCGCAGGCTGACGCCGAGACGGTCGGTGACTCCGCCCCCGTCGTCGCGTACGTGAAAGACGCGCGCAAGGGCGAGATCACGGTGATGTCCGGCGATCGGACCGTATCGGTCCGCGACCGCCAGCTCGCCGCGCGCCTTTCCAAGACGGTCCGCTGACCCCCACTCAAACGATTCGGAGAGAAAGCAGATGTCATCCCACCGCGAAGCGCCGGCGATCAGCAAGGATCCCGTCGCCGACAACACCGACACGTACGCGTTCGTCAGTCCTGACAACCCGACGACCGTGACGATGATCGCCAACTACCTCCCGCTCGAGGCGCCGTTCGGGGGCCCGAACTTCTTCGAGTTCGGCGACGACGTGCTGTACGAGATCCACATCGACAACAACGGCGACGGGTACGCCGACATCACCTACCAGTTCACGTTCGAGACGCAGGTCGGCGACCCCAACACGTTCCTCTACAACACCGGGACGATCAACTCGATCAGCGACGCGGCCTGGAACCGCAAGCAGTTCTACTCGGTCGCCCGGGTCGCGGGCGGCAAGTCGCAGTGGCTCGGCACCAATCTGCCGTGCCCGCCGTGCAACGTCGGACCGCTGTCGACCCCGAACTACGCGACGCTCGCGTCGGAGGCGATCAACACGCTGTCCGGCGGCCGGACCGTGTTCGCGGGCCAGCGGCTCGAGGGGTTCTACGTCGACCTCGGGGCGATCTTCGACCTCGGCGACCTGCGCCCGCTCGAGCAGCTGCACGTCGGCAGCATGCTGCCCGCGGCGCCGGGCGTCAACGCGACGAATGACTACAGCGTTCACTCGATCGCGCTGCAGGTGCCGATCTCGGATCTGACTCGCGGCGGCGTGGTCCCGACCAACCCGGCGGCTTCGAACGCGGTGGTCGGGATCTGGGCGACCGCAAGCCGGAAGGCGGCGGTCATTCGCGAGCGGATGACGGCGAAGTTGCTCGAAGTGGGCGAGTGGGTTCAGGTGTCGCGGCTCGGGAACCCGCTGTTCAACGAGGTGATCGTCCCGATGGGGATGAAGGACGTGTGGAACGCGCTCGCGCCCGCGGGCGACAAGCAGTTCCTCGCCAACGTGCAGCAACCGGAGCTGGCGGGGCTGCTGCCCATCCTGTATCCGGGTTACTTCGACAACCTGGCCGCCTATACGGCAGCGCGTGCCGACCTGGTGGCGATCCTGCTCACCGGTCTGCCGTCGGGAATCGTGTCCGGCTTCCAGAACTACACGGGCAAGACCTATGCCGACATGCTCCGGCTGAACGTCGCGATCCCGCCGACCGTAACCGACCCCAACCCGCTCGGGCTCGTGGCCGGCGACGCCGCGGGATTCCCCAACGGCCGGCGCGTGTTCGATGACGTCGTCACGATCGAGCTGCGCGCGATCGCCGGACTGACGATTCCGTTGGTCGACCCGACCTACGTCGTCGACGGGGCTGTCTCGCTCGTCAGCGACGGGCTGACAGACGCCGACGCGACCTACCTCTCGCAGTTCCCGTATCTGGGAACGCCGCAGAGCGGTTATCAGACCGCGCCGCTGTCGACGGTGAGCTGAGCCAAGGAACGCAACGATGGCCACTCACGATCATCAGCATCCACACGACCACGACCACGGGATGCTTGCGCCCGCCGCGGCGAGCGCGAGCGTGGCGATCGAGGTGGGCAACGGGCACGGCGCGCTCGTGCTGTACCCGAGCGAGCGCTTCCGTGACCTCGAGATCGAGATCAGTCGAGCTCCCGGCGAGGGACCGCGCGTGCACACCGGCGTGCACGAGCGCACGACCGCGTCGCGCGCCCGCTTGACGGCGATCTTCGGGAGCCTGCCCGAGGGCGATTACGTCGTCTGGGAGGACGACGTCACCCCAGGTCCCGTCGTCGCGGTGCAGGACGGACTGGTCACCGAGCTGACCCTGGTCTGAACACCCACACTGGCAGCGCCCGCCGGCCCGCTGGCCGGCGGGCGGTCGCCCGACGCAAGGCACGACATTCGGGTTGAGTTAGGGGACCGTTTAGCTGCACTTTAATGCCGGGCGTCGCTGCTATCGTCCGCGCTCGTGTCGATGGGCTCGACCGCAAATGCTCCGGCGCAGGAGGCGCCGGACGCCGAGGACTGTCCCCCCTGCCTCCAGGGCAGCCTGAGCTGGCTGCTGACCAAGGCGCAGTACGCGCTGGCGGGGGAGCTGGCGGTCGCCTTCGCCCCGCTCGGGACCACGCCGCGCGGACACGCCGTCCTCAGCGCCGCCGCATCCGGGACCTACACGCAGAAGGCCCTGGCCGACCTCGTCGGGCTCGACAAGACGACGATGGTCGCGACGATCGACGAGCTCGAGCGCTGCGGGCTGGCGCGTCGTGTCCCGGCACCGACCGACCGTCGCGCACACGTGATCGAGGTGACGGCGGCCGGCGAGCAGATGATCGCCGCGGCCAACGAGATCGTCGCCCTGGTGCAGGCTGACGTGCTCGAGTCGCTCGGCGAGAGCGGCGGCGCCGAGCTCTTGCAGAAGCTCGGGCGATTGGTCAGCGCCCGTTTGGGGCAGCCTGCTCCATGCGGGTCGGTGCGGCGCCGCGAGCCGCGCGCCGGCGCCTTGCACGTTTAGCTTGGGCCCCGGTAGAGCGCCCGCGCTCGATCTCTTACGAAATTAATTCGCGGGCGTGATCGTCCATTTCCGGACGATCTGGTACTGTTGTACGACGGAAATCGAACTATGGCGCAAGGTTCTCGGATCGCGCCTCAGTCCGGTTTCCGCGACCCCTCGTCAAGCGACCCGGAGGCAACATGAACCAGAACCACTTGATCGATGGCTGGCTTGCCCAGCTCCGCTTCGACGCCTCACACCGCCCGGCGGCAGTGCGGGTGCTCGAGCTAGACGCTCCGAGCGTCGCGATTGCCGCCGTCAGCGGCACCGATGCTCTCGACGATGACCGCGACGCTCGTCGGGTTCGCGCGTGGCGCGCCCCAGCCGGCGCCCTCACCCGCGGCGCTCGTCTCTGTGTGAGCGCCTGACTGCGTTGCCACCGGCTCGGGCTGCGAGAGCCGCGCGGCGGCGCCCTCGGTCTCGTCGACCAGCTCGAGCAGGACGGCTACGAGCTTCGGGTCGAACTGACGGTTCGAGTTCGCCTGCATCTCCGCCAACGCGGTCTCGTACGGGAGCGCGGTGCGGTAGGCGCGATCGGTCCGCATCGCGTTCCAGGAATCGCAGGCGGTGATGATCCGCGCCTCGATCGGGATCTGCTCGCCGGCGAGGCCATCCGGATAGCCGCCGCCGTCCCAGCGCTCGTGATGTGAGCGGACGATCGTCCCGACGCACTGCATGAAGCCGCCGATCCGGTTGAGCATCTTCTGGCCCTCGACCGTGTGTGTCTCGATCACCTTCCACTCGTCCGCATTGAGCTTGCCCGGCTTGTTGATGATCTCCTTTGGGATCGCGATCTTGCCGACGTCGTGCAGGAGGGCGGCGAACTCGACGTTGCGCCGGGTCTCTGCGTCCAGCCCGAGCCGCGCGGTGACGTCCATGGCCAACAGGACGACGCTCTTGCAGTGCTCGCCGGTGTAGCCGTCATCGGCCTCGATCACATCGCCGAGCACCAGCGCCGTGCCCCGGTAGGCCGTGTTCAGCTCGATCAGGCTCTCGATCCGCTGGGCGCGGTCGCGCGCGAAGAACGCCAGCAGGGCGAGCAGCGGGAGCGCCGCCAGCGAGACGATCGGCGAGCGGTGCAGGTCCTCGGCGATCACGAGCCCGATCACCGACAGCGCGAAGTCGATCGCGTAGACCCAGGCGTCTCGCAGCTGTGCCGCGAGGCTGGCGCCGCGCTCGATGAAGTTGCGGATCGTCGAGGCGATCACATCGGCGGCGATCTGGCCGGCGAACATCGCGACCAGCAGGGCGGGGCCGGCGTGGATCGGCGTGGTGCCGGCCGCGGCGAGCACGATCACCGGGCCGACCGAGAACCAGGAGTTGCCGAGCGAACGCACGAGCCGCTGGGCCGGCGCCTCGCCGTTGACCACCTGGGGCAGGCGCGCAAGCGTGAGGGCTGCGGCAACCGCCAACGGCACAAGCGGCCCGGGCAGGGCGAACAGCAGCGGCACGAACGCGAGCTGGGTCGCGACGGTGAAGCCGAACGGGGTCTCGAAGCGGACCCTCGACGCGAGCATGAACACCGCTAAGCAGATGACCGCGGGCGCGACCGCGAACGAGCCGGGCGGGTCGAGCACCCACAGGAGCGCGACGGTGGCGAGGAATCCAGACCCGATCACCGCCTCGCACAGCAACTCGCGCGCCGGGAGTCGCTCCTCGGCGCGCCGACGCGTATCGGCGAAGAGCTGCTGCTCCTCGACGTTTGGTTGGCTCGAAACCATCCTCTGGGATATCGGCCCACGCGGCCTGGGCGATGAGTTAGCGGACGCCCGCTCGCTCGAACAAACGTCCAGTTTTGCAGCCTTGCAACGAGTCCCCGGCGGAAAAGCCGAAAAACTGGCTATCGGATAACAACTGAAAAAGGCAAACCCGGCGCGAGCCGGGGACGCAAAGCCAGAGGTCTCGTCCCGACGAGATAGCTCGGCTACCAGTACGACTCGTTTCGGGAAGGGGCCGTACTTTGAATCTCAACTCACTCTCGCGGGGGCGCTCGCTCGCTGTCGGCGTCGCTGCCTCGTTGGTCTTCGGTCTGATTGCCGCCGCGTCCGCGGGGGCTGCGGTCCTGGACATCTCGCCGTCTGGGATCTCGGTCGCGGGCGTCGCGCTTGCCGGCGCCGACTGCTCGGCGCCCGCGCTCTCGCAGCCGTTCCTGTCGTGGGGCGACACCAACCAATACGTGCTGGCGCCGGGCCAGCAGACGGATGACTTCGTCGGCACCGGCTGGACCCTGTACGGCGACGCGTCGCTGGCGTCCGCGACGCTGCTCGACGGGCACGTCGGCTCGGTGTTGGACCTGGCGCCGGGCTCGATCGTGCTGAGCCCTCCTGTCTGCGTGGCATCGGACTACCCGGCCGCCCGCACGATCATCCGGGGAGCGACGGGCGCCGGCGTGCTCGTCGGCGTCGTCTATTCGGACGTGCTCGCTGCCGGCGTGACTGAGCCGATCCTCCATACCGCCCTGTCCGGCACGATCGGCGGCTCCTCGACCTGGGCGCCCTCGGCTCGGTTCACGGTCCACCCGGGCGACCTACCCGGCTGGCAGG
>Ga0302184_10002748_pt1 | contig 11080 bp, 15 predicted proteins | sample I_Palsa_N3_3_FD_200233 | JGI IMG/M metagenome (GOLD analysis project Ga0302184, IMG submission 200233) | Peat permafrost microbial communities from Stordalen Mire near Abisko, Sweden - I_Palsa_N3_3 | ecosystem: Environmental > Terrestrial > Soil > Palsa > Peat permafrost | place: Sweden...
GCCCGAAGGGCGCATAACAATACTGCTTGGTGCCGCGGCCGACGTTTCATCTGAGCGCGTCATGCGCCGAGGCGCACGCCGACCTCAGCCAGCGCATAACAGCGGCTACGCGGTTATCAAGAGCTCCCCACGCAGCTGGCGCGGACGACGGCAGTGCGGCAAGCAGCCCAGGCCGCATGTTTATGCACTGTGTGCGCTGGGCGTGAACGCACGGATCTGCCGCAGGGAGAGCTTTGCATTCGATGCGCTTCTATCTGGCGATGGTAGCTGGAAGCTGCGGTGGAGCCTGGCTGGCTACGCTGCTGGTGCGACGTTCACGTCGAAGGCGAGGGTTTCTGCGTCGGTGTCGTAGTCCCGGGGATCGCCTTCCAGGGCGAACGCTATGGCGGACAGGCAGTCGCGCTCGGCCTCCTCGCGGGTGGGGGTGCCGCCGCCGTTGATGTGCAGGGCTGGCACGCGGTAGTGCCAGTTGCCGGCTTCCTCGTCGAAGAACAGCTCGACCCGCAGCGCGCTCATCACCAGATCGTCCTATAGCTTCCGCAGTTCAGCAAGGGTGTAACCGTAGTCGCGGGCGATCCTGGCCATCGCCGGGCCGCCCAGGTCCACGCCATCATGGTAGGCCCAGATGCGCTGCTGGTCGCCCTTGGCGAGCACCCGGTGCGAACCCGACCGCCTGCTCTCGATCCACCCCTCTCGTTTCAGTGCTGCCAGCACACGCGCTGCCTTGGCCATGTGCAGCACGGTAGAGCAAGGCCATGTCAAAGCCGGCCGGGCTTGCCGCATCAGCCGCATATTCCGCAAGCCGAGGACTGAGCCGCGTTGTCACGGCATGAAGACCTTCACCGAGCTGACGTCAGCACCCTCCGATCTTCCGGCGCCATTCACTGACCAGCTGAGGCTGGCGGTGGCCGCCTACCTGGCCCGCTTCAAGGGCTCCTCTCGTGAGCACACCGAATCTGACCTGCGCTGCTACCTGGCCTGGTGCGCCGAGCGCCGCCTTGACCCGCTGGCCGCCAGCCGGCCGCACCTGGAGCTGTACCTCCGGTGGATGCAGGAGATCCGGCGGTTCAGGCCCTCCACCGTGTCCCGGCGGTTCTCTGTAACGGCCGGGTTCTACCGGACCTGCGTCATCGACGGCATCGGCGAGCATTCCCCCGCAGAGCACGTACGCCGCCCTCCGTACCTGTGGAGTCCCCGACCCTTGGGTTCATCACCTGCAGTTCGAGGCCCTGCTGACCGCCGCCCGGGAGTCACCGAACCCTTACGACTTCGCGCTAGTGGCCATGCTCGGGCTGCTCGGCTTGCGGATCTTCGAGGCCACTGGCGCCGACATCGGTGATCTCGGCGAGGAACATGGCCACCGGGTGCTGCGCGTGTGCGGCAAGGGCACCAAGGTCGTCCTGGTCCCGCTGCTGCCCGCAGTAGGGAGGGCCATCGACCGGGCTGCTGGAAGCCGCACGCGCGGGCCGGTCCTGCTCAACAGCCGCGGCACGCGGATGGACCGTCACGCAGCGACCCGCCGCCTGCGGCACCTCGCGGATCAAGCCGGCATACAGATGACCAAGGCACACCCTCACATGCTGCGCCACACATTCGCCGTCACGACCATGCTCGATGCTGGCGTCGACCTGCGAGACGTCCAGATCGCCGCCCGTCATGCCGACCCGCGCACCACGATGCGGTACGACAGGGCCCGCCACAACCTCGACCGCCACCCGAACTACATCCTGGCCGCCTACATGGCCTCCGGTACCTGACCGAGCTCACGTTCCCGGTGCTCCTGCCCCGCGAACGTCCGGCATTGCCGAAAAGAGTGCGAGACAGCACTCTGGGCAGGGCTTTCGCCTGGTCCAGCGTGAAGCTTTTGGACGGCCTCCCGCTGCGGCCCTGCGGCGTCTTCACCAGCGCCGCGACATTACGCCCGACGAGGTCGTCGCCCTCCGCGTGCCGGATCGCCCGCTCGAGAGAGTTCCGGGTGATCTGCAGGGACCGGGTCGAGTATCGGGTGGTGAGCTGGCCGAGAGCCGACCGGACTTCGGCCGCGCTCAGGACGCGCAGCGGCTTGGCGCCGATGAGTTCGAGAACCGGCTCCAGCAGGCCTTCGTAGAGGGTCCGCGTCCTCTCGGACGTGCCGTCCAGCCCTTCGCGCAGCCAGTCGTCCACGGCTTCCCGCACGGTGTAGGTGCTGGAGGACCTGACTCCCGTGTTCAGTTCCTGATGAAGCGCCTTGAGCTTCTCCCGGACTTCCTGCTTCGTCCGGCCGAAGACTTTCCGTCGGATCCGCTTCCCGTCGGGCCCGAAGCCGAGCGAGACCGATCCGACGTACCGGTTCTTCGCCGTAGCGAAGTAGATAGCGTCCTCGCCGCGGCCGCGGCGGCTGATTTTCGTCTCGGACATGTTTGGAAGCCTAATACTTAGGCTCCCCGTTAGGCTCCCCGCAGACCTTTCTGTGGATAACCTAGGCCGCTGAACTGCGCCCCGACCGCGACTCGAACGCGGGACCTACTGCTTAGGAGGACGTAAGCGGCCACGTTCGCACCTGCCGGTCCGCAGGTCAGAAGGCATACCGGGATGCCCGCGAGTGACTGCCAGTCTCCCGAGTCGACCGCCCTATCGGGCACGCAACGGGCACACGCTCGTCGGCCCACGCTGGGGCTCCCGCTGGGGTCAAGATGTCCCCCAGCGTTGCTGGGCGGCCTGGCGGCTGATGCCGAGCCGTGAGCCGATATCGGCCCAGGAATAGCCCTGGTCGCGCAGGCCCTTGACCGCCTCGGCCATGGCGGCATCGATCTCATCGGCCAGGCCGACTAGGAGGTTAAGTGCTTCGACATCGCCGTTCCCGACGCGGCGGCTGTAGGCACGCAGGATGCGGCGGACGAAGGCGGCGTACTCGTCGTTCTCGACCTGCCGCCGCAGACGTTTCGGTGTCAACGTGGCCTTGACAGTGTTCGGCCTCATCGCGATGGTCCCCTACCGGCGGACTGCGGGGAGCTGGCTTCGTTCCTCGGACAGCTCAAGGGCCTTGCGTTCCCACTCGTTGAGGCCGTTGGAGTCGGCCCAGTCCACGTGGGCGCCGGTGATGCCGTCGAGCGCGGCGACGGCGTGCCGGGGACAGCCGCGGGCTGTGGCGCCTTCGGAGTCGGTGATCGTGACTCGCGCGTAGGACTGGCAGGCTGGTTCCTCAGCTTGGGTGAGGGTGCAGGTGAAGCGGGTCTGCGTCATGGTCGGTCTCCTGGCTGCTAGCTGAGGCGTGGAGGTGCCTCATTCGATAGCTGCCGAAAACCGCCTGGAAGGGCGGGACTGTCAAGGTTCGATTCGCGTGTACGTTAACCAGCACGTTCGCCCTGTACTCGTTGTCCTGCCTGCACATCGGGCCTTGACTGGCCCGTCCTGGAGGGCTACATAATCGGGAGCGGATGAGGCATTCCCGACCCTGTGAGCGGCCCTTTACCAGTTCTCTGCTGCTCCTTCTCAACCTCTTTATTCAGGCGCTGAATCCGTCGTGCAAGTCGGCGGATGGAATGCACGAAGCGCTTGCAGCGATGCCATAGGCACCCTTGCCATGGCGGCTGTGACTGGGGCACTGATCGGCCGGGGAAGACGGCTTACCCTCTAGCGCTGTCCCTGGTGCTTGTCGATGAGCCGAGCTGGTCTGTGGCTGCTGCCTGGGTGCCCGGTCCGCCGCGCCGGGTCGGCCCCCCAGGGCCGCAGCCCGGCGCGAGCGGTGCCGGGCGCGGCGGAGCGCAGCGGAGCCGCCTTGATCAAATACGGCTCAATTCGGCAATACTCAAGGCTCGCGCTGAGCTGATGTGCTGGCCTTCATACTCGGCTCGGGTCAGATGCCCCAGTGTCTGCCTAGCCGCGCGATGGCGATGGGATGCCTTTGGCGTCGGGGTGCGAGTCACTTCGTCTAGTTCCTGACCCGCCGAAGCCTGAACACCCGCGATAGCGGGCCGGGTTCAGCGCCTCTCCTCCCCCTCCCCCAAAGCTGGCTGGTTACAGCAGGCGGACGCCATCGTGCTGGCGGACGGCGGGCGCGGTGTCCGGGTGGAGCGCGTCGAGAAGGCGGACGGCGTAGGCCTCGGTGGTGAGCTGGCGGATTGCAGTGTCGTCGGCCCAGCGGAACGCGGTTACCTCGTTGTTGGTGGTGAGCTGGCCGCCGGTGATCTTGCAGCGGAAGACCAGGGCGACGATGCCGCGGGACATGTTCTTATAGATGCCGGTGAGCGCGTCGGGCTCGATGTCGAGTCCGGTTTCTTCGCGGACCTCGCGGCGCAGGCCATCAGGGATGGACTCCCCTAGCTCCAGGATGCCTCCGGGCGGTTCCCAGTGCTGGTTGTCGCGGCGCTGGACCAAGAGGGCTCGGCCGTGGTCGTCGGTGATGACGCCGCTGATGCTGACCGAATGCCGGGGCGGCTGGGTATCCACTGGATCACCTCACGGGTATCATACTGACCTAGACATGTAGACAAGCTGGGGGGATGTCGCCGATGGCCGGTGACGGCATACTGACGCAGGCAATCGACCCGGCGAGCGACCGGGCCGTCTACAGGCAGATCGCCGACCACCTGCGGGACGCGATTGCCCGCTCGCGTCTGGCCGAGGGCGAGCAGCTGCCTTCCGAGGCGCAGCTGATGGAGCATTACGGCGTGGCCCGGATGACGATCCGCAACGCGCTGCGGATTCTGCTGGATGAGGGCCTGGTGACCGCCGAGCATGGCCGGGGCGTGTATGTGCGGTCTCGGCCTCCGGTGCGCCGCCTGGCCTCGGACCGGTTCGCGCAGCGGCACCGCAAGGAAGGCAAGGCCGCGTTCACGGTGGAGGCTGCGCAGATCGGCGCGACTCCCCAGGTCGACATGCTGACGGTGAGCGAGGCGCGGCCACCGGCCGATATCGCCGACCGGCTGGGCCTGGCCGAAGACACCGGGACGGTGGTGCGGTCTCGCCGCTACCTGCTGGACGGCAAGCCGGTGGAAACGGCGGTGTCCTACATCCCGGCCGACCTGGCCACCGGGACCCCGATCGCCGATCCCAACCCCGGACCGGGCGGCATCTACGCTCGGCTCGAAGAGCAGGGCCATACCCTGGCGCGGTTCACCGAGGACGTGACGGCCCGGATGCCGACGCCCGAGGAGACCAGGCTTCTTGGCCTGCGGTCCGGGGTTCCGGTGTTTCACCTGGTCCGTACCGCCTTCGACGTGGACGGGCGCGCTGTCGAGGTCTGCGACACGGTGATGGCCTCGGACGCTTACCTGCTCAGCTACGAATTGCCCGCTCATTAGGCCTTGACACCTCCCGGCAACTCCTCTATACAAGTAGTAGGATAACTTCTCTAGACGAGTAGAGAAGTAGACGCTAGCCCGCAAGGGGCGGCGCATCAAGAGGAGACCGCCAATGGCACTTCAAGGTCCGATCCCGGTGGAGTTCGGGGCAGTATTCCCGAGCGGCGCGTACGCGGCCGGGTCATTCGAGAAGGTCCGGGACTTCGACCGGTCAACAGGGGAGAAGCTGGTCCAACAGCAAGACAAGAACAGCGGCCTGCCGCTGTGGGTAGTCGAGGTCATCGACGCCGACCCCGACGCCCGGCAGCGGACGGTCAAGGTCAAGGTCGCTGCCGAATACCAGCCGACACTGCCGTCCCCGGCTGCGGGGTCACCGTTCATCGCGGTGGAGTTCGAGGGCCTGATGGTCACCCCGTACCCCGACACCGGCCGGTGCCAGGGCAAGGGCAAGTGCGGCGCCCGGCAGGCCTACTCCCTCAAGGCCACCGGCGTCCGCGCCCCCTCGCGCGGCATCACCCGGCCGCAGGCCGAGCACAAGGACGCGGCCTGATGCCCGCCCGGCGCATGCCGACGCTGGCCCTGCCCGTCGACACCCGGTCGGTGGTCAGCTTCCGCGAGTACACCGGCCGTACCCCATTGCTGACCATTACGGCGTCCCGCCCGGCGCTGCTGGTCACCTTCACCCTGCCCGAGCACCTGGAGGCCGGGCACGTCGACTTCGCCCGTCAGCTCGCCTGCCAGGCCCTGGCCTACGCGGTCGCGGTCGAACGCCGCTACCGCGGCCTGACCCCGCTCCCCGGTCACCCGCGGGAGGTGACGGCATGACCGAGACATCAGCGTCCGTCAGGTTCGGCGCGAACGGCGAGGCCAAGGTCCAGTGCTATGTCAGGCTGACCGCTAGCACTTACATCCGCTGCTGCACCTACGACGACGCGGCACCGATCCTGACCATCACGGACGGGGCGGCGGACATCACGATCACCAACCCCGGCCGGGGCGAGGTCACCGCCGACGACGTGCGGTTCGGCCACCTGCTGGCCGACGCTGTAGCCCGGTACGCGGCCGAGCTGGAGAAACTAGCCGCCAAGGACCAGGCCACATCGGACCCCGGTGAGTCAGCGGGGCAGGCGGCGTGATGGCCGGTGTGATGCAGGCGGGGCGGCTGGAGCTGGTACCTCCGGCCGCCCCTGGGTTCTCTCCCGTGGCATCCAAGGAAGAGGTGATCAGCGTATGCGCAAGGTGATGACCGGCGAGCAGGTGGTCCGGGTGACCAATCCTGACCCGTTCGGGTTCCCCCGCTGGCGGCCCCCGGTCTATGAGACCCCGGCCGTGATCATCATCGCGGTGAAGCTCTACCGGCTGATCGCCTGGCTGGTCCGGCTGATCATCCGCCACCCTGTCGCCGCGTTCGTCCTGGCCGTGCTCGCGCTGGCGTGGGCCAGCATCGGCCTGGTCGGCCTGGCCGTCCTGGTCGGCTGCGCCGGGGCGGTCCTGGTCATCTGGCGGTCGTTCTGGCCGTCCTCGTTCACCCGGTGGGCGGGTGGCCCGGCGCGGGGCGCGTGGCGGTCCGGGTGCTACCGGCGCCGCTGGCCCGGAGTGATGGCGATTACCGGGATCGCCCCATGGCACCGCGGCCGGGTCATCGTGCCCGCGCTGGGGAAGGTGACCGCGACCCGGTACGTCGACCAGGTGCAGGTGCGGATGGTGGCCGGGCAGTCGGCCGCTGACTTCGCCAGGGGCGCGGACAACCTGGCCCACGCGTTCGGCGCGATGCTGTGCCGGGTCCGCTCGGCCCGGCCCGGCGTGGTCGTGCTGGAGTTCGTCCGCCGCGACGCCCTGGCCGCCGTCGTCCTGGCCCTGCCGGTGCCCGCCCGTCCGGACTTGACGGCGCTGCCGGTCGGCCGCCGCGAAGACGGACTGCCCTGGCACATCCGCCTGCACGGCACCCACGTGCTGATCGCCGGGGCCACCGGGTCCGGGAAGGCCTCGCTGCTGTGGGGGCTGGTCCGGGCGATGTTCCCGCTGATCCAAGCCGGACTCGTGCGGGTCCTGGCCGCTGACCCCAAGCTGATGGAGCTGGCGTTCGGCCGGGTCATCTTCGATACCTACGGCGGCTACGCCGCTGACCCGGTGGCGGTGGCCGAGATGCTGGACCAGGCCGTGGCCGACATGCAGCACCGGGCGGCTGCCTTCGCCGGATGGCAGCGCGACCACACCCCGACCCTGGAGTGCCCGTTCACGGTGGTGCTGGTCGATGAGGTGGCGTTCCTGACCGCCTACCAGCCCGACCGCAAGCTCCGCGAGCGGATCATGAACGCGCTGGCCACCTTGACCACCCAGGGCCGCGCGGTCGGCTACGCCGTCGTCGCCGCGCTCCAGGACCCGCGCAAAGACGTCCTGGCCATCCGGAACCTGTTCCCCGACCGGATCGCCATGCGGCTCGATGAACCCGAACAGGTGGACATGGTGCTCGGCGACGGCGCCCGCGACCACGGTGCCGCGTGTGAGCTGATCTCCGCCGACCCGGCCACCGGCGCAGGCACCGCCTACGTCCGCCTCGAAGGCGACCCCGACCCGGTGCGGGTCCGGACCGGATGGGTGACCGACGCCGACATCCGGGTCATGGCCGAGGCATCCGTGCCCTACCACTGGCCCGTGGAGCTGCCGGTATGACGCCGGTGACCGCGTGGCGGACCGATGAGCCCTGCCCCGTCTGCGCAACCGGCCTGATCCTGCACGACGACGGCACCTCGGCGCCGACCGGCGAGTGCCGCCTGTGCGGCTACGCCGGCACCTGGACCAGCGACCAACCAGACGGAGGTGACCAGTGACCGACGCAACGACGGGCAAGACCACCCGAGCACAGCGTCTGGCCATGCCGCTGGCCCGGGAAGTGGTCCGGGACCTGGCCGTCGAGCACGGCGCGTGCATCCGCCCGGTCCAGCTCCGCCGCACCAACATCGACACCGGCGACGTGGACCAGGTGCTCGTGCCCTGCGGCCACACCCTCGCGGACAAGTGCCCGTCCTGCGCCGAGCGGGCCCGGACGCTGCGGGCGGCGCAATGCCGGGAAGGCTGGCACCTCGAGACCGAACCTGACTTCCAGCGTGACCGGGCCACCGATGACCAGCAATGGTGGGTGGTACTCCGCGCTGAGGCCCAGCAGGACCGAGACCAGGCCGAAGCGGCCGGGCAGGACACCACCGACCTTGACGAGCTCATTACCGAGCTCGACGAGGTGATCGCCAACGTTGGTATCCGCGGGAAGGTCGTCCCGCCCCGCCCGGAGCGGCGGCACCGTTCGACCCGGCGCCGCCAGGACGCCCCGGACCTGCCCCGTCGCAAGGTCAGCCCCCGGACCGTGGGCAAGACTTATGCCGCCCCGGACGGCAAGACGTTCCGCCCGTCCCTGTTCGTCACCCTTACCTGCCCCAGCTACGGGCGCGTCACCGAGGACGGCACCCCGGCCGACCCTCGCTCCTACGACTACGACCAGGCGGCACGGGACGCCCTGCACTTCGCCGCGCTGTTCGACCGGTTCATGCAGAACCTGCGCCGCTACCTCGGCTACGACGTCCAGTACTTCGCCGCCGTCGAACCCCAGCGCCGCCTCGCCCCGCACATCCACATCGCGATGCGCGGCACCGTCTCCCGCGCCGAGCTGCGCCGGGTCCTGGCCGCCACCTACCACCAGGTGTGGTGGCCCGGTACCTCCGCCGTCAAATTCGACGGTGACGAGCTGCCGGTCTGGGATGAGGCCACCGGCAACTACCTCGACCCGGCTACCGGGGAAGTCTTGCCCACCTGGGACCAGGCCCTCGACGCCCTCGGCGATGAGGCCGAGCCGCTGCACGTGGCGAGGTTCGGGGACCGGTTCGACGCCCAGGGCGTGCTGTCCGGATCGAAGGACGCGAACCGGTGCATCGGGTACCTGACCAAGTACCTCACCAAGCAGGTAGCCGACTGCCACCAGGCCCAGACCAGCACCCAGCAAGATCACGCCGCGCGGCTGGCCGAGGCGCTCCGGTATCAGCCGTGCTCGCCGCGGTGCGCCAACTGGCTCCGCTACGGCATCCAGCCCAAGGGCACCCGGCCCGGCCTGGCCCCCGGCTGCTGCAAGGGCAAGGCCCACGACGCTGACCACCTCGGCTACGGCGGGCGCCGGGTCCTGACCTCCCGCAAGTGGTCCGGCAAGACCCTGGCCGACCACCGCGCCGACCGCAAAGACTGGCTGCTGGCCACCCTCGGGATTTCGGCAACTGACCCGAACCGCTACGCCTGGGAACCTGTCACCCCGGCCGACCCGGATCACATGGATCACGCACGGCGGATGCTGCACGTCGTCGCTGACCGCCTCCGATGGCAAACCGCACTCCGCGAGGCCAGGCTCCGCGCCGGACTATCTTCCACGGATCCGCAGGCAGAAAGGAGCGCGGCATGACGGCGCCCGTACTGCTGACCGTCGAGCAAGCTGCGGAGCGTCTCGGCACCAGGCCGCGGTTCATCCGGCGTCTGATCGCCGAACGCCGGATCGAGTTTCACAAGGTCGGTCGTCACGTCCGCATCAGCGAGCAGGCGCTAGCCGAGTTCATCGAAAACGGGCGCGTCGTACCGGTGACATCCGCCCGCAGGAGGGTTGCGTAATGCCGGGCAAACGCCGGTTCGGCCGGGTCCGCGAGCTGCCGTCCGGCCGGTGGCAAGCACGCTACAAAGGGCCGGATGGAATCGACAGGCCAGCACCGCGCACGTTCGACTCCAAGACCAGCGCCGAACGCTGGCTCACGCTGACCGAAGCCGAGATCATCCACGGCGACTGGACGGACCCGGACGCCGGGCGTGTCCTTTTCGGCAAGTACGCCTCTGACTGGATCGAGGAGCGGCCGGGGCTTCGGCCGAAGACCTCTGAGCTGTACCGGTACCTGCTGCGCCGTCACCTTGGCCCGGTGTTCGATGCCCGACCTGTCGCTGAGATCCGCGAACCCCATGTGCGGCGCTGGCGGAAGGATCTGCTTGACGACGGGGTGAGCGCGGTGACCGTGGCCAAGGCGTACCGACTGCTCAAGGCCATCTTCAACACTGCCGTGGACGACGGGCTGATCCGTCGTAACCCGTGCCGGATCAAGGGCGCCGGGCAGGAGAAGTCACCGGAGCGGCCGGTCCTCACGGTGCCCCAGGTCTACGCCCTGGCCGACGCCGCCGATGAGCGCTACCGCGCCCTGGTGCTGCTCGCCGCCTTCACCAGTCTCCGCTGGGGTGAGCTGGCGGCGCTGCGGCGCTCCGACATCGACATCCAGGCCCGGACCGTCCGGGTGTTCCGGCAGCTCAACGAGCGGCGCGGCGGCGGCTTCGCGTTCAGCCCGCCGAAATCCGAGGCTGGTCACCGTACCGTGGCGATACCTGAGCTGATCACGCCGGACCTGGCCGCGCACATTGTGACTCATGCCCGGCCGGGTGATGACGGGCTCGTGTTCACCAGCCCAGGCGGCGGGCCGCTCAGGCATACCAACTTCCGGCGCCGGTTCTGGGTGCCTGCCCTGCGAGCCGCCGGATTCCCGCCAACCCACTTTCACGATCTGCGCCACACGGGAAACATGCTCGCGGCGGACGCGGGCGCCAACCTCCGAGATCTGATGGACCGGATGGGGCACTCCACGGCCCGTGCCGCGACGGTGTACCTGCATGGCGGCGACGAGCGCCAGCAGACCATCGCCGACGAGCTGAGCAGGCGGGCAGCAGAGCAGTTGGGCTGCCCCAAGACGAAGCCATCGGGCACGCAACGGGCACGGCGACGGCGGCCC
>Ga0302184_10002764_pt1 | contig 11038 bp, 13 predicted proteins | sample I_Palsa_N3_3_FD_200233 | JGI IMG/M metagenome (GOLD analysis project Ga0302184, IMG submission 200233) | Peat permafrost microbial communities from Stordalen Mire near Abisko, Sweden - I_Palsa_N3_3 | ecosystem: Environmental > Terrestrial > Soil > Palsa > Peat permafrost | place: Sweden...
ATCTCGATCCCGCGAAGGATGTCCTCGGCCTGCGCCCAGTCCTCCAGCAGCTCCAGCATGGTCGCCCACCGCTTGAGGTCCGGCGGCGCCACCACGACCCCGTCCTCCCGCAGCGCGGCCACGCCGATGGCTTCGCCGCGCTGATAGGTGGCCAGCGACCAGGTCATGCGCGTTCCCCCCCGGTGAAGGCGGACCCGGTGAAGGCGGACTCGCCCGCCAGCTGGTCGTGCACGCAGGCGATGTCCAGCTTGCCCCACCCGTCCGCGACCGCCTTGTCGAAGACCGTTTTGGCCGACGCGAAGACCGGCGCCTGCAGGCCCACGCTGGCGGCGCAGTCCTGCACCTGCTCGAGGATCGAGTGCAGCGTGTCGACCGGGCCGGGAGCGGGAGACCAGGCGCGCTGCCGCATGAGCGGACCCCGCTGCTTCCAGATCGCCGACGCCGCGATCGAGTCGTCGAGGGTGCGCTGGACGAGTTCCAGGTCGAGACCGCTGCGGCGGGCCAGCACCATCGCCTCGGCGGCAGCGACGGTGTGCACGGCGAGGAGCATGCTCGCGATGTACTTCATCCGCGCGCCGGTCCCGAACGCGCCCGTGTAGACCCACGGGCCCGAGATGGCGTCAAGCACCGGCCGGACGGCGTCGACGCTGGCCAGCTCGCCTGAGGCGAAGGTGGTCGCCAGCCTCGGGCCGACCATCCCCGGGCTGCCGCTGATGGGGCAGTCCAGCAGGTCACCGCCGCGACCGCGGACCTCGTCGCGGATCCGGCCCTTGTGGTCCACGTCGATGGTGCTCATCTCGATGTGGACCGTGCCCGGCCGCAGCGCCGTGAGGGTGCCCGCCTCGCCGCAGACGACTTCCTGCACGGCGCGAGCGTCCGGCACGATCGAGAGCAGCACGTCTGCGCGCTCGGCGACCTCCGCGGGCGACGCGGCGAGTGTGCCCCCCGCCGCGATCAGCTCAGGCGATCCGCTGCGCCGGTAGCCGACGACCTCGAAGCCTCGCTCGATCAGGTTGCGGGCGATCGGCATGCCCATCTTTCCGAGGCCGATCATGCCGACTCGGTCCATCACGACCTCCTGAAGTCACGTAGCCGGTCAGTGCCAGTCGTAGGTCCCGGTTCCCAGCGACAGCCGGAGGCCGATGCTGCCCTCGTTCAGGCGCCACCGATGCACCTGGAACGTCCGCAGCCCGGCCCGCGCGAAGGGGTCGCCGGCCGCGATCACACGGGCGGTGTCCTCGTCGGGCGCGCGCAGCACCGTTACCCCGGAGCCCGGCCCCACGCCAGGTCCGGACAGCAGCGGCCCGGAGGCGAAGAGGACGTCCGTGCGCTCGAGCTCAAGCAGCCAGGCGATGTGCCCCTTGACGTGCGCCTCGACGGCGGCCTCGTCGGTGCCCGCGGCCGGCGTGGACAGCACGAGCCAGTAGTCGCGTCCCAGCAGCCTGGCGGGAACCGCGGGAACCGCGGGCGGCTGACTGCTCACCCTCTCACCTGACTGCTCACCCTGTAAACTGTATACACTTCTTATGTTACGTCAAGGGTCTGTTGTGTTACATCTGGCCCGCGGAACCTGGTAACTGTATGCAGGCTTCGCTCGATCCGGGAGAATACGTGTATGGCGCGCACCACGCTGATCCCAGCTATCCGCAAGGTTCACCTGCCGCAGACCCGGCAGGCGATTCCGCACGTGCACGCCTATCTGCGGGAGTGCATCCTGGACGGCACGCTGACGCCAGGCACCAAGCTGTCGCAGGTGACCCTCGCCGAGCAGCTAGGGATCAGCCGCACCCCGTTGCGCGAGGTGCTGCGGATGCTGCAGGAAGAGGGCCTGGTCGAGATCGAGCCCAACCAGCGCACCCGGATCGCCGGGCTGGACCCGCAGGAGCTTGACGACGTCTACGGGAGCCGGATCCTGCTGGAGACCCTTGCCCTGTCGATGACGCTGGGCAGTTTCGGGCCTGCCAGCCGCAAGGACGCCAGGCTGCAGTTGGCCGCCATGCGGCGCGCGGCCAAGACGGGGGACTTTAGCGCCTGGTTCGCGGCGCACGCCGACTACCACCGGCTCATCACCGCTGGCGCCGGGGAGGCGCTGCAGCGGCAACTGCAGGCCTTCGCCGACCGCACGATTCGCTATATCCGGATCTATCAGCTGTCCGACCCGGACAGCTGGCAGGCCGCCGGCGACACCGAGCACGTCCAGATCCTGGAGGCGCTGATCGCCGGCGACGAGCCGGGCGCCCTCGCCGGGATGGCCCACCACCTGGAGCGCACGGCGCTGCGCGTGCTAACCGACTGCGCACCGGATTACGTGCCCGTCGCGGTCCCGCACGCTGTGGCCATCGTCGAGCGCCAGCCGCCTACCGCCAGTCGCTTTCCCGCTGACCGGCTGACCGGCTGACCGGCTGACCGGCTGACCGATCGTTCCATGATCACGGAAATAAGGGGTCTCCGCAATGAACACTCCGTGATCATGGAGTGGCGCGCGCTTACACGTCGTCGGGGAGCAGGCGGAGCGGGTTACCGGGGGCTGAGAACCCTGATTCCGGCGGTTCTGGCCGCGGCGCCAAGCTCCTCGTTGTAGACGACCATCGCAAGGTCAATTCGAACGTCATCTAGCCTTGCGGAGAGACCGCGCGGATGCCACCGAGGTGGAGATCCGAGCCCTTCCCGTGGCCTGACCGCCAGCGCGGGCGCGATCAATGGCCGCGACATAGCGGGCGGCCGTCCGGGGGAAACGCGCGCTCAGGGCGCCGACCCGCCCGCGATCCAGCGCTGGAGGATCGCTACATGCTCCGGCGGCCAGGGGCCGTCGCAGGGCATGGTGCCGACCTGGAGCCGCTCGAGGATGACGTCCTGGTGCGCCCGGACGTCGCTGTAGGACCATAGGTCGAAGGCCTTCAGCATCGAGCTGCGGTCCTTCTCGCGAAACAGCGGCCGTACGTCGGCCTCGAAGCTGAGGCCTGATGCTTGCGGCTGGTCGGTCATGATGCTTCTCCCGTCGTTGTGACATTGCCTGTCGCTGGGGCGCTGGTGGTTACGGCGCCGGTGGGTACGGCGCCGGTGGTCGGGGCCCTGCTGCTCGCGACATTGCGGTGGGTGATGCGCCAGGTCCCGCTGCTGCGCCGGACATGCTGGGTGATCCGCGCTATGTGCACGATCCGCGGCTCGGCACCGGGCTCGACGATGACCAGCACCGAGCGGGCGACGGCCGCCAGTTCGGTAGCCGGATCCGGGGCCGGCCCGGTGCCCGCGCCGGTGCCCGCGTCGTCGGCCGGGTCGATGACGGTGTTGAGGGTCAGGTGCAGGGTACCGGGCGGCTCCCGGGGCCAGACGCTGACCGCGGCCCGGCGCAGCCCCTCCTGTCCGTGGTACTCGCCCTGCTCGCCGTCGAGCACGGCGTCGTCGGTGAACAGCGCGAGGTAGGCGTCGGGATCGCGATCGCTGGCGGCGTTGTCGGCGCGGGCGATCAGTTCGAGGATGTCGAGGCGGTCCTGCGCCGAGAGAGTCACGGCGCAGCCGTCCCTGGTCGCAGCCACTGGTCCACGCGCTCGCGGATGTCAGCCGGGAAGATGTCCTTGGTGATCACCGCGTGCACGGCTTTGGGCGGCGCCGAACTGTAGGCCGAGGCGGTCTGGTGGGCGTACTGGGTGACTCGGAAGCTAACGGCCATGCTGGCTAGCGCGTAGGCCTCCGGCTCGGTGATTCCGGCGGCCGCAGCCAGCCAGTGGATGAGCTCGCGCAGGCATCCGACGAGCGCCTCGTCCAGGCTGTCGCCGAAACCGATCAGGATCCAGCTGTGCGGCGTCTCGGCCAGCGGTGCCCGCAGGGCGACGTTCTTGTGCAGGTCGTAGCGGATCTCCAGGTTCTCCGCGGCCGTCTCGATGGCCGTCTGGTCGACCACCCCGTCGCCCTGCAGGGCGTGCACGTCGCCGATCCACACCCGGGCTCCCGGCTTGGCCACGGGCAGGAACACCGACGCGCCGACCGTCAGGTCGCGCAGCACCAGGTTGCCGCCGTTTGGCCCGCCAAGGATGGCGCTGACCTCCTTGTCGCCCGCGGGCTCGGTGCCCATCACGCCGAGGAACGGGGCGAGGGGCAGCCGGATCCCGTGGGTGTACTCGGCGACCGTCCGCGCATCGTCGAAGCGGAAGTAGTGCACATAGGGCTCGGCGAAGTCGGCCGGCAGCGCGCCGACGCCGAGCGGGAAGGAGTTCCAGCCCCAGTCAATGGTGCGCAGCGCGATCAGCGTGAGCTCGACCACGTCCCCGACGTCGGCGCCGGTGACCTCGACGGGCCCGAGCATCGAGTACGGTCCGTGCGGATAGCGGTGCCGCAGCGGCTCGCGGTCGGCGAAGCTCATCCCGAAGACAGCCTCGTTGCCCCAATGGGTCCAGGTGTTGGGGTACCGGACCACATCCCCGCTGGTGACTTTCGCCACCGCCGGCGCAGCCGGATCAAGGTACCCCGATCGGACCGTCTTCGCGGTCGACTCGACCGTGTGCAAGGCCATGGTCAGCTACCTTTCCTCGTCGTGGCTGGTTCGACATCCTCCCGGTTCCTTCAGGGCCGGGAGAATGCCAAAGCCATCCTCGTGCGAGACCTCTGGACGCCGATCGTAGGGCTGGTGCGGGAGTGGGGGAGCGGGCGAACTCCGTGATCGTGGAGTGTTTGTTGCGGATCGCCGCACCCGGCCGACCACTTATTTCCGTCTTGCCGCAGACCGTTTCCGTCTTGCCGCAGCCCGGCGCGAACGCGCGGGCCGGGGGCGGGATCAGCCCGCGAGGAACGGCTGGACGACGGCGAGGAAGTCGGCCGTCTTCTCGATCATGGTCCAGTGACCGCAGCCGGACAGGACGTGCAGCCGCGAGTCCGGCAGCAGGTCGAGTAGCTGGGCTGAGGAGTCCCGCCAGGGCACCACCCGGTCGTCGCGGCCGTGCACCAGCAGGACCGGCGCGCTGATCGCCGCGAGATCGGCGCCCGGCAGCGCGAGGTCGTCGACCCAGCGCTGCCGCGGCTCGGGGAACATCGCCGCCCAGGAGTCACGCACCAGCGGATCCAGGCTTGCCTGGTAGCGCAGCTCGACCAGGTCGTCGGTTACCAGGTCCGGGTTCTCGGCGAACAGGCCGATGACCCGGCGCATCTGCTCCATCCCGGGGGTGTAGCCCCACACGGCGTTCAGCCCGGCGGGCAGAGCCATCGCCACGCCCATCGAGCCCATCAGCACGATGCGCCGCACCGCGGCCGGCCGGGCCGCCGCGATCGACAGCGCGACGGCGCCGCCCATCGAGTTGCCGATGACGTCGACCGTGCCTGCCTCAAGCGTGTCCAGCAGGGCCAGTGCATGGTCGGTCCAGGCGGCGCGGCCGTAGGTGCGCCGGGCGCCGGTGGCCGTTCCGCCGAAACCCAGCTGATCGGGCGCGATGACGCGGCGGTCCGCGCTCAGCGCCGGGATGACGGGGCGCCAGTTGGCGGCGGCGGTCACGCCCGGGCCGGACCCGTGCAGCAGCAGCAGCGGCGGCGCGGCGGCCCCCTTCGGCGTCCCGGTGTCGATGACGGCGGTGGCAACGCCGGCCACGTCGAGCTGGCCGGCTGCGAGGGTAGGCGTGGTCACGTGGTAGCGACTCCGATTCGTTCCGGCTGCAGCTGGGCCTGGGAGGAGACCCGCTTGACCGGGCCGAGCCACATGTCGATGGAACCGCTTTCCTCCGGGTCGAAGGTGCGCGGTATCCATGCGTCGTCGTCCTCGATCCGGCGAACGCCGAAGGAGTACTCGTAGGTGAAACCTTCCGGGCCAAGGAAGTACAGGAAGATCGCCGTGGACTGAGGATGCCGGCCTGGCCCCATCTCGATCTCGACACCGTGATCGAGCAGGAAATGCCAGTTGCGGAACACGTCGTCGATGGTGGCGACCTGGAAGTTCATGTGGCAAAGCCCCGGCCGCTCGCCCTGGAACACGGCGAGCTTGTGGTGCACAGGATCGATCCGCAGCAGGCAGGCTTTGTCGCCGAGCCAGTCCGACACCCGCGCGTTGAAGCGGGTGCTCCAGAACCGGTAGGCGTCGTGCACGTCGGGCGCGTCCAGGCACAGGTGACCGAACTCGATGATGCCCGCAGGCCGGGTGAACGCCACCGGCCGGGTGACGGTCTCCTGCTGGCTCACCAGCTCCAGGCGGTTACCGAACGGATCGTCAAAGGCGACGTACTCCCGCACCCGGCGGGAGCGGGCCTCTCGCGCCGAGCCCCGGCGCACCGTGATCCCGGAGCGTTCGAGCTCCGTCTCCGCGGCGGACAGCGCGTCGGAGTCGGCGACGCTGAAGCCCGAGGCGATGACGCCGGACGGTCCCTCGACGAGGGCGAGGCAGTGGTGGCGGTGGTCGGCGCGCAGATGCGCCACGCCAAGCTCCGCGGGGGAGGCCAGTTCCAGGCCGACGATGCCGGTGGCAAAGCGGACGGCTGCGTCAAGGTCGGCGACGCCGGAGCGGACGTACGCGATGTCGGTGAGCGTGATCATCGAGATCGCTCAGGCGTAGACGGGCGCGACGTCGATGTAGATCTGCCAGTCGCGGACCAGGTCGCCGTCGTAGACCAGGATGTCGGCGTTGGGCGTTGTCACCGTCTTGCCGTCCTTGCGGAGGTACTCGACGTCGACCTGCGCGATGACCGTGTCCCCGAACTCCCAGACGTTGCTGATGTGGTGGGTCAGGCCGTCGATGGTGGAGAAGAACCCGGCCACGGCTTCCTTGACGGCCTCGCGGCCGACCACCGGATCCGCGTTCGCGAAGCGGAACCTCGCGTCCGGGGTGAGATTGGCGACGAACTTGTCGGGGTCGAAGGCGTCGATGTCGGCGAAGACCTTAGCTACGTCTCGGCTCATGGCGGGCTCCCGTCATCGGAGAATCAGTGGATGGATACCTGAAAACTGTATGCAGTTTGTCAGGGATGCGCAATGCCCTTACCGGCAAGCCGGGTAGGCCGCGTGCTCGGGCACCCGGGTAACCCGGGTGCCCGAGCCGGAGCGGCTGCACGACCAAACCCGCCAGCGGTCCGCGGCGTCCGTGCGTGAGCTGGTCCTACTGCGCGAACGCGGTCCTGGCACCGCGTACATTGCGCCCACGGCGAGGGATCGTCTGGGCCATGACCGGATTCTCTCCAGCGGCCAGGGCCACACTAATCTAGACTCCTTATATGATCTTCAAGCATGTCGGGGAGGGACGGCCCTATCCCGATCATGCGCGGACCTCCCGGGAATGGGCCGAAATACCGCCCCGGCCGGTCCGGCTCGATCAGCTCATCACAACGAAGAACATGCTCGATCTGCAGCAGATCCTGGCGGAGGACTCGACGTTCTACGGCGACCTGTTCCCCCATGTCGTCCGGTGGCGCGGGGAGCTCTACCTGGAAGACGGCCTGCACCGGGCGCTACGTGCCGCGCTGCACCAGCGGCTGGTACTGCACGCGCGGGTACTCGAGCTGGGCTAGCCCCGGTCACGCCCGGGCGGCTGACGGGCCGCGCGGGCGAGTCCACGCACGGGCCGCCCTGGCCTGGGCCTTCCTGGCGCGAGTCGCCCGCTTGGTAGCCAGGTCCGCCTCGGCGGTAAGCCGTGGCGTCATCCACTCCAGCATCGGCGGCGCGAGCGACCGCCAGGTGAACATGCTGTGCCCGCCGCCGGGCACCAGCCGCAGCGTGACCCGCGGCTGGCGGATCTGCAGCAGCTGGTCGAACACGCGAGCGTCCCCGACGTCCTGAGCGACCCCGGCACCCGCGCCGAGCCAGAACTGCGCGACCGGCGCTCCGGCCGGCAGTGAGCGGACCAGGTCATCGGGAGTGTTCTGGCGCCGCAGCCGCGCGTTGCCGCCAAACGGGCTGACCGGGCGGGGCGGGTGCCCGAGCTGGTTGTCCAGCGGCCTGAAGTAGCCGCTGAGCACGCCGGCGTAGCCGAAATACCGCCCGTACCGCAGGCCGAGGTTCGCCGCGCAGAACCCGCCTTCCGAGTAGCCGGCGATGCCCCAGGCGGGCCCGGGAGGCTGCACCCGCAAGATCTGCGAGAGGACGGCGGGCAGGTCCCTGGCCAGGTAGGTCGCGTCCCTGGGGCCGCTTACCTGGTTGAGGCACTGCAACGAGATCCCGCGCCCGCCGTTGGCATTCGGCATGACGAGCACGACCGGCTTCGCCCGGCCCGCGTTGACCAGGTTCAGCAGGATAGTGGTGATGCCAAGGACGCTAATCCAGTCCTGCGGAACGCCGGGGAAGCCGTGGATCAGCTCGATGGCGGGGAAGTCGTAATGGCCGTAACGGGCCTGGAAGTACTGCGGCGGGAGGTAGACGAACACCGTGCGGCTGATGTGACTGGCCGGGCCCGGCACGGTCAGGCGCACCGTGAATCCCTGCTTCACCGCGATGCCGTAATCGATGGTGCTGCCGAGGAATCTGCTGAAGCCGACGCCCGAGCGCTCCGCGGTCCCGGTCACCTGCGCCGCCTGGCCGCCCTGGTTGGTCAGGTCCGCGAAGGCCGCGCTCCAGTTCTGGTAGTAGTCGTAGTACTTGTTGACGGCGGCTACCCCGAACAGCATGGCCGGGACGAACGCCAGGCACGCCGCGAAGACGCGGAAGACCAGCTGCCTGGCGACGGCCAGCCACCAGATGAGGCCGGCGAACGCCGCCGCCATCATTAAGAAGAACAACGTGCTCTGCGGCCCTGGCACTAGGACTCCCCGGAAATCCGCCGGATTCTGTTCAGGAATGCGTCGCCAGCACGCGGACCGCAGTTCGCGCGGAGCCCTCGGCTCCGCGCGTCGTGCGCCGGCGGTGGAGGTGGGATTTGAACCCACGGAAGAGTTACCCCTTCACACGCTTTCGAGGCGTGCGCCCTCGGCCACTAGGCGACTCCACCGCCGCTGAGCCTACCCGACCCGGCCGGCCCGTATCGGCAGGCGTACCTGGCACAACGTCAGACGTCCCTGCCCTCGCCAGAGTTCCTGAGCTGCTCGAAGAAGTCACGCAGCAGGCCGCCGCACTCACTCGCGAGCACGCCGGCGATCACCTCGACGTCTCCTCCGAGCCTGCGGTCGTGCAGCACGTCCCACAGCGAGCCTGCCGCGCCGGCCCGCGGATCGGCGGCGCCGTAGACCAGCCGGCCGAGCCGCGCCGCGATGACCGCTCCTGCGCACATGGTGCATGGCTCCAGGGTCACGACCAGCGTGCAGCCGCCCAGCCGCCAGCCGCCCAGCGCGCGTGCCGCGGCGCGGATCGCGAGGATCTCGGCGTGCGCGGTCGGATCGGCGTCGGCCTCACGGCGGTTCCTGGCGCTGGCGATGACCGCGCCGGCCGGGTCAAGCACCACCGCGCCCACCGGCACGTCGGTGTCCCAGGCGGCGCCTGCCTGCTCGATCGCCATCCGCATGGCTGGCTCGAACGACGCGAGATAGCCGGCGCTCACGGGCGGTAGCCGGTGCTCACGGGCGCGACCTGTACCCGGTCAGCTCACGGGCCGATGGCGACATCAAGCGCGCGCTCGAACGCCGGGCCGAACCCGAGCCTGCGGGCGATCCTCGCCAGCACCTCGTCAGGGAACAGGTCAAGATCCCCGGCGAGCGCGCCGAGTTCCATCTCGTCGACACCGAGGTCGGCGAAGATGGACAGGTCGCCGACCGGGAGCACCTGGTCGAGGTCCTCGTCGTCCGGGACGGGGATGTCCAGATGTTCGAGCACCTGGCGGGCGAGCGGCCAGTCGACCGCCGCGGTGAGGTCGGAGAGGAATACCGATACCTGGCCGCCAAGCACACGGATAGCGACGAAAAAGTCGTCGCCGACCGCCGCCAGGCCAATCGTTCCGCCGATGCTTGGCTGCTGGCGGAGAGCATGGATGAGGCTGTCCAGATGCTCGGTAAACGCGACGGGAAGGACCTCGGCCTCCCATGCGTCGTCTTCCCTGTAGACGACGACGGAAAAGTCGCTACTGCTCACCTCGGTCATCGTCCACCCCAACGGCGCGGTATCCAGGAAAGGAATGGTGTCAGATTCCCATGACGCCCGTGGGTCGATCGGTGGTGTGCGGTACCGAGGTGACCGATGGGCACCAAGCTGCTACCGGTGGGCATGATAAGGACACTCATCGTAGTCAATCGGATCAGATCTCCCACCACGAGGACGCATCTACACCGGTTTTCCCTCGAGTTGCGGCGCGTCAGGATCGCAGCCGTGCCGACGTTCGGTAACATAGTCTTTCCCGGCTGATGGACATTGGCCTGGAAATTGTGCTGAGTTAAGCTGTGCCCAACGGCCATGTCAGTCTCTCTACGCCAGCCGGGAGGTGAACGTGACGTGTTGAAGAAGATCCTCACATGGGCGATCGCCATCTTCATCGTTTTCTACCTAGCCACTCAGCCGGTCGGCGCCGCCCACGCCCTGCACACCGCCTTCAACGGGCTGCACTCCGCGGGGAACTCGCTGTCGACGTTCGTCAACTCACTCTAAGGCGATGACGCAGACACGTGGGCGGGTGTCAGGCCCGGCGTCGGTCGACCGGTACCTGCTGCCGCAGGAACGCAGCCGGCGTGTCATCACGGTGCGCAAGCATCCGGCCATACTGATCCCCCCGATCGCCGAGGCCGTCGGCGGGCTGGTGGCAGCCTTCCTGCTCAGCGCGACGCTGCTGCGCGCCAACGCGCCGCTCCGCGACGTCGTGTGGATCGGCTGGATAGCACTTGCCCTGAACCTGGTCTGGAAGGCGGTCAACTGGGCGGTCGACTACTTCGTGGTGACCTCTCAGCGAATCATGCTCACCAGCGGCCTGTTCACCCGCAAGGTGGGGATGATGCCGCTGGGGAAGGTCACCGACATGAGCTTCCAGCGGTCCTTCGGCGGGCAGCTGCTGGGCTACGGCGAGTTCATCATCGAATCGGCCGGGCAGGATCAGGCGCTCAGGACCATCGACCATATCCCCTACCCAGAGCAGCTCTACCTCGAAGTATGCGAGATGCTCTGGCCGCCGACGCCGCCTCCGGATTGCAAGATGTGCAACGGCAGCGGCAACGTGTTG
>Ga0302184_10002768_pt1 | contig 11031 bp, 6 predicted proteins | sample I_Palsa_N3_3_FD_200233 | JGI IMG/M metagenome (GOLD analysis project Ga0302184, IMG submission 200233) | Peat permafrost microbial communities from Stordalen Mire near Abisko, Sweden - I_Palsa_N3_3 | ecosystem: Environmental > Terrestrial > Soil > Palsa > Peat permafrost | place: Sweden: Abisko...
AGCTGGCCGCGGTAGGTCCAGAGGTGTTCCTCTCCGGCGAGGCTGACCGATGCCGTGAAGGACGCCCGGGCGGTGCCGCCGTGCTGGACCACTGAGATCATCGACAGGAAGAGCTGGGTGGCATCGACCTGCGCGAAGGCACCCTTCAGGTCGGCGGCCACGGTGTCGGGCGCGGCCGTGGTCAGCGCCCCGGCGGCGCCGTATTGCTGCTGCTGCCAGTCGTACAGGAACGCCTGGACGGCGGGCTCGGCGGAACGCTCCGAACCGAAACCGGTGGCTAGCCCGGCGACGATCACGCCGACGACGACGATCACGAGCGCGGCGAGGCGGGACCGCTTCGCCAGGCGGCGCGCGGGCGAAGACGCCCGGCCTGACTTGGCCGACGATCGGGGGGCCGCGTGCCGGCTTGTCCGGCGTGGTGCTGATGCTGGCGCGGGCGTTGGCGTTGGCGCGGCCGGTGACGTTGGCGCGGGCGGTGGCGTTGGCGTTGGCGTTGGCGGTCCTGCGGGGGGAGCGGCGTCGCGGGAGCGGGGTGATCCGACGACACGGGAACCGGGGGGAAGACTGGGACCGCCCTGCCTGGGGCTCAAGGGGCCCCGGGGCCTGGCGTGGTCGCCGCGCTCGCTCGCAGGAGGGGACACGATCGGCCTGCCCGTCACCTTCGCCGTTTCAGCGCCCGGTCCATTTCCCTGGCCGCATCCCGCTTGGCCAGGTCCTGACGCTTGTCGTAGGTCCGCTTACCGCGGCCGAGGCCCAGCTCCACCTTGACGTTCCCATCCCTGAAGTACAGCGAAAGCGGGACTAGGGTCAGGCCTTGCTCAGCGGTCTTGCTGACCAGGCGGTCGATCTCCTTGCGGTGCAGCAGCAGCTTCCTGATCCGGCGTGGGGCGTGGTTGGTCCAGGTGCCCTGGCCGTACTCAGGAATATGCACGTTGTGCAGCCACACCTCGCCGTCGGAGATCTGCGCGAACCCCTCCCCCAGGGAGGCGCGCCCGGCGCGCAGCGACTTCACCTCGGTGCCGGTCAGAGCCAGGCCCGCCTCGTAGGTGTCCTCGATGTGGTAGTCGTGGTACGCGCGGCGGTTCCGGGCGATCACCTTCTGCCCCTGCTCCCGAGCCACCACGTCCCTCCGATCGCCACTGAGCAACTCAGACACGCAGATAGCGGCGCAAGGTCAGGAACGACGTCGCACCGCACAACACGACCGCCACGACCATCGAGAACAAGATAACTTCGATCAGGTCACCGACGGACAGACCCACGTTGAATGAGAAGTACTGTTCCAGGCTATCTAGCATCAGTGACTTGACCGCCACCAGGAGCCCCGCCGCGATCGCCCAGCCGATCAGGCCGGCGATCGTTCCCTCGAGCAGGAACGGCAGCTGGATATAGAAGTTCGACGCTCCGACCAGCCGCATGATGGCGGTCTCCCGGCGGCGGTTGAACGCGGACAGCCTGATCGTGTTGGCCACCAGCAAGATCGCGGCCACGATCAGGATCAGCGCGATGATGACCACCGCGTTCCTCGCGCCGTCAAGCAACCGGTAGAACTTGTCCAGGATGGTCATCTCGTCGACCACGGTCTCGACCCCCTGCGCGCCGCTCACCGCGCTGGACACGATGTTGTAATCGGCCTCGGGATTCTTCAGCTTCACCTCGAACGAATCGGGGATGTCGCCTTCCTGAGTGTCCTGGACCAGGGCCGGCTCGTTGGCGAAGTACTGCCTGAACTCGGTGTAGGCCTGCTCCTGGCTCACGTAGTAGACGTTCTCGACCTGAGGCATGGCCACGAGCGTGGAGCGCAGCTGGGCCCGCTGGGCCGCGGTGGAGGGGCCATTCTGCTGACATTGCGGCTGCGGGCTCGTCTTGATGCACAGGTAGATCGACAGCTCGACCTTCCCCTGCCAGTAGGTCCGCGTCCTGTCCACCTGCTTGACGAAGAGCAGACCCGTGCCGAGCAGGGAAAGGCTGATGGCCACGACCACGATGAGCGCCATCGACATGGTCAGATTCCGGCGCAGCCCGATCCAGATCTCGGAGAAGACGAACTGTGAACGCATACTGGCTGATCCCTTGGTAGTCCTTGGTTTGACGGGTTCAGAGGGTAGACGTCGCGGCTGCGGCGCCGGCACGGTGACCACAGGTCAGTATGCCTGGCCGTACACCCCGCGCGACTGATCTCGGACAACCTTGCCGTATTCAAGCTCGACGACCCGCTTGCGCATCGAGTCGACGATGGCCGCGTCATGAGTCGCCATCACGACGGTCGTCCCTGTCCTGTTGATCCGGTCAAGCACCTTCATGATGCCGATCGAGGTGGCCGGGTCGATGTTCCCGGTCGGCTCGTCGGCGAGCAGGATCATCGGCCGGTTGACGAACGCGCGCGCCATCGCGACCCGCTGCTGCTCGCCCCCGGACAGTTCGTCGGGCATGCGGTCGTGCTTGCCCTCCAGGCCCACGAGGTCGATCACCTCGGGGACGACTTTGCGGATAAAGCGGCGGTTCTTACCGATGACCTCCAAGGCGAACGCCACATTCTGGTAGACGTTCTTATTCGGCAGCAGCCGGAAATCCTGGAACACGCAGCCGATACGCCGTCGCAGGTACGGCACCTTCCAATTCGTGAGTCGCGCGAGATCACGGCCGGCCACGTGGATCCTGCCGTCGGATGGCCGCTCTTCCTTCAGGACCAGCCGGAGGAAGGTCGACTTCCCCGACCCGGACGGGCCGACGAGAAAAACGAACTCTCCCTTGGTGACCTCGATGTTCACGCTCTCAAGCGCGGGACGGCTCTGATTCGGGTAGACCTTTGTGACATTATCGAAGTTGATCACGGAACCATCACATCGATGTAGGCGGAACGCGACCCCGGCTGTCCCCGCGAACCTGCGGCGACTTACGGGTAACCTGGATAGGCCAGGGAACAGTCTAGAGGGAAACTGGCAGCTAGGGCCTTACATCACGGCAAGTGCCGCGGCGCGGCCCAAGGCGGAAGGGGTTCCATGAGCTGCGAGCACCTGGTCTGCGCGCAATGCGCTGGGCCTGTAGTAGAAGGTCGGTGCCCGGCTTGTCGCGCATCGCGACAGCACGTTCACCATGAGCATTCGGGCGCGAGCCCACAGCTGATCATCGGGGCCGTCCTCGTGCTGAGCCTGCTGCTCCTGCTGGCCATGCACCTCGCCAGGTAACCACGGAGCCAGCTGACCACGGAGCCAGCTGACCACGGAGCCAGCTAACCGCGGAGCGCCCGTAGGCGCGGAGCGGGCTCGAGCTACCGGCCGCTCTGGCGCATCCAGCGGATTTCCGCGTCGATGAACCCGTCGATCTCCCCGTCCAGGACCGCGACCGCATTCCCGGTCTCCATTCCCGTCCGCACGTCCTTCACATTCTGATACGGGTACAGGACGTAATTGCGGATCTGGGTGCCCCAGGCCCGGCCGCCGTCGCCGCGCAGCGCGGCCATCTCCTCGGCCTCTTCCTGCCGGCGCCGCTCCAGCAGCTTGGACTGCAGCACGGCCATCGCCGACGCGCGGTTCTGAATCTGGCTGCGCTCGTTCTGGCACGAGACCACGATCCCGGTGGGCAGGTGGGTGATGCGGACCGCCGAGTCGGTCGTGTTCACACCCTGGCCGCCCGGGCCGCTCGACCGGAACACGTCCACCCTGATGTCGTCATCGTTGATGTCGATGTGATCGGTCTGCTCCACCACCGGCGTCACGTCCACGCCGGCGAACGAGGTCTGCCTGCGTCCCTGGTTGTCGTACTTGGAGATCCGGACCATCCGGTGCGTGCCGTGCTCGCCGCGCAGCGTTCCGTAGGCGTAGGGCGCGTTCACCGCGAACGTGGTCGACTTGATCCCGGCCTCTTCCGCGTACGAGGTGTCGTACACCTCGGTCGGGAACTTGTGCCGCTCCGCCCAGCGCAGGTACATCCGCATCAGGTTCTCCGCGAAGTCCGCGGCGTCCGCGCCGCCGGCCTGCGCGTTGATCGAGATCAGGGCCTCCCGGGCGTCGTACTCGCCGGCCAGCAGGGTGCGCACCTCGAGCTGGTCGATTTCGGTGCGGAGCGCGGCGAGCTCGCGGGCCGCCTCGATCCGGGTCGGCTCGTCGTTTTCGCTTTCGGCCAGGTCGAACAGCACTCCGGTGTCGCCGAGCCGCTGGTGCAGCGCGGTCAGCCGGGCCAGCTCGGCCTCCAGGTAGGACAGCCGACGGCCCACCTTCTGCGCCCGGTCCTGGTCAGCCCAAAGCCCGGGGTCGGCGGCCTGCTCACGCAAGCCGTCCGCTTCCGTCTGCATAGCTCCGGGGTCGAGCACCGCCTCTATGCTGGCGAGCTTCGACGATAGTGCCGCGATCTCATCGGCGGGATCGGTACCTGCCATGCCGGCTAGCCTACGCGAGTGGCGCAGGCCGCACTCCCAACCCGGCCGTGCGCGCGAAACCCGGCGGCCAAACCCGGTATCCTGCCTTAGCGTGACGCACCGAAAGCGCGGGATCTGGTCCCGGGCCACCATCGGGTCGGCGGCGCTCGCCGCGATGGCCGTAGTGGCCGCCGCGGGCTGCGCCCCGACGGCCCCGGCGTCCCGCACGGCCGCGGACGCCAGCGTCCAGCATGACCTGAGCATCGCCGAGGCGAAGGCCGCTTACGCCAGCTACCTGACGGAAAGCGACGCGGCCGCGGCGCAAGGCGATGAGACGACGGGGCTCGAGTTCGTCGCGGACGCCGAATGGGCTCAGGTGAAGGCCCAGTACACGGCGCTGGCGTCGGCCGGAATCCCGGTGCCGAGGTACCAGTACAGCGCGGCGCGGTTCTATGTGCCGGCGGAGAACAAGTACCCGCAGTGGTTCCTGGTGTCGGCTCAACGCCGCACCGACACGAACGGCCACCTGGGCTCCGCGGTCACCACGCTGCTGGTGTTCGAACACGCCAAAGCGGGCCGGGTGTGGACCCTGAACGGCTCCGTCACGCTGGCTCGAGGTGAGAAACTGCCCACGATCGCCGAGAGCGCGGCAGGCTACGCCGTCGACTTGCCCACCACCGACACGAGCCTGCTGGTGCCCCCCAACGTAGTGGGACCGACCCAGGCCGCCGTGGTGGACCAGGGCGCGGACAACCCCGCCGCCGCACTGACCGGCCGCGGGCCGCTGACCACCGGGCTCCACGCGGCGCAGGCCGCGCAGGCCCGCGCGGAGACGGCCCGCCGCCTGCAGTACCAGTGGCTGCTCGAGGGCGTCCCCTTCCCGCAGTTCGAGCTGGGGCTGGCCGACGGCGGGGCCCTGGTGCTCTACGGGATGGCCCTGAACACGACGACCGAGCACCCCAACCTCGTGCCCGGGTCACCGATCCCGGTGCCCGCCGCGGTCACCCCGCTGCTCGCCGCGCCCAACGAGGTCGGGTACCACGCGGTGTTCGCCGACTGGACCTACGAGTTCGCGGCGATCGACCCGCCCGCCACCGCGCACAACGCCAAGATCGACGTCATCGCCGGTACCCCCGGCCCCACCACCGGCCACGCCTATTAAACCGGCAGGGAGCTGGCGGCTACCAGGGTGCGGATGGCGCGCAGGGCCACCGACAAGGTGGTGAAGGTGAACCGCTCGCTCTCCCAGATCTCGCCCAGGGTCTGGGTGGCCATCGCCACCGCGGCCTCGTTGCGCGAGGCCCAGGCGGCCAGCCGCTCCTCGGGGTTCTTGGCCACATCAGGGCCGCTGACCCCGAGCACGTCCTGGGTCAGCGAGGTGAGCGCGGCGTTCAGGTCGTCCCGCAGCGCGGCCCGGGCCATGGTCGACCAGCGGTCATCGCGGGGCAGCGCGGTGATGCGGTCGCGCAGCCGGGTGATCTGCAGCCGGTCGGCCAGATCGAAGTAGACCTCGGCGGTCTCCTCGATCCCGCGCCCGGCCGAGGCGGCCGCCTGGACGATGCCGAAGGCCGAATACGTCGGCACCATGGCCGCGACGCGCTCGGCCAGCTCGGCCGGCACGCCGAGGTCGGAGTAGGAGTCCCGGCGCTCCTCGAACCCGGCCAGGTCCCGGCCGGTGAGCAGCTTGGGCAGGTGCGAACGCACCGTCCGGACCCCCTCCGCGAAGAAGGCCACGGTGGCCTGGATGTCGAACGGCGGGCGGCGGTTCTGCAGCAGCCACCTGACTGCCCGCTCGGTCAGCTTGCGCCCTTCGAGCAGCAGCGTGATCTGCGCCGCGATGCCGACCCCGGATCCCTCGAGTTCCTCGACCTGACGCCAGAACGCCGGCAGGTCGAACACCTCGCGGGCGACCAGCCAGGCGCGGGTGAGGTCGGGCACCGACGCGCCGGTCTCCTCGATCAGCCGGAACAAGAACGTGGTGCCCGAGGTGTCGATCATCTCGTTGACCGCGACGGTGGTGATGATCTCCCGGCGCAGCGGATGGGCTTCCATCCGGCCGGAGAACCGGGCCCGCAACGGCTCAGGGAAATACGCGTCCAGGACCCGGCGCAGGTACGGGTCGTCGGGCAGCTGGGATGCCAGCACGTCCTCGCCCGCCGAGATCTTGGTGTGCGCGAGCAGCAGGGCGAGCTCGGGGCTGGTCAGGCCGGCTCCTGAGGACCGCCGATCGGCGATCTCCCGCTCGTTGGGCAGCACGTCCTGCTCCGGGTTCAGGCGCTTATCCCTGATCAGCTTGCGCAGGTACCGCACGTGCACGTGGAGCAGCGACGGGGCCTGGGCCCTGGCCACCGCCAGCGCCATGTTCTGCCGGTAGTTGTGCCGCAGCACCAGGGCGGCCACCTCGTCGGTCATCTCGTTCAGCAGCTTGTGCCGGGCCGAGGCGGGTATGACGCCGTCCCGGATCGCGTCGGCGAGCAGGATCTTGATGTTGACCTCGTGGTCGGAGGTGTCGACCCCGGCCGAGTTGTCGATGAAGTCGGTGTTCATCAGCCCGCCGCGCAGCGAGTACTCGATCCTGGCCGCCTGGGTGAAGCCCAGGTTGCCGCCCTCGCCGACCACGCGGGCCCGCAGCCGGGTGGCGTCGATCCGGACCGCGTCGTTGGACCTGTCCCCCACCTCGGCGTGCGATTCGGAGCTGGCCTTCACGTACGTGCCGATCCCGCCGTTCCAGAGCAGGTCGACGGGGGCGGCCAGGATGGCGGAGATCAGGTCGTCCGGAGAGAGCGCGATGACCCCGGCGTCGATGCCGAGGGCGGTGCGGGCCTGCGGCGACACCGGAACCGACTTGGAGGCGCGCGGCCAGATCCCGCCGCCCGGCGAGATCAGCGCCTGGTCATAGTCCGCCCACGAGGACCGGGGCAGCGCGAACATCCGCATGCGCTCGGCGAAGCTCGCCGCCGGATCGGGATCCGGGTCGATGAACACGTGCCGGTGGTCGAACGCCGCGACCAGCTTGATGTGCTCAGAAAGCAGCATGCCGTTGCCGAACACGTCGCCGGACATGTCGCCCACGCCGACCACGGTGAAGTCGTCGGTGTCCGGGCTGCGCCCCAGCGCCGCGAAGTGCCACTTCACCGACTCCCAGGCGCCGCGGGCGGTGATGGCCATCTTCTTGTGGTCATAACCCTCCGAGCCGCCGGAGGCGAACGCGTCGCCCAGCCAGAAGCCGTACCGGGCCGCCACCTCATTCGCGGTGTCGGAGAACGTCGCGGTGCCCTTGTCCGCCGCCACCACCAGGTATGGGTCGTCGCCGTCCCGCCGGACCACGCCCGGCGGCGGCACCACCTTGTCGCCCTCGATGTTGTCGGTCACGTCGAGCATCGCCGCGATGAACGTCTGGTAGCAGGCGAGCACCTCGGACTGGTACGCCTCGCGGTCGCCGGGATCGGGCAGCCGCTTGCACACGAAGCCGCCCTTGGCCCCCGACGGGACGATGACCGCGTTCTTGACCTCCTGCGCCTTGACCAGGCCAAGGACTTCGGTGCGGAAGTCCTCGAGCCGGTCCGACCAGCGCAGCCCGCCGCGCGCCACCCGGCCGAAGCGCAGGTGCACCGCCTCGAGCCGGGGCGAGTAGACGAAGATCTCGAACTTGGGCCGCGGCGAGATCAGCCCGGGCACGTTGCCCGGGTCCAGCTTGAGGACGAGATACGACTGAGACCCAGGGCGCTGATAGTAGTTAGTTCTGAGGGTCGCGTCGATCAGGGCCAGGTAGGAGCGCAGGATCCGGTCGTGGTCGAGGCTGACCACCTCGTCGAGCTGGCCGCGGATCTCCTCGGTGATCGCTTCGCAGCGCTCGGACACGCCGTTCTGCCTGGCCGGGTCGAACCGGGACTCGAACAGCCGGACCAGCAGCCGGGTGATCGCGCCGTTGGACCGCAGCACCCGCTGCAGGTAGTCCTCGCTGAACCGGGTCCCGGCCTGGCGCAGGTACTTCGCGTAGGCGCGCAGCAGGTTGACCTCGCGCCAGCTCAGGCCCGCGGACAGGACCAGGGCGTTGAACCCGTCGTCTTCGGTCTGGCCGTGCCACAGCGCGGTCAGCGCGTCCTCGAATATCTGCTGGCTACCGCCCGCGGCCGCGGTGGCCGGAACCCGAAGACCAAATTCATATATCCAGAACGAACCGTGGCCGGACGGTCCGGTGAACTGGTACGGATGCTCGTCGACGACCTCAAGACCCATGTGCTGCAGCTGCGGCAGCACCTTCGACAGCGTGATCGGCGTGCCCAGCCGGTACACGACCAGCGTCCACCGCTCCGGCTTCTGCACCAGCCGCACCGCGAATTCGGTCTGCGACTCGCGCAGGCCGAGCATCGTGGTCAGGTCGTCGACCGCGTCCTGCGGGCTGACGTCCGCCTGGTAGGTCTCGGGGATGCCCGCCGAACACAGGTCCAGCAGCGTCCTGGCTCGCTCCTCGCCGAGCACCCGGGTCGCCTCGGCGGCCAGGTCCTCATCCCACGACCTGACCGACGCGGCCAGCCTGCGCTCCAGAGCCGCCGCGTCCACCTGCGGCACCGGCCGTCCCCGTTCCCCCCGGACCACCACGTACAGCCGGGCTAGGGCCGAGTCGCCGACCGTGGCGCTGTAGTCGGCGGACACCCCGTGCAGCGCCTCGATCAAGATGCCCTGGGCGCGCAGCCTGACCTCGGTGGTGTACCGGTCCCTGGGCAGGTACAGCAGGCAGGACATGTACCGGCCGTACCGATCCCGGCGCAGGAAGAGCCGGGTCTGCTTGCGCTCGCTCAGCCGCAGCACGCCCAGCGCGATCGGGGTGAGCTCGGCGGCCGAGATCTCGAAGAGCTCCTCGCGCGGATAGTCCTGGAGTATCTCGACGAGGTCCGTCCCGTCATGGCCGTCCCGGGACAGCCCGGCCGCGGCGAGGACCTGGGCGAGCTTGCGCCTGAGCACGGGGACGCCCGCGATCGGCGCGTTATGGGCCGCGTGGGTGTACAGGCCGAGGAACCGGAACTCCCCGGTGACCTTCCCGGCCGGGCTGAGCTTCTTGACCGAGACGTAGTCCATGTAGTTGGCGCGGTAGACGGTGGACCTGGAATTGGCCTTGGCCAGCACCAGCCGCTCGGCGGGGTCCTGCGCCCTGGCCGCGACCTGGGACGACAGCGGCGTCACCTCGTCGCCGCCGGGCCGGTCGTGGCGCAAGATGCCGAGCCCGGTCCCCGGTACCTGGCGCAGGCCGACACCGCCGGCGGCGGGCACCAGGTCGTACTCGCGGTAGCCGAGGAAGGTGAAGTTGCCATCCGCCAGCCAGCGCAGCAGCGCGCCGGACTCGGACCCTTCAACCCCCTCAAGACCAGCCAGATCATTGCCGGGCGCCACGCCCAGGCCGTCACCGCGGCCCGGCGCCCCGCCCAGGCCGTCACCGCGGCCGGGCGCCCCGGCCAGGTCGTTGCCCAGGCTGCGGGCCATCTCGCCCATCCGGCGCTGATCCTCCACCGCGACCCGGACGTCGTCCAGCACGCGGCGCAGGTCCGCCGCGAGCTGGTCGCGGCTGACCCGGTCCCCGGGCGGTCCCAGCTCCACGTGGATCCAGGACTCGTTGAGCTCTTCGGAGCCGTCGACGGTTACGCACGGGATCGGGTCGTCCCCGCAGACACCAAGAATCTCGCGCAGGGTGCCTGCAACGTCGCGGCGGACCCGTAGCACCGGGTGGACGAGCAGGCGGATCTCGGCCTCGTGCCGGTTCAGCTCGGTGGTGACCGAATCGACCAGGTAGGGCATGTCGTCGATGACGATGTCCACCACGATGCGGGCCGGTCCGACCCGGTCCTGCTCCCCCGGCTCGCGGACTTGGACCAGCGCCCGGCCCTGCGGCCGGCGCAGGCCCAGCTGCGCGTGCGCCTGCGCGACCGCCGCCATCCGGGCCGGCGGGGCCAGGTCCTCGGTCGCGATGCGCTGATAGTAAGCCTGCAGGTAGCCGGAGACGTTGTCGCCGCTGCGGCCCAGGACCTCGGGGTCGAGGGCCGGGTCGTCCGGCCACGCCTCGTCCGCCTGGGCCAGCAGGGTTTCCCTGGCCTCGTCTACCTTGCTGTCCGGCATCGCGTCCACGCTGTCCGGCATCGCGTCCACTCCTTTGTGTCCACTTACTGGTCCGCCGTCTTGCTCAACAACCGCGGTTCATCCCGAATTTCTCTGGCCCGAGCACCTTGCCACCTCATTGTGACCGTGCGATTTCTTTAAGTAACACAGAGCCGTTTCTCTAGGTAACTAAGAAGCGCCCGCCCGGAACCTGCCGAAGAAACCGAGCACCTCCGGGTCGGCCAGCGAGTGCGGGTCCGCGGCTCGCTCCGGTTCGGTGCCGAGCAGGATCTTCCGCACCGGGATCTCCAGCTTCTTCCCGGACAGGGTCCGCGGGATCCCGGGCACCTGGTGGATCTCGTCCGGCACGTGCCGGGGCGAGAGCTGCGCCCGCAGCGCGGCCCGCAGCTTGCCCTTCAGGTCATCGTCGAGCTCACACCCTTCGGCGGGCACCACGAACAGGATCAGTTTACCGTCGTCGGAACCGAGCCGGCCGGTATCCACCACCAGGCTATCGGCGACTTCCGGCCACGCCTCGACCACGCGGTAGAACTCGCTGGTGCCCATCCGGACGCCCCCGCGGT
>Ga0302184_10002772_pt1 | contig 11024 bp, 9 predicted proteins | sample I_Palsa_N3_3_FD_200233 | JGI IMG/M metagenome (GOLD analysis project Ga0302184, IMG submission 200233) | Peat permafrost microbial communities from Stordalen Mire near Abisko, Sweden - I_Palsa_N3_3 | ecosystem: Environmental > Terrestrial > Soil > Palsa > Peat permafrost | place: Sweden: Abisko...
CGGAACCCGTGAGCCATCAGCGCCTGGAGCTGGTCGTTCGACTCGTCCGGGAGCACCAGGATCCCTCCATCGGTCGTCCCGTGCATCAGGCGCTGCAGCAACGTTATCTCGTGATCGTGCTCGTGCTGTGTCGGACAGAGGACGACGCGCATGTCGTGCTCGTACAGGGCATCCGCGACCCCGGAGACGATCGTCGAGAAGTAAGTCGGGTGGATCCTCAGCACGCTGAGGCCGACGAGGCCGGTCCGGCCCCTCGACAGGCCGCGCGCGGACCGGTTGGCCGAGTATCCGTGCTGTCTGACGATTCGTTCGACCGCTGTCCGCGTCGGCTCGGACACCTGACCGCTCCCATTGACGACACGCGAAACGGTCGCGATCGAGACACCAGCCAGCTGTGCGATCTCTCGAATCGTGGATGCCCGGCCGTCCCCCGGTGTGGAGCTCATCCGCAGCGTCGGACTCCGCAATTAGATGTAAACACGCCTGTAACGTTACATGCTCCACGTCAGCATGGCAAGCTTGCGATCAAGCAACAGTTTCTCGCAAACGCCCGAAGCTCGCGATAAATTTGCTGCTTGACACGACAGGAAACGGCGTGTTACCGTTTTCGTAACTGCTCGACGTAAGTGCCGGTAGTTGCCCGCTCGCGGGCCGGAGGGAGGAGAGGACAGGATTGCAGTTCATCGCCCGTCGACTGGGGTTCTACGTGATCGCCGCCTGGGTCGCGGTGACCGTCAACTTCTTCATCCCGCGCGCCATGCCCGGCAACGCGGTCGACACGATGATGGCGAAGTTCCCGAACCTGACCGCCCAGGCGCAGAAGGCGCTCGAGGCCGAATTCGGGGTCGGCCATGAGGGCAGCTTGCCGCACCAGTACTGGGTGTACCTTGGGGACCTGGCACACCTCAACCTCGGGACGTCCGTGAGCCTCTACCCGGCCAAGGTCTCGAGCGTGCTAGCCAACACGATTCCGTGGACGCTCGCCCTCGTCGGGACGGCCACGGTGATCAGCTTTGCGCTCGGAACGCTGCTCGGCATCCTCGCTGCGTGGCGCCGCGACGGCTGGCTCGACCGGTCACTCCCGGCTTTCACATTCCTGCAGGCGACGCCGTACTTCTTCCTGGCGCTCCTCGCGATCGAGCTCCTGGCGGATACGTGGCACGTCTTCCCCTTCGGAGGCGGCTTCAAGCTCGGACTGGTTCCGAGCTGGAACCTGACCTTCATCGGGAGTGCCGTCTATCACTCGATCCTGCCCGCGCTCACGATCGTGGCGACGTCGATGGCGGGCTGGATGCTGCAGATGCGAAACGTGATGATCACGACGATCGGCGAGGACTACGTGCTCGCCGCCCAGGCGAAGGGACTCTCTCAGCGCCGCATCGTCTTCACGTACGCGGCCCGTAATGCGATCCTGCCGAACATCGCCGGCTTCGCGCTCGCGATCGGCTTCGTGGTGGCCGGGGCGCTGGTCATGGAGATCGTGTTCTCCTACCCGGGCGTCGGGCTCACGCTCTTCAACGCCGTCACCTCCAACGACTACCCGCTCACGCAGGGGATCTTCCTCGTGATCTCGTTCGCGGTGCTGGCGGCGTGCCTGCTCGCCGACGTCGTCTACGTGTTCGCCGATCCGCGGGCTCGCACAAGGCAGGCCTACTGATGGCGGTCGCGCTTCCGATCCAACGAGCTCCGAGGGCCGCAGGCTCGCTGTCGCGCCTCCGGGCGGTGAGCCGGGGGGTGCCGGGGAAGGCGAAGGTAGGCGGCGCGATCCTTGGCCTGTTCATCCTGATCGCGATCATCGGGCCGGCCCTCGCCCCCTACGATCCGTCCGCGACAAGCCTCCAGACCTCGGCACTCGGACCGAGCGCCCACCATCTGCTCGGCACGACCTCGACCGGCCAGGATGTCCTGAGCCAGCTTCTAGTGGGGATGCGCTCGACGGTCGTGCTCGGGCTCCTGACCGGCGTGATCGCCACCACGCTCGCGGTCGTCGTCGGGCTCAGCGCCGGCTTCCTCGGCGGCGCCGCCGATGAGGCGCTTTCGCTCTTCTCGAACGTGTTCCTCGTCCTGCCCGCGCTGCCGCTGCTGATCGTCCTGCTCGGCTACCTCCCGCCGACCTCGGGAGAGCTGCCGGTGGCGATCGTGCTGAGCGCGCTCGGCTGGCCGTGGGGCGCGCGTGTGATCCGCGCGCAGACGCTGACGCTTCGCAACCGCGACTACGTGCTGGCCGCCAGAGAGCTCGGCGAGCGCAACTGGCGGATCATCCTGTTCGAGATCCTCCCGAACGAGGTCAGCCTGATCGCCGCCGGATTCGTCGGGACAGTCCTGTACGCGATCCTCACCTCGGTCGCGCTGGCCTTCATCGGCGTCGCCAGCTTCTCCGGCTGGAGCCTGGGAACAATGCTCTACTGGGCTCAGAGCCAGGAGGCGATCGAGACCGGCGCCTGGTGGTGGTACGTCCCGCCTGGAGTGTCGGTGGCGCTGCTCGGAATGAGCCTCGTGCTGCTCAACTTCGGACTCGACGAGCTCGGAAACCCGCGCCTGCGCGACAGCGGCCGGCTCAAGCTGCGCGGCCGCACGTGGCGTGCCTCCGACCCGACGCCGATCGTTCGCGAGATGGCATGAGTGGCGCGAAGCCGATCACGGCGGGCACGCCCGCGGCGAGCCTGGATGCCCGGCCGCAGCTGCCCGTGCTGGACATTCGCGACCTCTCGATCGCGTTCGCGGGCGAGCACGGCAACGTCGGCGTCGTGCGGCACGTTGACCTCGGCCTTGCGCCGGGAGAGGTCGTCGGTCTGGCCGGCGAGAGCGGCTCGGGCAAATCGACGCTCGCGCTCGGAGCGTGCCGGTTGCTGCGCCCACCGGCGGTGATCACCGGGGGTAGCGTCATCTACCGCGGCCGGCGCGTGTCCGCTTCCGGCGTGGAGATCCTCGACCTGTCCGGACGTCAGCTGCGCGAGCTCCGGTGGCGCGAGATCGCAATCGTGTTCCAGAGCGCGATGAACGCGCTCAACCCGGTCCTGCGAATCAGTGATCAGCTCGGCGACGTGCTCGATGCCCATCTCGACCTCGGGCGCGAGGAGAAGCGCGAGCGGCTCATGTCGCTGCTCGATCTCGTCGGGATCCCGCGCCAGCGGTTGCGCAGCTACCCACACGAGCTCTCGGGCGGGATGCGTCAGCGCGTGATGATCGCGATGGCCCTCTCGACCGAACCCGAGGTCGTGATCATGGACGAGCCGACCACCGCCCTCGATGTCGTCGTCCAGCGCGAGATCCTGGCGGAGATCGCTGCGCTTCAGAAGCAGCTGAAGTTCGCGGTCCTGTTCATCACCCACGACCTCTCGCTGCTGCTCGAGATCGCGGACAGGATCGCGATCCTGTACGGCGGAAGGCTTGTCGAGCTGGGGTCCGCAGAGCAGATCCATCATCAGACCGCCCATCCGTACACGCGCGGGCTGCTCGACTCGTTCCCAAGCGTACGCGGCCCGCGGCGCGAGCTCGCCGGCATCTCGGGGTCCCCACCAGACCCGCGCGACATGCCACCCGGGTGTCCGTTCGAGCCTCGCTGTCGCTTCGCGACCGAGAACTGCCAGGCCGTCGACATGCGGCTGCTGGCCGTCCCGGGATCGGCAGCCGGACACGTCACGGCCTGCCCGTACGTGAAGTCGGACATGCTGGCGACGGCCGATGCCTCCCGGGCGGCCGCGGCGAGCAACGGAGGACGACCCGCATGACCGCGCCCGAAACCATGGCGAGCACCCCCGTGGCAGCGTCGCTCGGAGCGCTCGTGCTCGAAGCCCGTGGCCTGTGCAAGGACTACCGAATCGGACGCGGCCCCGGGTCGAGCACCGTCTCAGCGGTGCGCGATGTCTCGCTGCAGCTGCGCCGCGGCTCGGTCGTCGCGCTCGTCGGGGAGAGCGGCTCGGGCAAGTCGACGGTCGCCAAGCTTCTCGCCGGGCAGGAGTGGCCAACCGCGGGCCAGATCCTGCTCGACGGCGAACCCGTCCGCCCCTCGAGCCGTCACGCTTTCCGAGCCTTCAAGAGCGACGTACAGATGGTCTTTCAGGATCCGTTCGCTTCGCTGAACCCGACGCACCGGGTCCGCTACCCGCTCGAGCGAGCCGTGCGCCTGCACCAGCGTGAGCTGAAGGGCGCCGCGATCGGCGCGGAGCTGGTCCGGCTGCTGGAGGAGGTGCGGATGATCCCGGCCGAGCAATTCCTCATGCGCTACCCGCACGAGCTCTCGGGCGGCCAGCGCCAGCGCATCTCGATCGCGCGCGCGCTCGCGGTCAAGCCACGAGTGCTGCTCGCTGACGAGCCGGTGTCGATGCTCGACGTGTCGATCCGGCTCGAGGTGCTCGACGTGATCGATCAACTGCGGGCTCGCTTCGACCTCGCCGTGCTGTACATCACTCACGACATCGCGTCGGCGCGCTATTTCGCGAACGAGACGCTGGTCATGTACGCCGGAGAGATCGTCGAGCGGGGCCCCTCGGAGGACCTCACCCAGAACCCCGCCCACCCGTACACGCAGCTGCTCCTGGCGGCCGCGCCCGATCCGGATCGGCTCGGCGCACCGGTCGACGAGCGACTCAAGCTCGGTGGGCGGCCCGTGGCCGGCACGTCGGCGAGGACCGCCGGCTGCCGCTTCAGCGACCGCTGCCCGCTTGCCGAAGATCGCTGCCGCGCCGAGTCGCCGCCACTGAGGGCGATCGGCGAGCAGCGCGCGGCAGCGTGCTGGCGGCTGGAGGTCGCCGCCCCAGGGCTACTGGCAGATGCTGGGGCAGAGAGGAGCACGCCGATGCCTCGCTAAGCAGGTCCTGCCGACGGCCCGGCGCGACAGCAGGCTGCCGCGCCGGCACCGACAGGGGGAACGTGCGGTCACACGCCCTCCAAGAACAACCATTCACTGCAGCTAGAAAGGTACATCACGTCATGGAACCAAAGACCAAGGCGCCGTCACGATTCAGGCGTCGCGCAACCGCAGCAGCGGTTGCCGCCGCATCGACTGCGGCAATCCTCACAACACTCGTCCTGCCAAGCGCCTCGACGGCGCACTCGAGCCCAGCCGCGACGGTGCACGCTGCCGCGTCGGCCCCGCTGGTCATGGAATCGAGCCCCGAGAGCGCGATCACCCAGACCTTCAATCCGTACGTCCAATCAGCGCCCGTATACGGCATGGGCGTCGACTCGCTCATCTACGAGCCGCTGATGGATTTCAACCTCGCCAACCCAACGAAGCCCCCGTACTACATGCTCGCGACTGCATACAAGTGGGGTCCAGGCGGCAAGTCGATCACATTCACGATCCGGCAGGGAGTCAAGTTCAACGACGGCTCGCCGATGACGGCGGCCGACGTCGCCTTCAGCTTCACGTTGCTGCAGAAGAACGCCGACGTGAACGTCGCCGGCCTGCAGATCACCGGTGCGACCGCATCTGGGAACACGGTGACCGTCAGCTTCTCCGTGCCCGAGTACACGAACCTGCAGGCAATCGGAAACACCTACGTCGTGCCACAGTCGATCTGGAGCTCGGCCGGCGATCCGGGTACGTACACCGACCCCAACCCCGTCGGCACCGGGCCGTACAAGCTCGGATCGTTCAGCGTCGCCGGCATCACGCTCACCGCGAACCCTGACTACTGGGGCGGTGCGCCCAAGATCAGCGAGATCGAGTTCCCCGTCTACGCGTCGAACACCACGGTTCTGTCCGCGCTGACGAACAACCAGCTCGACTGGGCGGGCAACTTCCTGTCAGGCCTGGCGGGGACCTTCATCAAGCCGGCCCCGGCCACTCACCACGACTGGTTCGCGCCGGTACAGACGAACACCCTCGAGCCGAACCTCAACGTCTGGCCGACCGACCAGCTCGCTGTCCGCCAGGCGATCAGCCTCGCGATCAGCCGCACGGCGATCAGCACGCAGGGCGAGGCCGGTCTCGAGCCGGTCGCCACGAATGCCAGCGGCCTCGTGCTGCCTGGCTTCAAGGGCGTGCTCGCGCGGGCCGTGGCGAAGGACACGCTGTCGCCCAACGCGAACCCGGCCGCGGCCATCAAGGTCCTGAAGACGGCCGGATATGTGATCAAGAACGGTTATTTCTATCTGGGCAGCAAGGAAGTCACGATTCCGATCACCGACCCGTCCTCGTACACCGACTATGCCGAGGACGACTCGCTGGTCGCCCAGGAGCTGAAGAAGGCACACATCAACGCGACGTTCGTCGGACAGACCACGGGCGCCTGGGGCGCGGATGTCGCCTCGGGTAAGTTCGTGCTGACCAGCCACTGGTCGCAGACGACGATCTCTCCGTACCAGCTCTATGACTACTGGCTCAACAGCGCACTGATCACGAACAACAGGGCCGGTAACTTCGAGGGGCTGCGCAACAAGACGGTCGACGGCCTGCTCGCGAAGCTCGCGGGTCAGACGACGATCGCCGGCGAGCTGAAGTACCTGACGCCGATCGAGACGTGGTTCGCTGAGAACCTGCCGCTGATCCCGACGGTCTACGGTGCCGCCTTCGACGAGTACAACTCGTCGAGCTTCAGCGGCTGGCCGTCGGCTAGCGATCCGTACGAGATCGGACAGCCGGGGTCACCGCAGAACGAGATCGTCGTTCTCCACCTGACGCCGACTTCGTAGCTCTCCTCCCCCACCGGAGGTCCGTCCCGCTCCCCACGGGGAGCGGGGCGGCCGTCGGCACTCATCGCCCAGCCAGCAATTGAAAGGAAAAACATGACGGTGTCCGACGCGAATGGCTCGGCCCGGGTCGCGCGCAGGTTTCCCGGGGGCTTCCTCTGGGGAGCGGCGACCGCTGCCTACCAGGTCGAAGGGGCCGCTACCGAAGATGGACGCGGGCCATCGGTCTGGGATACGTTCAGCCATACACCTGGCAAGGTGCGCGGCGGCGACACGGGCGATATCGCTTGCGACTTCTACCACCGCAGCGAGGAGGATCTCGACCTCCTCGCGAGCCTCGCCCTCCGAGCGTTCCGGTTCTCGATCTCGTGGTCGCGCGTCCAGCCCGATGGGCGCGGTCAGGTCAACCAGGCAGGACTCGACTTCTACCGAAGGCTGGTGGACGGACTCTGCACCCGCGACATCGCGCCCGCGGTGACGCTGTTTCATTGGGACCTTCCCCAGGCGCTCGAGGATGTCGGTGGCTGGGCCAACCGCGATACCTCAGAGCGGCTGGCCGAGCTCGCTCAGATCATGGCCGAGGCACTCGGTGATGGTTGCCGGATGTGGATCACGCTCAACGAGCCTCAGGTCGTCGTGCACCAGGGGTACCGGATCGGAGTGCACGCCCCGGGGCACACCGACGAAGCGCTCGCAGCCGCAGCGACCCATCACCTGCTGCTCGGTCACGGCCTCGCGGTTCAGCGGCTGCGCAGCGTCCTGGCGGATGCACAGATCGGCATCTCGCTCAACCTCCACCCGGTCCGCATCCTCGATGGGCTACCGGACACGGCCGCAACCGTGCTCGACGCCGAGCAGAACAGGATCTTCATGGACCCGGTGCTGCGCAGCGCCTACCCAGCGGCGGCGCGCGAACACATGTTGCCCCCGGCGTCGCTCGTGCGCGACGGCGACATGGAGCTGATCGGCGCCCCGATCGACTTCATCGGCATCAACTACTACTCCCCCCACTACATCAAGCAGGCCGCCCCGCCCGGATCCCACGTCGACGAGACGCCGGTCGTCGGTCGCGCCGATGTCGTCTCATTCAAGCCGGGACACCTGTCGCGCACCGCGATGGGCTGGCTCGTCGAGCCCGACGGTCTGTACGACACGCTGATGACGGTCACCGCAGAGCTGCCGCCCGGTTGCAGGATCTACATCACCGAGAACGGATGCGCCGCCGAGGACTACATCGACCCCAATGGCATCGTCAACGACGTCGAGCGTGTCGAATACCTCCGCGGGCATCTGGCTGCCGCCTGGCGGGCGATCGAGGACGGCGCCCCGCTCGACGGGTACTTCCACTGGTCGCTGCTCGACAACTTCGAGTGGGCCTGGGGCTACCAGAAGCGCTTCGGCCTCGTGTTCGTCGAGTACGGCACCCAGCGGCGGATCCCGAAGCGGAGCGCATCCGTCTACCGCGATGTGGCTCAGACCAACGAGCTCTCCGCCGAATCCGTGCCCGACGGCGTCGAGGCCGGCGCGGCATGACCGCGCTCGACGACCGCGCCAGCGGTGGCCCACCCGGCGACCGCACGTTCCCGGAGGGATTCCTCTGGGGCTGCGGGACATCGTCGTACCAGATCGAGGGTGCCGTCGACGAGGACGGTCGCGGCAAGTCGATCTGGGACGTGTTCGCCCACACGCCGGGCAAAGTGCGCCGCGGCGACACCGGCGACGTGGCGTGCGACTCATACCACCGGATGGAGGATGACCTGCAGCTGCTGACCGAGCTTGGCGTCGGCGCCTACCGGTTCTCCATCGCGTGGCCGCGGGTCGTGCCGCTCGGGGACGGCCCGATCAATCAGCGCGGACTCGACTACTACCGCGCGCTCATCGCCGAGCTGCGCGCGCGGGACATCCTCCCGGTCGTCACGATCTACCACTGGGAGCTCCCCGAGGCGCTCGAGCATCGGGGCGGGTGGGCCAGCCGGGAGACGGCCGAGCGATTCGCGGAGTACGCCGCGATCCTCGCGGATGCGCTCGGCGACAGCGTCGGCATGTGGCTGACGATCAACGAGCCTCTGCAAACCGTGCATCAGGGCTACCGTGTCGGCACACACGCGCCTGGCCGCACGGATCCCTCGCTCGCAGCGGCCGCGACCCACCACATCATGCTCGCGCACGGCCTGGCGCTCCAGGCGTTGCGGGCGACACTGCCGGCCACGGCGCCGATCGGTCTGGCGCTCGATCCGCAACCGTTCCTGGCCGCCGGTCCAGGCGTCGAGGAGCTCGTCGTGACGCTTGACGCCGGTCACACCCGGATGTACCTCGACCCGGTGCTGCACGGCTCCTACCCCTCCCAGGCGCCGGCCGACGCGATCCCGCCGGAGGTGCTGATCCGCGATGGCGACATGGAGCTGATCGGCGCGAACATCGACTTCCTCGGCGTCAACTACTACCAACCGCACTGGATCCGCCGTGGGGACTGGTCGGACCTACGGCTCGGCGAGGTGCGGCTGACCGGCCACCCGGGCTTCGTCGAGTACCTGCCCGCCCATCTCCCCCGCACCTCGATGGACTGGGTCGTGGAGCCGGACGGGCTGCACACGATCCTCACGCGGGTCGCCGCCGAGGCGCCCGGCCTGCCGCTCTACGTCACCGAGAACGGCTGCGCGGCTGAGGACTACGTGAATCCTGACGGCCAGGTCAACGACTACGAGCGCGTCGACTACATCCATGGGCACCTCGACGCGGCCCTTCGAGCGATCGACGACGGGGTCGATCTGCGCGGCTATTTCTACTGGTCGATGATGGACAACTTCGAGTGGGGCGCCGGCTACCAGCGGCGCTTCGGTCTGTATCACGTCGAGTTCGGCAGCCAGCAGAGGACCGCGAAGCTGAGTGCCGGCTTCTACGCCAACGTGATCGCCGCCGGCGAGCTGCCGGCGTGGAACCGCGACGGGCGCCGGCGCGACTACTCCTTCCCCGGGCTCCCTCTCCCGGCTGCCACAAGCTCCGCATCGCCGTAGAATGGCCCGATCCGGGCGCGTAGCTCAGTGGGAGAGCGCTCGCTTCACACGCGAGAGGTCGCTGGTTCGAGCCCAGCCGTGCCCATAAACCCGGGACGATCGGACCCGCCGAGCAGCCGCCGAGCGCGAGCCTGCGCCGCACCGCCGCGTTCGCCAACCCGGAATTCTTTGAACGAGAGCGATCCCGGCTCTCGACCTACAAGACGCCACGCGTGATCGCCTGCCACGAGGAGATAGCCGACCGGCTGTTGCTCCCACGAGGCTGTCGCGGCCAGGTCGAGGAGGAGCTCGCGGCTGCAGGGCTCGGCGTCAGGTTCCGTGACGACCGCGCCGACGGTGACGCTATCTCTGTTGCGTTCACCGGGACGCTGACCGCATCTCAGCAGGCAGCGGTCGACGCGTCGCCCACGACCCGCATCACCGCCACAATTTCTTCGACCGTCGGTGGGTCGGCCGGGTATGCTCGCCCTTGTTTCGTGGTGGGCGTCCACGGTGATAGCCCGGCATCGTGACGGGCGAGCGGCGATGCCCGGCAGCGTCGAGCAAGATGGACTGCATGACTTCCCCCTTGTTTGGGTGGATGGCTTGACAGTCCATCGATGTACTGCCATTGTAAGTACATGTCAACGATCAAGGACGAACGCCTCCAGATCCGCGTCGGCCCCGCCGACAAGGCACTGCTCGAACGAGCCGCTGCCGTATCGCACCTCAACGTCTCCGCGTTCGTCGTTCAGGCCGCGGCATCCAGAGCGGAAGAGGTGTTGGCCGGGCGCTCCAGCATCCGTCTTTCTGGCGAGGCTGCGACCGCGTTCACCGAGGCGCTCGAGCGGCCGGCCGAGGTCAACGAGCGGCTGTCGAGCGCGCTGGGTCGTAAGCGCAAGTTCAGCTGGCTTGACTGAGCTGCGGCGGCCGGCCCCCCTTGACCCGCGCCGACACAATCGGGACGAGTTCGACAGCGGCCAGCCTGTCCTCGATGAGTGGCTGCGCCGATACGCGGGTCAGAACCGTCGGCGCGACACTGCTGCCACGTGGGTGATCGCTGACGCTCACGACGTTGTCGCGGCCTACGCGAGCGTATCGATGACCGGCATCGACAGGTCAGCCGCGCCCGACGTCCTCGCGAAGAGCGCGCCTGACCCCGTTCCGGCGCTGCTACTCGGCCGGCTTGCCGTCGATCGCCGCTACGCCGGTCTCGGCGTCGGGACCGCGCTGGCGTTGCACGTCCTTGCGACGGCCGTCGAGCTCAACGAGAAGGCGGCATGCCGAGCCGTTATCGTGACCGCCCTCGGCCAAACCGCCCGGACGTGGTGGGAACGACTCGGATTTCATCCGTTCGATCCCCAACAGCCGGACGAGCTCGATCTCTATCTCCTG
>Ga0302184_10002774_pt1 | contig 11022 bp, 10 predicted proteins | sample I_Palsa_N3_3_FD_200233 | JGI IMG/M metagenome (GOLD analysis project Ga0302184, IMG submission 200233) | Peat permafrost microbial communities from Stordalen Mire near Abisko, Sweden - I_Palsa_N3_3 | ecosystem: Environmental > Terrestrial > Soil > Palsa > Peat permafrost | place: Sweden...
ACCGGGGCGATCTCGCCCGCGCCGAGTCCGGCGGCATGGCGGCGTCCGCCCTGGACCGCCTGCGGCTCACCGACGAGAGGGTGTCGGCCATGGCCGCCGGTCTCCGGGCGGTGGCCGCACTGGCCGACCCGGTGGGCGAGGTGGTCGACGGATGGACCCGGCCGAACGGGCTGCGGGTCTCACGCCAGCGGGTTCCGCTGGGGGTGATCGGCGTGATCTACGAGAACCGCCCCAACGTGACCAGCGATGTCGCCGGGCTGTGCCTCAAGGCGGGGAACGCCGCCTTCCTGCGCGGGTCGGCCTCGGCGCTGGCCTCGAACCAGGCCATCGTGTCGGTCTTGCGGCGTGCCGCGGCCAAGGCCGGCCTGCCCGAGGACGCGGTCGCCCTGGTGGAGGACACGTCGCACGAGACCGCCGTGGCCTTCATGCGGCTGCGCGGGCTCATCGACTGCCTCATCCCGCGTGGAGGTCCCGCGCTCATCGCCACCCTCTTGGAGCATGCCACCGTTCCGTACGTGCTCGACGGCGACGGCAACTGCCACGTCTACGTCGATGCGGCGGCCGACCTCCCCATGGCGCTGGACATCGTGGTGAACGCCAAGACCCACCGCTTCGGCGTGTGCAACGCGGCCGAGACGATCCTGGTCCATGCCGCCGTGGCTGCCGAGTTCCTGCCTCCGATGCACGCCGCCCTCGCCACGGCCGGCGTGGAGGTGCGGGGCGACGAACGGGTGCGGGCCGTCGTGCCCGGGGTCGGCGTGGCTCGGGAGAGCGACTTCGCCACCGAGTACCTGGGGCCGACGGTGGCCGTGGGCGTGGTGGGGGATCTCGACGCGGCCATGGCGCACATCGCCCGCTTCGGCTCGGGCCACTCCGAGGCGATCGTGACCACCGATGTGCGGGCGGCGGACCGGTTCGTGGCCGAGGTCGACGCCGCCGCGGTGCTGGTCAACGCCTCCACCCGCTTCATCGACGGAGAGGAGCTGGGACTGGGTGCCGAAGTCGGGATATCGACGCAGAAGCTGCACGCAAGGGGACCGATGGGAGTGAGAGAGTTGACCAGCGTCAAATGGGTAGTGCGGGGCGACGGGCAGGTGCGACGATGAGCAACGCCCAGACGGCTGCCGGTCTGGGCTTGCCCGATGTCGGTCCGCCGCGTTTTCCCTCACTCGACGCCGTGCGCGGCGGGCTGGCCGACGTCGGCTACCTGGCCGACGAGTCCATCAGCGGCGTCGTGTATCTCGCCGACCGCCTGTCCAAGCCCGTGCTCGTGGAGGGGCCGGCCGGAACGGGCAAGACGCAGTTGGCCAAGTCGGTGGCCGAGCTCACGGGTGCCCGCCTCATACGGCTGCAGTGCTACGAGGGGCTCGACGAGTCCAAGGCCCTCTACGAGTGGAACTACCGCAAACAGCTCCTGCGCATTCAGGCCGGCGGCCCCGGCGAGATCCTCAGCGGCGGCGACGACGGGCACCGGGGGCCCTCCTGGCACGAGCTCGAAGAGGACATCTTCTCCGAGGAGTTCCTGCTGGCCCGGCCCTTGTTGGAGGCCATCCGCTCCACCGATCCGGTCGTCCTGCTGGTCGACGAGGTGGACCGCGTCGAACTCGAGACCGAGGCCCTGTTGCTGGAGGTCCTGAGCGAGTACCAGGTCTCCATCCCCGAGCTGGGCACGGTGCGCGCCACCCGTCTCCCCATGGTCTTCCTGACCTCGAACAACACCCGTGAGCTCTCCGAGGCGCTGAAGCGTCGCTGCCTCTACCTGCATATCGACTATCCCGATCTGGACAGGGAGCGCGCCATCGTGCGCGCCCGGGTGCCCGGGATCACCGAGGAGCTCGCCGATCAGGTGGCGCGCATCGTGCGCTCCCTGCGCACCTTGGACCTGCGCAAGGCCCCCTCGGTCTCCGAGACGCTCGACTGGGCGCGCACGTTGGTCATCCTCGGCATCGAGACCATCGGCGCGGCCGGAGCGAGGGACACCCTGCACATCTTGCTCAAGTACCAGGTGGACATCGAGCGGGCCCAGAAGGAACTGCTCTCGGTGAGCTGATGCTCGATCTCCTGTCGGACTTCGTCACCGAGCTCCGCCGGGCCGGACTGCCGGTGTCCATGACCGAACACCTGGACGCGGCGGAGGCCATCGGCCACATCCCCCTCGAGGACCGCGACGGCCTGAAGTACGCCTTGGCCGCCACGCTGGTCAAGTCCTCGTCGCACTGGCGCGCCTTCGAGACGGCGTTCGAGGTGTTCTTCGCCCTGCGTACGGCCCACCGGGGGATCGAGGGGCTGGGTGAGGACGGGGACGGGCTCCCTCCCGAGGGCGACGGCGAGCTCGGGGGGCGCGGCCGGGGCCACGGCTCGGGCGGGGGCGAGGCGATGACCCCCGAGGAGCTGGCCGAGATGCTCTTCAAGTCCCTGCTCTCGGCCGATGCCGCCCTCATGAACGCCGTGGCGCGCGGCGCCGTCGACCGCTACGCCGGCATGGAGCCGGGACGGCCGGTGGGGGGCACGTACTACCTCTACCGGACGCTGCGCAATCTCGAGCTCGATGCCGTGCTGGCCCGGTTGATGGAGCAGCTCCGCGACCAGGCAGCCACGGGAGTGGGACTGACGGAGCTGGAGGAGCGGTTGGCCGCCGACGAGTACAAGGCCCGGATCGAGACGTTCCGCCGCGCCGTGGAGACCGAGATCCGGCGCCGGCTCGTCGAAGACCGGGGCGCCGAGGCCCTGGCCCGTTCCGTGCGCAAACCCCTGCCCGAGGACATCGACGTCATGCACGCCACCCGGGAGGAGCTGGCCGAGCTCCACAGGGTGCTGCACCCGCTGTCCCGCAAGTTGGCGGTGCGCCTGGCCCGCAAGCGGCGCGACGGCCGCAAGGGTCCTCTCGATTTTCGGGCCACCATGCGCCGGTCTCTGTCGACCGGAGGCGTACCCATCGAGCCCCGGTTCCGCCATCCCCGGCCGGCGAAGCCCGAGATCTTCGTCATCGCCGACATCTCCGGCTCGGTGGCGTCCTTCGCCCGCTTCACCTTGCACCTGGTCTACGCCATCAGCTCGCAGTTCTCCAAGGTGCGCAGCTTCGTGTTCGTCGACGGTATCGACGAGGTGACCCGGTTCTTCGAAGGGGTGGTCGATCCCGCGGATGCGGTGGCCCGCATCAATCAGGAGGCCGACGTCATCTGGGTCGACGGCCACTCGGACTACGGGCACGCCCTGACCGAGTTCCACCGGCGATGGGGCACCGAGGTGACCGCACGCTCGAGCCTCTTGCTGCTCGGCGACGCGCGCAACAACTACCACGCCACGCAGACCTGGGTGGTCGAGGACCTGCGCCAGAGGGCCCGCCACGTCTACTGGCTCAACCCCGAACCGCGCCACTACTGGGACTCGGGCGACTCGGTGGTCGGCGAGTACGCCGCCCACTGCGACGAGGTGGTCGAGGTCCGCACGCTGCGCCAACTGGAGCACTTCGTCGGCAACCTGACATGAGCGTGGGCGACGCCGAGGCTCGCGGGGAGTCCTTGGGCGTTCCGAGTGGCGTGCGCCGGGTCTTCGCCCCGACCGCCGGGGCGACCCGGATCGTGCTCGTCCGGCACGGAGAGGCGGTGTGCAACCGGGAGGGCATCGTCGGCGGCCGGCGGGGGTGCACCGGGCTGACCGACCTAGGTCGCCGGCAGGTGGCGGCCGTGACGGCGCGGCTCACCGCGAGCGGGGAGTTGGGAACGACGTCGGCCCTCTACGCGTCGGATCTGCCCCGGGCGGTCGAGACGGCGGAGCTCCTCCGCCCGGCGTTGGGGGACGGCGCGGCCGAGATCGTGCAGGAAGCCGACCTGTCCGAGCTCCGCCCGGGCGAGGCCGACGGCCTGTGCTGGGAGGAGGTGGTCGAGCGTTTCGGGGTGCCCGAGTGGGACGTCGAACCCGACACGCTGATCGCCCCGGGCGGTGAGAGCTGGACCACGTTCGTCACGCGGGCGTCGGGAGCGGTGCGCCAGCTGGCCGAGCGCCATCCCGGTGAGCTGATCGTCGCCGCCGTGCACGCCGGCGTCATCGAGTCCACGGTGATCGCCTTTCTGCAGCTTCCGCCCAGTGTCACGCGCCGGGGCTGGGCCCGCATCGTGCACGGCTCGCTCACCGAGTGGGAGTGGGTGCCGACGGAGTCCCGCTGGGTGCTCATCCGTTTCAACGACGCCTGCGGGGTGCCGACGGCGTGACGGTCGGCGTTTCGGCTGGGCTCGTTCAGCCGGCCCCGTTCAGCCGGCGTACTCAGCAGGCGTAGTCACCGTCGGCACCGTTGATGTCGTCGCTGTACTGGACGATCTCGACGGGCCCCGTCGGGAGCTGTTTCGTGGCTTGCCAGGCGGGAACCGCTGCGCAGGTTGCCGGCCCACTCGGGGGGCTGAGCCAGTCGGCCATCCAGTAGGGGACCGATGGCTGGTAGTTCCCGACGATCGAGTTCCACACCCCGGGGCTGGCGTAGATCCCGACGTCGGCGATGCCTTCGGTGTTGTGCAGCGCGGCGATCGCGCCCGCCACGGTCTGCGCGTTGTCCTGGGTGGACGCCGTCCAGTACTGACCTGCCCCCTCGACATCGAGCCACCAGGCGACGTCGGTGTCCACCCCGGCCGCCTGGGCATCCTGGAAGGCCTGTATGCCGGCGTCGTAGCCGACGGTGAAGCAGCTGGGCTCGGTTCCCGTGGTGGTGGTGGTCGGGGTGGTGGGGCTCGAGCAGAGCCCGACGTTGGTGAGGAAGGTGTACAGGTTCAGGCCGGCACCGGCCCACGCTCCCTCGGCCGCCAGGCAGGGATTGGCGGCTCCGGACGACTCCCCGTCCACCTCCACGACGCTGATGTCGTGCACGCCCGGGGGAAGCCCCGAGGTACAGGCCGGCGAGTTCATGTTGAACCGGCTGACGTCGTAGCCGTACGAACCGGAGGGAAACGCCGCACCGACGAAGGTTCCGGTGCCCGGGGCCTCGGCCATCCCCACGACGGGATCGCCCGGAGCCGAGGGGGCCGAGCCGTAATAGGAGGCCTGGCCGAACGCCGAGACCTCGCCGGCGTTGTCACTGAACCAGTACCCCGTATCTCCGGGTGTCGTCGTCGCCGCCACGATCGGGTTCTTCAGGGGGATCCCGCCCAGCGATCCGTAGAAGGGGGCCGACCCGAAGGTGAACGTGCCCCCGTCGGCCGCCACCAGGACGTACCCGGCGCCGTTCGGGCCGGACACCATGCCGATGATGGGCTGGTTGAGCTTGAAGCTCCCCGTCGACCCGTAGAAGGCGGCGTCGCCGAAGGTGAAGATCCCGCCGTCGGAGGCCACCAGCCAGTAGCCCCTGCCGTCGGGGGTGGAGGCCATGCCCACGATGGGCTTGTTCAGCTTGAAGCCCCCCGTCGACCCGTAGAAGCCGGCGTCGCCGAAGGTGAAGATCCCGCCGTCGCCGGCCACCAGCCAGTACCCCCCGCCGTCGGGGGTCGCCGCCATGTTGACGATGGGCATGTTGAGCCGGAGCGCCCCGGCCGATCCGTAGAACGGCGCTCCGCCGAAGGTGAAGACGCCGCCGCCTGCGTTGGCCAGCCAGTAGGCCGCGACGGGGTTGGTCTGGGCGCTCGACGCCGTCAGGATCGCCGATGTCGTGCCCGCCGGGGCCGTGCCTGCAGGGGCCGTGCCTGCAGGAGCCGTGGTCGCCGAAACTGCGGCGGGGGCCATCACCGACACCACGAGCGCGAGCACGGACACGACGAGCGCCATCGGTGCGGCGCGCCCAGGTTGCCGTCGACGCATCAGGAGAGAAGAGACGCCTTTACCCTCCACGGGGAGGTACTCGCCGGGCTCGCCACAGCACCAGATTAACGCCGTAGGATCACCCGGCATGGCCACCCCCCGACTGGATCGTCGGGTCTCGAACCCTGCATCCCCCGCTGCACGATCCACTGCACCCCCTACTGCACCCCCTACTGCACGACCGAGGAGGCGGCCCCGAAGGGCCGAGGTTCTGGGTCGTCCCACGCTCGACGCTCCGGCGCCGATGGGCCCACCTCCACTGCCGTGATGGCCGAGCTTGCCGACGACTGAGCCCCTGCCACGGTCGGAGCGGATCGGTATGTTCGGGGGGACGTTCGATCCTCCCCACATCGGGCACGTTGCCGCGGCGCGTGCCGTGCAGGGCGCCCTGGCTCTCGATCGCCTCCTCCTCGTGGTGGCCAACGACCCGTGGCAGAAGTCGCCGACACGTGTCATCACTCCGGCCGAGGACCGCTTCGCCATGGCCCGGGCGCTCTCCGAGACGGTCCCGGGCAGCGAGGCCAGCCGTATGGAGATCGACCGAGGGGGACCGAGCTACTCCGTGATGACCGCCGAGGCGCTGGTGCGGGAGGCGAGCGACGCCGGTCGGTGCCCCCCCGAGCTCTACCTGGTCGTCGGCGCGGACCTGGTCGACGACCTGGGGACCTGGGAGCGGGTCGACGATCTCAAGGCGCTGGTCACGCTGGCCATCGTCTCTCGTCCGGCCGTCCCTGGCTCGGCTCCGGCGGCGGCCCCGTTGCCGCCCGTCGACCCGCCGGGTTGGCGTGTGGAGAGGGTCGATGGCCCGCAGGTGGATGTCTCGAGTTCAGCCGTGCGCGAGGTCCTGCAGCGGGGCGGGTCCGTCGACGATCTCGTCCCGGCCGAGGTGGTCCGTTGCATTCGCCGGCGCAATCTGTACGCTGTCGGCAGATGAGCGCCCTTCCGGCCGAGACCACCGAGCTTTCCCCCGTGCGTGTCGCGTGGCGACCTGAGGTGGCCCGGGGGCCGCAGCGGGCGGAGCGCCGGGCGGCGGAGGCAACGGCCCGTCGCGCCCGCCGTCGGTGGGCGATCTTCAGCCTGACCGTGCTCGGACTCGCCTTCGCCCTCACCGTGGGGATCCTGGACGTGCTCCATTGAGCCCAGGGTTGGACGTCCACGTCCATCTCCCGAAGGCGGCCGCCACGGCGGCGGAGGCGGCCGACGCCAAGCTGGGGCAGGACACGGTCGTGCTGGCGATGACAGAGCTCTTCGGCGTCGTCGACGCCTTCGTCATCACGAGCGCACCGAACATCCGCCACGTGCGGACGCTCGTCGAGGAGATCGAACGCAGCGTCAAGGACTCCCACCACCTGGCTCCGGTGCGCGTCGAGGGGCTTCAGGATGCCACGTGGGTGCTCATGGACTACGGCGACTTCATCGCCCACGTCTTCCTGCAGGAGACACGCGACTACTACGACCTCGAGCACCTCTGGTCGGGAGCGCCCCGCGTGGAGTGGAAGAGCACGGTCACGCACGCCGGCTGACGCACGCCGGCCCTAGATGAACTGCGCCAGGGTGACCGGTCCCTGCACCTGTTGACCACTGGCAATCGGGACGCTGATCGGCTCGCCCTCGATCTCGAAGAGCACGCCCGTCTTCAGTCCGGCCAGACCGTTCTGCGCCGCAATGGTGGCGACCACCTGGGCCACCGCGAGTTCGGTGTTCGATCCGAAGATCTCTCCGAACGCCCCGTTGAAGTTGACGGTGACCACGGACCCGTGGGTCGTGGCCGACAGGATCTCGACGTTGTCGGGTATGGCGGTGGTGATCCCCTGGGCGACCTCACCACCGGTCGGCCCACCCAGCATGGCAGTGATGATGGAGGTCAAGGGGGCCGGGACCTGCACGATACGTTGCACCGACACCAGTTGCTGCGCCGATCCCAGGAGGTAGACCTTGACGGGCACCTCCGCCACGTGCGGCTGGGTGGTCGTGGTGGTGGGGCTGAGGAGCCCGCCGGGGACGTGGTTGGCCGGTATCGCGCTCGGGGCGCGCTGGGTCGGGATCGCGCAACCGGCGGCGGCGAGCCCCACCACCACCACGGCGCACAGCGCGGCCCGGCGGGCTACCACTCCGACACCTCGTCGTCGTCGAGCACGGGCAGGGTGATGACGAAGCGGGCTCCCCCCGACGGGGACGATTCGACCCAGGCCCGGCCGTGCATCAGGCGCATGTGCTCGGCCACCAGCGCCAGGCCGAGCCCGGTCCCCGTGCCGTCGCCGCGCCGTCCCGATGCGGATCCGCGGTAGAAGCGGTCGAAGACCTTCGTTCGCTCCGCCGGGTTGATGCCCGGCCCGGCGTCTTCGACGGCGATCTCGACGATCTCGTCCGCACCGTCGTGCCGCTCGCCGTCCGGTGCGCCGTCCGCTGCGCTCTTCCCGTTGGCGCCGACCGATATCCGGGTCGCCCCGCCGCCGTAGTGCGCCGCGTTCTCCAGCAGGTTGGCCATCACCCGCTCGAACCGCCTCTTGTCCACACCGACGTGCAGCGGAGCCACCGCGGGATCGATCGCCAGGGCCGGCGTGGTCCCCCCCTCCCCGAGGCTGCGCAGGCCGGCCTCGACCGACCGCTGCACCAGCTCGCCTACGTTCACCTCTTCGAGGAAGACGTCGGCCGAACCGGTGTCGGCCCGGGACATCTCGAGCAGGTCGCTGACCATGCGCTGGAACCGGCGGAGGTCGTCGCTCAGCAGCTGGAGGGCACGCTGGGCCCGTGGGGGCAGGTTGTCCCGGTCGGCCTCGAGCACCTCGAGCGACGCCGACAGCGTGGTCAGGGGGGAGCGAAGCTCGTGGCTGACGTCGGAGTTGAACCGCGCCTCGAGCTCGATGCGAGCCTGGAGCTGGTCGACCATCGTGTTGAACGAGGTCGTGAGGCCCTCCAGATCGGGATCGGTGGTCTCCGAACCCAGGCGGGTGTCGAGCCGGCCTCCGGCGATGGCCACCGCCGCCCGTGACACGCCAGCCAGCGGGCGCAGGAGGCGGCGGCTGGCGAACCGGCCCAATGCCGTGCCGAGCAGGGTGGTCGCCACGGCGGTGGCGACCAGCGTGATCCCGAGCACCCGCAGCGTGTGGCCGAGATCGGACAGTGAGAAGACCTCGAAGTAGGCGGCGTGGACCGAGGGGATGGGCACGCCCACCACGATCTGGGGCTGGCCCTCGGCGCCCGCGACGTAGGTCTGGGTGGCCACCGTCCCGTGGAGGACCTCCTCGCGCAGCTGACGTGGGATGGAGGACTCGCTGATGGAGAGGGAGGAGGGGTAGGGCCTGGAGCCCTGGATGAGGATGGAGGTGGAGTTCGATCCGATATCGAGGGACGCCAGCTCGACAGAGTATTGGGTGTGGTTGTTTTCCGACTGCAGGTAGCTGCGCACCACGAGTGCGTTGGCGAAGGTCTGGGTCTGCGCCGCCGACTCCCTCTCAGCCAGGAGGAAGTGACGGGTGGTGAAGTACGAGATGCCCCCCATGGTGAAGGAGAGCAGGAGCGCTCCCAGTCCGAAGATGGCCGTGATGCGGGCCCCGATCCCCACCTAGGGGACCAGCTTGTAGCCCATGCCCCTCACGGTGAGAATGTGGCGAGGCAGCGCGGGGTCGGCTTCCACCTTGGTCCGCAACCGGCGGATGTGCACGTCGACCAGTCGCCCGTCGCCGAAGTAGTCGTACCCCCATACCCGATCCAGCAGCTGCTCCCGGCTGAGCACCTTGTTCGGGCTGGCGGCCAGTTCGCAGAGCAGACGGAACTCGGTCCGGGTGCAGTGCACCTCACGCCCGTCGGCGTGCCGGAGCACCCCCTGCTCGGGCAGGAGCTGCAGAGAGCCGAACGAGAGAGCCCCGGGATCCCCCTCCGTGGGGCGTGCCCGTCGTAGGTGCGCGCGGATGCGGGCAGCCAGTTCCTTGGCCACGAAGGGCTTGGTCACGTAGTCGTCCGCTCCGGCCTCCAGACCAGCCACGACGTCGTGGGTGTCCGCCCGGGCGGTCACGATGATGATCGGGACGGCGCTCTGACGGCGGAGCGCCCGGCAGCACTCGAAGCCGTCCATCCCGGGCAGCATGATGTCGATCAGGGCGACATCGATGGGAGAGTCGCCGAAGTGCTCCAACGCCTCCTCGCCGCTGGCGACGTCGGTGACGTCGTATCCCTCGCCCTCAAGGGCCAGGCGCATGGACGAGCGGATCCGTACGTCGTCTTCGACGACCAGAACGCGGCCAGCCATGCAAGCTCAGCTCGGCCAGATCGGCGTGGGGCGGATCGGCGCGCCGATCCGGCCCACGTCCCCGTCGTCCCGAGGGGTCGCGGGTCGGTAGGCCGACCACGGCGCCGTTGCCGCGCTGGCGGCCGCCGTGGCCCCTGCGGGCACCGTATGGATCGAATCGTGGTGCACTGTTCCCTCCCTCCTTCCATCTTGCCCTACCGGAAGGCGCATCCGTGACCGACCCTGAGAGATGGTGGCGACGATAGTGCCCGGGCGGGCCCGGTGCTGCCCGGTACCCTGGCAGTCGTGGCGATCGACGGGAGTGGTCGGGGGCCGACGGATCCCCCGGCCGAGTGGGATCTGCCCGGCTTCGAAGACTGGCTGAGCGGCCGGGCCGATGCCACCCGCACGGCCTACGTCGGCGACCTCCGCGCCTTCGCACAGTGGACGGGTCGGAGCGGCGTCACCGGACCCGCGCAGGTCGATCGGCTGCATCTCCGGCGCTACCTCGCCTCGCTGGGCACCCGCCGGCTGGCCCGGGCCACGGTGGCCCGCAAGGCGGCCGCACTGCGGTGCTACTTCGCCTGGTCCGTCCGGCAGGGTCGCCTCGGCTCCGATCCGGCCCGAACACTACGCGCGCCCTCGGGCAAGGGGCGCCTCCCCCGCGTGCTCTCCAACGGGGAGGTGGCGTCGCTCCTCGCCGTGGCCTCGGCCACGGGGATCGACCAGCGCGACCTGGCGGTGCTCGAGCTCCTCTACGCGTCGGGGCTGCGGGTCTCCGAGCTCTGCGGGCTGGACCGCAGTGGTGTCGACCTCGACGCCCGCACCGTCACCGTGCTGGGCAAGGGCGGAAAGGAGCGCCGGGTCCCGGTCCACGACCGGGCCGTCCGGGCGCTCGGGGACTGGCTCGAGGGGGGTCGTACCGAAATGCCCGGACCGGCCGAGGCGGTCTTCGTGAACCGGCGGGGCGCCCGACTGGGTCCGCGCGATGTCCGCCGGATCCTCGACCGTCG
>Ga0302184_10002786_pt1 | contig 11001 bp, 10 predicted proteins | sample I_Palsa_N3_3_FD_200233 | JGI IMG/M metagenome (GOLD analysis project Ga0302184, IMG submission 200233) | Peat permafrost microbial communities from Stordalen Mire near Abisko, Sweden - I_Palsa_N3_3 | ecosystem: Environmental > Terrestrial > Soil > Palsa > Peat permafrost | place: Sweden...
CTCGTCCTCCTTGGCCGCGATCGTGGCCACGTGCACGAGATCGTCGTGTCCTTTGACCTCCCGAGCGCCGCGCCGCAACTCATCCACGACCACCACGGTCGCGTCTTCGATGCCGCGGCGCAGCAACATCGGGTTGGCTCCCTCCTCGAGCGCCTTCATCCCCTCCCGCACGATCGCCTGAGCCAGCAGGGTCGCGGTGGTCGTCCCGTCGCCGGTCAGGTCAGAGGTCTTGTTGGCGACCTCGCGGACGAGCTGTGCGCCCATGTTCTTGAGCGGGTTCGACAGCTCGATCTCACGCGCGATCGAGACGCCGTCGTTGGTGATCGTCGGCGCTCCGGTCAGTCGTTCGAGCACGACATTGCGCCCCTTGGGGCCGAGCGTGACCTTGACCGTGTTGGCCAGCTCGTCGACGCCCTGCTGCAACAGCAGCCGGGCCTCGTGGTTGAAGTAAAGGATCTTTCCCATTGCTCAGGGTCTCCAAATCCGTATCTAGGCTGCGGCGGGAATCAAGATGCCACGGCCCTGCAGCCGTCCACCGTCGAGATCCGCCATCGCATCATTGATTGCATCAAGCGGGTAGGTGGACGTGTGCAACGTCACCTTGCCCTCCGCGGTCAGCGTCATCAGCTCGGCCAGGTCGGCGTAGGTGCCGACCAGGTTGCCGATGAACGAGATCTCACGACTGATCACGTCGATCGTGGGGATGTCGATGTTCTCCCCGTAGCCGATCACGTAGTAGAAGCCTCCATCGCGGATCATCGCGATGCCGTCCTCGATCGCGCCCTTCTCGCCGACGAAGTCGATGATCGCCTCAGCGCCGAGGCCATCCGTGATCTCCTTGACCCGATCGATGTGCTTGTGCCCATCGACCTTGATCGTCGTGTCGGCGCCGACCTCACCGGCCAGCGCGAGCGCCTTCTCGGACGGATCGACGACGATGATCTCGGCCGAGGTCATCGCCTTCAGGCACTGGATCCCGATGTGGCCGAGGCCACCGGCGCCGATCACGACCGCCTTCGTGCCCGGCTGCAGAATCGGGATCGCCTTCTTGACGGCGTGGATCGCGGTCAGGCCGGCGTCGGCCAGCGCGGCGATGTCCTTGGGCTCGAGCGGATCGATCTTGATGACCGAGCGCGCGCTCGTCTTCAGCAGCTCGGCGAAGCCGCCGTCACGGTTGATTCCGGGAAACGAGCCGTTGAGGCAGTGCATGTCGTCGCCGACCCGGCACGGCATGCATAGCCCGCAGGAGATGAACGGGTGCACGATCACGGTGTCGCCGACCGCGACGTTGGTGACGCCCGAGCCGATCTCGTGGACCCAGCCGGCGTTCTCGTGGCCGGGCGTGTATGGCAGCACGACCTCGGACCGCGACGCCCACTGCCCCTCCTGGATGTGCAGGTCGGTGCGACACAGTCCGGCCGCGCCGATCCTGACGATCACGTCGAGCGGACCGTCGATCTTGGGCTCGTCGATGCTGTCCAGCTTCAGCGCGTCGTGGTAGGCATGCAGCCGTGCGGCCTTCATTCTTGGTCTCTCCTTAGTTTTCGGATTCGGGCGCGAGCTTGTGGCGACCCTGCAGCAGCCCGCGGCAGATGCTCCCGTTGGCCTCGAGCGAGACTCGCACCAGCCGGGCGCCGCGCAACCAGCGGTCAAGCTGCTCGGGAACGATCCCCTCCCCGTTGGGGTTGACGAACGCCGGCGCGTCATCGTCGGCCGCGATCCCGAGCATCTCCCGGAGTTCCAGCACGCGCCTGGCCTCGGGCGTGTCGGGCAGTTGGGCGACGGTCATCCCCACCAGCTCGGAGCGGTCGGTCCCGCCGTCGATCAATCCCTCGCAGATCGTGCCCTGACGGCCGATCAACGCCTTGCGCGTGAAGATCTCACGCAGCGCCTCGAGATCGTCGTCTTCGGTCTCGCCGGGAAACGCGCCCATGAAACCGGCGCCCTGGTTCAGGGCGGCGTTGATCTCGTCCCCGGTGTAGTGATCCTCGAACCGGATCACGACGTTGCGCACGCCCTCGACCGCGCGCACGACTCGTCGCGAGTCGGCGCCCATCAGAAAGGCGAAGTTCGGAGCGCACTGGGGGGTCGGCAGCCGCAGCATGATGTCGACGTCGCCGTCGGGCGAGACGGCACACGAGCCGATGAACCGCAGTTGCGTGATCGGCTCGTCGAGCTCTGGGTCATAGACCTGGCCAAGCGCGTCGAGGACGCGCTCGCGCAGATCTCCACCCGGACGACCCTCGGCCTCTGCGGTTGCAGAGGCCGAGGTGCCAGTCATCCGGCTGCTGGCCTCCTGAGGTGTGGAGGCCCGTTGACTCATGCTGAGGCCGACTCCTCCACCAGCAGCGCATCGTCCTCGGCTCCAGCGCCTGCGATGTCGAAGCCCTCGGGGACCTCGATGCCGTACAGCTTGGCGGCGTTGAGCCCGAGGATCTTGCGCTTTGAGTCCTCGTTGACCCGCGGATAATCCGAGTAGCTCTCGTCCGGGTAATCCCAGTCGAGGAACATCTCGATCTGCCACTTCGGCTCCCAGATGCCGTAGTCGGAGCCGAACAGCATCTTGTCCTCGCCGACCCAGAACAGCAGCTCACCCATCACCTTGGCGAAGAACCGTGGACGGGCGTACATCAACCCGCCGGTCACGACCGACAGGCCGGCGTAGACGTTGGGCTCCTGCGTCGCCATGAAGCAGAAGTCCTCGATCCGCGGCAGACCCACGTGCTCGATGATGAAGTTGAGCTCGGTGTTCTCAGTCGCCGCGATGTCGACGTCCTTGGGATCGAACGCGTCCTTGTCAAGCGGCCAGATCGTCGGCCCCTTATGGACGTGGATGTTCTTGATCCCGAGCTCCTTGCACTTCTCGAAGAACGGCTTGGCGATGTCGTCGGACAGCGCGTAGCCACGCGAGCCGGCGTTCCACTCGGCCGTGTACAGCTTGACGCCCTGGAGGTTGTACTTCTTGGCGTCCTCCTCGAGCTCACGCAGTCCGGCGTCGCCGTCCCGGGGATCCCAGCGGCCGTTGACGATCAGCTTGTCGGGGTATTTCTCGACCAGCTGATTGTTCTGGGCGGCCGTATTGAACCCGGATGCGTACCACTCCTTCAGGTACGTGGACTGGAAGATCCCGTGGTCAACGCCACCGTCCTCGAACACGTCCTTCTCAAAGTCCTCGATCGAGTACTTCATGAACTTCTCGATCGGCCAGTGCGTCTCCGGCGGTCCCAGGCTCTGGTACGCGTGGAAGCACTCGATCCAGCCCTTCGCATACGCCTCAGCACCCTTCACCCAGTTCTCGGGACTGGCGTCCCAGAGGTGGATGTGGCTGTCGACGACGAAGTACTGCTTTCCGTCTTTTTCGTACATCTTGTTCCTCTCCTTCTCCGCCTAGCTGACGGGCTTCAGGTCGAAGTCGATGTACTCGGCCGCGTCCTCGGGGTTGGCGAACATGATGATCTTGTCGTCGAGCACGACCATGCGGCCGTAATGCGTCGACATGATCTCCTCGAAATCGTCGTTGCCGAAGTCGTCCCACCCGAGCGCCTCGGCGCATTCCTCGTAGTTGATCTCGAACTGGCCTTCGCCGTCGACGCGGATCATCGATGGCAGGCTCTCGACCGTGACGTTGGGCTTGCCGCGCATGACTTCGGCGACGACGTAGCCGACCTGATTGTTCATCAGGGTGACGCCGGCCATGTTGGACGACGTGCTGTTGACAGCGAAGCGATCAGTTCCAGTACTCATCTCAGGCCAGATCCTTTCCGTCGAGGTTGAGCTCGGTCAGACGTTCATCGAAGCGCACGCGAGCGTGCTCTGCGGACTGCTCGAAGCGGATCACCTTCTCACCCGGCTGCGACCAGATCGGCTGCATCGCGCGGCCCGCCGCCAAGCTCTTCGGAGCCCATTCGTTCAGCCATCCCTGCATTGTGCGGCGGTTCTCCTCGCCGTGCTCGGGGTCATCGGCCAACATCGAAAACAGCCTGCGAGAGACGCGTGCGTCACGGGCGGTGTCGGACTCGCCGGCACCCATCAGCGTCGGGGTGACGAAGTCCCCCTGCGGGGCCGCCGCCTGCATCACGAACTCCGAGCGGAACAGCTCGCCGACGAGGGGCTCGAACACGACCGTCGCGGCGAAGAACGCCTCGGCCCAGTCCTCAATGGCGGTGAGCTCCTCGACGTTACGGCGGACGCCCTGCCAGACCGGGTCGCTGTTCCACGCCTCCTTGTGGGCTTCGCCGTCAAAGCCCTCGATCTCCTCGGACAGCTCGAGGTTGTAGAGGATCATGTCCTGGCCGAAGCGGAGCTTGTGCGCGGCGGCGACCGCCAACGCGTTGTTGATCATGTTGGTCGGAGCGTCGCGGTTGGCGGGCAGATAGACGTGCATCCCGATCCCGTGCTCGACGTGGGCCCAGGCGCTGACGTGGCGCTGGACGACCGTGATCCAGCCGCGGTTCCAGTTCTGGAAGGCGCGGGCGGCGCGGGCATTCTCGAGGTTCTGGTGGATCTGCCGCACGACGTTGGCGTTGTTGCGGTAGATCGTCTGCTCCCACTCCTCGTTGGGATCGAGGAACTCGTGCCAGTTCGACGACTTCAGCTTCGTCCAATCCAGCGGGTAGCCGCCCGGCTTCCCGTCGGCGAAACCGTAGACCCAACCCTGCAGCAGGTGGCGCGCTGGATCGGGCTGGATGTCGACGGTGACATCCTCGTAGATGGTCGCGCGCCGCTTGGCGGGCGTGAAGTAGTTGTAGGTACGGCTGGTGGAGGAGGGGAACTCACGTGCCCCGGCCTCCGCGTCAGTGAACACAGGCTTGGGGACGCTGCGCTCTTTCACCGGGGCGTCAGTCTCTGTTGCCATCGGTTGGTCTCTCCCTCTCCGCCTACTCAGCGGTAGTCGTGAACTTGTCGTAATAGACCCGGTTCTCGGGTGCGCCATTCGCATCCAGCATCTCGATGGCGGCGTCGACCATCGGCGGCGGACCACAGAGATAGGCATCCATCTCGCCCAGCTCCTTCTCGGCCTCGGTGACCACGTCGGTGATCAACCCACGCGCGCCGTCCCACTCGACATCCTCGTCGATATGTGACAGCGCGGGCACGAACGTGAAGTTCGGAAGCTGCTGCTCCAACTCGGCCAGCTCCCCCAGGTGGAACAGATCCTGCTCGGTACGGGCCCCGTAGTAGTAGATGGCCTTCCGGTCGATTCCCTTCTCGACCATCGACCGCAGGAGCGCCAGGATCGGCGCCATGCCCGCGCCGCCGCCGATGAACAGCAGCGGCCGCTCGGACTGACGCAGGGTGAAGACTCCGTAGGGCCCAGTGACCTCGACCTCGTCGCCTTCGGAGAGCTCCCCGTCGGCGAGCAGTCCGGAGAACTTGCCGTCCGGGTACAGCTTGATCATGAATTCCAGCTCGCCGGGCCGGTGGGACGGGGTATTCGCCATGCTGAACGAGCGGACCTCGTCGGTGCCGGGGATCGTGATATCCGCGTACTGGCCCGGCTTGAACTGCATTTTCTCGTCTCCCGAGAGCACCAGCCGGCGGATGTCGTGGGTCAGCTCCTCGACCTTGTCGATTCGCATCTTCACGGTCTGGAGGGCGACGCCGGAGCGCAGCATCTCCTCGTCGTAGTTGATCAGCTCCACCTCGAGATCGGACTCGGCGTGGGCGCGGCACAGCAGCGTCCATCCCTCCTCCTTCTCGAAGTCGTTGAGCGCGAAGTTCGAGTACTTGTCCAGATAGACCTCGCCGTCGAGCAGAAACGACTTGCAGGCGGCGCACTGCCCTTCCTTGCAGCCATGCATCAGCATCAGCCCCTGCCGGAATGCGCCGCGGAGGACCGTCTCATCCTCGTCGACCTCGAACTCGATCCCGACGGGTTCCAACCTGACATTGAAAGTCTGACCCATTGTCTCCCTATCCAGACGTCACAGAGGCGGCCAGGGTGGGTCTAAAACCCTTCCCCGGCCGCCTCTGCCGACAATTCCTTCGTTACGCCTCGACCGGCTTGCGGCCGGCCGGGCCGCCGCGCTTGTACTCGGCGACGTGCGCCTCGCGCTCTTCAGGTGACATCTCGTTGAGGAGGATGTTCGGGCTCTGCAACGTGATGCCCTTGACCTCGTCCAGCGTCCACATCTTCTTCGGATCGAGATCCAGATGCGGCTGCGGAATCAGCGTGTGGTCATCGTCACGGACGTAGCCCTGAGCCTTCATCAGCTCGGCGACATCCCAACCGTGATACATGGTCTCCCATTCGCGCTTGCCGGTGAGCTGGCCCATGTTCGGCGTCGCGCGCCCGTTGTACTCCGGACGGAACGCGACCGCGTCGGTCCAGTGGCAGGTCTCCGAGCAGTACGTGCGGACCTGACCGTCGACCTCGTCAACGACCAAATCCTCACGGATCAGGGCCGGGACCATACAGGTCCAGCAGCGGTGCGGATAGACGTAGTCGGTGTCCGCGTCGAAGGCGATCGGGTTGTGCCCGTTCTTCTTCGCGAGGTCGCCGTAACGCTCCCACCACTTGCCGTACTTGTCATACCAGCCCGGGTACTTGAACTCGAACCACTCGAAGTCCTTGTCGTCCATCCCGTCGATCCGCCAGTAGTTGGCGAACCAGCCGGTGGCGAAGAACTGCGCGACCTCGTGGATGTAGCCCTTGTTCCAGATCCGGTTCCACGCCTCTTCGATCAGGTCATGGGGGATCACCAGGCCGTACTTCTCCAGCGGCATCAGGTAGGACCGGTAGTAGTCGTCGTAGATCCACCGGCGCCACGCCTCGGCGTAGCTCTCGCGGTCCTTGCGACGGTCCTTGGTGCCGTACTCGATGAACGTGCCGATCGCGGCATCCACGACCGCGTGGTTGTTCCACCACGCATAGCGGAGGTCACGCTCGAGCAGCTCCCGGTTGCGCTCATCGGCAAGCGCCATCAGGATGATCGAGTACCCGTTGCTGATGTGCCGCGACTCGTCGGACTGGACCGAGTGGAACACCGTCGGCAGCAGGTAGTCGCCGTTGGCCGCGGCCTCGCCCGGCATCGCGACGAAGAGGACGTTCGTGAACGCCGTCTCGGCAACGATGGTCAGGTAGATGTTCGCGGCCGTGATCGCATCACCAGTGATGAAGCCCTCACCGAACTGGCGGCCGATCGTGCCGGCGTAGCAGTTCTGGAAGCCCTTCGTGGTGATATCGAACCCGGCAGGGTCGATGTAGTGGTTCATGTACAGACGCTTCAGGTTCATCTGGATCGTCGAGTGACGGACCTCGTCGATCATCTGAATCGCCAGACCGTTATGAACCTCGGGGTTCGGAACGGTCCCGATCGTCAGCGGCATCGCGCGGGCGGCCGAGATCTCCGGGAACGGGATGATCGACAAAAACAGCTTCTGCCACTCCATCCAGCGCTCCTGGACCTGGCGGAACATGTTCCCCCGGATCGCACCGTCCATCGCGCCGAAGACGCGGTTGTCCTTCTCCTCCTCCATCGGGAAGTAGGAACGCAGGACCTGCTTGAGCGGGTCCTTCTTCGGTGATTTTTCAAACGTGTAGTCGGTCCCGAACTTCTCGATCGGCGACACGTATTCGGGCTCCCAGGAGAGCTCGCGGATCTTATTGTGAGCCTTGGTGATGCTGGTTCTGCTCACCTTCACTCCTTATTTGATTTCCCTCTTACACCGTGCACAGAAAACTGCGACACGGCCTCAACAGTCAACAGTAGGTCTCCGCTTCGCGCGTTACAAGAAGCTCCGAATTTCTGCATCAGCTTGCAACTCTTGAGACCGTGCTGATGCGCGATCGTCCGGCGTGCGAAGCTGAGTTGCGGGCGGCGGCGGCCCGCGCGGCACCGTTGCGGTGCGCACCGTGGCGCGGACTCAGTGAGGCCGCAGCGGTGGCCCCGCCGGCCACGTCGACGACGACCTCGGCGAGCCGCTCGCACTCGGCGTCGAACACGTTGGCGGTGACCGACAGCCCGAGCACCGCGGCGAAGCGGGCACGCTCGTCGAAGATCGGCGCCGCGATGCAGCAGAAGTTGGAGTCGAACTCCTCGCGGTCGACCGCGAACCCGTCGGCCCTGACGCGCTCGAGCTCGGCGACCAGCTCCTGGGGGGAGGTGATCGTCTGCGACGTGAACGACCGCAGGCCACGCGCGACGTAGCGGGAGACGCCGTTGGCGTCCAACAGCGCGAGCACGACCTTGCCCATCGCCAACGCGTGCGCCGAGTCACGGATCTCGTTGCCCAGCCCAGGGATCCGCGGCACCCCCTGGCGCCCTCGGAACGTCGTGATCTCGATCCGCCCAGCGCGGACCACGCCGAGGTATGAGCGCTTGCGGGTGCGCAGGAACAGCTCGTCGACCGTAGTCGTCAGCCCGTCTCGGAGCTGCCCCGACTCCTCGGCGACGGCGGTCAGCTCCTCGAGCCCGCGGGCCGGTCGGTACAAGCCCTTGGTCTCGTGGACCGCGAAGCCCTCGTCGCAGAGGCTCGTCAGCAGGTAGTAGGCGGTCGAGGTGCTCTTGCCGAGGGCCGCGGCGACCTCGTCGGCGCGAACGCCCCCCGGCCGCTCGACCAGTAGAGCGAGCACCCGGAGCACCGATCGCGCCGTGCTGAGGCTGCGGGTGGATGCGCTCGCTGGGACCCTGACCAGGGCCCTGACCGTCTCACCTTTCAAGCTTCTCGTCCTCTCCGCACATCATTTCCCGAGGTTTTCCCCGGGTGCTGATGGTCACACTAGTCGACGGCTGACCGCACCGGCGTTACACGGCCGTTACAAGGTTTGCGCAGCGGCTTTGGCGTCGTTTGATTCGCTGCGCAGCTGTGCGATCCGAGATGCCGCGAGGCTCCGGCGCGGGTCCTGGAAGGCGAGGTTGGCGAGCAGGCGCTGCCACGCCGCGAGGTCGAACGAGCCCGACGACGTCTGCAGCCACTCCCACAGCGCGTCGCGGTCGCCGGAGCTCATCACCGACTGGCGCAGCCACCCCTCCAGCGCCGCGCGCTCACGAATCACGCCCGGTGCGGTCGAGCGCGGCAGCAGCGGGCCCGGGTAGCGCGCGGCCGCCTCGCGCACGTCACCTCGGTGCAGCAGCCCACACACCTGCGCGACGTCGGAGCTGACGCCCGGCCGCAGCCGGTAGTGGTCGGTCTCGATGCAGTCGCCGAGCAGCTTGCGCAGGCGCGAGATCTCGACGCGGACTGCACCGACTCGGTCGCTGAAGCCGTATACCCCGAGGCTCAGCTCCTCCGACGAGAGGCCGTCCAGGTGCGAGCACAGCAGCGTCAGGATCTCGGCGTGGCGTCCGCGCAGCGCCACCGGTGCTCCCTCGAGCTCCGCCTCGCCGCGCTCGCGACCGAGCAGCTTGAGGTGCAGCCGACCGCCGGGCGCGGGGCTGCTGGTCGTCGGCGGCGGCAACAGGCGCACGAGGAACGCGTCGGAGTGGCCGAGCGGCTCGACGATCGCCTGGGCGCCCGGCGCCAGCTCCAACGTGCCACCGTCACGCGGCAGCCGCACCCGGTCCGTTGGCAGCCAGCCAATCGGCTGCGACGCGATCACGCGACCGCTCGGTGCGACCAGGGCCCGCGGTCCGGAGCCGGTGCTGAGCCGATCGCCGTAGCGCGCGAGCATCCGCGCGTCGCGATTGAGCATCTCGCAGCGCAGCTGCGCCTCGACCGCCTGCGCCGTCGCCGTGGCGACCGCCATCGAGTGGGGATGCACGGTTCGCATCTCGCCGGTCAGGTCGATCACGCCGATCACCTCGCCGGTGTCGGGGTCGTGGACGGGAGCCGCCGCGCAGGTCCAGCGCTGGACGATCTCGTTGAAGTGCTCGGAGGCGAACACCTGGACCGCATGCTTGGCGGCGATCGCCGTCCCGATCGCATTCGTGCCGGCACCGCCCTCCGACCACAGCGTCCCCTCCGCGAAGTTCATCGAGTCCGCCGCGCGCAGACGGACAGTCGCGTTGCCCTCGACCCACAGCAGCACGCCGTTGGCGTCCGAGACGACGATCAGGTGCTGGGACTCGTCGGCGGTGGCGGCCAGACACGACCGGATCAGCGGGGCCATCTCCGCCAGCGGGTGGATCTCCCAGCGCGCGGAGGCCTCGTCGGCGTCGGCCACCTGGGGGGCAATCCGCAGGCCGCTCGGATCGACGCCCGCGGCCGCCGAGCGGCGCCACGAATCGGCGATCGGGGCCCGCACGAACGTATCGCCCGAGTCGCCCTGCTGGCCGCCTGAGCCGACCACGAACCGCTCCCAGGCCCGCCGCATCTCCCTCGCCCTGGTGATGGGCGCCGTGGCCACATCAATGGCCAGCCAGGGATTGGTCATCGCCGTCACGAGTGTACTCGTCCCCCCTGTTGGTTCAGCAGAGTTCCGCGCGGCCGCTAAGCGGTTGCCCGCGACGGATGTGGCGGGTCCTGCGGGGTCGGGAACGCCCCGTCGATCAGCTCGATCCGGTATCCGTCGGGGTCGGCGACGAAGCAGATCCGGTACTCGCTGCGACCGCCCGGCGCGTAGGGCGCCTTCTCGGGTTCGATCCCGCCCTCCTCCTTGAGCTCGGCCAGCAGACCGTCGAGGTCGTCGACCACGAGCGCCATGTGGTTGTAGCCGTCGCCCAGGTCGTACGGCTCCTCACGTCCCACGTTGACCGTCAACTCCAGCACGTCGCCGCCGTCCGGCAGACCCATATAGACGTTGTACGCCGACTCGAAGTTCAGGCCGCCGCGGTGCTCGAACCCGAGCCGCTCGTAGAACTCCGTCGATCTGTCGATGTCCCTGACCCGAATACAGGTATGTACGTATCTGGAACCCATGGCCCCGGACAGTAACCGACGCCTGTGCGATGAATGAGTCTCAAACTGATGCATTGCTGCCGACGGCGGTCAGCGCGCGCTGACCGCCGGCGGGCCGGCCGATCGGGTGCGGTGGGCGGCTCGCTGGACGAGGCGCGGGCGGGCGCGGCGCGGGCGCGGGCGCGGCGCCGGCGGGCGCGGCGCCGGGCGGCGCGGGCGGGC
>Ga0302184_10002789_pt1 | contig 11000 bp, 3 predicted proteins | sample I_Palsa_N3_3_FD_200233 | JGI IMG/M metagenome (GOLD analysis project Ga0302184, IMG submission 200233) | Peat permafrost microbial communities from Stordalen Mire near Abisko, Sweden - I_Palsa_N3_3 | ecosystem: Environmental > Terrestrial > Soil > Palsa > Peat permafrost | place: Sweden: Abisko...
TGGCGACGCTGGAGTCCACCACCTCGCCGTCGGTCAAGCAGATGCTGGTCGACATCCAGGGCACCGATCAGTGGGTCGGCGCCGGAAAAGCCCAGGGCGGCATGGCCTCTGGCCGCAGCCAGCTCGGTGCCGACATCCACGAGATCGACAACACCGCCTCCCGGTGCGGTCGGCTGCTCGACGAGGTCGCCGGTGACGCCGATGCGGTCGCCGCACGCCGCGACGAGATCATCGCCGCGATGGCCAACACCGCCAAGCCGTACTTCGGCGACGTCGACGAGATGTCCTACCTGCAGTGGCTGCAGCGCTACGTCGAGTTGGCCATCGGTGACGGCGACAGCACGGCCGACACCGCTGAGCCCGGCAGCCCCTGGCTGGCCGACACCTGGCGCGAGCGATTCGAGCAGATGTTGCAACGCGCCGAGGCGCGGCTGCACCCGCAAGACTCCGGCCCGATCGACACATTGTTCGGCGACGCCGCCCTGCTGGAGCGTCCCGACGAGGCCATCGCCGCGCTGGTCGCCCGCTACCCGGACGCCGAGACGGTGCAGCTGCACCCGGCCGATGTCCCGTTCTTCGTCACCCTGTGCAAGACGCTGGGCAAGCCGGTCAACTTCGTGCCGGTGATCGACAAGGACGTACGCCGTTGGTGGCGAAGCGATTCGCTATGGCAGGCGCACGACGCCCGTTACGACGCCGACCAGGTCTGCATCATCCCGGGCACCTCGGCGGTCGCCGGTATCTCCCGGCTCGACGAGCCGGTCGGCGAGTTGCTCGACCGCTTCGAGCAGGCCGCGATTGACGACGTGCTCTCCACCGGCGCAACCCCGACCGCGGTGACCGCGCGGCGGCAGGGCCGCCTCGACGTGCGTGGGCCGCTGGCCACTGTGCTCGACGCGCCGGATGTGTTGTGGGCCGGCCGCGTCGCCACGAACCCGGTGCACCGCATCGCCGACCCCGGCGAATGGCAGGTGCACGACGGACCCGAAGAGCCACAAGCCACGCACTCGTCCACCGGGGCCCGCCTGACTACCGAGGGCGACCAGGTGGTGTTGAGCGTGCCGATCGCCGGCGTGTGGATCGATATCCGATTCAGCTTGCCCGCCAACACGGTTGACGGTGCCATTCCGGTGATCCGCACCAAGGACGCGATCGAGGCGATGCGTTCGGTGCTGGCGATCGCCGCCGGCGCCGACGGCCCGGACACCCTGCCGCGGGTGCACAACGGGACGGCGACCGTGACGGTGCACTGGGACCCCGAGCGGGTCGCCGACCACACCGGTGTGACCGCCATCTTCGGCGCGCCGTTGGCGCCGACTCTGACCACCGTGCCCGACGCTCTGGTCGGCCGCTGCTGGCCCGCGGTCTTCGCGGCCATAGGTTCCGCGGTCACCGGCGCAGGCGTCCCGGTCGTGGAGGGCCTGCTGAGCCTGGTGCACTTGGACCACGCCGCTCACCTGATCGCCGCGCTTCCCAAGGTGCCAGCCGAGTTGACCGTCACCGCAACGGCTTCGGTGGCTACCGACACCGAAGTTGGCCGGGTCGTTCCGATCTCGGTGACGGTTGCCTCAGCCGACCGCACCGTGCTGGCCACCATGGAGGAGCGGTTCGCGATCCGTGGTCGCACCGGGCCCGCCGAGTTGACCGACCCGCTACGGGCCGGCGGTGCGGTGTCGGAGAACGCCACCGATACCCCGCGCCGCCGCCGCCGCGACGTCACGCTCACCGCGCCGGTCGACATGCGGCCGTTCGCGGTGGTGTCCGGAGATCACAACCCGATCCACACCGACCGGGCCGCCGCGCTGCTGGCCGGCCTGGAATCGCCGATCGTGCACGGCATGTGGCTGTCGGCCGCCGCGCAACACGTCGTCACCGCCACCGACGGTCAGGCTCGGCCGCCGGCCCGGCTGATCGGCTGGACGGCCCGCTTCCTGGGCATGGTGCGACCCGGCGACGAAGTGGACTTCCGCGTCGACCGTGTCGGAATCGACCAGGGCGCAGAGGTTTTGGAGGTTGCTGGCCGCATCGGCTCGGACTTGGTGATGTCGGCCACCGCACGGTTGGCCGCGCCGAAGACGGTCTACGCGTTCCCGGGCCAGGGTATCCAGCACAAGGGCATGGGCATGGACGTCCGCGCCCGTTCCAAGGCCGGCCGCAAGGTGTGGGACGACGCGGACAAGTACACCCGCGAGACCCTTGGCTTCTCGATCCTGCACGTAGTGCGGGACAACCCGACCAGCCTGATCGCCAGCGGCGTGTACTACCAACACCCCGAGGGCGTGCTGTACCTGACCCAGTTCACTCAGGTCGCCATGGCGACGGTGGCCGCGGCGCAGGTCGCCGAGATGCGTGAGCAAGGTGCGTTCGTGGAAGACGCGATCGCGTGCGGTCACTCCGTCGGTGAGTACACGGCGCTGGCCTGTGTGAGCGACATGTACGGGCTGGAAGCGTTGCTGGAGACGGTGTTTCAGCGTGGGTCGAACATGCATGACATCGTGCCGCGCGACGAGCTCGGCCGGTCCAACTACCGGCTGGCCGCGATCCGGCCGTCGCAGATCGACCTCGATGACGCCGACGTGCCGGCATTCGTAGAGGAGATTGCGCAGCGCACCGGGGAGTTCCTGCAGATCGTCAACTTCAACCTGCGCGGTGCGCAGTACGCGATCGCCGGCACGGTCCATGGCCTGGAGGCCCTCGAAGAAGAGGTGGAGCGCAGACGCGAAATCACCGGCGGCAAGCGGTCGTTCATCCTGGTGCCCGGCATCGACGTGCCGTTCCACTCTGAGGTGCTGCGGGTCGGCGTCGCCGACTTCCGTCGCTCGCTGGAGCGGGCTATGCCGCGGGGGAAAGACGCCGAGGTGATCATCGGGCGCTACATCCCGAACTTAGTGCCGCGGCCGTTCAGCCTGGACCGCGACTTCATCCAGGAGATCCGGGATCTGGTGCCGGCCGAGCCGCTGGACGAGATCCTCGAGAACTACGACTACTGGCGCAACGAGCGCCCGTTCGACTTGGCGCGCACGCTGATCATCGAGCTGCTGGCCTGGCAGTTCGCCAGCCCGGTGCGCTGGATCGAAACCCAGGATCTGCTGTTCACCGAGGAGGCCGCCGGCGGTCTGGGTGTGGAGCGCTTCGTCGAGATCGGCGTGAAGTCCGCGCCGACGGTCGCCGGATTGGCTACCAACACTCTCAAGCTGCCCGAATACGCCCACAGCACAGTCGAAGTGCTCAACGCCGAGCGCGACGCCGCGGTGCTGTTCGCCACCGACACCGACCCCGAGCCCGAGGACGTTCTAGAGGTCGAGGAGCCGACTGCCGATTCCGCGGCACCTGCTGCAGACGCTGTCCCCGCTGCCGCTCCGGCCGCGCCGGTCGCTCCGTCTGGCGCTCCGAGGCCTGACGACATCGGGTTCGACGCCGCCGACGCGACGCTGGCGTTGATCGCGCTGTCGGCCAAGATGCGCATCGACCAGATCGAGGAGCTGGACTCCATCGAGTCCATCACCGACGGTGCGTCGTCGCGGCGCAACCAGTTGCTGGTCGACCTTGGTTCCGAGCTGAACCTGGGCGCCATCGACGGCGCCGCCGAGGCCGACCTGGCCGGGCTGCGCGCTCAGGTCACCAAGTTGGCACGCACCTACAAGCCTTACGGCCCAGTGCTTTCCGACGCGATCAATGACCAGCTGCGTACGATCCTGGGTCCGTCCGGTAAGCGGCCCGCGGCCATCGCCGAGCGGGTGACCAAGACCTGGGAGCTCGGCGAAGGATGGGTCAAGCACGTCACGGTCGAGGTCGCACTGGGTACCCGCGAGGGAACCAGCGTTCGTGGCGGTTCACTGGGCAACCTGCACGAGGGCGCGCTGGCTGACGCCGCCGCCGTCGACAGCGTCATCGACGCCGCCGTCACGACCGTGGCCGCGCGCCGCGGAATCGCGGTGGCCTTGCCGTCGTCCGGCGGTGGCGGCGGGGCAACCGTCGACGCGGCCGCGCTCGGCGAATTCACCGAACAGATCACCGGCCGCGACGGTGTGCTCGCCTCGGCGGCCCGCCTGATACTCGGTCAACTCGGGCTCGACGACCCGGTCAGCGTGCCGCCGGCCTCGACCGACGCCGAGCTGATCGACTTGGTCACCACCGAACTCGGCGCCGACTGGCCCCGGTTGGTGGCTCCAGTGTTCGACGGCAAGAAGGCCCTGGTCTTCGACGACCGATGGGCCAGCGCCCGTGAAGATCTGGTCAAGCTGTGGCTGATCGACGAAGACGAGGCCAACGCCGATTGGGCGCGGCTGTCGGAGCGGTTCGAGGGCGCCGGCCATGTGGTGGCGACGCAGGCGACCTGGTGGCAGGGCAGGGCGCTTGCCGCCGGGCGTCAGATCCACGCATCGCTGTACGGCCGGATCGCTGCCGGCGCGGAGAACCCGGACAACGGGCCGTACCACGCCGAGGTCGCGGTGGTGACGGGTGCGTCGAAGGGCTCGATCGCCGCGTCGGTGGTCGGCAAGTTGCTCGACGGCGGTGCCACTGTCGTCGCGACGACGTCGAAGCTCGATGACGAGCGGTTGGCGTTCTACCGGAAGCTGTACCGCGATCACGCCCGCTTCGGTGCTTCGCTGTGGGTGGTGGCGGCCAACATGGCGTCGTACGCCGACATCGATGCACTGGCCGAATGGATCGGCAACGAGCAGTCCGAAAGCCTTGGGCCGCAGTCGATTCACATCAAGAACGCGCAAACCCCGACCCTGCTGTTCCCGTTCGCGGCGCCGCGAGTGGTCGGCGATCTGTCCGAGGCCGGCTCGCGCTCGGAGATGGAAATGAAGGTGCTGCTGTGGGCCGTGCAGCGGTTGATCGGCGGCCTGTCCAAGATCGGCGCCGAGCGCGACATCGCCTCGCGACTGCACGTGGTGCTGCCCGGCTCGCCCAACCGCGGCATGTTCGGCGGTGACGGCGCCTACGGCGAAGCCAAGTCGGCACTGGACGCCGTGGTGACCCGCTGGGGAGCCGAGTCGTCGTGGGCGCGGCGCGTCAGCCTGGCGCACGCGCTGATCGGTTGGACCCGCGGCACCGGGCTGATGGGGCACAACGACGCGATCGTCAGCGCCGTCGAAGAAGCCGGTGTCACAACGTATTCCACCGACGAGATGGCCCAGATGCTGCTCGGGCTGTGCGACATCGAGTCGAGGGCGGCCGCGGCCACCTCACCGATCAAGGTGGACTTCACCGGCGGGCTAGGCGACGTCGACCTGGACATGGCTGAGCTGGCCGCCAAGGCCCGCGAGGAGATGACCACTGAAGCCGCCGTCGACGACGAGGCTGCCGACGAGGGGACCATCGCCGCGTTGCCCTCGCCGCCGCGCGGCTTCAGCCCGGCCCCGCCGCCGGTGTGGGCCGACCTCGACGTCGACCCGTCCGAGTTGGTGGTCATCGTCGGCGGCGCCGAACTCGGCCCGTACGGCTCGTCGCGGACTCGCTTCGAGATGGAGGTCGACAACGAACTGTCGGCCGCCGGTGTGCTCGAGTTGGCTTGGACCACAGGTCTGATCAAGTGGGAAGACGACCCGACACCGGGCTGGTATGACACCGAGTCCGGCGACTTGATCGACGAGGCCGAGTTGGTCGAGCGTTATCACGACGTCGTGGTGGATCGCGTCGGCATCCGTGAGTTCGTTGATGACGGTGCGATCGATCCCGACCACGCGTCGCCACTCATGGTGAGCGTGTTCCTGGACAAGGACTTCACGTTCGTCGTCTCATCGGAGGCCGACGCCCGCGGGTTCGCCGAGTTCGACGCCGAGCACACGGTGGTCCAGCCGGTCCCGGGCTCCAGCGACTGGCAGGTTACCCGCAAGGCGGGCACCGAGATTCGCGTGCCGCGCAAGACCAAGCTGTCGCGGACCGTCGGCGCGCAGATCCCCACCGGGTTCGACCCGACGGTGTGGGGCATCAGCCAGGACATGGCCAACTCGATCGACCGGGTGGCGCTGTGGAACATCGTTGCCACTGTCGATGCATTCCTGTCGTCGGGGTTCACCCCGACCGAGCTGATGCGCTGGGTGCACCCGGGCTTGGTGGCCAGTACTCAGGGCACCGGCATGGGCGGCATGACGTCGATGCAGACGATGTATCACGGCAACCTGCTCGGCCGGAACAAGCCGAACGACATCTTGCAGGAAGTGCTGCCCAACGTCGTTGCCGCACACGTGGTTCAGTCCTACATCGGCAGCTACGGCGCGATGATCCACCCGGTCGGCGCGTGCGCCACCGCGGCGGTCTCGGTCGAGGAGGGCGTCGACAAGATCCGCCTCGGCAAGGCCGAGTTGGTGGTTGCGGGCGGCTTCGACGACCTGACGCTGGAGGCCATCATGGGCTTCGGTGACATGGCCGCCACCGCCGAGACCGCCATGATGCGCGGCAAGGGCATCAGCGACGCGCGGTTCTCCCGGCCCAACGACCGGCGCCGGCTCGGATTCCTGGAAGCCCAGGGCGGCGGCACCATCCTGCTGGCCCGCGGTGACCTCGCGGTCAAGATGGGTCTGCCGGTGCTGGCGGTAGTGGGCTACGCGCAGTCGTTCGCCGACGGTGTGCACACCTCGATCCCAGCCCCGGGGCTGGGTGCGCTGGGTGCCGGACGGGGCGGCAAGGATTCGCCGCTGGCCCGGTCGCTGGCCAAGCTGGGCGTCGGCGCTGACGACGTAGCGGTGATCTCCAAGCACGACACCTCGACGTTGGCCAACGACCCCAACGAGACCGAACTGCATGAGCGGCTGGCCGATTCGATGGGCCGCTCCGACGGCGCCCCACTGTTCATCGTGTCGCAGAAGAGCCTCACCGGGCATGCCAAGGGCGGCGCGGCGGTCTTCCAGATGATGGGCCTGTGCCAGATCCTGCGCGACGGGGTGATCCCGCCCAACCGCAGCCTGGATTGCGTCGACGACGAACTGGCGGACTCCGCGCACTTCGTCTGGGTGCGCGACACGCTGCGGCTCGGCGAGAAGTTCCCGCTGAAGGCCGGGCTTGTGACCAGCCTCGGGTTCGGCCACGTGTCCGGTCTGGTGGCACTGGTGCACCCGGAGGCCTTCCTGGCCACGCTGGATGCCGAGCAGCGTGCGGATTACCTGCGCAGGGCAGACGCCCGCCTGCTGGCCGGACAGCGGCGACTGGCGTCGGCGATCGCCGGCGGCCCCCCGCTGTACGAGCGGCCCGCCGACCGTCGCTTCGACCACGAGGTGTCCGAGAAGCGGCAGGAAGCGGCGATGTTGCTCGACGCGAACGCGCGATTGGGCGACAACGACGTCTACCTCCAGTGAGCATCCGATAGGTTTCTGCCAATGAGCATCGTCGGAGTGGGGATAGACCTTGTCTCCATTACTGAGTTCGCCGAGCAGGTCGACCAGCCCGGAACGGTCTTCGCCGAGACCTTCACGCCAGGTGAGCGCCGTGACGCCTCGGACAAGAGTTCATCGGCGGCACGCCACTTAGCGGCGCGGTGGGCGGCCAAGGAAGCGGTAATCAAGGCCTGGTCCGGATCGCGGTTCTCCCAACGGCCGGTGTTGCGCGAGGACATCCATCGCGACATCGAGGTGATCACCGACATGTGGGGCCGGCCCAAGGTGCGGCTGACCGGGGATATCGCCAAGCATCTGAAGGACGTGACGATCCACGTGTCGTTGACGCACGAAGCCGACACCGCGGCCGCGGTGGCCATTCTTGAGGCGCCGTAGCGTTTTCTCGTCCGTCACAAGGAGTCGGACACATGCCGATTTGCCTGTCTCCGAGCGACAACTCAGCCGCTGTACAGCCTTGTCGCTGAGAGGTGGGCACAAAGGCCGCCACCACCCCAAGTGACCCAAGTGGCGGATGGGGCCTCAGCGTCTCGCGTCGACCGTCGCCCGACTAGCCTCGAGACCATGAGCGATCTGGTCGAACGAGTACGCCAGGTGTTGCCTTCGGTGCGCGACGATCTGGAGAACCTGGTCCGTATCCAGTCGGTGTGGGCCGACCCGGCCCGCCGCGACCAGGTGCATCGCAGCGCCCAAGCGACTGCGGATCTGTTGTCGCAGGCCGGTTTTGGTGACGTGCAGATCGTCAGCGAGGGCGGCGCGCCGGCCGTGATCGCGCGACATGCCGCGCCGCCCGGTGCGCCGACCGTGCTGCTGTATGCCCACCACGATGTGCAGCCCGAGGGTGATCCTGCGCAGTGGGCGTCGCCGCCGTTCGAGCCGACCGAACGCGACGGCCGACTCTACGGGCGCGGCAGCGCCGACGACAAGGCCGGTATCGCAACGCATTTAGCGGCGTTTCGGGCACACGGCGGCAATCCTCCGGTCGGGGTGACGGTGTTCGTCGAAGGCGAGGAGGAGTCCGGTTCGCCGTCGCTGGGCCGGCTACTGGCCGCCCATCGTGATGCGCTGGCCGCCGATGTGATTGTCATTGCCGATTCGGACAATTGGAGCACCGACGTGCCCGCGCTGACGATCTCGCTGCGCGGGTTGGCCGACTGTGTGGTCGAGGTCGCCACGCTGGATCACGGCCTGCACTCCGGCCTGTGGGGCGGCGTTGTGCCCGACGCGCTGATGGTGCTGGCGCGCCTGCTGGCCAGCCTGCACGACGACGACGGCAATGTCGCGGTGGCCGGCCTGCACGAAAGCACGGCCGCGGCAGTGGATTACCCGCCCGAGCGGGTGCGTGCGGAATCGGGCCTGCTGGACGGGGTGAGCGAAATCGGTTCCGGCTCGGTGCCGCAGCGGTTGTGGGCCAAGCCGGCGATCACCGTGATCGGCATCGACACCACATCCATTGCCGCATCGTCGAACACGCTGATCCCGCGCGCCCGCGCCAAGGTCAGCATGCGGGTAGCCCCGGGCGGCGACGCGGCCGCGCACCTGGATCTGCTGCGCGCCCATCTGGAGCACCACGCCCCCTGGGGTGCGCACGTGACGGTGACCCCCGGCGACATCGGCCAGCCCTACGCCATCCACGCCACGGGCCCGGTCTACGACGCTGCCCGGGCGGCGTTCCGGCAAGCCTGGGGCACCGAGCCGATCGACATGGGGATGGGCGGTTCGATTCCGTTCATCGCCGAATTCGCCGCCGCGTTCCCGAAGGCGGCGATCCTGGTCACCGGCGTGGAGGATCCCTCGACGCAGGCACACAGCATCAACGAGAGCCTGGATCTCGGGGTCCTGGAACGGGCCGCGACCGCCGAGGCGTTACTGCTGGCGAATCTGGCCTGAGGACTCATTGACGCCGCCGAAAGTCGGCGACCTGCAAACGTTTACACCAACCTGACAACGAAAAGCTGCCGCATAACGAACAAAACGCGGCACGCTAGGCAGCGTGCTTGGCTCGGTAGTCGCAACGAGCAGCCTGCCTGCTTATTGGCTGGCCGCCGACCCAGCGCGCCTGCCCCATTACAGTCACACAGCGGTCGTCGTCGGCAGCGTGATCATCGTGTCCCTCATCGTGCTGATGGCCGGGGTCACATTCGTCTTGTCGAAGCGGAGATAGCCGAAGAGCATTGCCGCAAGTCGCAAGTGCTATCCGCGGCTGAGTTCGACAGCTTTGACCACCAGCAGCAGCGCGCCGATAACCAGGTAGCTGCGTAAGGCGATCATGCCGAGCCGGGTGCCAGGCGACCACGTGACCGGCTCTAGCAAGGCCAGGGGTGGCATCCGCCAGGTGTTGCGGTCGAGGGGGCGCCCCGGGAATTGTGGCGCCGGCGGTGCGGGTTGGCGGCGGCCCAACCACCGCAGCACCGGCACCGCGGCGACGCCAAGTATGACCATGGCCAGCGCCAAGTACCCGGCGACCGCGACAACGTTGAGGTCGGGGAACAAGGTGGTGGCCATCAGGATCCCCGAGAGCAGCAGCAGGGTGCCGACGATCAGCCCGGCGACCCAGTTGAGCCAGGGCCGATTGATCCAGGGCCCCAGCACTTCCCGGTCGTTGCACAGCAGCAGCAAAAATACGCTGGCGCTGGGCAATAGCAGGCCGGCAAGGGCCTGCACCGCGGTGGTCATCAAACCGAGCGGGGCTCCTGGAATCAGCACGATCGCCGCGGCAAACACGACCATTGCCGTGTAAGACAGGTAGAACTGTTTTGCGTCGGAGAAACCTCGGTGTAGCGAGTGTTTCAGGCCGAAGACATCGCCGAAGGCGTAGCTGGTGGCCAGGGTCACCGCGGCCGCGCCGATGATGGAGGCATCCATCAGCACGATCGCGAACAACGAGCCCAGCAGACCGCGATGTTGGCCGAGCAGGTGCGCGATGGAGCCAGCGTCGATGAACTTACCCGCGCTGTCAGTCGACCGCGCCGCCCAATCCCCGGTCATCACCAGCGCCGCGGCGCCAACCACCACGACCAGGGCCCCCAGTACGGTGTCGACGCGTTCATAGCCCATGAACCGGGGCGTGATGCGTTTGTCGACGATGTTCGACTGCTGAAAAAACAACTGCCAGGGTGCGACAGTGGTGCCGACGATGGCGATGATCAGCAATACGGCATCGGAGCTCACCCCGCCCGAGATGCTGGGCACCACAAACGACTTCGCCGCGTGCCCCCACTGCGGGTGCGACATCAGCAGCATCGGGATCTGCGCCAGGGTGACGGCGATGAAGACGAACATGGCCCGCTCCCAGCGTCGGAAGCTGCCGCTTGCCATGATCGCCACCAGCGCCGCCGCCGAGACTGGCACCACGATGTATTTCGAGATGCCAAAGTAGTCGGCGGCCAGGCTGATGCCGATGAATTCGGTGACGATCGTCAGGAAGTTGAGCAGGAACAGGTCGCCGACGGAGAACCAGCCCCAGCCGCGGCCGAAGCGTTCGTTGATCAACCGGGCGTGTCCGACTCCGGTGACCGCGCCGAGCCGGACCACCATTTCCTGGTTGACGATCAGGACGGGGATCAGCAGCAGTAGCACCCACAGCAGGGAGTAGCCGTAGTTCTGGCCGGCCTGGGCGTAGGTGCTAACGCCGCCGGCGTCGTTGTCGCCGACCATCAC
>Ga0302184_10002796_pt1 | contig 10985 bp, 8 predicted proteins | sample I_Palsa_N3_3_FD_200233 | JGI IMG/M metagenome (GOLD analysis project Ga0302184, IMG submission 200233) | Peat permafrost microbial communities from Stordalen Mire near Abisko, Sweden - I_Palsa_N3_3 | ecosystem: Environmental > Terrestrial > Soil > Palsa > Peat permafrost | place: Sweden: Abisko...
TGCTCGATCGAGCCGACCGATAGGATGTGACCGCCTTCGGCGCCTGCGCCCGGCCCGATGTCGACGATGACGTCGGCGGCACGCATCGTGTCCTCGTCGTGTTCGATGACGATCAGCGTGTTGCCGATATCGCGCAGCGTCTCGAGGGTCGCCAAGAGCCGGTCGTTGTCACGCTGATGGAGCCCGATCGAGGGCTCGTCGAGGATGTAGAGGACCCCGACGAGCGATGAACCGATCTGCGTCGCGAGTCGAATCCGCTGCGACTCGCCGCCCGATAGCGTCGTCGCCGAGCGAGAGAGGTTCAGGTAGCCCAAACCGACGTTCTTGAGAAAACCGAGCCGCGCTCGAATCTCCTTGAGGATCTGGTGCGCGATCTGCGACTCGCGTTCGCTCGGCGTAAACGCGGCGAAGAACGTCTCAGCCGCATCGACCGACATCGCGGTCGTCTCGCTGATGTTCTTCCCCGCTACCGTAACGCCCAGCGCTTCGGGCTTGAGCCGCGCTCCGCCGCAGACCTTGCAGGTCGAGGCGGACATGTACTTCTCGATCTCTTCCTTGACGTAGTCCGACGACGTTTCTGCATGGCGACGCTGCAGGTTGTTGACGACGCCTTCGAACTGCGACTCGTACTCCCACTGGTTTCCGGACCGCGATTCGTAGACGAACTTCTGCTTCTTGTCCGCACCGTAGAGGATCGTCTCGAGAACGTCGGGCGGCAAGTCCTCGACCGGGGTCGACGGCTTGCAGCGCCGTGACCGCAGCAGCCGTTCGACTTGCTGCATGTAGTAGGGGTTGGTCGAGGGGTAACGGCCCGCGCCCATGCTCTTCGACCACGGGACGATCGCGCCATCGGCGATCGACTTCGTGCGGTCGGGGATCACTTTCCACGGATCGATCTCGATCTTGACGCCCAGACCGCTGCAGGCCGGACACGCGCCGTACGGGGAGTTGAAGGAAAACAGGCGCGGCTCGAGTTCCTGGAACGACAGCCCGCAGTACGCGCAGGCGAACGACTCGCTGAAGGTCGCCTCGAGCCAGCCCTCTGTTTGCTTGGGCGTGCCGACGTTGACCTTGCCCTCGTAGAGGACGGTCACGATCCCGGTCGAGAGCTTCAGCGTCGTCTCGATCGAATCGGTGAGACGGCCCCGGACCTCGGGCTTCACGACCAGCCGGTCGACCACGACCTCGACGGTGTGCTTGCGCTTCTTGTCGAGCTCGATCTTCTCGCGCAGTTCGCGGATCACGCCGTCGACACGAACGCGCGCGAAGCCCTCTTTGGCGATCTCCTCGAAAAGCTTGGTGTACTCGCCTTTACGGCCGCGAATGACCGGCGCGAGCAGCTGGATCTTCGTGCCCTCGGGAAACTCGAGGATCTGACCGACGATCTGCTCGGCGGTTTGCGGCGACACTGGACGCCCGCACTGGTAGCAGTGCGGCTTCCCGATTCGCGCGTAGAGCAGGCGCAGGTAATCGTAGATCTCGGTGACCGTACCGACGGTCGAACGCGGATTCCGCGAGGTCGACTTCTGATCGATCGAGATTGCCGGCGAGAGCCCCTCGATGTAGTCGACGTCGGGCTTCTCCATCTGGCCGAGGAATTGCCGCGCGTAGGACGAGAGCGACTCGACGTACCGGCGCTGTCCCTCAGCGTAAATCGTGTCGAAGGCGAGCGACGACTTCCCCGAGCCGGAGAGCCCCGTCACGACGATGAGCTTGTTCCGCGGAAGCGTCAGATCGACGTTCTTGAGATTATGTTCGCGCGCGCCCTTGATAACGATCGCATCGAGGGCGTGCGTGGTCCCGTCCGGCATGCTTCACCCCCAACCCAGTCTGCGGACGTAACGGTTCCAGTCGCGCTCGACCTTGCGACGCCCGCTTACTGCGGCAGCGGAAGCACGCCGAGCACGTCCGAGATCGACGCCACGACGGCGTCGGGGAGGGGAGCGCCGTCCGGCAGCGGGATCGCGTGCACGTCGATGAGGACGGTGAACAGCCCGGCCGCGAGCGCACCGCGGACGTCGCGGTCGTAGCGGTCGCCGACCATCGCCGTTCGCTCCGGCGTGCTGCCGAGCACCCGGCAGGCGTGGAGGAACAGCGCCGGGTCCGGCTTCACCATCCCCACCTCGTCGGCGAGGAAGAACGCATCCATCCGTTCGCGCAGGCCGAGCCGGTCGATCTTGTCGTGGTGCGTGGCCGCGAAGCCGTTCGTCACCAGGCCGAGCTTGCAGCCGCGTCCGCGCAGCGCGGTCAGGAGCTCGACGGCCCCCGGCGCCAAGACGAGCGCGTCGGCTCGCGCGCGTACGTAGGCGTCCGCCGCGCGCCGGGCAAGCGCCCTGTCGTCGATCCCGACCTTGCGCAGCGCCTCGTACCACATGCGCTCGCGCTCGTTCCCGATCGCCAGCGTCAGGTGCTCCGTGGTCAGGGCCGACCAGAAGCCCGTCGCCGCGCCGTCGTACGCATCGACCAGCGCGCGGACGTCGACCGCGCGCTCGTGCGCGATCGATTCGGCGACAAGCCGCGCCGCTTCGCGGTAGGCAGCGGTGTCGTCGTGCAGCGTGTCGTCGAGATCGAACAGGACGGTGTCGACCTGCCGCATTCAGAAGCTCACGCGGAACGAACGCAGCCCGTAGGCGTCGAGGTCGAACACGAGATCCTCGTCTGCGATGTCGACGCTGCCGGGGAGCGGGCGTTCCACCGCGTCGATGCACTCCGTAGCCCGCATGCGGCCGCCGCAGCGGAGCGCAACGCTACGCGGCTCGCCGTCGCATTCACGCACCCGTACCACGACCGCGCTACCGTCGTCCGTGGGCGCCGTCGCGACGATCAGGACCGCCGGATCGTCACAGGTGAAGAGCCGCACGCGCTCCTCCTCCGCATAGACGCTCCATGCGTGCTCGAGCGCGGAGATCGACGCTCCGGCCGTCGGGACGAGCGCATACTCCAGCCGCTGCTCGCCGCGATCGGCGCCGGGATCGGGCCAGCGCGGCGCGCGCAGGAGCGACGTGCCGAGGGTCAACCAGTCGCCGTCGCCGCTCGCGTTCCATCCGTAGAGGTCGGACGCGAACACGGCCAGTCCGTCCGTACCGTCGTTCACGTGCGCCCAACGCTGAGCGGGGACCTCATACTGCGCGCGCTCCGCGGGGCTTTCCGGATAGGCGGTGCGGACGACCGTTCCGTGCGGCTGACCGTAGCGCACCTCGCGCGCAACCGACGCGACCTGGTGCTCGGCACGCAACAGTACGTGATCTTCGTTCCAGGCCACCACGCACGCGACGCGGAGCCACGGTTCGTCGCGTCCTAGGGTGATCTGCATCGAGAGCCGCGAGGCCTTGCCGGCGGCGAGCCGCACGACGAAGTCGCCGTCTTCGACCGAAGCACCGTCCGGGATGACCGGCAACGGCTTCCGCGACGCGGCCGGGTCGAGGTTCCAGGCATCCCATTTTTTCGGGTGGTCGCGATACGCGGCGATCGCGTTGAGCCGACGGGCGAGGTTCGGTCCGTCCGCTGTTGCGAACTCGGCGATCGTTCCGTCAGCCGCGATGCGCGCGCGCACGAACGCGTTGCGCATGATCCAGTCCTCGCCATCACGGTGCGGCGCGACCGACTCCGGCGCGGCCCGCCGCACGTCGCTGCGCGGCAGAATCGACGCCGCAGCTTCACGGACGCGCGCCACGATCGCGGCTGCCCGATCGTGCTCGGCTTCGACGTCAGCATAGACCGCGCCGATCGCCGTCCCGGCCATGACGTCGTGAAACTGCCCGCGCAGCACGATCTGCCAGGCATTGCGCAGGTCGTCGGCGAGTGACGCGCGCACCGATTGCGGCGCGCGGACGGCGACGCACCAAGCTGCTGCCTCTTCGGCTGCGGCGAGCCCGCGCTCGAGCTCGGCGTTCCGGCGCTTCACGTCGCGATGCGTGGTGTACGTCCCGCGATGCGTCTCGAGATAGAGTTCGCCGCGATACTCGGGGAGCGGCGCCGACGCGACGCCGGCGAACCACGCGGCAGCGGTCGTCCAGGGATTCGTGCCGGGCTCGACCGCTGTGAGGTCGGCGTCGATCACGCCGCCGCCGCCGTCGCCGTGACCGACGATCAGGAACTCATCGCGTCCGCGCGCTGTCGCGACCCGCCGCGCCGTCACGTCGCCTTCGTAGCTGTCGACAACCGCCGCAACGATCGACGAGCCGTCGTCGCTGAACCACCGAAACTGCGGATAAGGCCAGCGTGTCGTGTCGTTCCACTGCAATTTCGTCGTCATGAACGAGGTCACGCCGGCGTGCGCCGCAAGCATTGGGAAGGTGGATGGAAAGCCGAACGTGTCGGGCAGCCACGCGACAGCCGGCTCGACCCCGAGCTGATCACGCATCCAGCGGATGCCGTGCGCGAATTGGCGCAAGATCGACTCGCCGCTCGGCGCGTGAAGATCCGGCTCGACCCACATCGGCGCGACGCTCGCGTCCCAGCCGCTCGCGAGACGCGCGCGCACGCGGTCGGCGAACGAGGCATCCGCCGCGAACACCCAGCGGTAGAGCTGCGGCTGGCTCTGCGCGTAGACGAAACGGCCGTCGAGTTCCATCTGTCGCAGCGCGGTCGCGAAGGTGCGCACCGCTTTGCGTCGCGCCGCGTCGTACGTCCAGAGCCACGCGACGTCCAAATGCGAATGCCCGATCAGCGGCACGTCGACCGCGCGGCCGGCGCCCGGCGCATGCGCCGGACGAATCTCCAGCCGGTCCGGCGGGGACTGCTCCTCGCGCGCGAGCATCAGCCGCCAGCGCATGCCGTCGCCCGACGGCAAGTCCGACGTCGGCAACGAACGCCGCTCGACCTCGAGCGAGACGTCGTGCTCGCCGGGGAGCGGCGGCAGTTCGATCGTCTCGTGCAAGCTATCGAACGCGCCGCGCGCGGCGCCGTCGACCCGCAGCAGCGCGCCCGTCCGGGTCGGATAGTGCAGGCGAAGCGGTCCGTCGGGGAAGGTCGCCCGCGCCGCCAACGTCACGGTCGCATCGTCGTCGGCGCGGCGCTCGAGCCGCACGCGCATCACAGCGTGGCGGTGATTTGATCGTTCGCGGTGGTGCAGTTCTCGCCGGGCCGCGCCTTGTCGTCCATCACGTAATGGAAGGTCACCACGACCGGTTTGCGATGCCGTTGATGCGGCAGCTGAAAACGGAAGGCCGCCGGATACACTTCGTTGGCGCCGAGTCCCGGGACCGGCTGCGTGCCGGCCGGTTTTTGGTTGACGAGCACGTCCAAATGCTGCCGAAGGTTGGTGCGCTGATCGGCCGTCCCGCGATTGAGGACTTCGACGGACACAATGTAATTGTCCAGGGTGCGGTCCGTTGCGCGCACGACTTTGAGACGCGGATTCTGCACCAGCAGGTCCGAGGGACAGGTCGCCGGCTGCGCCGCGACCAGGGCGCCCGCGAGGAGAAAGGGCAGCATAGTCGTGGCTCCTACGAGCGCGGGGACGCCGTCACCCGCCTGCGCCCGGAAAGCCGCCTGGGCGGCGCGAGGACTCACGGCGTCGACTGGGGTTCATCGTATAGGTCACGCGGTCATCAGCGCTGGTGCACTTTTCACCCTCGCGAAACGCATCATCAAGAACGTATTGGAACGTCACGTACACCGGTGGACGCGGCTTGTGCTTCGTTCGTCGTTGTTGAAAAGGGAAGTTCGCAGTGAAGCTCTGACCCACACGGAGCCCGGGGATCGCCTGAGTGCCGGCCGGCGAATTGTTGAGGAACATTGCGAGATGCTGGAAGATATCTTTTCGCTGCGCTGTATTTCCGAGATTCTTGACATCGACGGTGGCGATATAGTCGAGACGAGCTACGTAATATTCACTTTGCACGAAGCGCACACTCGGATTCGAAAGGACCAGGTGGGACGGGCAGAGAGCCGGCCGCGCGGCTCCGCACGCACTCGCAAGGAGGACGAGCGGCAAGAGTCCGGTCCCAACGCGCATGGCCCCTCGTACGCGCGTGAGCGGCCCGTCACCCGCCGCGGAGCCGCCCAGGAATACCTTTACGTTTGCGATCCCGACGGGCGTGCTGCGCTTAGGGCGCCGAATAGCGCGGCGGCGTACGCCAGCAGCAGTCCCGCGGTCATCGCCCCGCTGGCCGTCGCGTCGAGGCCTGGATATCGTCCGGAGTTGAGCGCATAGAGCGTTCCATCGAAGACGAGGCCCGGCAGGCACAGCAACGCGCCGAACAGCGCGGCCGGTTCGAGCAACACGCCTGTCGTGCTGCGCAGCACGCGCCGCGCGAACAGGAAGACGCCGGCAAACGTCGCGGCGATGATGACGGCGGTCGAAGCGGCAACGGGCAGCACGTTGTCCGGTCCGAATACCCAGTGGCCGAATGGTATCAGCAGCGCCGTGCCTGCGGCCCAGATGATCACGCCAGCTGAGAGTCCCAGACGGACCAGCTTCATCGAAGCACTTCCTTTCGCGACGGCAGGGTCGCGACGAACGCGTCGAGCGCGCGGCCGACGCGAGCCCGTTCGCCGGTCAGCACCAGATCGAGCAAGAGGCCGTGCAGCGTCGCCAGCAGTAGCGTCGCCGTTGCGTTGGGAACGCCGCGGCGCACCAGCAGCGCGTGCCAATCGCTGAACAGCGACGAGGCAATGACGCCCCGGCGCGTCTCGTCGCGCGCGCCCAGCGCGCAGACCTCGTAAAAGACGTTCAGAAATCCGCGTTGACGCCGTTCCGTCATCCACGCCCAGGAGGACCGCACCAGGTCCGGGAGGTCACCGTCGAGCGTCGCTGCCTGCGCCGCGAGCCGCCGGCTCGTCTCGCCGACGACCGCATCGAGCAGACCGTCCCGGGAGCCAAAGTGATAAAGCAGCATGCGCGGGCTGACGCGGAGCTCCCGCGACAGCGCGCGCAGCGACGTGCACTCGAGTCCGAGCCGCGAGACGGCTTCCATGACGTCGTCGATGAGGCGTTCCCGGAGTGTCGCGTCGACCGGCCGTGCCATACCGCCACTCTAACCGCGAGAACCAAACGTTTCAAGAACTCGCGTTTCAAGAATGACGGGCTCGCCCGCCTAGGGCGTATAGACGAAGCCGTGATTCACGCCGGTACTGTCGATCCACCAGCCGGTGACTGCACCTTGGGCGTTGTTCGTTGACGGCCGGGTTCCCTGACCGCCCTGCGTGCCGGCACCCTGAGCGTTGAAGGTGGCAATGACCCCCGCTGATGAGCGCGTGAAGCCATGCATCGCGCCGTTTGAATCAATGAACTCTCCTGTCACTGAATCGGCCGAGTCGATCGAGAACGCTGCCGTACCCTGATTCGCCTGCGTTCCGGCCCCGGGCACGTCGAACGGTGTAATCGTGCCTCCGGGAGTGCGGACGAAGCCGTGAGCCACGCCGTTGGCGTCGATCAAGTACCCGGTGATCGAACCATCAGGCGCGATCGACGCCGCAGTCGTCCCCGTGTAGGAACCGGCGGCGCTGCCGGCGCCGGGGGCGTCGATCTGCGTGATCGCTCCGCCGGTCGCGCGTACGAACCCGTGAATGACCTGGTTCGCATCAAGAAAGAAACCGGTAACGGTCCCCGTATCGTTCAAGCACGTTTCTTCGCAGACCATCGTACCGGCCGATCCGCTCGGATCGAAGGACGTCGTCGCCCCTCCAGCTGCGGCAACAAATCCGTGTTCCGTGTTGCTTCCGTCGTAATAGACACCGGCGGTGGCGCCGCTCGTGTTGACGTTGTAGATCAACGTCCCTTGATAATTTCCGGTGCCGGCGCCCGTCGCATTGACCGTCGTGAACGTTCCGGCCGGTTGGCGCACGAAACCGTGAAACACGAGGCTCGGATCTTGGAACTGGCCCACGATGACGCCGCCGGTGTTGATGCCGTACGCCACAGTGCCCTCGTCGAGACCGGCGCCGAGCCCCGCTCCGGGGGCGTCGAAGGATGTGACGGTCCCGTTCGTGCTCCGCAGAAATCCATGCGGCACAACGTTAGCGTCAGTGTACGAACCCACGACGGCGCCGAGGGAATTGTTGGCGTAGGCTTGCGTGCCGCAGGTTGCCCCGCATGCGCCCGTTACTACGGTAGCGGAGCCCGGCGCGACGAATTCGACCAGCGACGCTGCGGGCGGCGGATTCGGCCCATTTCCGTGCGGAAGGGTCCCCCCGCCGCCGCCGCAGGCGGTGAGACTGAGAGCAAACACGATACTCGAGGTTTTCAACGCGAAGCGCAGCCGTTGCAAAGTCATACAGCCTCCAGGACTCTCGCCGGCGCGGACGGCCGACTCAGTTCCACAGGTTGTATCAGCTCAGCTCTGCCGCGGCATCCGTGCCAGTACTGAGTCTTTTCGGCTACGGACTCCCGAGTGCAAACGCAATCGCAGCTTCAGGCAACAGTGCGGCGCCCTCGGCCTCGATCGCCAAGCGCTCGTGGCGCTCGATACCATTGTCGATCAGTCCTCGAAGGCGACCGTACACGATCTCTTCGGTGGGTTCGCGCCTGCTCCCAACACGCACGAGGGTGGCGTCGACATAACCGACGAGCGTCGCCGCTCGCAGGAGATTACCGCGAAGAGCGGAGATCAAAGCGAGGCTCTCGATCGCCCATAGAATGACCTCGTGCTCGGCATCGATTTCGACCGCAACGCCGATCGCTTTGAACGCAACGACCGTTGCGCCGGAAAGATCGTTTTCCGCGATGAGATAGCCGGCCAGGTTGACGAGAAGGTTCGCGTATGTCTGCGGGTCCGTGCCGCGCTCGAGGGTGGGAAGAATTTCCCGAGCCAGCGCCACCGCTCGGGCCGAGTCACCACCGGCATGCTCAGCTTCCGCTAGGTCGAGAACGGCTCTGGCTTCGCCGACCGCGTCTCCAAGTAGGCGCTGTTCGTCGCGTTGCTGTTTGAACATCCGAGCTGCCGCCTTGAAATCACCGCGCATCAGAGACGATAACGCCCGCGGCTCCGAGAAGCTGCGGCGCACTGAAGCGGGCAAACCCGGAATCGACTCGGCTTCGGCGAGCGCGCGGTCCGCATCCTCAAACTTGCCCGTCAGTGCGCTCGCTCTTGCAAGTTCCCGCAAGGCCTCGGCAAGAGTCGGAAGATCTTTGCTCGCGCGCGCGTAAGCAACTGCTTGCACCGCTGCAGCGAGTGATCGCGCCCTGAGCGCCGCCGAGCTGAGCGTTCGCGACAGTGCAGACGACAATTGTGCGCGAAGGAGTGCCTCCTCGCTTGGAAGACTGTCGAGAAATCGCGCGTAGCGCGTTATGGCCTCAGCTTCTAGGCCGAGTCTCCCCCAGCGAATACCCAGCAGCGCAAGAAGCGAGCTGCCGCCCAGCACGTCGGCACGATTAAGTGCCCTATCCAACGCCGCGCGAACGTCCGCTAAATCGCTTCCTACGTCAAGGACGAGTTCAGCGGCGCGCCCGATCTCCGTTTCGCCTTCCTTCAAGCGCGCGAAGCGGTTGCGGAGATATTCTAAGTGTCGAATTGCGATCGCATCGCTTTCGTCCGCCGCGGTGAGTCTCTCAAGAGCGTAGACGCGCGTCGATTCGAGCATGCGAAAGCGAACCACATCGCCGTACTGTTCCGTCAAAACCATAGACTTTTCGATGAGCGACGCGAGCAGTTCAAACGTGTCATGCTCGGTTTGATCCGGAGCCCCGGCAGCAGCAACGGCGGCCTCGAGGGTAAAGCTGCTGGCGAAAATGCTCAACCGCCTGAAGAGCGTACGCTCCGACTCTTCGAGCAACTCATGGCTCCACTCGATGAGCGCCAGCAGGGTTCGGTGACGCGGCAAGGCGTTCCGAGAGCCGGCGGTGAGCACCCGAAAGCGCTCGTCGAGTCGATCGCGCAATTGTCGCGGGCTGAGGACGGCGGTTCGCGATGCGGCCAATTCGATTGCCAGTGGAATGCCGTCGAGGCGGTGGCAGATTTCCGCGACGTACGGCACGTTCTCGTCGGTCAGTTCGAAGCCCGCGGACGCGGCTCGCGCCCGCGTTACGAACAATTCAATCGCTGGGAAGAGTACTGCTTCCGAAGCCGGGATACGGCCGCAGGCCTCGCGGCTCGGAACATCCAGCGACGGCAGACGGTACGCTTCCTCGCCCGCGATTCCCAAGCGTTGACGACTCGAGGCAAGGATCTTCACCCGTGGGCAACGCTGAAGGATCAGGGCGATAACCTGCGCGGCGCCATCGATGACGTGCTCGCAGTTGTCGAAGATCAGGAGCGCCGTCTTTGCTTTCAATGCGCTCGCTAAGCGGTCGAGCTGATCTCCATCCGCTCCGAGCGAGATTCCGAGCGTCGTCGCGACCGTTGGTACGATGTAGTCGCCACGGTTGAGCGGCGCTAGTTCGACAAACCAGACGCCGTCAGTGAACGCGCCCGGCAGTCGCGCCGCAACCTGCATCGACGTTCGCGTCTTGCCAACGCCCCCCGAACCCGTGATCGTCACGAGGCGCCGGCCGGTCATGAGCGTAGTGATCTCTTCGACTTCCCGCGTGCGGTCGAGGAAGGAGCTCAGTTGGTGCGGCAGATTGTCGTTCGGATGATGAAAGGGCGCGACGTCGGGTGCAACGGCCGACGAGCGGATGACGTTGGCGACATCGACCCGCGATCGGGCGCCGAGCTTGCCGAAGATCGACCGTACGTGACTCTCGACGGTACGCTCGCTGAGCCTGAGAGACTCCGCGATGGTGAGGTTCGACTCGCCCTGGGCGACAAGACGCGCGACTTCGGTTTCGCGAGCCGTCAGCCGATCGGTCTGCGCCGCTTCATGTCGCATGAAAACGCCCGGTTTCTACTCAAGGACTGCGCCCAGAGTACGATTGGGGCGGATTGGCAGCGGGTTCCCTCGCCCCCTTTGTCTCTTTGCCTAGCCGGGCTTGCACGGTGCGGCTCCCGATTCTGCCGTGGTAGCATCGGCGGGTGGGAGCGCTGCCGACCGACGCCGAGCGCGTCGAAGAGGCGATCGACAAATTCGCGCCGGCGATGGCCAAGCGGATCCGTGAGGTGCGT
>Ga0302184_10002797_pt1 | contig 10982 bp, 8 predicted proteins | sample I_Palsa_N3_3_FD_200233 | JGI IMG/M metagenome (GOLD analysis project Ga0302184, IMG submission 200233) | Peat permafrost microbial communities from Stordalen Mire near Abisko, Sweden - I_Palsa_N3_3 | ecosystem: Environmental > Terrestrial > Soil > Palsa > Peat permafrost | place: Sweden: Abisko...
GCGTGGACCGGCAGCAACGCCGTCGTTTCGTGCGGAGGATCAGGAGTCGGGAGCGTATTCGTCGACGGCGGAGTGGGGGATCACGATTCGTCGGTCGGCTCCGTCGACGCGACCGGCGGGGATGCGCCCTCGCTTCTCGGGGGGGATGACGGTGGAGGAACCGGCGACGACGGCAGCGCCTGCGCCCCGAAGACCTGCGCGGAGCTCGGGTACGATTGCGGCAAGGCGGTCCAGTGCGGACAGGTCATCGACTGCACCGGCACCGGCCCGGGCGCTGGTGGGTGCACTCCCCCCGCGAGTTGCGGCGGTGGAGGGGCCCCCAACCAGTGCGGCGGCGTGACGACCTCGGACGGCGGAACGGGGCCCTGCACGCCGACGACGTGCGCCGCGCTCGGGTATGGCTGCGGCTTTGCGAGCGACGGCTGCGGCGACGCGCTGAACTGCAACCCCGGCGGCGCGGCCACCGGGTGCACTCCGCCCCAGTACTGCGGCGGCGGCGGGTTCAACCAGTGTGGCGGGAACAACGGGCTCCTGGCGGACGGCGGCGTTCCCTGCACCCCGACGACGTGCGCCCTGCTCGGTTACGACTGCGGCTACGCCAACGACGGGTGCGGCGGCCTGCTCAACTGCAACCCGGGCGGCGCGGCCAAGGGGTGCACGGCGCCCCAGTTCTGCGGCGGCGGCGGCGGGTTCAACCAGTGCGGGGGCAACAGCGGCCTCGGCGTCGACGGGGCGCCCAACTGCACGCCCACGACCTGCGCCAAGCAAGGATTCAACTGCGGCCCCGCAGGTGACGGCTGCGGAGGATTGCTGAACTGCTACGGGCCCTCTGGCGCGTGCGTGGGCAACACCACCTGCGGCGGCGGTGGGACGCCTGGCGTGTGCGGCAACAGCACCTGCACCAATCTCTGCCTCCAGCAGGCGGTGTGTACCCCTGGCGTGACGACCACCATCCAGGGCACCGTCATCGCGGGGACCAACCCGGCCATCTACGGCACCCCCGATCCTGTCCCCAACGTGGTCGTCTACGTGCCCAACGCGCCCCTGGCGGCGTTCACGCCGGGCGCCACCTGCAGCCAGTGCGGGGCGGAGGTGACGGGAACCCCGCTGGTGGAGACGACGACGGCGTTCGACGGCACCTTCACCCTGACGAACGTCCCCTCGAACCTTCCTCCCGGCGCCCAGATCCCGGTGGTCATCCAGCTCGGTCGCTGGCGGCGCACGTTCTTCTTCAACATCCCGTCGTGCCAGACGACGCAGGTCGGCAACCTGGTCATGCCGCACAACCAGACCGAGGGCGACATCCCCTACACCGCCATCTCCAGCGGCAGCGTCGACTCGATCGAGTGCGTGCTGCTCAAGATGGGGGTCGATCAGGCCGAGTTCACCAATGCCACCGGCGGCGGACGCATCAACCTTTACTCGGGGGGCAAGGGGAGCGGCGCATCGGCGCCGGGTGGTGACACCAACGAGGCCGCGCTGATGGGCAACGGCGGCACGTTCATGAACTACGACCAGATCCTGTTCCCGTGCTGGGGCGCCGAGTACACGAAGACCGCGCCCGAGCTCTCCAACCTGGTCACCTACGCCAACGGGGGCGGGCACTTCTTTGCCACCCACTTCAGCTACACGTGGCTCTTCCAGAACAATCCCTTCAACACCACCGCGCAGTGGAACGTCAATCACAGCTCGGTCAACGGCCCCGACCCGTTCACCGTCCAGCTCCCGCCCATCAACCCGGAGGGCACCGTCTTCTCGAACTGGCTGCACCTCGTCGGCGCCATGCCCAACCCGCAGACCGTGGAGATTACCTTTCCCCGCCACGACGTGAACCAGGTGCTGCTCCAGTCGACGGACTGGATCCAGGGGCAGGACCCCAACGACGGGACGGAGATGTTGCTCCATTACACGTTCGACACTCCGGTCGGGCAGACCAACCAGTGCGGGCACGTCATCTACAGCGACTTCCACGTCGCCAATGCCACCACCACGCCGGCCACGGTGTTTCCGGCGGAGTGCGACACCACCCCGCTGACCGCGCAGGAGAAGATCCTCGAGTTCATGATCTGGGACCTCGCCTCGTGCGTCCCCGGGCCTCCCACGCCGCCGACCTGCACACCCATCACCTGCCAGGACCAGAACATCGCCTGCGGGCCGGCGGGTGACGGCTGCGGCAGCGAGATCGCCTCGTGCGGCGTCTGCACACCTCCGCAGACCTGCGGTGGCGGAGGCACCCCCGGCCAGTGCGGCGCGCCGGACGGTGGGAGCTGCACCCCGAAGAACTGCGTCGACCAGAACATCAGCTGCGGCCCGGCCGGTGACGGCTGCGGCAACGAGATCCCCGACTGCGGCGACTGCACGCCTCCGCAGACCTGCGGCGGCGGCGGTGTGCCGGGCCAGTGCGGCTTCCCCGACGCCGGCGCGTGCCAGCCGGAGACGTGCGCGCAGCAGAACATCTTCTGCGGTCCTGCCGGCGACGGCTGCGGCAACGAGATTGCCACGTGCGGTGTTTGCACGCCTCCGCAGACCTGCGGTGGCGGAGGCACCGCGGGACAGTGTGGCACGCTCGACGCGGGAACCTGTACCCCGAACTCATGCGCCGCCCAGCGAATCCAGTGCGGCACGGCGAGCGACGGCTGCGGCAACGTCCTCCAGTGCCCGGGCTGCCCCATCGGGCAGACCTGCGACACCACCACCGGAAAGTGCCAGCAGACCTCGCAGTAGTCTTCCCCGCTGTCGTGGCGCTTCGGGCTACGAACGCACGCGCCAGTTTCCCAGGTAGGTCTTGCCGACGTCGTCGCAGGTGGGATCGGTGACGATGATTTCGGGGCGCGCCGCGCGGCAGAGGACCACGGTGTTCTGCCGGAAGACCCGGCCGAAGGCGACGGCCTCGTCGCGGTCCATGCCGTGCACGATCCAGGAGGGCTCGCGCCACGTCCCCTCCGGGTCCTCCTCGTAGCCCACCGCCGCCTCGACTCGATAGACGCCCAGGATGAGCAGGTCGCGCATCACCTGGTGGCGTGCCTCGTTGACCTTGCGCGGCAGAAGCATCGAGCGCGGGTTGTAGGCGGTGAGAATGGCGAAGGGCCGCTGCAGCAGTTCGGGCAGCGCCGACGAGTCGGTCACGATGTCGCCGTCGAGCGACACGCGGAGAGGTCCGCTCGGGGTGGGAAGCTCGTAGACCGTCGCGAGGTAGCTGCGGAGGAGGTTCTGGTCCATGGGCGGGGGCCCTGCGATACCACGACTTCGGCACCGCGCGCCCGCCGCTTGCCGCGGTTCGGGCGACTCACGGGTCGAAGCGGTACCCCACGCCGCGGACAGTCACCACGTGGCGTGGGCGCTGCGGATCCTGCTCGAGCTTGGCGCGGAGTTGCTGGACGAAGTTGTCGATGGTGCGGGGCGTGCCGTGATGATTGGGGCCCCAGACGCGCGAGAAGATGGCGTCGCGGCCGAGCGCCACCCCGCGCGCCTCGATGAGACACAGCAAGAGGTCGAACTCCGTGGCCGTCATCTCCACGACGGCACCGGCGCGCGACACCGTGCGCGCGGCCGCGTCGACCCGCACCTCACCGAACTCGTGCAGGGTGCGGGGCGCCTCCACGGTGCGCGGGCCCCGGCGGAGCGCCGCTCGGACGCGCGCGAGGAGTTCGGCCAAGCTGAAGGGCTTGGCGACGTAGTCCTCTGCGCCGAGTTCGAGACCGGTGACCTTGTCCATCTCGCCGGTCCGCGCGCTCACCACGATGATGGGCATCGCCATTCCTTCGCGCCGCAAGGTCTGAAGGACCTGAAAGCCGTTCATCCTCGGCAGCATCACGTCAAGGATGACCAGGTCGGGGCGTTCGCTGCGCGCGAGCTCGAGACCCTTCTCGCCGTCCTCCGCCGGGAGCACGAGGTAGCCCTCCGCCTCCAGGTTGATACGCAGGCCCAGCATGATGCTGGCGTCGTCCTCCACGACCAGCACGGTCCGCTTCGCGGCGTCGCCGGTCGCGGCCCGGTCGGCGGTCATGCGCGCTTGGCCTCGGAGGGCCCGCCGCGCGCGGTTCGAGCGGCGGCCTGCTTCTTCTCCGGAGCCACGGGGAGGTGGATGCGGAAGGTGGAGCCCTTCCCTGGCGAGCTGACCACCTGCACGCGGCCGCGATGCGCGCGGATGATGTGCTTCACGATGGCCAGTCCCAGCCCGCTCCCGTCCCGCTCGCGCGACAGCCGGTCGTCGATGCGATAGAACTTGTCGAAGATGCGACGGTGCTCGCCGCGCGCAATTCCCTCGCCGTTGTCGCTCACCTCGATGGTGATGCCGCTGTCGGTGGCGTGCCCGCGCAGCGTCACCTCGGGCGGCTCGCCGCCGTACTTGACGGCATTGCCGAGCAGGTTGCTGATGGCCTCGACCATGGCCGCGCGATCGACCTGCACGGCCGGCAGCCCAGGCGCGACGTCGGTGCGGAACACCAGCCGCGGGTGCTGCTCGCGCAGCGGCGCGAACGCCTGGGCGGAATCCTCGATCACGGCGGCGACGCTCTCGTCGGAGAGCTCGAATTGCTTGCGCCCGGCCTCCATGCGCCCCCAGTCGAGCAGGCGCTCGATGCGACGGGTCAGGCGTTGCGTCTCCAGCTCGAGCGCCTCCAGGCAGCGGTCCTGCACCGCCTGGTCGCCACGGGCGCGAGCCATGGTCTCGACGAAGAGGCGGATGCTGGTCAGCGGCGTGCGAAGCTCGTGGCTGACCTTGGAGACGAAGTCGGCCTGGAGCTCGCTGAGGTTGGCCTCGCGGCGCAGGAAGACCAGGACAAGCACGATGCCGGTGACGGCCACGAGCACGAAGCTGACGGTGAGGACGCCGAAGAGGACGTGGACATTCCCCAGGAGCATGAGGACGATGCCGACCAGGAGGAGCAGCACCGTCGGCACGATGACCAGGTACACCAGCAGCATGACGATGCGCCTGAAGCCGAGGCGCTTGCGGGTTCGAGGCACCCTGGAACGATAATCGTTTCAGGTCTCCAGCGCCGCTCGCATCACCTCGAAGGGCGCGGGGATGCCCAGCCAGAGCTCGAAGGCCAGGGCCCCCTGGCGCGCCAGCATGCCGAGACCGTTCGCGCAGCGCAGCCCACGGCGGCGTGCGGCGACGAGGAAAGGCGTCTCCGGCGGGGCGTAGACCACGTCGAGCGCCAGCGCGTCGCCCGACAGCGCGTCCCACGCCACGGCCTCGACCGCGACCTCTCCCCGGTCGGCGCCGATCATCCCGGCGCTCGTTGCTTGCACCACCGCCAGGGTCCGCGCCTCGCGGTCGCGCGAGGGAGCCCAGGCCTCGGTGGCCGGGGAACGGAGCGTACGTGCGCGTACCGCCACGTCCCTCACGCCGAGCGCACGGAGCGCCGACAGGGCCGCCAGCGCTGCGCCCCCCGAGCCCAACACCAGCGCCCGCCGCGTGGTCCAGGCCGCGCCGGCGCCGCCGAGGAGGCGTAGCTCTTCCGCCAGCGCCGGGACGTCGGTGTTGTGCGCCACGACGCGCCCGTTGTGGGTGCGAACCAGCGTGTTGGCGGCGCGAAGATCGCCCGCCGCCCGATCGTCGGCCAGCGCCAGCGCGGCTTCCTTGTGGGGCAGGGTGACGTTGAGGCCGTCGTAGCGCCCCTCGCGCAGGGCCTGGACCACCCCGGGAAGCTCTTCCGTCGTGACGTGCAGCGCCTCGTAACTGTGTGGCAGCCCGAGCGCGCGGAAAGCCGCCCGATGCATGAGCGGGCTCTTCGAGTGAGCGACCGGATCGCCGACCACGGCGAAACGCTGCGGCTTCAAGTGGACTCCCCGAGCGGCGCGACGAGGATGACCCGCGCCTCGATGCGCGCGTCGCGCACGCGCACGTGCAGCGTATCGCCCGGATGCACGTCGTCCGCCGCACGGACGGCGCGGGCGTCGTCGCGAGTGGCGATGGCGTACCCTCGCGCCAGGACCTTCAAGGGGCTGAGCGCGTCGAGACGGCCCGATGCGCGCTGCACGCTCGCCGTCCTGCGGTCGAACGCGCTGCGCCACAGGTGTCCGAGGCGATCGGCCAGACGCGCCACGTCGGCCCGCTCCCGCGCCACTACGGCCCGGGGATGCAGGTAGGCCAGGCGCCGCTGCGCCAGGGTCAGGACCTCGCGCCTGCGGGCCACCGCCGCATGCGCCCAGGCCGCCAAGCGGGACCCGCGATCGTCGAGGGACTGCTGGTGTGCGGCAATGGCCAGGCGCGGGTCGCCGAGCCGTCGCGCGGCACCCCCGTGGGCCACACGGCCTTCGGTCAGGCGCCCGCGCATGGCCCGTGCGAGGTGCAGGCGCGTCCGTTGCAAGAGCTGGGCACGTGCCGCGCGATCGGGCACCACCATCTCCGCGGCCTGCGAGGGCGTGGCCGCGCGTGCGTCGGCGGCGAAGTCGACCAGCGTCACGTCCATGTCGTGACCTACCGCGCTGACCACGGGTACGCGGCTCGTCGCCACGGCGCGCACCACCGCCTCCTCGTTGAAGGCGCCGAGATCGTCGGCGGACCCTCCCCCCCGTCCCACCACGATGACGTCCACCTCGGCCACGCGCTGGAGGTGCGCCAGCGCACGACAGATCGATTCCGCCGCGCCAGCACCCTGGACTTGCGCTGCCGACAGAAGCAGGCGCGCCCCTCCGCGCCGGAACGCGACGCGGCAGATGTCGTGAATGACCGCCCCCGTCGGGCTGGTGACGACGCCCACCACGCGCGGCTCGGGCGGAAGCGCGCGTTTCCGCTCTTGCGCGAAGAGACCGTCGGCCGCGAGCTTGTCCTTCAGTCGCTCCAGCGCCTCGAGCAGCGCGCCTCGCCCTGCCGCCTGCATCCTGTCGGCGACGAGCTGCAGCTTCCCTCGCGGCGCCCAGAACGTGGGCCTGCCGCGCAGCCGGACTCGCGCGCCGTCGACGCACAGCGTCCTCATGCGGGGGGTCACGTGGGTCCGATAGAGAACGACGTCGATCGACGCCTCCTCCTTTTCGTCCTTCAAGCAAAAGTAGAGGTGGCCGCTGGGGGCCGCGCGCGCGTCGGCCACTTCGCCCTCGACCCAGACCGAGCGGGCGAAGGACTCGTCGAGCGAACCCTTGATGGCGCGATCGAGCTCGGCCACGGTGAGGGCGCGCGGCTCCTCCGGCGGCGGCGGCGGGGGCCGCGGCGAGAAGTCGAAGGCCAGATTCGGAGGCTCGGCGGGCATCGAGGGTATGACATAACCGGTTTTGCCTCCCGGATCCCACCCCCCCCCATGCCGCGCCCCTTCCGCAAAGTCCTCGTGGCCAACCGCGGCGAGATCGCCGTTCGCGTCACCCGCACGCTTCGTGAGATGGGCATCGCCTCCGTGGCGGTGTACTCCGACGCCGATCGCGCCTCGCTCCACGTGCGCACCGCGGACGAGGCGTACCCCATCGGCCCCGCTCCGGCCGCGGAGAGCTACCTTCGCGTCGACGCCATCGTAGCCGTGGCCAGGCAATCGGGATGCGACGCCATCCACCCTGGGTATGGCTTTCTGAGCGAGAACCCCGCGCTGCCGGAGGCCTGCGAGCGCGCGGGCGTCGTGTTCATCGGGCCGCCGGCGAGCGCGATGCGCGCCATGGGGAGCAAGACGGCGGCCCGTGACGCCATGTCCGCGGCCGGCGTTCCCATCGTTCCCGGTGCGCGCTGCGAGAGCGCCGAAGAAGCCACCGCAGCGGCGGGCCGGATCGGCTTTCCGGTCATGCTCAAGGCCGCCTCGGGCGGGGGTGGGAAGGGGATGCGGCTGGTCGCCCGCGCGGACGAGATGGCGAGCGCCTGGGAGCGCGCGCGCAGCGAGGCCCGGAAGTTCTTCGGCGACGATACGGTCTACCTCGAGAAGGCGCTCGTCCGGCCCCGGCACGTGGAGATCCAGGTCCTCGGCGATCGCCAGGGGAACCTGGTCCACGTCTTCGAGCGGGACTGCTCCATCCAGCGGCGCAACCAGAAGGTCGTCGAGGAGACGCCGAGCCCGGCCGCCTCGCGCGAGCTGGTCGCGCGCATGGGGGCCATCGCCGTGCGAGGGGCCCAGGCGGTCGGCTACTTCAGCGCGGGGACGTTCGAGTTTCTCCTCGCCGAGGACGGAGGCTTCTACTTCCTGGAGATGAACACGCGCCTCCAGGTCGAGCACCCGGTGACCGAGCTGGTCACCGGGCTCGATCTCGTGCGCGAGATGGTGCGCGTGGCGGAGGGCGAGCCGCTCGGCTTCGCGCAGGACGATCTGGTGGCGCGCGGCGCGGCCATGGAGTGCCGCATCTACGCCGAGGATCCCACGCAGGGGTTTCTGCCGTCACCCGGCGTCATCGAGAGCCTGCAGGTGCCGGCCGGCCCGGGGGTTCGCGACGACGGTGGGGCCTATGCGGGGTGCAGCATCTCCAGCTTCTACGATCCGCTCATCTCCAAGCTGAGCGTCTGGGCCCCCACGCGCGAACGTGCCATCGCGCGCATGCGACGCGCCCTCGGCGAGTACGTGGTGACGGGCATCCGCACCAATCTCGCCTTCCACGACCAGCTCTTCGCGCACCCGGAGTTCGCCGCCGGCCGTTACGACACCGGATTCATCGAGCGATACAGGGACCAGCTCCTGGGCTACCCGCCGGTGACGGACGGTCGGCGCGACGCCATGGCCGTAGCCGTGGCGGTGGCGGCGGCCGGCATGGAACGCGCGCGCGGCGATGTCCAGGCCCAGCTTGGCGAGGGTGGATCGAGACTCTCGCCCTGGGTCGCGCACGCGCGCGCCGCGGCCACGCGACGTTGATCTCTACGGCCCGGCCGCGTCGCCCGAGGCCGCGTCGCCCGAGGCCGCGTCGCCCGAGGCCGCGTCGCTGCCGCCACCATCGGCCGGTCCAGCCGCGCCGGGGGGATTTGCGCCGCACGCCTGCAAGCACCCCGCGCCCGAGCCGCCGGTGGCCGGACCCCCGACGCACTCTGCGAGCCCTAGGCCGGCGCTGCTTCCGGTGAGCAGCGGGACTCCACACGTCGCCGGGTCGCCGCCGCTGGCGACACAGGCGAGGAAGGTGAGGGCGTCCGTCTTGCACGTGCAGTCGGAATTGCAGAGGACGAGCTCCTCGCTGCAGCCATTCTGGATGCACGAATAGCAGCCCCCGGTGCTCACGCCGGAGTCGCCCAGTGCCGCATCGGGCACCGTGAGGGCGGCGATGTCGGCGTCCACGGCGCAGGCCGCGTCCTGGGGCGCTCCCGCTTCCGGGGGCGCGGCCGCTTCCGGGGCGGCCTCGGGAGCCGCTTCCGCCGTGCGCTCCGCGGTGACGTCGGGCGCACCGGAGTCGGTCGGGCCGGCGCTGGTCGCCATGCCCCCGCAACCCGACGCAATCGCCGCTGCCATTGCCGACGATATCGCGAGCGCGAGAAGCCACCGGTGAGCGAGCATGGTTCGACCTCCTTCGAAGTCCTGGTGCGCACCTTAGGCGCCGCCGCACGGCGGACGCAACCGTACGTGTGATTCACCCGCCACAGCCTCCTGAAGGTCGGCTAGGGGCGGCGAATGCCGTCCCCGTCCTGGAACGTCACGACGGAGTCCGTCGGGGCTTTGACCGACAGTCTCCGAGGGCGTGTGAATCACACGCCACAGCCTCCCGAAGGTCGGCTAGACAAAGGAGACCCGCATGCGAGCATCGCGTGTCCGCACCCCGGCGCTCTGGCTTCCGCTCGGACCGCGAGAGGCATCGGCTCTGGCAAGGGCGGCCGGCCTCCTCGCCGCCGTCTCGGTGGCCGTCGCGGTGCTGGTGGCGGTGATGCCGTGGGCCATGTGGACGCGCGCGGGCCTGGCGTTCTTCCTGGTGGCCCTCGCCGGCGGCCTTCATCCGGTCCTGGCGGCGCGCCGCCGTCCTCCGGCGGGTTGGCTGGTGCTGGACCATCAAGGCGTCAAGACCCCCGGGGCGCCCCCGCTCGTCGTCTGGGCCGAGCCTTTCGGGGTGACCGTACTGGCGAGCCCCGATCGCTCCCGCCTCGCGCTGGCGTTCACCAGCGCTCAGGCCACGCGGTTTCTTGCCGTACGTGTGCTCGACGCAGGGGACGCCGCCGAGGCTCCGTCCCTCTTCGCCCGCGCCGTGAGCGCCGCCGACGCCGACCTGCGATCCCACGAGGCCGGGGCCCTCTGCGCGGCGGACGCGGAGAAGCTCCTCTCGACGCTGGCGCGACGTGCGCCAGGGGCGCTCGACCGCATGTACCTGCAAGACGCGAGCGGCGACCCCGTGGTGCTCGATCGCGGCGAGCTGCGCGTAGGAGCGCGGCGCATCGATCTGTCGGCGCCGCTGGAATGGCGCGCGTTCGTCTTCGAGGAGCCGGGAGTGCACGCGGTCTCGGTCTGCCAGGCGACCTGGGTGCGTCAGGGGGACGGCGAGGTGGTCCTTGTGGCGCCGCTCGGGGAAAGCAGCGCGTCGCTCCAGGGTGCGCAAGACGCGCGGCTCATGCAGTCCGTGACCGGCGAGCCGCCTCCGAGGGAGCTGCGAAGGGCCGTTGATCGCCTCTTCATGCTTCCGCTCCGGAGGGCGCTCGACAGGGCGCCTCGCGGGTCGCGCCCACCGTCGTCGCCCGTGCTCATGCCCCTGGGAAGAGCATGACCGCGGGCCGTGCTAAGCCGTCGGCTTTCCGATGGCTCGCTTCTATGTCACGACGCCCATTTACTACGTGAACGACGTCCCCCACCTGGGGACCGCCTACACCACCATCGTGGCCGATGCCCTGCGCCGCTATCACCTGCTGCGCGGCGACGCGACGCGCATGCTCACCGGCACCGACGAACACGGGCTGAAGCTCGAGCGTGAAGCGCTGGCGCGCGGCGTCTCGCCGTCGGAGTTCGTGCGCGTGATGAGCGACCGCTTCGAAGCCACCTGGCCCAAGCTCGAAGTCGTGCCGGACGACTTCATCCGCACCACGCAGCCGCGTCACGAGAAGCTCGTCCAGGAGCTGTGGCAGACCATCGAGAAGAAGGGCGACCTCTACCTCGGCGACTACG
>Ga0302184_10002798_pt1 | contig 10976 bp, 6 predicted proteins | sample I_Palsa_N3_3_FD_200233 | JGI IMG/M metagenome (GOLD analysis project Ga0302184, IMG submission 200233) | Peat permafrost microbial communities from Stordalen Mire near Abisko, Sweden - I_Palsa_N3_3 | ecosystem: Environmental > Terrestrial > Soil > Palsa > Peat permafrost | place: Sweden: Abisko...
CTCGCTGCCGAGGAAATTGAGTGCGTTCGCGCTTCGCGCTGTACCTGTTGGCCCCAGAGCGGTTCCCCGGGCGGCCCGCATGAAGGCGGCATCTTTCGCCGCGTTCTCGTGCGCGCCTATCGCGGAGCGCTGCAAACGGCCATCCTGCGCAGATTTTATTCCGCGGATAGCCGGGTCTGTTTCGTTTCAATCGAACGCCGCGATGCAGAGTCACTCGGCGATTCCTGGAAATCCGCTTTCGAAAACCTTCCTCCGGGAACCTTCGAGTTTGCCTGCCATCCCGGACTCTTCGAGCGCGGATTCTCCGAATCCGATCGCATCCATCGGCTGCGCGAAGATGAATTGCGCTGGCTGACCGACCCGGCCATGCGCGAGCTAATCGAACGCAGCGGAATTCAGCTAATCACTTACGCGGACTTGCGCGAAGCGCGCGGCTCTCATCGCGCCGCTGCAGAAGCGGCAGCCTGAGAGAGATAGTTCAACTATGGCGACACTTTTCTGGCTCTGCTTTGCCGTCGTAGCCTATGTGTACTTCGGATACCCTTTGCTTCTCAAATCCGGGCTGCTCGGACGCCGCAAAATCTGGCGGCGCGGCCGCGCGCAGCCCCTGCTCAGCGTTATCGTGGCCGCTCACAACGAAGAATCGGTAATCGAAACAAAAATTCTTAACTTGCTCGCCTCCGACTATCCCGGCGAACTCCTCGAGATCCTCGTTGGCAGCGACGGCTCTTCGGACCGCACCGAGGATATCGTTTCCAAATACAGATCGAGCGGCGTGGGACTCATTTCCTTTCCGCAGCAACAGGGCAAAAGCGCCATGCAAAACGGCCTCGTGGCGGCTGCCTCGGGCTCGATTCTCGTTTTCACCGATGCCGATTGCACCTTCCCGGCCCAGGCCCTGCGGCATCTCGTTGAAAACTTCGCGGATTCTCGAATCGGAGTAGTCACCGCGCGTCCCCGCTATCAAAATGAGTTGGAAACCAGCACCACGCAGAATGAAAGCCTTTATCTTCGCTACGAGACCTGGCTTCGCGCGAAAGAAAGCGACCGCGGACTTCTGGCCATGGCCTCTGGTTCGCTTTTCGCCATGCGCCGCGATCTCTGGCGCCCACTCAACCCCCACTTCGGCGACGATTTCGCTTTGCCTTTGCAAGCCGCGCTGGGACGCATGCACACCGTGCTCGATCCGCGCGCGGTAGCGCACACGCGCTTGACGCAGGATTCTCCGAATTCGATGCTGGCGCTCAAAGTGCGCATCGTCAGCAAGGACTTGCGCGCGCTGCTGGCCTATCCCGCGCTCCTGAACCCGATGCGCTATGGCGCCGTCTCGGTCGGCTTGTGGTCGCACAAACTGCTGCGCTGGCTCGTGCCCTATTTTCTCCTGGCCATGTTCGTGAGCTGCGTTTTTCTCGGCCGCGCGCCCTTTTTCGGCGCACTCCTCTTTTTGCAGCTCGTTTTTTACTCTGCTGCGTTCGCCGGGTTCGCTCGACGCGAGCGCGCACCCGCCTTCCCGTGGTCCATCCCCATGTCCTTTTGCGTCGTGAATGCCGCGGCCCTTCTCGGAATTTTGAAGTGCCTGTCGGGCCGGACTTCGGGCCGGTGGAAGACCGTGCGAGGTCAATCCGCCGCACTCTGAGCCCACGGAGCTCACCATCCCTTGAACCGAAGACAAGTTCTCCTCAATGCCGCCACTACCTTCGCGCAGGTAATCGGCAGCGCGGCCACGCTGTTTTTTCTCTATCGTTTTCTCGTGCGCACGATCGGCGTCCAGGGACTCGGCATCTGGTCGCTCGTTCTCGCGACCACCTCGGTCGTGACTCTCGCCAATCAGGGTTTCTCGGCAAGCATTGTCAAATTCGTGGCGAAATACGTCGCGCACCAGCGCATCGAAGAAGTTTCCGTCCTGATCCAAACGACCCTGATATCAATCGCTCTCGCCATCTTCGCCATTTCTCTCGCGCTATATCCCTGTGCTCGCTGGCTGCTCGCACTCGTGCTTCCTGCCGGGCACCTCGCTGATGCGCTGGGAATTCTGCCCTACGCCTTCGCCTCGCTCTGGATCAACGTCGTCGGAGGGACACTCCTCGCCGGGCTCGCCGGGCACGAATTGATCACCTATCGCAACTATGTTGTCCTGGGTGGGTCCCTTCTGTTTCTCCTGATGTCGTTTGCCTTGGTACCGCGATACGGCCTTCTCGGCTTGGCCTACTCGCAAATCATGCAATCGGGAGCGAGCTTCCTGGCCACTTGGTTCTTGCTGCGCCGCAAGATTCCGCAGCTGCCCTTCCTTCCGCGACGCTGGGACCGCTCGTTGTTTCGCGAAATGTTTTCCTACGGAATTCAATTTCAGTTCATCACCGCGAGCCAGGCGCTGCGCGAACCCGTCACCAAAGCCCTGCTCACAAAGTTTGGCGGTCTGGCGCTGACCGGCTTCTACGACATGGCTTCCCGCTGGGTTTTCACTTTCCGGGAACTCATCGTGCAGGCCAATCTGGTCCTCGTTCCCACCGTCTCGGGCCTTAAGGAACGCGATCCTGCGTCCATCCCCGCAGTGTATCGCCAGTCGTACCGGCTGATTTTCTTCCTGGCCATCCCCACGTTTGCATTCCTGCTGGTGGCGAGTCCCATCGTCTCGTTCATCTGGCTCGGCCACTCCGAGCCCGTTTTCGTTCTCTTCGTGGCGCTCTTGGCCGCGGGCTGGTTTGTAAATGTCCTGAGCAATCCGGCCTACGTGGTGAACCTCGGGACCGGCGCCCTGCGCTGGGTGTCCATTGGCTGCGCCGCGACCGCCCTGCTCAATCCCATCCTCGGTTTTATTGCGGGCAAATATTTTGGTGGCGAGGCCGTGGTGGCCGCTTCGGTCTTTTCGCTCATCGTGGGCTACGCGATCGTTCTCGTTTCCTACCATTTCGAAAATCGCGTCTCGTTCGATCAGCTGCTGCCCCGGGACAGCATCGGAATCCTGGTTTGCAGCCTCGCCGGGGCGCTGATTTTCCTTCCCTATTTCAGCCGCACGCGGATGCAATCTCTCTTTTCATTGCGTCTGGCCTCCATCGGCACCCTGGCGCTCCTCACCATCGTCGTAATTCCCATGTGGGTCCATCCAATGCGAAAGCGCCTGATCCACTGGGTTTTCTCGCGACTCCCGGCCTGACGCCTGCGGCCCGAACGCGCTTGCCTACTCATCACAATTTGATCCTGTGGGAAACCGAGCCCGGCCAGCCGATCGCTGCGCGCGTCGCCATTGCAGGCGATTTTCTGCCCGCCGGCAATCTCGCAATTTCTCCGCATTCCAACTGGCGCGGCATGGCGGGCAATCTCGCCGGGCATTTCGCTGACGTCGCCACAACTTTCGCCAATCTCGAGTGTCCCGTAGGCGTTGAAGGCTGCGCCGCGCGGCCCCTTGCCGGGCTCGGGCAAATCGTCTCAGCTCCCGCCGATTCGCTCGAATATCTTGCGGCCGTCCGCTCGCACGCCGTCGGCATCGCGAACAATCATAGTTACGATTTCGGCAGCTCGGGCGTCGTTGCGACGCGCCAAGCGATTGCGCGCTCCGAGATGGTCCCCATCGGAACAGGCCGCAATGCGAAGGATGCGCCCGAGGTTTTCGTCTGGCACGGGCCGGGCGGGCTGCGCGTAGGATTCTGGGCTGCGGCACAGGCCTCCGCCGATCTCGCCACACGCGATCTTGCCGGCGTAGAGCCCGCAACACCTCTGCGCGGCTTGCAAGCGCTGGACGAAATGAAAAGCCTCGGCGCTACTTTCTGCATCGCGTTGCTCCACGCCGGCTGCCTCCGCACCAATCGGCCCGCCCCCGAGGACGTCCAGTTGATGAACATGCTGGCGCAGTCGGGATTCGATCTGTTGGCCGCTTCCCACAGCCATCGAATCAGCGGTTACCAGCGCGTTCAGGCAACGCGCCGCAGAACGTCGTTCTGTTTCTACGGTCTGGGCAGTCTCGCCTCGGGCTATATCGCGTCGCCGCTGGAACGCGAAGGCCTCGTAATCGTCGCGGGATTCGATGCGCACGGCAAATTCGCTCGTGTGGAAGTTCGCCCCGTGTTCCTCGAAGAAAATGGATTCGGCGCCATCCCCGATGCAGCGGCAGCGCGCGCCATCGTTGCCCGGTTCCAGCACCTCTCGCAGGAAATCGCGAATGGCACGTATGAGAAACATTTCTACCAGGAATTGTCCCCCGGGCTCTTGCGCCTCTATCTTCGTGACGTCCGCGCCGCATTTCGCGCGCGCGGAATTTCCGGCCTCGCCGCCAAAGTGCGCCGCATTCGTGTTCGCCACGTGAAGCGCCTCGTTCACCGGATGACCGGGTAGCCGGACCCACATGGCCGCCGGAGCAATCTCGTTTATCGCAGCGTTGGTTCTGGTTCCGGCCATCGCCAGGGTGTGCGCGCGTTGGGGCCTCTACGATTCGCCGGGCCCGCTGAAAATCCACTCGCGGCCGATCCCTCGGCTTGGCGGCGTTGCCATTTTGCTGGCGCTTGCCGCGGGCATTCTCGGCGCCGGCCATTCGCCTGGAATGCACGCTTGGCCGTTCTGGTTCGCGCTCACGCTCATCTGGACTGCAGGATTCGTTGACGATATTAGCGGTCTCTCGGCCATTCTGCGAATGGACGTACAAATCAGCGCCGGAGTTCTACTGTGGTACGGGGGCTGGCGATTGCCTTTCGCGGGAAATGAAACCTTCGGGGCGATTGCCGTCTGTCTCTTCACTATCCTACTTTCAAACGCTTTCAACTTCCTCGACGGGTCGGACGGACTCTGCGCCGGAGTTGCCGGAATCATCGCTCTCGCCTATGTCGCCCTGCCCGGCGCGGCGCTCGGCCCGCTCGGCCTCGCCGTCGCCTGGAGCTTGCTGGGGGCCGCCTCTGCTTTCCTCTTCTCTAACTTCCCACCCGCGACTATTTTCATGGGAGATTCCGGCAGCACCGTGCTCGGATTCGGCGTCGCATTCCTTGCGCTCGATTTTTACCGCGCGAACACAACGCGCCTCACCACGCCGCTGATATTCTTCCCCATCCTGCTCGCCTCGCTTCCACTTCTGGACGCTGCCCTCGCAATCCTGCGCCGCCTGCGCGGGCGTGGCTCAATTCTGCACGGGGATCGGCGCCACTTCTACGATCTATTGCTCGCGGCCGGATGGCCGCCACGAAAAGTCGCGCTCGCAACCTACGCGCTCACTGCCGGGATGTGCCTGATCGCATGGCTCGGTCTGCAGCGTGAATTCGCTCACGCGTTTTTGTTTTATCTCCTGAGTGTGGGGGCGCTGCTGTTCGGAGCTTTGCGGCTGGGATCGCTCAGATCGAAGGATTCGTCTTCGCGCGCGGAAGGTGCGCGGGGTTGAATCCGAATGCGGGCGGCGTTCCGCTTGCGCCGTCCGGACCTAACTTTCTTTCGTTGTGGTGAACGTGCGCGTGCCACGCCGGCTGCGTTCTTTCGCCGTGGACTGTTTCTGAATGTCGCCCAGCTGCACCAGAAGTTTGCGCAGCTTGGCGCGCTCTTCCAGATCCATGTCCACCACTTCGAACGCGCGCGCCTGCGTATTGGCGTCGCGCACGATGGTTTGCGCTTTTACCTGCTTCTGGCCCGCGTTCATTTTCATCGCCACCACGCTGCCGGGATGCAGGCTTTGCTCGCAGACCGCCACGCCGCCGCCCAGCGTCATCTCCGGAATATCCAGGCGGCAGTTTTCCTTCAGGTTGGTGGTCACCGCGGACATGGAATGCTCCAGACGCAGGCGCGGATAGCGGCGCTGGCGTATGGCCGAAGAATTCGGGTCCGCGTCCAACGGCTCAATCGAAAGTTCCGCGATATTCAGTCCGCTGCGCGAAAGGAAACTGCGCACCCATTCCGGATCGATTTTCTCCATCGCTTGCGAAGCCACCACACGCAATTCGCTTGGGTTGGCCCAGCGGAACGCTTTGCGCGCCTCCGCGATTTTCCGCAGAATCGCTTCGGCTCCCGCGGTGCGCAGCCGGCCCAGAGCCTCAATCGCTTTCAGCCGCAAATATCCCGTTCCATCTTTCGGCAAATCACCTTCGGCCAGGCGCAAAAGCCGCATGTCCGCGGTCTGCTCTCCGCTCATGCCGATTTCGTCAACCGCGAGCGGCCGGATGAGCGCGTCCAGATGATCGAACAGTTTCAGCAGCAGCCGTCCACGGTCGGGCGCGCCGCTCGAGGCAATCTGGCGCACCACGCGGTCGTGCGCGGTCCGCTTCCATTCCGCCATTCGTCCCGGCAGCACTTCCTCCACCATCGCCGCATCCATGCGCGCCAGGATACCAATCGCGTCAATTGCTTCGTTCGGACTTCCCTTGCGAAGCTGTTCCTGCAAGTGTTGCAAGCCTTCCGGTCCCAGCACTTCCATCATCGCGACCAATAAGTCGCAGTCCTCTCTAAAACCTGAGCGGCTGAAGCGCCCGGCCAGTTGTTCGGACGCCGGCACCGGCATTCGGCGGATCAAATCGGCGAGCCCGCTCGGAACGGATCCGCATTTCAGGGCTTCTTCGATGAATTCCGGCAGGCGATTCTCAATCGCGATCCTCGGCCGCAGATTTTTTCCCAGCCCGGGCCGCTCGGTCTCGACGTAATCCACCAATTCCACGGCACGTTGAATCGCGGCATACGAACGCCGGGTCGTCGCTTCCTGCGACAAGCGCACGAACGCCGCTCCCACCAGGCTTTGCAGTTCGGAATCGCGCTCTTCTGCAAGCTGCACGCCAACCTGCCGGATGGTGTCCACCAGCAAGCGCTCGTCGCTCTTGGCGTACAAGCTCGCGAGTTCGGACAGCCCCATCGCCGTTTGCCGCCTTTGCTCCGGCGACGAATTGGTGATGCACTTCGCGTAATTGCGCAGCGTCTTTTCCGCCGTCTCGTTCTCGCCGCGCTCGATCAATTTCTCGACATACTCTCGAACTTTTTGTGGCGGCACGCACCAGGCGTCGGCGGATTCCAGCACCGTCTTCTTCTTGTCGTCCGCCACCTGCGACCAAAATTGCTGCGCCAGCATATCCACGTGCGACTGCACTTCGATTCCGTGGCGCGCCATCTTTTCTTCGTACACGCCCAGAATCTTGCGCAGGCCGTCGAGCTCCCGGCTCATTTCGTCCATCACCTGCCGCACCGCATTCACTTCGATGTCTCCGCGCTCGTAGCTCTCCAGCGCGAACCGAATGGCGATGTGCTCCGCAAGTTTCAGAAGCGTGGGCTTGTCGGAGGTTTCCGAGGGTGCTTGCGCCGCCAGCGCCGAGAGCGCCTGGCTCACGGTGAAGCGAGCGCGCCGCGGCAGTGTGGACAAGCGCGTTTGAAACGAAGCGGGGTCGAGCTTTTCTTTCGAACCTTCGGTCGTGCGCGCAATCTGCCCCAGCATCTGCAGAATGCCCTGCAGCTCGTCTTCCTGCAGCGTCATCAAGCCGGTTTCCACCGCCATGGAACCCGCGTTTCCGCGCGCGGAACGGCTGCTGCGGATATCTGCGGTGGCATTGCCCCAGCGGCTCGCTGCGCCGGCGTCATTTTCCATTCCCCTGCCGCCCGGAGCCTTCCAGACATGTGCGCTTGATCCGCCCGGTCGCCGACCGCCGGATTCAGTGCCGCCGCCGGAGCCCGTGCCCATCCCGGATCCGCGTCCACCTCCGCCTGCGCCCGGTCCACCTCCGGCGCCCGGCCCGCCGATAAATCCGCCTTCGCCGCTCTGGCCGGTGCCGCCTTCTCCTTGAATGCCCGATGCATTTGCAGGATTTCCGCCGGGGCCTCGCCCGCCAGATCGGCGCGAGCCAGATTCTGCGGTTTCGCCCTTGTTGAACCAGAAGCCTCCCGCGTCCGGATCGAGCGGAGTTCCCTCACCGCTCCCGCCCACGATATTCCAAGTGCCGGAGCCCGAGCCAGAACCTCCCCCCGCACCGCTTCCTGCACCGGCGTCACCGCTTGCGCCAGAGCCCTGGACGGAGACACCGCCTTGCACTTTGGCGCCGGATCCACCTCCCGCGCCCGACGATTGATCCGAATTCTTGTTGAACCAAAACCCTCCCGCATCGGGAGCCAGGGGAGTCCCTTCACCGCTGCCGCCGACGATATTCCACGTGCCGGATTCAGCCGCGCCGCCGACGCCGCTGCCTTCGCCACCGCTTCCGCCGTGTACGGCGCTCACCGAGCCTGCTACGTACGATCCGCCTTCGCCGTATTCGGGTGATCCGCGGATGATCTCTGTGTCCGGACTTGCGCTGTATCCGGCTCCCGGACCACCTGCGCCGCCCGGTCCTGGGCCATAACCGCCGCCGGATCCTTCGCCGCCACCCGGCCCGTACCCGCCGCCTCGCCCTGTGCCGCCGGAACCACCTTGCCCCGAGCCGTAACCGTAACCGCCCCCGGGACCATAGCCGCCGCCCGGTCCGTTTCCGCCACCGCCGGTGCCTCCGCCGGTTCCGTCACCTTCGCCACCGCCGGAACCCTGTCCGCCTCCGCCGGGGCCAATCTTTCCAAGTCCTTTGGCGCCGCCTTCGGCCGCCATAATCAGCTGCAACAGTTTTTCCGGATCGTTGAAGAGTTGGTCGGATTTCTCCGCATCCAGTCCGATAGTGCGCGCCGCGATCTGTGCCGCGATGGTCGACTTCGCCACTGCGGAATCCGCCGGCACGAAGCACACCTCGTTGACGTGAATGTGCGGATCGCCCTGCAGCGCCGCCTTCAGCTGCTCCGCCAATTGAATTGGTTTTGCACCCGTGCCGGTGGGAAAGCCGCGCACAAAACGCGCCAGGCTGGCTTGCGATACTTTGGGTGAAAAGTGAATGCTCGCGATTCCTGCCGCCGAAAGCATTCGCGCGAAGCTCTTTTCCGCCGCGGCCGATTCCAGCGGCGTGCCGTCGAGCAGCAGTTGGTCGCCCGAAACGCCGAGCAACAGGCCGGCCTCATTGTCCGAGTCTGACCCCAGCGCGGTGCGCAGCTCGGTCCAGGCCGTTTCGTACTGCTTGGCTGTGCGAGGGTGCCCGAAATCATACATCCGCGCGAATTTCAGCAGGATGTTCAGGCTGCGCACGAAGGCGCGTGCCGCTGCGGGTCGTGTGTTCGGATTCATGCCGATTGTTAGGGACCCTACGGTCCCCGCCTAATCCGAAATATGGGGCTTGGAAGCGGGACGGGCAATGGTACCGGTGTCCATCTTAGTACTAATCCTTAGTACCCGGCGGGAGGTAGCCTTCAGTCCTGGAACGGTTTGCGGGCGGAGTTTTGTTTCCTAAGCCAAATCTCCAACTCGCCGATACTTCCTAATATAATCCGGGCTCCGAGCTTGCGCAGGCGCGCGCCGCGTTGGCGTCTTTCCTCGCTGCCGCGCGGCAAAATGCCTACGAAGGGCACTTTCGCGGCTTGCGCCGCCAGCGCGTCGTCCACATTGTCGCCCACGTACAGTGCCACGCCCGGGTCGCGCCCCGCTAAAATTTTCAACAGTCCGTCCGGATCAGGTTTCGGCCGCTTAACGTCTTCCACCGTGATAATTTTTTTGAAAGACTTCCTCACTCCCCAGCGCGCCAAAGTGTAATCGAGTTCCGGCCGCACCCGCCCTGTGAAAATGGCCAGCTCCGCCATTTTTGAGAGTCGCCGCAGGCTCGCATTCGGCAACACCCATTTTTCACCGGTCACGTTGCCCTGGCCATTCTGGCCCCAGTACAATTCGACGAACTTCCGCTTCACTTCCTCGTACTTCAATTTCCGGCCCAGCGCGTTCACCCAGGCAGTCGAAAGTTTCCAGTCGTCGTTGAAACCCGGACGATTTTTCCAGCGATGCAGCTCGCGGCGCGTGACGCGTTTGCCCGCGAAAAATTTCACCGTTTCAAGCGTGGTGCGTTGAAACGAGCCCCGCGTATCCACCAACACTCCGTCCACATCGAAAATAATCACTTGCGGACGAAATGCGTTCGCATTCGCGCGCGGTGTATGGGGTTTGCTTCGAACCAGCGGATTCTTCAGGAGGGAGAGCCTTCCGATTCGTTGGAATCCGGCGGCGGTTCATGATGCGATGGCTCGGAATCCGCAGTCTCCGCACCCGCGGCGGATTCCTCCAGCATATCCGACGACCAGGCTTCCCCGGAAACCACCGGGGGCGGTTCCTTTTCCGCGCCGCCCGCCGCCGCTGCCTTGCTCTGCGCCGGGCTCGGCTCCGGGGTTTTGGCCGCGTCACCAGCAGCCGCAGGAGCAGCCGCGGTCGCCGCCGCGTTCAGAGTTTCCAGCCTCGCCGACAGAACCTCCGCCAGCAAATCGATGATCAATTTCGCGCCGCTTCCGTCTGCGTCTTTGGCCGGGTTGTAGGCCGTCACTTCAATCGCCGCAAGGTGCTTCTGTTGCGCGAAGACCAGCAGCGCTTCCCGCACGTCCTCCAGGCCCAAGCCGCCGTTTCCGGAATAATTAGTCGCTGGAAAATCCCCGATGACGTCCACATCCAGGTGCAGCACGAATTCGTAACCATTACCGTGAATTCTTTCGATGGCCGCCTGCGCCGCAGCCTTCGCGCCCAAGCGCTTCACATCCTCGGCCAGATAGCGCCGGATGGGCGATTGCCGCAGCAGTTCCTCTTCCGGCGGATCCAGGCGCGCCACTCCGAAGAGAGCAAGGTCCGGCTCGCGCACGAGCGGAGGCTCGCCCCAGAAGCGCACCATCTCCGCCGCTCCGCGTCCCGTCAAATGCGAAACCACCATGCCGTCCACGCAGCCCGAAGGCGTTGTCGCCGGAGTGTTCAGGTCCGCATCGCGGTCCATATAAATCAGGCTGACGTGCCGGAAATATCGCCGTACGCCCGCCACCGTCGCCAGCGCCACCGAGCAATCGCCGCTCAAAATCAGCGGCAGCGCGGCAGATTTCACCGCTTGTTCTACGCGCGGCTTCAGCGCTTCCAGTCCTGCCACCACGCGCACGAGGTTGCGCGCGCGCGGGCTTTCGTCGTCGGGCATGTAAAGCTGGGGCGGGTCGTCACC
>Ga0302184_10002801_pt1 | contig 10971 bp, 10 predicted proteins | sample I_Palsa_N3_3_FD_200233 | JGI IMG/M metagenome (GOLD analysis project Ga0302184, IMG submission 200233) | Peat permafrost microbial communities from Stordalen Mire near Abisko, Sweden - I_Palsa_N3_3 | ecosystem: Environmental > Terrestrial > Soil > Palsa > Peat permafrost | place: Sweden...
CGGAAGATGCCCTCCAGCTCCTGGATGATCTTGCCGTTGCCGCGGACCGGGCCGTCCAGCCGCTGCAGGTTGCAGTTCACCACGAAGATGAGGTTGTCGAGCTTCTCCCGGCTGGCCATCGCGATCGCGCCCAGCGACTCAGGCTCGTCGGTCTCTCCGTCACCCAGGAACGCCCACACCTTGCGGTCCGCGGTGCCGGCCAGCCCGCGGCAGGCCAGGTACTTCAGGAAGCGCGCCTGGTAGATGGCCATGATCGGGCCCAGGCCCATCGACACCGTGGGCATCTGCCAGTACTCCGGCATCAGCCACGGGTGCGGGTAGGACGACAGGCCGCCGCCGCCGGTCTCCTGGCGGAACTTGCCCAGCTGCTCCTCGGTGAGCCGGCCCTCCACGAACGACCGGGCGTAGATGCCAGGCGACGAATGCCCCTGGATGAACAGCAGGTCGCCGCCGCGGTCGTCCGAGGCGGCCCGGAAGAAATGCTGGAACCCCACGTCATACAGCGTCGCCGCGGACTGGAAACTGGCAATATGACCGCCGAGCTCCGAGGACTCCGCGTTCGCCCGCAGCACGATGGCCAGCGCGTTCCACCGGACCAGCGACCGGATCCGGTGATCCATCGCCAGCTGGTGCGGGCTCAGCCGGTCCTGGGAGTCGGCCGGGATCGTGTTCAGGTACGGCGTGGTCGCGCTGTACGGGACCGCCGCGCCCTTCCGCCGCGCCTCGCCGACCACCTCATCCAGCAGGAAGAACGCGCGATCGGCGCCCTCGTACGCCAGCACGGAGTCCAGCGCCTCCAGCCACTCGCGGGTCTCGGCCGGGTCAAGATCTTCCAACATCAGGATCCCTTCCGCGCCTCCCGGGGGAGGGGTGACAGGTGGTCCTTCAGATTATGCGCCTGCTTCGCTCGGGCCGCGACGGCACCAGCGCCTCAGCGATCCGGCCACAGGCTGGTGAGGTTGACCACGATGCCTTCCTGGCTGCTGCGCGCTATGACCACGACCGCTTCCTCGTCGCCGGGATTCTCCTCCCGGTGCGGCACGTAGGGCGGCACGAAGATGTAATCGCCGGGCTCGGTCTCAAGCCGGATCTCTTGGTCGCCCTCGGCGAACACGAACGCCGGGCGCCCGGCCAGGACGTAGATCGCTGTCTCCGCCTCGCCGTGGTGATGGTCACCCGAGTTGACGCCGGGCGCGACATGCGTCTGGCCCATCCACAGCTTCTCCGAACCTGTGTTCTTGCCGGAGATGGCCTCGCGACGATTCATCCCGCTGGTCTGGCCCGTGTCACCGAGCAGGTCCTGGCCGCGTACCTGCACCAGTGGCCGGTGCCAGTGGTCGACGGCGTCTTCGCTGGCCATCATGCCTCCGTGTGAGCGGCCATCAGGTTCCGGTGGCCATCAGGACGTTCCGGACGGGTGACCACACTAGCCGGGAAGGCGTCAGCAGGCGGCGCAACGAGTCGGCCACCTGCTCGGTGAGGTCGCGGGGGAGTCCGCGCCTGGGCCATACCGACAAGGTGATCGGTTCCGGGGTCGGCAGGTCGTGGCGGGCGACCAAGCCGTCCGGGGTCTGCCCGAGAGTGGCCATCAGGCCGATGCCGAGACCGGCCCGGACGGCCGCCTGGACTCCGGCCAGGTGGGCAGCCTCGCAGTTCACTTCCACCGCGATGCCATGTGCCGAGAGGGTTTCCAGCGCCCGGGAGCGCAGCGCGCACGGATCGTCGAAGGCGACCAGGGGAACGGGCTCGTCAGCGCCCGGCGGTGTCCAGCCTGGCGCTGAGTACCAGGTCAGTTCGAGCCTGCCCACCGTTTTGGCGTGTAGATCGTCCGAGGACCCTAGCAGCAGCGCCACGTCGATCCGGCCGTCAGCCAGCGCCTCACGCAGTTGCGCGCCGCGGTCGACGCGGAACCGCTGACGGCAATCGGGGAGCGCCTCCGTAAGCGAGCTGGCCAGGCCGGGGAGCAGTTGAGCAGCGGCATGCTCCGTCGAGCCGATCACGAGGGTCTGCTCAGACTCGACACCGAAGTCACGCAGCGTCTCGTCGTGCAGAGCCAAGATTCGCCGGGCCTGGCGCAGCAACGTATCACCGTCCGGAGTGAACCGTGATCCGCGGCCCTGCCGTTCGACCAGGGGACGGCCGACCGCCGCCTCTAGCCGACGAACATGCTGGCTCACCGCGCCCTGGCTGAGATGCAGGGAGTTCGCGGCGCGCTGAAAGCCGCCGCAGTCCGCGACGGCCACGAAGCTCCGCAGGGGCGCGACATCCAGTATCCGGAGCATGCACCCTAGCTTACGAGACAATGTTGAGTATGTCGATCGGATTACTAGCCTAATCAACGTATTGCGGTTCTTGATGGGTGCCCATCATGAACCGTCGTTGGACATTGGCCCACGTCAGAACCCAAGCTCGAAGGCATGAGACGTTCTCCCCTGGCTGCACAACCGCAGGCCCCGCGCTTCCGGCTCGGCTTTCTCACCCACGTACAGGGCCGAGGCGGCTCCTCCGCCACCTATCGTCACGCTCAGGAGCTGTTCGTCGTGGCCGACGAGCTTGGCTTCGACGTCGGCTGGGTGGCCCAGCACCACGTGCCGCTCGGCGGCGGCGGGCTGCCCTCGCCGTGGACGTTCCTGGCCCACGCGGCCGCGCGTACCAAGCGGATCCGGCTGGCCACCGCGATCACGATCCTGCCGCTGGAGCACCCGCTGCGGCTCGCCGAGGACATCTCGGTCGTCGACACCCTCAGCGGCGGGCGCGTCGAGCTCGGCGTCGGCAGCGGGTACGGGCCGGTGGAGTACGCGGCGTTCGGCGCCGACTTCGATGACAAGCGCCAGCTGACCACTCACCGGCTGGACATTGTCCGCAAGGCGCTGGCCAACCAGGAGGTTGGCACGGAGGGCTTCACGATCCAGCCGCCGGCGGGCGACTTCAGCAGGCGTATCTGGCAGGGCGTCTTCAGCGGCGCAGGGGCGGCCTACGCGGCGGCCGCCGGGTCGAACCTGCTGCTGAACCGCGCCACCTACGGGTACGCCGCACCGACCGACGTCGTGCAACGGCCGTGGGCGGAGGAATTCCTGGCGAAATGGAGCCAGCCGCACCGGCCGCGGATCGGCCTGTCGCGCTTCATCTTCCCGGCCAGGGACAAGCGGGCTGCGCTGGCCCAAATCGAGGAAGGCGTGCTCCGGGGGGCCGAGGGCTTCGTTCAGCGCGGCCAGTTCCCGGCCGGGTTGACCACCGAGGACTACCTGAAGCGGTTCCACGCCTTCTACGGTCACCCGGACGAGATCATCGAGGCGCTGCGAGCCGAGCAGGCGCTGCCGCTGGCCACCGACCTGATCGCCCAGTTCAACCCGGGCGTTCCCGACCACGACGCCGCCGTCCGTGCCCTGGAACTGATCGCCACTGAGGTGGCACCCGCCCTCGGCTGGAGCCGGGCATCGGCGGTGCCCCCTGTCCGCGCGGCCGAGCCGACCCCAGTCTGACCTGACCGGGGGTCACGGCTCCAGCCGGCGGAACTGACCGGCGTGGAACACCAGCGGGCTGATGCCATGGTCGGCGTCTAGATCGTGGACCCGCAGCACGACGATATCGTGGTCGCCCGCCCGCACCAGTTGCTCCACGCTCGTCTCCAGCCAGCCGCTGGCTCCGTCCAGTAGTACGGCACCGTCGGCGGTCGCCCGCCAGGAGAGCTCGGCGAAGCGATCGCCGCGTCGGTCCGCCAGCTGTCGCCCGGCACGTTCCTGCGCGGCGGACAGGATGCTGACGCCAAGCCGCGGCACCTCGCGCAGCACCGGCCAGGTGGTGGACGTGTGCGCGATGCACAAAGACACCAGCGCCGGGTCCAGCGACACGGAGGTGAAGGAGCTGGCCGCGATGCCGACGGGAGTGCTGTCGACGACCGCGGCGACGACCGCGACGCCGGACGGAAAGGCACCGAACACGTGCCGCAGCCAGCTCGGGTCGAAGAGGGTGGTCGTCATCCGCGGCCGCTCGCTTTCACCCGTGTCTGGTCACCACGCACTGGATTCCACCTCGACGATGGGCTCCAGCGGCGGTTCGTTGCGCAGCGCTTCGAGGAACGTGACGACCTCGGCGGCCACCGAACGGTGCTGCAGGTCGTTGAGGACGTCGTGGTGCGCGCGGCGCACCACAACCAGGCGCGCTGCCGGCAGCGCCTTCGCGGCCTGGGCCAGGGCGTCCCGGTCGGCAAGGGGGTCGGCGTCGCCGACCAGCAGCAACTGCGGCACGTCGGCGGTGCTGCCGTACGCGGCGTCGAGCAGCGCGCCGGGGACAGCGGCCGAGAGCGTCCCTCGCGGCACGGAGTCATCGTCGCTGAGTACCGCGCGGTGCACGCTGCACTGCGTGCGCACGTCCAGTTCATCGTCCCAGCTGCCGGGCTGGTGCGCCGCGTATCCGGGCAGCGCGGCGAGTACGAGCGCCTGCGGCCACCAGGGCACGTCCGGTGTTCCGGGCTGGGGCACCGATCGTGCCACCAGCGCGGCCACGGCGGCGGCGCCGGTGTCTGATCCGGCCAGCACCAGCGGGCGCACCGGCCCGTCCGCGCCGGTCCCCGCCACGGCATCGGCCAGTTGCGCGGCGAACCGATCCAGCGAGCCGGCCAGGTCAGCCTCGGCGATCACCGGGGCGGACAGCACCCGCACCCGGTAGGAGTCCGCGGCCAGCCGCCTGCCGAAGCGCCGGTAGGTCGCCTCGCTCTCACCACGGCCGGGCACGACCAGCACGGTGCCCCGGGTGCGCAGCCCCTCTGGGCCGGTGTAGTCGGTGACGAAGGTGGTCTCGCTCATCTCACGCTCCTGCCAGTTCGGCCGCGCCCGTCAGCGCGGCAGCGGATTCGGCTGGCTCAGCGCCCTCGGCCGGTGCGGGCTTCCAGCCGAGCGCGGGCGCGACCTCGGTCGCGATGAGTTCCAGCGCGCGGATCGCCGCGCCGTGATCGGGAACAGCCGGGTTGAACTGCGTGATCAGGTCGGTCGCCAGCGGCAGCACCTTCTCGTGCCGCAGTTCGGCCACGATCTCCTCCGGGTGGCCGTAGAAGGAGTGGAACCGGTCCAGGTACCCCTCGGTGCTGAGCCCGGCGGGAAACGCGCCGCGTTCGACCAGCCGCTGGGAGGCGCTGACGACATCCGCCCCGATCTGCTCCAGCGCGGACCGCTTGTCCTTGGCCGGGAAGACGAACCGGGACAGGCCGATCCGCGGCGCCCGTGGCCGCGTCCAGTGCGCGAGGAACTCCTCAGCCCAGGGCCGCTGCACCTCGTCGGTCGGCTCGCTGTAGCCGTAGGCCGCCCGGTTGAGCAGCAGGTTGGAGCCGCCAGCCGCGGCGTAAGCCGCGCCGGGCCCGCTGAACACGCCCTGCCAGATCCGCTCGGTGAAATCGGCGGCCCGGGGCTGGATGGTAAAGCCGGTCGTACCGACCTCGCCGTTGGCGAGTGCCGCGCGCAGGATGGCCAGACCCTCGCTGGTCAGCTCCCGTTTCTTCGCGACGTCTCGGCCGAAGGCGGCGTATTCCAGCGCGCTGCCGCCGCTGCCGACGCCGATCTCGACGCGCCCGCCGCTGAGAGTGTCGACGACCGAGACGTCCTCGGCGAGTCGCAGCGGGTGCTCCAGCGGCAGGATCGTGATCGCGGTGGCCAGCCGGATCCGCTTGGTGCGCGCGGCCGCGTGGGCCAGGAACGTCCACGGCGAGGGCAGGCCGCCGCCGCCGAGCGGAGCGTGGTGCTGCGCCACCCATCCCACGTCGAAGCCGAGCTCGTCGGCGACGACGAACAGCTCCTGGGCATTGCGGTAGGTCGTGGTCAGGTCCCCCCGGCCCTGGACATGGGTGAGGAACCCGAGCCGGAAGCGTGGCGTGCTGGGCTGGTCGGTCATCTGCTGGTGCCTTTCGAAAGCAGGCTGCGAGGCACCTAGTTCGCCGCCCCGGAGCTCGCGGCGGCCAGCTCGGACCCGGCTGGCCGGCCTGCACCGTCCCGGGCCCGGCCGAGGACCAGGTCAAGGACGGCGGCGGCGCCGCCGTCGGGAACCCGCGCGCCGCGCCAGGCGACGTGCTGGTCGGGCCGGATGAGGACGTTGTCGGCCCCGTACAGCTCACGGGCCGCCGGGTCGGGCAGGTGGATGACCGACAGCGGCAGCGACCGGGCGGCCGCCTCGACCGCGAACGCCTGTCCCGTAGTTCCGTCCTCGGTGAGCACTAGCAGCGCGAAGTCGTTGCCGATCCGGTCGTAGAGCGTGTCACCCCAGGGGTCGAGGTAACCGTCCGGTGCGCGGTGGCCGGGCCGCGGGTCGTCTTCGTAGCGATCCGACTGCCAGGGTTCCTCGGTGTCGAGCTGGCCGGGCTCGTACCAGATCGCCGCCGAGGCGTCGTACCGCTCGTCGAACTCGACACCGGCCGAGTCGAGCCCGCGGCGCCCGATCAGGGCGCCGATCTCGGCCCGCCGCCGCTGAGCGGCCGGACTGAGGTCGGAGTCGTCCGGGATGCCGTCCAGGCGGATCTGCTCGCGCAGCTCGTAGCCCCGGCGAGCCCGTTCCAGCGCGTAGTCGGCGATCCGCCAGTTGTGCCGCCGGCGTTCGGCGTCGTAACTGTCAAGCAGCGCCTCCGGGGCGCGGCCGTCCAGGACGGCGGCCAGCTTCCAGCCGAGGTTGGCGACGTCGCCGAAGCCCTCGCCCAGGTTGCCGCCGGGGGTGCGCACGTGGGCGGCGTCCCCGGCCAGCAGGACCCGGCCCTTGCGGAACCTCTGGGCGACCCGGCTGGAGTCGTAGTACGTAGTCGCCGACGCCACCTCGAGGTCGAGGTCGAATCCGAACGCGGCCTGGCCGATCTCGATCAGCTCCTCGTTCGTCGGCTCGTAGTCGAGCGGATACGGCCCCGCGTACACGCGCCACTCGCGGGTGCTGACGGCGGCCAGGAAGCTCCACGCCTTCGCGTTGAACACGAGGTTGACGCCGCTCGGAGCGGGCCCGAGACGCTCGCTTTCGTCACCTGTCCTGACGATGAGCCGCAGTCGCTTCAGCGCGGCCCGCTCACCGTCCCGGCCGATGCCGGCCAGCCGCCGGACGGTGCTGCTGCCGCCGTCGGCGCCCAGCACGTACCGGGCCCGGATCGTGCGGTGCTCGCCCGAGTCGACCCCTGCCACCTCGGCGTCGATCCAGTCGGCGTGCTCATGCAGCGCGCCGAGCTGCCAGCCGCCGGTCACCGGCACGCCGTGCCGCCCGAGGTGGTTCAGGAACACCTGCTGGAGCGCCGTCTGCGGCCGCCTGATCCGGTCGGCCAGCGAGTGCCGGTCCGCCCGGTCGCCGGTGCCCCGGTCGGTGAAGGAAGGGCGCCGGTTCGGCACCAGTTCATGGCCGGTCAGCGACGTGATGAGCTTGATCCCGTGGACCCACTCCGGCGGGAACGTCCACTCGGTGCGGATCTCCTGCAGCACCCCCCAGCGGCGGAAGTGCTCCACGGTACGCGCGGTGTGGCCCATCGCCCCCGCGCGGATCAGCGTCGCGGTTCGGGCCCGGTCGACGACCGCGACCCTGACGCCCCGGCCGGCTAGCTCGATCGCCGACGACAGCCCGACCGGACCGGCGCCGACGATCAGGACGTCCAGCTCCCATGGCGGCACGCCGTCCGGGAAGCGGACGGTGTGCACATCGCGCCCGCCGGTAACGGAGGGCTGATACTCAGACATAACTGCCCTTCACGCGCTCACGCGAGCGAGCTCGCGTTCCGCGGTGTAGCGGTTGACGGGGATCGGCAGCCCGAGGTTGCCGCGGAATGTGTCCGACTCGTACTCGGTGCGGAAGGCACCGCGCTTCTGCAGAATCGGGACGACAGTGGCGACGAAGTTCTCCAGCTCCTCGATCGTGCGGAAGCTCAGGTTGAAGCCGTCGGTCGCCTTCGTCTCGAACCAGTGCTGGAGCGTGTCCGCGACCGTCTCCGGAGCGCCCACGAACTGACCCGGCTTGTACTCCGACGCGGCCTCCGCGACCTGGCGCAAGGTCAGTCCTTGCTCCCTGGCCCGGCGGACCAGGTCGGCACCGCCGCGACGGCCCCGCTCGGTCAGGTGCGTCAGGTCGGGGAACGGCTCGTCCAGGTCGTGCTGCGTGAAGTCGTAGGCGCCGAAGGAGCGGCCAAGGAACCCCAGCTTCCGGTCGAAGTCGTTGTCCTCGTCGTAGATCTCGCGGTCGCGGTCGCGAGCGCGCTCGTCGGTGCCGCCCACCACGGGCCTGGCTCCCACGAAGATGACGACGTGGTCGGGATCGCGGCCGAGCGCGGCGGCGCGCTGCTTGATATCGGCGTGGTAGGCCTGTGCCTCGGTGCGGGAACCGCCGGGGGCGTAGATGCCTTCCGCGACGTGAGCAGCCAGGTTACGGCCGTCCTCGGAGACACCGGCCTGGAAGATCACCGGCTGTCCCTGCTTGGAGCGGGACAAGTTGAGCGGGCCGGCCACCCTGAAGTGCTCGCCCACGTGGTTGAGAGCATGCAGCTTGGCCGGATCGAGGAAGACACCGCGCTCCACGTCGGCCGGGAAGGCGTCGTCCTCGTAGGAGTCCCAGAGCCCTCGGGCGACCTCGACGAACTCCAGAGCGCGCCCGTACCGGGTGGCGTAGTCGAGGTGCTCATCCAGCCCGAAGTTCTTGGAAACCTCCGAGTCGAAGCTGGTGACGACGTTCCACCCGGCCCGGCCGTGGCTGATCTGGTCGAGCGAGGCGAGCCGGCGAGCCAGGTTGAACGGGGAGTTGTAGGTCGAACTCGCGGTGGCGACCAGACCGAGGTTGGTCGTGTGCGTCGCCACGGCCGAGAGCAAGGTCAGCGGCTCCAGCCGGTTCAGGTAGTGCGACGGGTAGGTGGGGTTGATGAACTGGCTGTCCACGACGATCAACGCGTCGAAGAGCGCGCTCTCGGCGATCGTCGCCTGCTTGATGTAGTAGCGGATGTCGATGCTCGCGTTCTTCGGCACGCGGGGGTCCTTCCACAGGCCGTGCTGGCCAGGACCCCCGACGCCGTAGGCGCTCAGGGCGAGGTGGAGTGTGCGGGACAAGGAGTTTCCTCTCTGTGCTCTGGTCAGGGCGCTGCGGTCAGGTATGTAGCAAGGCGCGCAACTGTTCGCGGTCGGATCTCTTCGCCGCGGCGGACCGAAGTGTCGGGGCGGAGTCGATGAGGAGCCGGGTGTAGACATGCTGGGGATTGTTGATGATGCTGCGGGTGGGACCGACCTCGACCAGTTCTCCCTGGTAGAGCACCGCTATCCGGTCGGTCAGGCCGGCCACCGAGCCGAGATCGTGAGAAATGAACACCAGGCCGACACCCGCCTCGCGCAGGCCCTTGAGGATCTCCAGGACCTGGACCCGGTTCGAGGAGTCAAGCGCGCTCACCGGCTCGTCCAGCATGATCAACTTAGGCTCGGTGACCAGGGCGCGGGCTACCGACACCCGCTGTCGCTGGCCGCCGGAAAGCTCACCGGGGAGACGCCCGAGCAGCTCAGGGTCCAGGCGAACCCGGCCGAGGAACGCGCGGGCCCGGGCCTCCGCCTCAGCGCTCGAGATGCCTTGGATCAGGAGCGGCTCGACGATCGACTGCGCGACCGTCAGATCAGGGTCGAGGCTGCGCAGCGGGTCCTGGAAGACGTACTGCACCACGCCCCGTCGGCGCAGGTCGCGCCACTGCCGCGCCTTGGCCTGCGAAATATCTTGCCCGTCGATGACGATCCGGCCCCTTGAGAACGGAACGAGCCCGACGACAGCGCGAGCGAACGTCGACTTGCCCGACCCGGTCTCGCCGATGAGGCCGACCGCCTCGCCGTTCGAAACGGACAGCGAGACCCCGTCCAGGACGCGGCGACGTTTGCGGCCAAGCCCGTAGTGGACCTCGAGGTCCTCGACCTCCAGCACGCTCCGGGCGCTCATGCGCGCTCCTCTCGGGGGATGTCCAGGAAGCGCTCCAGGCCGTACTGCTCATGTTCTGCGATCAGGAGCTGGGTGTACTCATGCTGTGGCCGGTAGAGCACCTCCTCCGTCGTGCCGTGCTCGACGACGTCGCCCTGGCGCATGACCAGCACTTCGTCGCACACCTGCGCGACGACCGCGAGGTCGTGCGCCACGATGACCTGCGCGAGTCCGGTGCGCTCGCGCAGGTCGGCGAGCAGATCGAGAATCTCTGCCTGCACGGTCACGTCCAGCGAGGTGGTCGCCTCGTCCGCGATCAGCACCTGGGGATCAGCGGCGATGGCGGCCGCGATGAGGACCCGCTGCAGCATGCCGCCTGATAGCTCATAGGTGTACTGGCCGTAGACGCTTTCCGGGTGCCGGAGCCGCACCGAGCGGAGCAGTTCGAGCGCCCGGTCCCGGGCCTCCCGCCGGCGAACCTTCTTCTTCACCCGGATGACCTCCGCGATCTGGGGTCCGACCTGAATCGAGGGGTTGAGATACGACGCCGGATCCTGGAAGACCGCGCTGATGGTGGAGCCGCGTAGCTCGGTCCACTCCTTGACGCTCAGCTCGGCGAGGTCACGTCCGGCGAGCCTGATACTCCCCCCGGAGACCACGAGTTGATCCGGCAGGATGCCGAGCACGGCCCGGCAGGTAAGGGTCTTGCCGCTGCCGGATTCTCCGACGATCCCGACCACCTGACCGGGCGCCAGTTCGAAGCTGATCCCGTGCACGATCTCCCGATTGGTCGCCCGGTCCCGAATATGCACGTCGCGGACGGACAGGAGCGCGCCGGCCACCGGCGGGGCGGCGACCCTCGATTCGGTCTCGCGGCGGGCGGCGAACGCCATCATGCATCTCCTCCTGGCGAAAGGGCTAGCTTCCGGCGCAGCTTCGGTCGCATGTTGACGGCCGCCCGGCCCGCCTCACCGGAGACGTCGCGGATCGCGTCGGCGAGGAGGTTGCAGGCCCACACCGTGGCGATGATCAGCAGCGCCGGCGCCACCGGGGCCCACGGCTGGTACGAGAGGTAGCTGAGGTCCG
>Ga0302184_10002804_pt1 | contig 10965 bp, 10 predicted proteins | sample I_Palsa_N3_3_FD_200233 | JGI IMG/M metagenome (GOLD analysis project Ga0302184, IMG submission 200233) | Peat permafrost microbial communities from Stordalen Mire near Abisko, Sweden - I_Palsa_N3_3 | ecosystem: Environmental > Terrestrial > Soil > Palsa > Peat permafrost | place: Sweden...
TATCTCGGCGTCGTCAAGCGAATCGAGCCGGACCCGATCCGGGAGCGGTCGGCTTGGCGCCCGCCGTATGCGCTGGCGCCGGCGGCTGCTTTGATGGACGAGCAGCCACGCCGGATCACGGCCGCCGAGCTGTGAGCATGCAACGGCGTGCGGACGGCGTGAGGGTCCACGCCGGGCAAGCACACGGTCGCCTCAGCCGACGCTGTTGCTCTGCCTCATCACATGAGGGCGCACCGGGTCGCCTGCGGCACCCGCCTGACGCAACGAACCGCATCAAACTCGATGAGCCAGTCGGGTGCGGAAGTCGCCATACACTCTGGGCGTGAACGTCCCTGAGGTCAAGTACGCGCGTAACGGCGAGGTGAGCATCGCCTACCAGGTGGTGGGCGAGGGGCCGCGGGACCTGACCTTCGTGACGGGGTTCGTAAGCCATCTCGAGCTGTTCTCGGAGGCGGCTCTGGTGAGACGTTTCTTCGAACGGCTGTCGTCGTTTTCGCGTCTGATCCTGTGGGACAAGCGCGAGCAGGGCTTGTCGGATCGGCTGGGACAGCCCCCGACGCTCGAGCAGGGGATGGACGATCTGGCCGCCGTGTTGGATGCGGCCGGTTCTGAGCACACGGCGTTGTTCGGGATCTCCGAGGGAGGACCGCTGTCGATTCTCTACGCGGCAAGCTTTCCGCACCGCGTCAGCCACCTCGCGCTGTATGGGACGTACCCGAAGGTCACCGCCTCGGACGATTATCCGGCCGGTGTTCCGCGCGATCTGTTCGAGCGCTGGCTGGAGCAGACCGTGTCCGTCTGGGGCGGGCCGGCAGGACTCGAGGTATTCGCTCCGAGCATTTCGGGCGACGCTGAGATCTCGGCCTGGTGGGCACGACTGCTCCGCTCGGGCACGAGCCCCCGCGCTGCCGCTGCGCTGATGCGCATGTACATGGACATCGATGTGCGCCCGGCGCTTCCGGCGATCACCGCCCCAACGCTCGTGCTCCACCGCTCCGGCGACCGGCTGATCCGTGTGGACAACGGCCGCGCGCTCGCTGAGGCGATCCCGCAGGCCCGGTTCGTTGAGCTCGACGGCGCTGACCATCTGGCGTTCGCCGGAGATCAGGACGCGCTGCTCGACGAGGTCGAGGAGTTCATCACCGGTGTGCGGCGGGAGCACGAACCGGAGCGGGTACTCGCGACCGTGTTGTTCACGGACATCGTCTCCTCAACCGAACGCGCCGCGGCCTTGGGCGACCGTGAGTGGCGCGGGATCCTCGAACGCCACGACGAGCTGGTCCGCAAAGAGCTGGCGCGCTTCCACGGCCGCGAGATCAAGCAGACCGGCGACGGCTTCCTGGCCGCGTTCGACGGTCCGGGACGAGCGGTCCAATGCGCGGCGTCGATCACCGATCAAGTGCGGCCGCTGGGAATCGAGGTACGCGCAGGCGTGCACACCGGGGAATGCGAGCTACGCGCCGGAGACATCGCGGGCATGGCGGTGCATATCGGCGCCCGTGTCGGAGCGCGCGCAGGGGCTGGCGAGGTGCTCGTCTCACGCACCGTCAAGGATCTCGTCACCGGCTCTGGCCTTCAGTTTCAGGAGCGGGGTCCCGCAGAGCTCAAGGGAGTCCCCGGCGAGTGGCACCTATACGCGCTCGACCGAGCGTGACGCGGCGACTGGACGGGTGCCCTCCGTCCGAGGGTCGAGGCGGCAGCCGACTGGCGACCGCTTGAGGCGTCGAGAGCAGCCAAAGCTGACGGACGGTTCGCGCGGCGCTCTGCGGTCGTCCGCTGGAGATGCAGACTTCTCGTTTGTCGCCGACGGAGCCACGAAGACATGGCTTTCGCTTCGCTCGCCCGCCGAACAAGAGCAGCAGTGCGGTCGCCGCCGAACTTGACGTCCGACGCGCCTGCAGATTTCGTGATTGCAGACGCGACCCAGGCATTGCCCAGGACTTCTGCATCGACGCGACTGCTAGCTGAGAGCCAGCAAGCACCGCGGGGTGTTGCCGCGACGAGCCGATCCTCTCCGAAGACGGAACGGGGCCGGCTTGCCGCTCGCGACGGAGGTCGATGTTGACGGTGGCGGCGTGGCCGCCTGTGTCCGACACCAGCAGCCCGAGGGCCGATCGTCTGGTGGCCGCTTCAGTGGCCATTCAGCCAGCGGGTCGCCGAGCGCCACGTTCCGTCGACTGGTGGAGGCCAGGTCCGCTCAGCTGAGCCGGCGGCTCTGGAGTTGACGGTTTCAGGGCTTGGTTTGGATGCGTGAGATTGTGTCCGAGCTCGGGCTGGTCGCCCAAATCGCGGTTCCCGCTGGCGCGATCGCGTACGCGGACCCGAAGCCGATCTGGCTGGCTGGGGCGATTCGGATCGGCGCTCCGGCAGTCTCTCCGGTGTGGGTGTCGATGCGTGTGACCGTGCCGTCGCTGTCGTCAGCGATGAACAGGTAGCCGTCGCTCGCGCCGAGGTAGAAGTTGGAGCCTGAGGGAAGCGAGACTGGTTGTCCGATCGCGCGCAGAGTGCTCGGATCAAGGCGGATGACGGTGGCGTTGGCGTTGTCGATGACCCAGACGCTGCCGCCGGCTACCGTGATCCCGATCGGGAAGCCGCCGACGTGAGCGCGGGTGATCGTCCGGGTGGCGGGGTCGATTCGGAGCACTTCGCCGGCGTGCTCGGTCGCCCACACATACCCGCCGCCCCAGGCCAGACCGAACACGGAGCTGGTTGCGCTGAGTGTCATTGGCGGCGCGATCGGAGCGAGCGTTATCGGGTTGAGCTGCTCAAGCGTGGTGGGGGTCCTCGCGTAATGCTCCAGGACCTCCCAGACCGCACCCTCGCCGACGGCCATTGGGCCGCCTCCGATCTGCTGGTGGCGGCGGGCGAGCGTTGCGCCCGTGCGGGTGTCGACTGCGATCAATTCTCCGGGCGCGGCGCCCACGGTTGAGGTGCCGGCTATCCCCGGGTCAGCGATGAGGCGGTCTCCGTCCAGTGCGAGATTGGGAGTTGATCCGCTCAGTCGCACCGTCCGCTGGACGGCCCCGGTGGCGAGATTGATTCGCAGCAGCTGTCCGCTGGGCGCGACGTTCTGCTTGGCGACCGAACCGTGGATTGAGACCCATAGCCCGTCCGGGGTGAACGCCGCGAAGTCGGGCGATCCGGGGAGATGCAGGGTCGCCGTGACGCCTTTGGTGGTTGCCTGCTCGGTTGGGCCGTTCGTCAGGAGCGCGATCAACCCGGCCACTGCCACCAGCAGCGAGCCGACGATGATCGCGGTTCGCGTGCGGCGTCGTCGGGTGCTGTGGCTTGTTGTCACCGGTTTGATCATGATCCTGGCTCCTGTCACTGTCCAGGGCTACGCAGGGTTGACGGTCACGCGCTGGCCGGTGTTCGGGTTGACCATCAGCGTTCCCTCGCGCGTGCAAGCCGATGCGACGTAACCGCGTGCTTCCAGTCGATGGATCTGGCGGGAGCCCGCGAGCGCGTTTGCGGCCGCGTTCGCACCGGTGCCGTGCGCGGCGAGCGGCACCGCGCAGGCCGCCGCAGCCACAGTTGAGACGGCGATGATCCGTAGGCGACGGCGTGAGCGTCGACCGGCGGGCTGCATCTGTTCTGTTTGTCCGCTCATGGTGGTCCTTTCCAGGGTGGGTTGCGAGCGATGTGGCCAGCAAACCAACCGGCCGCGGGGTGCGCTTCGGGGATACCCCTTAGATCGGAGGAATTCCAGGGAAAACCCTGAGGCGGTGGCGACTGATTCTGCGACGATGGCGCCATGCCGATTCGCGTGCTGATCGTCGATGACCACCCGGAGTTCCGGGCGGTCGCACGTGAGTTGCTGGAAGAGGCCGGCTATGTGGTGAGCGGTGAGGTCGCGGGTGCCCGGGAGGCGATCGCGTCGGTATCCGCTGAGACGCCCGACGTCGTGCTGCTCGACGTAGTGCTTCCGGACGGGAATGGGTTCGACGTGGCCGCACAGCTCTCGCGTGATCCGAGCGGCCCGGTGGTCGTGCTGGTGTCCTCGCGTGAGGCGGAGGACTACGGGCAGCGCGTGTCGGGTTGCGGCGCCCGCGGCTTTGTGTCCAAGTCGCGGCTGTCCGCGACATCGCTCGCGAGCGTGTTGGCGTGATCTCCAGCGCCGATCCGGTACCGGCGCCGACCGGCTCGCTGTTGCGCGACCCGGTTCTCGTGCTTCCGCTCGCGGTTGTCCTAGGGCTGGTTGTCGGCTGGGAAGGGTTGCGCACGGGCGTTTCGGGTGCCGTGATCGCGGTCGACCTTGCCCTGAGCTGGGGGCTTGTCGGTGCTTCCATGCTCGCGTCGGGACGTGCGCGCTGGCGGCGCCCACGGTTGCTGCTCGCACTCGCCGGCCTGTTGGTGCTCGCCGGCGATCTCCAGTGGTCCAGCGCGCCTGGCCTTTGGACCGCAGGGCTGATTCTGGAACTGGCGTGGCTAACGGTGGTCGTCCAGCTCGTCCTGTCGTTTCCCGACGGGCGGTCGTGGTCCGCCCTGGCGCTTGTCACGATCTCGCTCGGGTACCTAGCCGCTCCGGTGGGCGGGTTGGCATCCGCGCTCGTCACCACCGATTCCCGCGACGCGCTGTCAATCCTGTCCAGCCAGAGCGCTGAGGACACAATCGGCCGGATCCGAGCGGCGCTTGGTTTCGCGGTGCTGCTGGCGACCGTGGGACTCGTGGTGTGGCGGTTGGCGTCGCTGCGGGGAGCGAGCCGTCGAGCGCAGGCGCAGCTGCTGATCGGCGCCACGCTGGCGTTCCCGCTGACGATGGTATGGCTAGCCCGCCAGGCGCTAACCGGCGAGAGCCCGTCGACAGCGCTCTCCGCGGTCTCGACCGCGCTGATCGGGCTGATCCCGCTCGGGTTCGTCGCGGCGATCGGCTGGTCGCGGCTTCGGCGCACACAAGCCAGCGATCTGGTCGTTGAGCTACGGACGGCCGGCGAGCCGATGCTTCGCGACCGGCTCGCGCGGGTGCTCGGAGATCCCACGTTGGCGCTCGCTTACCGGCTCGACGATGGCCGCTACGTCGACGACTCCGGCCAGCCGGCGTCCGTGCCTGACCGCCCGGGCCGGGCGGTGACGCTGTTGAGCGCCGGCGATGAGGTTCTCGCCGCACTCGTGCACGACCCGGTGTTACTTGATGAGCCCGCGCTGGTCGAGTCGGTTCGCGCGACAGCCGGGCTGGTGCTCGAGAACGAGCGCCTCGCGGCCCGCGTGCGAGCGCAGCTCGCCGAGGTGCGCGCGTCACGAGCACGCCTTGTCACAGCCGGCGACGAGGAACGCCGCCGGATCGAACGAGACTTGCACGACGGCGCCCAGCAACGCCTCGTCGCGGTCTGCGTGACGCTCGGGATGGCCGCCGGTCGAGCGGACCCGACGCTGGCCGAGACCCTACGTCGCGCCCAGGACGACCTCGAGCAGGCGCTCGCTGAGCTGCGCGCTCTCGCCCGCGGAATCCACCCGACACTGCTCCACGAGGAAGGGCTGGATGCGGCGCTCGAGACCATGGCACGACGCGCGCCGCTGCCAGTCATCATCGAAGGCGCGATTGGATCCCGCCTCCCCGCCGCGATCGAGCTCGCAGCCTACTTCCTCACCATGGAGGCATTGACCAACACCGCCAAACACGCCGGCGCCTCCAAGGCGACTGTGCACCTGCAACAGGTCAACGGCACGCTGACAGTCACGGTCAGCGATGACGGCATCGGAGGCGCCGAGCTGACACCGACCGGCGGCCTCGCCGGACTGCGGGACCGAGTCGAGGCGCTCGACGGGACACTGAACGTCCACAGCGACCCAGCCACCGGAACGACGGTCCTCGCGGAGCTACCGTGCGGGTCGTGATAGCAGACGACGCCGCGCTCGTCCGCGACGGTCTTGCGCTGCTGCTCGCCGAACACCACGTGGAGGTCACGGCAAAGGCCTCCAACGCCGAGACGCTCATCGCAAGCGTCGATCAGTACCACCCCGACGCTGCGCTCATCGACATCCGCATGCCACCCACCTACACCGACGAAGGACTCCGCGCCGCACAGGAAATCCGCGTCCGACACCCGCACACGGCAGTGCTCGTTCTCTCCCAGCACCTCGAGTTCAACTACGCCCAGCGACTGATCCAGGACAACCCCACGCGCGTCGGCTACCTACTCAAAGAGCGCGTCGGGCGCGTCGACCAACTCCTCGACGCGCTGAACCGCGTCACATCCGGCGAATGCGTCATCGACCGAACAATCGTCAAAGAACTCCTCGACCGCTCCAGAACCGCCGACCCGCTGGACGACCTGACCTCACGCGAGCGAGAGATCCTGACACTGATCGCCGAAGGGCGCTCCAACCAAGGCATCTGCCAGGCGCTCTGGCTCAGCCCGAAAACCGTCGAGACTCATATCCGCAGCGTCTTCAGCAAACTCGACATCCCCACCGCCAGCGAAGACAACCGCCGCGTGCTCGCGGTACTCACCTACCTACGCCGCGGAAACACCCAGAAGTAGACGAGCCGAGTCAAGCCGGGCGCTGCGCAAGCCCGGTCACCGCGCAACGCGGACACGACACATCGCCGCCTTCAGCGCGACTGGGGTGGGCGTCAACTTGCCGGGACAGGCGTCGCCAGCCGGGCGCCTGCTTCGCGACGGACGCAATCGCACAACCGGAACGTGGCCCCGACGGTCAGCCTAAGGACCGACGATCGGTGCTCGCTCACCACGTCGGCAAGCACGCCGGGAGCTCGGCGGGTCGCTCCTTCGCCGCTGAAGCAGTCACCCGCGGCGAAGTTGTTGCGCTGCTCCAATAGGCGTGAAGCACCAACGCGAGCTCATCCCTTCGACGGTCTTCCGAGGCGCGGCGAGGCCGGCTCGGCGTCGATGTCGATGTTCTCGGCGACCGCCACGCCCGAGCACTCGTTCGGCCAGTGCTTGCAGCGCCTTAGCAAACAATCGGGCGAGAGCGGAAGTCGTCGCCGAGGCCTCGCTCCTCCTCCGTCGCCGACTCGGCACTGTTGCCACTACCGCCTCCCGCCGCTTGCAGTCGTGAGCGCCGCGACGAGCAGCCAAACCCAGGTGTGGCCGGCCGCCGTCGTCCGTGCCAGCTCCCCACTTCCCCCATGATTGCGTCGCGGCCGTAGGACTTACCAGTAGTCGAACGAGCCCGCGACCGCATTCGCCGCGGAAGCGCTCGCCAAGTCCGACGGCGCCGGCGTGATCGCCTTAGCGACAAGCGAACGCCTCCGAACAAGCGATCCCTCCTAGAAATCACCGGCCCTCGGCCGTCGCCACCAACAACTTCAGGTTTGATGACCAAAGTTGATGACCAGCGCGCTCAACGGCCGCCAACTCGCACGGCTTACGAACCAGAAAACTGCTTCCTTGCAGGTGCTTCTTCAGTGGAGCCAATCGGGATCGAACCGGTGACCTCCTGCTTGCAAAAAGCCCGCGGAGCCGATCGGCTACCGATCAGATCCCGATATCGCCCGTGGATCCGGGAAGAGCTCTAAACCTGTAGATCGGATCGCGACGCGATCACGACCGCTGGCGCTTCCATCACGCTTCCATGCCGTCGACCCAACCCGTGCGATGGCTCCAACGCAGTTCGAGTAGATCGAACGGAACGTCGAACATGTCGAACGCCTCGCCAGTCTCCTCGTCTGAGACCTCGACCAGCGCCCCGCCGGCGTAGATGCTGACGGCAGTCCCGATCGTGCCGGCGCGCCAAGGCCCGACGCGCTCGCGCAGCGCGACGACGTCGTTCTCCTCGATGCGGTTTTTGACGACGGTCATCTTCGACGAATCCTAGTCGTGATGAACGCCGTGACCAAACGCGGCGGATCGCCCTCCCATCGGATTTCCCACGACGTGAGGACGCGCGCGACGCGGTCGGCTCGATCGCCAAGGCCGCGAACAGGCACCACAACCTCGCAGAGGACCCCATTCTCGCCGCGGTCGCGAACCTCGGAGATTGGTTCGGTCCGCGCGCCGGCGATAAGCTCGCCAGCCAGATAGTCCAGATCGTCCGATCGAATGGCGAGTACCCGTGCGAACCCTTCAGCCTTCGGTCCGCCGCTGGCATGGCTGAGCTTGAGCGAGTAGTCGCAAAGCTTCTCGCGAACGCCATACGCCCCGTCCACGCTCGGGAGGAGCTCACCGATCTTGGGCGGCCAGGCCACTAGTCGATCGTGGCACTCGCGGTGGACGCTGACCCCGGTCTGCCAGGTGCGGGTCCAGCTTCAAACGCCGTCGGTGGCTCCTCCGAGCAGATCAGCGAACTCGTCGACCATCCTCGACCGGCGCATCGTTCGCCGACGCGCGTCGGCGAGTTCCCGGACGTAGACGGCGCGAGTGACGTTCGCGTCGCGGTGACCGAGCAGGAACGCGATCTCGTCGATGCTCTCGCCGGCGAGTAGTGCGCGGCTCGCGACGGTGTGCCGGAAGCTGTGCATCGAGGGGATCGTTCCGTGCGGTGGACTGACATGCCGGCCGTGCTCGTCGCGGACATGGAGCGCCGGGAACGTCGGCTCGCCAGCCGGCGTGGTGGCCTTCGTCTGCGCGATGCGCAGCGCTCGCGCGATGTTTCGCTGGCCGAACGGCCGCCCGCTGCGCGTCGCGAATACAAAGTCGATCGGCCCGACGTGCATCGACCGCAGCTTGTGATCGCGGAGGATACGGGCGCGCTGCTCGGGGATTGGCACGGTCCGCGCGGATCCATCGGTCTTTGTCGGACTCAGGGTCCCGTGTCGATCGACCTGCGACGCAAACTCGATTTCGGCGTCGTCATGCGAATCGACCCGGACCCGGTCCCACTTCAGGCCGAGCAGCTCGGACAGCCGTGCGCCCGTGAGCGCCGCGACGGTGAACAGAGTGCGGTACGGCTCGTCGGCTGCGGCGATCGTCTGCTCGAGCTCAGCGCCCTCGAAGACTCGTCGGCGCAGCCCCTGCGATGGCTTCGGCCGTTCAGAAGACAACATCAGCGAGACCGGATTGGTCCCCGCCCAGCCGAGCCGACGAGCCGCGTAGCGGTAGATCCGGTTGACGACTCCAACGACGATCACGATCGTCGACTCCGCCAGCCCATGGCGACGGAGCTCCCGCACTAACGTGGCGAGATCGTCAGGCGTGACCGCATCAAGTCGATGCGTCTCGAAGCGAGCAAGTAGATGCTGCTCGACCGCGTTTCGATAGCAGCCCTGCGTCGCCGGGCGAAGGTCGACGACCGGCCCCTCCAGCCAGCGTTGAGCTGCATAGCCGAAGCGAAGCCTTCCGTTGTCCGCGACCCGCTCGCCGCGTCCGCGTTGCGCGAGGAGCTGATCACGGACTGCTCGTGCCGCGGTGATGCCACCGTCGACGGTTCGCCACCGCTGTCTGCCTCCGGCGTCTCTGAACCCGACCTCGTAGATCCCGGACACGCGGCGGTAGATGTTGCGCTCGACCCGCTCTCGACGAGGTCCTGAACTGCTGGCCGTCATGGTTGGTCCTCTACGCGACCGGCCGCAGGGTGGCTCCCAGGTGGCGTGGTCCACCGCCGCCGCGCCGCCAGTCATCGAGGTCCGAGCGGCGGAAGTAGAGTTTGCATCCCCGCCCATCCTGCTCAGACGGGATCGCGCGCTCCGCCGCAAGACGTCGCAGCGTGTCCCGGTGCACCCCGAGATAAACCGCGGCGTGTCTTGAGTCCAGCCACTCGTCGCCGCTCGTCTCATGGTTGTGCGCGAGTCGCTCGACAACGGCTGCCGCGATCCGCTCCACCGGTTGCGCCAACAGCTCGTCGACGGCCGCCGCGTTCCCGGAACCCGGCTCACTCTTCGTTCCCGTCGGCTCCGGCAGGCGTCCCGTTAGGCGCTTCTCGCTCGTGGCGTACGCTGACATTGTCGTGACCTCCCTTTAGGTCTCGGCCAGGCCCCGGGATGTGGCTGCATCGCCGGGGCCGCTCCTTTGCTTACGTAAGTAGGCTAGCGTGCGCTTCGGACGGATCCGCCTACGGAAGTAGGCTGATGGACATGACTCCCTGGATCGATTCGGACGATCTCCTTGACGCACACGGCGTCGCCGAGATTCTCGGCCTTGCGCATCGCAACACGGTGAGCCAATACCAACGCCGGTATGGAGACATGCCCCGCCCCATCGTGAATCTCGGCGGCGGCCGCACAAAGCTCTGGCTGCGCTCCGAGATCGCACAGTGGGCCCAATATCAGGCCGAGAGCGGCAGGACCCGACCAGCCCGACGCTCGTCCGGCTGACGCGGTACATCGGCGACGTCGCCGGCCTCGCGGTCCCGATCGTGGGCGGCTGGATCCAGAGACGAGATTCCTTGAGTGTGAGCCTGCTCAGCACCGTGCACGCCCCCACGTCCGGTTTGACCACGGGCTGGATGCCCGTGGTCAAACCGGACGAACCGCGACCACCAGCCACAGGACGCCGCTGGCCTGCGTCGCGTGCGCTGCACTCTCAGGCAGAGCGCTGAGCGGCCGGACGGGCCCGGTGCCAGCGATGACGAGACGACGCAGCTCCGGTGGCGGCCAACGCATCCCGCGCCCCGCAGCCGCGTCTCTCTGCCGCGCCGGACCGGGCGAGTACCTCGCCGCCGAGGTGTTCGTCCGCGAGGAGGACCCGCGGACGATCGGAATCGCGGCGGAGGGATCGTCAGGCACCGGCCACGCGGACGATCGCTTGGCCGCCGACGCGATCGTCCGGATCGTGGCTGAGCCGGCGATCGCATTTGGGGATTGCGATTGTCCGCAGGCGCCGGGCGCCCCACACCTTCGTGGGACGCCCCTTTCGATGAGCGGTGGTTCAGAGTGCTGCGGCGAGGGCTTTGAGGTTGCTTGCCTGCCCAGGGGTCAGCCAGCCGGTAGCGGCGAGTCGATTGACCGCGGTGTCGTAGGCCGCGATCAAGGCCGCAGTCTGCTTCGGGGTGAGGCGAGCGGTGATGTTGTTCAGCGGTTGGCACCCAGCCGTGACGAGTGCCTCGATCAGGCGTTGCTGCGCCGGC
>Ga0302184_10002806_pt1 | contig 10961 bp, 10 predicted proteins | sample I_Palsa_N3_3_FD_200233 | JGI IMG/M metagenome (GOLD analysis project Ga0302184, IMG submission 200233) | Peat permafrost microbial communities from Stordalen Mire near Abisko, Sweden - I_Palsa_N3_3 | ecosystem: Environmental > Terrestrial > Soil > Palsa > Peat permafrost | place: Sweden...
ACGGGTCGGCGGACTCCAGCCGCCCGGCCCACCAGCGGCGGTACCCGGCCCGCTCCAGGGCCCGCCAGGACGCGACGTTGGCCTGCTGCGGGACGGCGACCACCGCGTCGGCCTGCGGGTAGCGCTCAAAGGTGAGCGTGGTGAACACCGAGATGGCCGCCGTTCCGTAGCCCCGGCCGCACAGAGCCGGCTCGCCGATCAGGTAGTCGATCCCGGCCGCGCACCCGCTGGCGGCACCAGTGGCGCGGACGGCGTGATCCCAGTCCGGATCATCGGCGACGAGGTAACGCTGGACGAGGCCGGCCGCCAGGCCCGCCGCCTCGATGATGAAGACCTCGGCCGGATCGGTGCCGTCGATGCACGGCAGATAGCTGGCCCGCACCGAGGCCAGGTCGCTCGGGTCGCGCCACCAGTGGGCCACGTGCGGCTCCGCGAGCCATCGGCTCAGCCGCGGCAGGTCCTCGCGGGTGAGCGGTCGCAGCCGCAGCGGTATCGGCATCACGCTCGCCCTCCAGTCCTTGCTCAAGCGCCTGCCGGTAGAGCGGCACAGCCATGTCATCGTGCCCGGTGGAGTCGAGTGAGGATGCCCGCTCGAAGAAGCCGATGCCGCTGCTGCCAGGCGGCAGTTCAGCAGCCAGCTTCTCGATCAGCGCGAGGAAATCGGCCTCACTGAGCTCATCGAATGCCGCCAGGCCGCCGAAATTCGGTCTTCCCAGTCTGTTTCGTTCACCGGCCAACCGTACATAACACGAACAAACGAGTGCCCTGTCATGATCGGCGTCAGGGCCACTGCTCAAATGGCATGTGGCCTGGAGGGGGCTGATGGACGACACGACCCTTGAAGCCTATTTCGGGCGCCTGGCTGTGCCGCGACCGCATACGGCTGACGCGGTGAACCTGCACGTGCTGCACCGCGCTCACCAGATGAGGGTGCCCTTTGAGAACCTGAGCATTCACCTGTCCGAGCCGGTCCTGCTGGCCGAAGACGTCCTGGTGGACAAGATCGTGACCCGGCGGCGCGGCGGTTTCTGCTACGAGCTCAACGGGGCCTTCGCGATCCTGCTAGAGGCCATGGGTGCCGAGGTCCGCCGCGTCGCCGCGCGGGTATATGGGGGCGACGGCCACGCCGGCCCCCCGCTGGACCACATGGCGCTGGTGGTGCGCGCGTCCGACGCGAGCGGTCCCTGGCTCATCGACGTCGGATTCGGCAGCCACAGCGTCTACCCGCTGCTGTTCGACAGTCGGCATGAGCAGAATGACCCGGCCGGCCGGTTCCTGCTCGTGGACAGCGGAGACGGCGATGTCGATGTGCTCAAGGACGGCAAACCGCAGTACCGGATCGAGCCGCAGGAGCGGTCTCTCGCCGACTTCATCCCCACCTGCTGGTGGCAGACGACCTCTCCGGACTCCCACTTCACCCGGGACATCATCTGCTCACGGTTGACCAAGGACGGCCGGGTCTCCATCGCGGGCCGCACCCTGATCATCACCGAAAACGGTTCCCGCGCCGAGCAGCAGCTGACGGGCGACGACGCCCTGCTGGCGGCCTACCGCGAGCACTTCGGCATCATCCTGGATACGGTTCCCCAGGTCATAAGGGCTCCGAGCGTCGCAGCCCCGGCCGCGGTCCCCCCCGGATCCGCGCCCGCGGCGCCGTCTTTCGCGGCCCCGCCCGCGGCTCCGGTACGCCCCGTGCTTGCCGAGCCACCCAGCGGTGCCGGGGCCGGCCCCAGCCCGCTCTCCGGCCCGAGCCCCGTGGTCAGCCCGGGCGCCCGCGAGTCAGGGCTCCCAGACAGCGTGGTCGTGCGCGAAACAGACGCGGGCCGGGTCGAACTGCTCTAGCCGGTCCATCCAGACCGGAGCCGGCGGGACCGGCCCGTCCTTCCCGGTGTGCCCATCCCGCCGGGCCCGCCAGCCGAGGGCGTCGGCGGAGTAGCCGCTAGCCGTGTCGTGCGTCTGGCCCGCGACCACGACCGTCCCGTCACGGCGGCGGACGATCACGGACTGATGCCCCGCAGTGTGCCCCGGGGTCGGAATCACGTGCACGCGAGATGGCCGCCACCATCGCCGTAGGTATGCCCAGGTAGACCGGCCTGCCGACACAGTGGCATTGACTCCCGGCAACGTGCCGTGTGCGGCCCTGAGACGCTCCCTGACGTGCAGGTATGGCTTCGTACCGCTCCCATGCTCCCGTGCCGTCTGTCGTCCAGTCGGAGCCTCCTGAGGGCACTCTCAGCCCTTGCGTCCCACGGAGATGCGCCAGCCTCAAAACAGTGCTCTCATGACCCCCTGCGTACTCCAGGCTCACATCGCCGCCACCAGGGAGCCGGGCCGGGCTACCGGGAGGACCAGGCGGGGGGCCTGGCGGGAGCCCACAGATTCCCCGGGCCACCCGGCGCTCAAGAGGCGGCTAGTTGCCGAGCGTCCGTTGGCTGTCACGTTAGGTGACGTATACCTCCGACTTCCTAGTCATTTCTCCTCTAGGTACCAGAATGTGCGCTCCGTAGGGTTCTGTTAACAGGGAGTGAAATGAGGCTTTCTGCACGGGGGGGAAGGCAAGACAATGAAGCTCAGCAAGAAGCTCATCGCAGTCCCGGCCATCGCACTCGCCGCAGGCCTCGGCCTCGCCGCGTGCAGTGCCTCGGCACCGGCCCCGGTACCTACGCACACGGTGACAGCATCGCCGGCACCCACCACACCAGCACCCACGACACCGGCACCCACAACGTCCGCGCCGAAGGTTGTCGTCGTGACACCGGCACCGGCACAGACTGTGTACGTCCCAGCACCCGCACCTGCTGCGCCCGCTCAGTCAAGCGGCAACTGTGGTGGTGGCGTGAGCGCCGGGCCGAACACCAGTTGCGCGTTCGCGCTGAATGTCGCGGCTGCTTATTCCGGCACCGACGGGAGTTCGGCGTACGTTTACAGTCCCGTTACAGGTCAGTCTTACACCATGACTTACAACCAGTCCGGGTACGTGGTCTATGCCACTGGTGGCAACGATGCTTCTGTCACATTCACAGTCAACTACAACGGCGGCTGACTGCTGGCTATCGCGCTCTCCTCTCGGGGAGCACGGTGGCGAACGGGTGCAGACGCGCAAATACGCAGGGGGGGAAACACAAAATGACCATGCCAAATGCTAACTGGAATAAGAACATAGACGCCACCGTACCGCAGCCGGGCCAGCCGAATCGTCAAACAGGGGGGGCGATCACGAAGAAGCTTTTCAAGATTCTGGCTGGTAGTGCAATAGTAATCCTGGCCATAGCTGGCACGACTATGGGCATCATCACTATGGTGCAGCTAAACCATACGCAGCATGCACTGACACAGACACAGGCTCAGCTAAGTTCGACCCGGGCTCAGCTAAGTTCGACCCAGACAGAAGTACAGTGCATGAGCCCTACCATCAATTACCTGTCACAATTCAGTGGGTGGTATGGGCAGGAAAAGACAGATAGTTTCGGCAATGTGACAGGAACTTGGTACATGCCAGCCGCGAATACCGGGCAGCCAGCGGCCAGCAGCCAGATGGGAACGTGCTGACCGCTGACCGTGATGCCCTCCGGGGCATTGCGGAAAACGGTTCAGGAGAATCATTGGGGGAAGGCAAGACAATGAAACTCAACAAGCTAATCGCAATCCCGGCCATCGTATTGGCCGCCGGAATTAGTCTCACCGCGTGCGGCTCCACACCGGCCAGGCCGAACGCTAGGCCGATGCCATTCATCACCCACACGGTGACCGTAACTCCGAAGCCCAGGCCGCCAGCGGCCACTACAGCGCCGCCTGCGACCACTCCAGCGTCACCGACCCCGGCCAAGACCGTGTACGTGTCGCCAGCGCCCGCAGCGCCAGCGCCAGCGCCGGTCGAGAGCACACCAGCGGCCTCGGCGCACGCAGGCGAGGTGTACTGCACCTACGAGCGCATGGACACAGACGTCTGCACTAACGGCGGTTACGTCACGGTGTCAAATAGCGCCTACGAGCAGGCGATTGCAGAATATGGCAACGCGTACAGCCTCAGCGGATGGTTTCCGCTTAGCCAGGTGCAGGGCTAGCACGGGTCGTAACAATCTAAAAGGGGGAATCATGAGCGTGCAGTATGAGGGTTATTCACAGTAGCCGAACTTGCGTCTGTCCGGCGTGTTGACATAAACGACGGCTCGTTTATTGAGAGAATTGAGTTACCACACAAAAAACTCACAAAAACGAGCCGCCTGACATGTATTCTACCACTGGCCTTTCCAGGGAACGCGTCGTGGACCTCTGCGCGATGATCCATAGTGAAACAATGACCGGCCAGCGGCCGTGGCCTCCTATTCTCGGATTGTTCAGGTCTGTGGCCGTCGCCCTGACATACATGCGCCGCAACCGGGCCCAGGCAGAACTGGCCGAGACATGCGGAGTTTCCCAGCCGACAATCAGCCGTGCGATCACGGGAGTGACACCATTGCTGGGTAAGGTGCTTAAAGAATATGTTCCGCCGGCTGATGACCTGGACGGGCGGACGCAGTACATCGTGGACGGCACGCTGCTTCCCTGCTGGTCGTGGGCCTCGCATCCGGAACTGTACTCCGGCAAGCACAAGACAACCAGCATGAACGTGCAAGTAGCCTGCACTCTGGACGGACGGCTCGCGTGGATTTCCGACGCGGTCAGCGGGAACCGCCATGACACTTACTGCCTGAGTTAATCGGGGGTCCTTCTGACACTCGATCCCGGCAACTGGATAGGTGATAAAGGCTATGTGGGCAACGACATGATCACTCCCATTAAGAAGCCCGCGTGCCGGGATCTCCTGGACTGGGAGAAAGAATTCAATAAGCAGGTCAACAAGATCCGCTACGTAATCGAGCAAGTCATCGCCAACTTTAAGACCTGGCGTGTCATGCACACAGATTACCGTCGGCCGCTCGCAACATTCGCCACGACCATCTCAACTGTAATTGCCCTGCACTTCTATGCAGCAAGCTGAATAAGCCTCCGGGTGTCCACCGAAGCGGGTACGGTCCAATGCCATCCCTCCACCGAAAGAGGAGCCCCATGCCTGACACGACTCCGGCCATCGATCCCCAGCACACCGCGCTGCTGGTGATGGACTACCAGAACGCGATCGTTGGCCGCTTCGACGAGCCCGAGGCCCTGCTGGCGCGGGTCGCGGAAGCCATCGCCATCGTCCGAAGGCACGGCGGCCACGTCGGTTACGTCCGGGTGGCCTTCGACGACGCGGACTTCGAGGCCATCCCGGCACACAGCCGGTTCGCCGCCATCGTGTCCCGGACGGGCCGCGCGATGCACAGCGATTCGCCCGCGACCGCCGTGCACGAATCCGTGGCCCCCGAGCCCGGCGACCTCATCGTCCGCAAGACCCGCGTCGGCGCCTTCTCCACCACCGACCTCGACGAGCAGCTTCGCAAGCGGGACATCCACGCGCTGGTGCTGGCCGGGATCGGCACCAGCGGCGTGGTTCTGTCCACGGTCCGGGAAGCCGCCGACCGCGACTACCAGGTCTACGTCCTGGCCGACGCCAGCGCCGACCGGGATCCCGAGGTGCACGATTTCCTGACCGGGAGGATCTTCCCCGCCCAGGCCCACGTCATCACCCTTGCGGAGCTGGACACCCTCCTGTCCGCCATCCCCGCCCCCTGACGCTCCAGCAACCCCGCCGGGGAAGGCACGCCGCGGGCAGGCCGCCTAGGAGATGAGGCACCCGGAGCGTGGCCGAGCGCGCTTGCCGCCGGCTGGGAAGGCAGCCGCGAGCGCCTGGGCAATCAGATGCGCACGGGCGGCGTAGCCGGCTGAGGTGTAGTGGATGCCGTCGGCGATGAACCAGCTGCTCTGCGCATCCGCAGCCCAGTTGTAGACCCGCATGTCCGGGTATCGCGCGCAGGCCTGCAGCAGAGCGCTGTTCCAGAGCTGCATCTGGCTTTCCGCGTATGGCCCGCTGGTCAGCAGCGACCTGACGTTCACCCACATGACTGGCTGGTTGCCGATCACTGACATCATCCGCTGGATTCGAGCCGCCTGGCTGACCGTCGAGCCCACGTAGACGTCGGCGGTGTCGTTGGTGCCGAGAGCAAGCACCCAGCAGCCACGGTAGCCATCTGCCACGAGTTGCTGCGCGACGGTGTACGCGTTCGGCTGCCCGTCGATGGTCTCGACGATCGACCGGCCGCCTGAAATTTCGGTGATCAGCCTGGTCACGCCGACCTGGGCGTACTGTGCCGCGATACGCTGCCGCGGGTCGGGCAGGTAGTCGGGTGAGATGAGGCCATCGGAGGTGGAGTCCCCGATGTGCACGACGCTCCGGCATGACGAGCGGGCCGGCCCGCTGGCGGCCGCCGGTGCGGAGGCCCGGTGCGGCGCAGCCCGTGTGCCACTCGGGACCGGGTGCGGCGAACTGCTGGCCGCGGCCGATTTCACCGGCACGGCTCCGGTCAGGCCCGCACCGGCGAGGACGCACACCACCCCGGCGCCCGCGGCAGGAATCCACACCCGCCGTCCTGCCGCCCGCAGGTCCCACCGCGCGGCACGTGCCCGGGTCAGGCACCGGCCGATGGCTCCCCGGCGGACAGGTTCCTCGATGTACCGCCACGACAGTTCCGCCACGCCGATGCTGGCCGCTACCTGCAACGCACCGCGGGCCAGCGTATCCCGGCCGCTGGCGGGCGTGGTCAGCACGATGATGGGGTAGTGCCACAGGTAGATGCCATATGAGCGGACTCCGAGCCAACGCAGCGGTCCCCAGCCCAGGGCCCGGCCGATTCTGCTCGCCGGAGACGCTGCCGTGCCCACCACCAGGGCCGTGGCCACCGAAAGCAGGACCATTCCACCCCGGTAGAGAAACGCCGAATACTCATTGGTGCAGCAGATCAGCCCCACGATGACCGCGAGGCCGGTGACCCCCGCGCCGTCCAGAATCCGGCGCGCCCCCCGCGTGATGCCGCCACGGAGGTGGCGGCTGGGCCATACGAAGGCCAGCGCGGCTCCGATCAGCAGCGCGAAGGCCCGGGTATCGCTGCCGTCGTAGATTCGGGTTGGGTCGTAGCCAGGCCGGTAGAGCGTGGCCATCTCGATCGCGGACAGGGCCGCCAGCAGCGCGGTCGCCGCCGCGAGCCTGCTGCGGGTCCCGGGCCGGCCGCGAGTCCAGCGCAGCCCCAGCCACAGCAACCACGGCCAGACCAGGTAAAACTGCTCCTCTACCGCCAGTGACCACAGATGGCCGAGCGGTGACGGCGGCCCGAACTGGGCGAAATATGAGCTGTGCTGGGCGATCAGCCACCAGTTGGTGACATAGCCGACGGCGGCGACGACGACTCCGCGCAGCGCGGAAAGCTGCGGCCTGTCCAGCAGCGTCACCCAGGCCGCGACGACCGCCAGCAGGACGGACAGCGCCGGCAGTAGCCGCCGGGCCCGACGGCGCCAGAAGTCCGCCAGCTGGAGCGTCCCCGTTGTCTCGTGCTGGCCCAGGAGAAGGTCGGTGATGAGGTAGCCGCTCAGGGTGAAGAACACGCCAACCCCGAGCATTCCGCCCGGAGCCCAGCCCAGGTGCAGGTGATATGCGATGACGGCCAGCACGGCAAGGGCCCGCAGCCCATCAAGTCCGGGCATATATCGCTGACCACTCTGAATTGGCTCGGGCATTATTCCCCCCCTCCCCTGCCCCTGCCCGTACGGCCGCTCGCCGACGGGCCACCACCTAAGACGCGTGAACTTAGCCGGTGCTCCGTGTGCCGCCGAGCTGACCAGCGGAAGTAAGACCGTGATACGCCTGGACCGTTTCGCGACGCTAATGCGCAAAACTCCCGCTGTCACGCAGGCGCGCGGAGCGTCCGGATATTGCCGGGCCAGATTTCAGGCCGCTGACCGCGTGCCCGAACCAGGCATTCAGTGCCCAGGGCCGGTACACGCTCACCGGGACCGGTTCCGCACCTGCCGCAGGCCGGCCATCAGGCTGAGCATTTCTCCGGGTGCCCCAGGGCTATTTCATTTAATGGCGTGCTGATAATCGCGGCCATGCCGGTGGCCGTTCCGGTCGTGCGGGGCTTGCTGCCGGCGCTGATGGCGGCGGCTAAAAGCCCTCGGCCGTCTTGGCCGGGCGGGCCGGGAATCTCTGGTGGTGCGCCGGTCCCGGCGGCCGTCTCTGCCGGGGTGATCCCGAGATCGGTGGGATTGAGCGGTGCTGACCGGTGCAGCCCCACCGCGATAAGGGGATAGACCAGGACCGACAGCACGCCCGCGCCGACCAGGGCGGCGGCGGTGGCGGGCAGCATGACCCCATCGTGCTCACCGATCTCGGCCAGCGCGATCAGCAGGGGCAGCGAGGTCGCCGTGATGAACACCATCTCCACCCGCTGCCGGGTCGCGAGGGCGCGCCGGTAGATCACCAGCGAGGGCAGGCCGCGGACGATCAGCAGCAGCAGGAAGAGGACGAGCAGGCGCAGCGGATCCTGGCCGATCGCCTTCAGGTCGAGGGTCATTCCCGAGGAGATGAAAAAAATTGGAATGAAAATGCCATAGCCAACGGCGTCGAACTTATCCTCGAGGCCGCTGGTGTCTACGTTGAGATGGTGGGTCCAGCTGCGCAGCACCATGCCGGCGAGCATGGCGCCGAGTACCACATCCAGGCCGAACCGGCTCGCGGCCGCGAGCAGAAGGAACAGCAGCACCACGGCCCAGCGCAGTGTGATCTGCCCGGTCGCGTCCTGGCCTTCCCGGATGATCCGCTGGAGGGCGCTGCTCCGGGCTAGCCAGGGTACGGCGGACAGGGCGAGCGCGAGTACCCCGACCGCTGCCACCGAGGCCAGGGCCACGAAATGGCCCCGTTGGGTCAGGAACACCGCGATGACCACGATGGGAAATAGCTCCCCGACGGCGCCGGCCGCGTACACGTACTCACCGAACGGGCCGGCGAGCATGTCATTGTCGCGCAGGATGGGCAGCAGCGTGCCCAGTGCCGTGGTGGTCAGAGCCAGCCCGACCGGCACATAGTCCCTGATGTAACCCGCTGCGGCCAGTCCCGCGGTTACCCCGACGGCGAGGGCGGCCGAGATCAGCCACCCGGTGATGGCCAGCTCGCCCGGTCGTCGCCGGAACAGCTGAGGATCCAGCTCATAACCGGCCAGCAAGAACAAAAAGCCCAGCCCGATGTTGGCGAGCAGCTGGATGTTGGACGTCTCGGCCACGCCCAGTACATGCGGGCCGATCAGCACGCCGCCGAGAAGGAAAATCACCACCTGCGGAATGCGCGGCCCCGGCAGCGCAGCGACCACCAGCGGCGCCAGCGCGGCCACCAGCGCCACGGCTACCAGGTCTTCCAGCCCGCGATTCAGGTCCATGATGGCCGCTCAGCCGACGTGGCAATGGTCATCCGGGACCCCCAGGCCAGTAATGACAGCGCGACTCCCAAGCTAGCCGCCCGGGCGCTCAGCGAACAGGGGCGATCGATTTTCGCGTACGCCTATGATCGGGCGGCCGTCCCATGAACCAATCCAGGCCGGCTGAACCAATTCAGGCCGGCTGACCAATTCAGGCCGGCTGACCAATCCAGGCCGCCGCGGGGCTTGACGGGATGTCCGCGAGCGGGGACGCTTCCCGTGGGGGCGGGATAATGGACACATTCGCGCGGCGGTTGCGACGGGCGCTCCTGCTGCTCATTGCGCTCCTGGCCGCGGCCAGCATCGTGGCGGGGTGCGCGCAGGCCAGCGGCATCACAGGCAAATTGTCGCCATCCGGGGATCCCCGCACGTCCCCGGACAGCAGCGCCAGCGTCGCTCCGAGCAGCCCGACCGCTGCCCCCACCACCGTCCAGCCATCGGTCACCGCCACCACCCCCGCTACGACCGCGCCGGCTGTGACCGCGACGCCGACCAGTGCCGCGCCGACGCCCACGGTCAGCGGCTCGCCGTCGCCCGCACCAGGGGCCGGGACCCTGCTCTGGCTGTGGGCACTTCTCGGCGTGGTCGTCATCATCGGATTGGTCACCTTGATCAGCCAGGCCGCCCGCCGCCGGGCCGCGAGAAACCGGACCTGGCGGGCGATGGCGGTGGATGCCTTCGCGAAAGGATCAGCCCTGCATGATGCGGTCTACGCCGCCAGCCTGCCGGGCCAATCCAGCCTGCCGGGCCAATACGGTGCCGGGAATGCGGCCGCCCGCTGGGCCGATATCCAGCGCCGCGCGGATGATCTGACCCAGACGCTGTACGCTCTGCGCGAGGCAGCCCCTACCGAGGATGAGCGTGCCCGTGCCGACGACGTGCTCGCTTCCCTCCAGGCACTGCAGTCTGCGACGCAAACCGGTGACATGTCGCCTGGCGGCCTCTACTCCAGCAATCTCCAGACTCGCCTGCAGTACTTCCAGGCCGCTCTCCAGGCGCTGCGGGGACCGGAATGAAGCGCCGCCGGGTGAGCGCACGCCCGTGATTCCGCAACCCAACAACACACCCCAATAGCCCACCGGACCGGTGTGGCCGAGTTCCTGGACCGCGTCCAGGACCGCTCGCATTCCGGGACGGTCTGGCGAACGCATCACCAAGGCTTCACCCGCGTCTCGCCATGGCAAACGTTTGCCTGACCCGGCACCGGTTTGCCCAATGTCGGTGTGGTTGGATAAAGCGTCGCACTTCGGCCCGCAGTACATCGATTACGCAAGATAAGTGCATGAAGAATTTAGGGCTTTTGCCCTTATATCTTCGTGCATGCATGTTCCATACTGGTGGTACGTCGGCTGGATGCCAGACGTCTGATGCCACACCGGGGGCTGGTCATCTCAGGGGGAACTGTGATGGCGGCAATGGGGATGCGTGAAGCACGCTCTGCCCGATCTTCCGGTGCGCGCCGGGTGTAGCACGTTGGGAAGGAAGTGCACAAATGAGATCAATCTGGACCGGGGACTCCGTACGATCTCCGGCAGCCCCCGCGCCGTCTGCGACACGATGGAGACGGCGCCTGGCGGC
>Ga0302184_10002808_pt1 | contig 10955 bp, 8 predicted proteins | sample I_Palsa_N3_3_FD_200233 | JGI IMG/M metagenome (GOLD analysis project Ga0302184, IMG submission 200233) | Peat permafrost microbial communities from Stordalen Mire near Abisko, Sweden - I_Palsa_N3_3 | ecosystem: Environmental > Terrestrial > Soil > Palsa > Peat permafrost | place: Sweden: Abisko...
CACACCGAGTCCTGGGCTATCGCGGCCGAGAACCGATCCGGGTCACGGAAGATGGCATCGATGTCCCGGGCACGGGTCACGACCCACATGTCGATGGAAGGGGCGTAAAACGCCGGAGACTCTGCGCGCACCGCGGCGTAGATCGAGTAGGGATCTTCCATGTATCCGGCGGAAAATGGGTCGAACCGGTTGCTGGCCGGGCAGGTCTGAGCGTCCAAGGCAGCCATGGCAATCCTCTCGTAATGGCATCCTGACAGTTATCTTGAAGGGCCGTCAAAGTTGAACGGGCCGCTGAATCCGGCGCCACCATGAGCCGCCGTACCCGTCCCGGACCGGAGGTCGTCGTGACTCACGTTCCCGCTAGGCCCGGAAAGATCATCGCGGTTCATCTGAACTACGCCGGCCGCATCGCCGAGCGGGGCCGGCGCCCGGAGTTCCCCTCCTACTTCCTCAAGCCAGCCACGTCGGTGGCGGCCACGGGTGAGGTCCTCGAGCGGCCGGCCGGTACCGAGCTGCTTGGCTTTGAGGGCGAGATCGCGCTGATCGTGGGGAGGCGCGCCCGGCGCGTGTCGCCGGACACCGCCTGGAGCCACGTCGCCGGTGTCACCGCGGCGAACGACTTCGGCGTCTATGACCTGCGATGGGCTGACCGCGGCTCGAACCTGCGCGCCAAGGGCGGAGACGGTTTCACCCCCCTGGGGCCAGCTGTGCTCGATGCGGCTGGCCTCGACCCCGGTGCGCTGCGCGTGCGGACGTGGGTGAACGGATCCCTGGCGCAGAACGCGACCACGGCCGAACTGGCCTTCCCGTTCGCTCAGCTGATAGCGGACCTGTCGCAGCTGATCACCCTGGAACCGGATGACGTCGTGCTGACCGGGACGCCGGCTGGAGCATCGGTCGTGGTACCCGGTGACGTCGTCGAGGTCGAGGTCGACGTGCCTGGTGGCCCGAGCACCGGGCGGCTCACCACCCGGATCGTCCAGGACACCAGCGTTCTGCCCGGCTACAGCGCGGGCCCGAGAGTCGATGACCAGCAGCGGGCTGAAGCGTGGGGCAGCCGGGACGCGGCCGGGCTCGAACCGGACTTCCGGCTCACCGCCGAACTGCGCGAAACGCTGGCCGCCGTCTCGACGGCCACCCTGTCGGCGCAGCTACGCAAGCGCGGCTACAACGAGATGACGATTGACGGGCTGACCCCGACCCGGCCCGCCGCCAAAGTGGTCGGCCGCGCGCGCACCCTGCGGTTCATCGCATTCCGAGACGACCTCTTCGCCGCGGCCGGGGGTGGCTACAACGCGCAGAAGCGTGCCTTCGACTCGCTGCGGGCCGGCGACGTGCTGGTGATCGAGGCGCGCGGCGAGCGTGGCACCGGCACGGTCGGCGACATCCTGGCGCTGCGGGCGCAGACGCTGGGCGCGGCGGCGATCATCACCGATGGCGGAGTGCGCGACTACGCCACGGTCGCCGCGCTGGACCTGCCGGTATACACGGCCGGCCCGCACCCGGCCGTGCTGGGCCGGCGGCACGTGCCGTGGGACGTCGACGTCACCGTCAGCTGTGGCGGTGCGGCGGTACAGCCCGGTGACGTGATCGTCGGCGACGCGGACGGGATTGTGGTCATCCCGCCGTCGCTCGCCGAAGAGGTGGCCGCGGCCGCGGCCGAACAGGAGCATGAGGAAGCGTTCATCGCCCGTCAGGTCGCGGCCGGTGCCGCCGTCGACGGGCTGTACCCGATGAACGCCGCCTGGCTAGCCCGCTACAAAGAGGAACGACCGGGGGGCAGCAGCCCGACGGACAACCAGGAACGGCCGGGGGGCAGCAGCCCGACGGACAACGAAAGCAGCCCTTCATGACCCTTCGCAGCGACCCGCACCGCCTGCGCGGCTCGATCACCCCGCTGATCACGCCCTTCGCCGCGGATGGCGAGGTCGACCACGCCGCCCTGGCCAACCTGGTCCGCTGGCAGCTGGCCCACGGCACGCACGGGCTGTCGATCGGCGGCTCGACCGGCGAGCCGAGCTCGCAGAGCATCGCGGAGCGGCTCGCCGCGATCCGCACCGTGGTCGAGACCGTCGATGGCCGGGTGCCGGTCGTGCCGGGAACCGGATCGGCCAAGCTCGACGAGACAATCGAGCTCACCGCCGCCGCCGCTAAACTCGGCGTCGCCGCCGTCCTGATCATCTCGCCGTACTATGCCCGGCCGACCCAGGAAGCGCTGTATGTCTGGTACAAGACCGTCGCCGACGCGTTCCCCGATCTGCCGGTGCTGGCTTACAACGTCCCGGTACGCACCGCCGTCGACGTGGCCCCGGCGACGATCGCCCGGCTGTTCCGTGACGTCGAGAATTTCGTCGGGGTTAAGGAGACCACCCGCGATTTCGAGCACTTCTCGCGCGTGATCCAGCTCTGCGGGCCCGACGTCATCGTGTGGTCGGGCATCGAGCTGCTGTGCCTGCCCCTGCTGGCGCTGGGCGGGACCGGATTCCTCAGCGCCACCGCCAACATCGCGCCCGCGGCGCACGTGCGGATGTACGAGGCTTGGCTGGCCGGTGATCTGCACACGGCCCGCGAAATCCACTACGGACTGCACCCGCTGGTCGATCTGCTCTTCACCGAGACCAATCCCGCCCCGGTCAAGTGGGTCCTCGCACAACGGGGCCTGATCGCGTCCGGATACGTGCGGCCGCCCCTCATCCCTGCGACGCCGGCTGCGATCGACACGATCAGCGGCCTGCTGACCGCGGGCGAGGCCTACCTCACCCCCACCGACGGATTCACCCTCAGCTGACCCGGGAGCCAAGCCAACATGACCGTCCACGCCACCACCTCGTCGGCCCGCCGGGCGCCCGGTGGGCTGCCTGACCGCATCCAGCACCTGGTCGACGGTCGCTCGGTCGACAGCGCCGACGGTGCCACCTTCGACGTCCTCGACCCCGTCACCAACCAGGCCTACCTCACGGCCGCCGCGGGCGGTGCGGCGGACATCGACGCCGCGGTAGCGGCCGCCCGCCGCGCCTTCACCGACGGCCCCTGGCCACGGATGGTCGCCCGCGAGCGAGCGACCATCCTGGTGGGGATCGCCGATGCGGTGGCCGCGCAGAACCAGCGGCTGGCCGAGATCGAGTCGTTCGACACCGGGCTGCCGATCACGCAGGCGCTCGGGCAGGCCCAGCGCGCGGCGGAGAACTTCCGGTTCTTCGCCGACCTCATCGTCGCGCAGGCCGACGAGGTCTACCAGGTGCCGGGTCGGCAGGTGAACTACGTGCACCGCAAGCCGGCCGGTGTCGCGGGGCTCATTACGCCGTGGAACACGCCGTTCATGCTGGAGAGCTGGAAGCTGGCCCCGGCCCTGGCGTCCGGGTGCACGGTGGTGCTGAAGCCGGCCGAGTTTACCCCGGTGTCGGCCTGGCTGTGGGCCGGGATCTTCCGCGAGGCCGGCCTGCCGGACGGTGTGTTCAACCTGGTCCACGGGCTCGGCGAAGTCGCGGGCGACGCCCTGGTCAAGCACCCGGACGTGCGGCTGATCTCGTTCACCGGCGAGACGACGACCGGCCAGACGATCTTCCGCAACGCCGCCGCTGGCCTGAAGGGCCTGTCGATGGAGCTGGGCGGCAAGTCTCCCGCCGTCGTGTTCGCCGACTGTGACCTCGCCGCCGCAATCGACTCCACCCTGTTCGGAGTGTTTTCCCTCAACGGCGAGCGGTGTACTGCGGGCAGCCGGATCCTCGTCGAGCGGGCGATCTACGACGAGTTCGTCGAGCGATACGCCGAGCGGGCCCGGAACATCGTCGTCGGTGACCCGTCGGACCCCCGGACGGAAGTCGGGGCGCTGGTTCATCCGGAGCACTTCGCGAAGGTCCTGGGTTACATCGAGCGGGGCCGTCACGAGGGTCGGCTGGTGGCCGGGGGCGGGCGGCCCGACGGCCGGCCCGAGGGCAACTACATCAGCCCGACGGTTTTCGCTGATGTGCCGCCTGAGGCATCGATATTCCAGGATGAGATTTTCGGCCCGGTGGTCACCGTGACGCCGTTCGGCTCGGATGAGGAAGCGCTGGCGCTGGCCAACAACGTGAAGTACGGCCTGGCCGCCTACCTCTGGACCACCGACCTGGCGCGCGCCCACACGTTCGCGCATCGCATCGAGGCCGGGATGGTCTGGCTCAACTCGCACAACGTGCGTGACCTGCGCACGCCGTTCGGCGGGGTCAAGGCGTCCGGGCTCGGGCACGAGGGCGGCTACCGCTCGCTCGACTTTTACACCGAACAACAGGCGGTCCACATCACGACGGGGCCGGTACACACGCCGAAGTTCGGCGCCCTGCGGCCCTGAACACCGTCCCGACGCGGAGATCCCCATGACGACCGACTTGCCGACGACCGACCGGCCCGCCCCCGACATCGTCCGCGCCGCCTACGCCGAACTGGTGGTGAGCGATCTGGCCGCATCGCTTCATTTCTACCGCGACGTACTCGGCCTGGTCGTCACCGAGCAGGACGACGCGGCGGTCTACCTTCGGGCCTTCGAGGAGTACTTGCACCACTCCCTGGTCTTGCGGCAGGGGCCGATCCCGGCTCTTTCGGTGTTTGGCTACCGCGTGCGCTCGCCGCGCGAGCTCGACGTCGCCGAGGCGTTCCACCGCGAACTCGGCTGCCGGGTGGAGCGCCGGCCCGCGGGCTCGCGGCCCGGCCTGGGCCAGACGGTGGCGGTCGAGGATCCGCTAGGCTTCCCGGTCGAGTACTTCTACGTCAGCGACCACGTCGAGCGGCTGACTCAGCGCTACGACCTGCATGGCGCCGGGGCGCTCACCCGACTGGACCACTTCAACGTAGTGACCCCGGACATACCACGGGCGCAGGCGGTGATGGGGCGCCTCGGGTTCCGGACCTCCGAGGACATCCGGGGTAGCGACGGAACCCTCTACGCGGCCTGGATGTTCCGCAAACCCACCGTGCACGACATCGCGCTGACCGGCGGCGATGGGCCGCGCATGCACCACATCGCGTTCAACACCGCCGAACGCGGACAGATCCTGCATATCTGCGACAAGCTCGGTGCGCTGCGCGAATCCGACCGAATCGAACGCGGGCCGGGTCGGCATGGGGTGTCCAACGCGTTCTACCTCTACCTGCGCGACCCGGACGGCCACCGCATCGAGATCTACTCGCAGGACTACTGGACCGGTGACCCCGACAACCCGGTCATCTCCTGGGACGTGCACGACAACCAGCGCCGGGACTGGTGGGGCAACGCCGTAGTACCCAGCTGGTACGCCGAGGCGTCACCGGTGCTGGACCTGGACGGCCAGCCGCAGCCGGTCAACAAGCGGGCCGATGCTATCGAGGCCGACGTCACCATCGGCGCCGACGGGTTCTCCTACACCCGCGCCAGCGAGGGGCGCCCGGAGTTCAAACTCGGCGAACAAGTGTGATCAACCTACGAAGGGAGATGTGCGGCCTCGGGGTGCGGCCAGCCGACCTTGAGCACGAAGTCTTTGCCCGCATCATCGCGGGCCGGGGCCACCCAGGCGGTCGCGTCGGGAATGAAGGGGGTGCCAACCTGGATCCGCCAGTCGGCGGCGATCCGCGCGACGCTGGCGGCACCCCGGTGGGTCCTGGGTGGGCCCCGGCTAGCAGGTCGCCGGGCCGCCGGCCGGGAAATCCGACTGGGAGACCATCAAACCATCTCTGATATGCCTCAAATGGGAACATATGGTCGTGCCGCCTCGTGGTCGGGTCGTACCGGTGGAACATAGGGCCGGTTCTATGCGGCCCAATGTTCCAGAGGTACGGTGGCGTGCGGCCCGCGGGTGGCGGGCGGGGTAGCCGATCTGGGAATCACGGGCCTGGCGCTGCAGGAGAGCTCCGTGACCATCACCGAGATATGCGCCGGAGCCAATTTCTGATGGCCGCTATCAGGCGCGCCTTCGCCTACGGCACCGGGTTCGCCGTGGGCATGTGCTGGCCTGCCGGTGATGGTCACGATACCTGCCGGGTGCCGGGCTCAATCGTGCCTTAATGGCGGGTTAGCGCAGGGCTGGCACGCTCCTGTTTATAGCGGCGCCTGTGCCGAGGGTGGGGAGGAAGATCATGACCGCATCCCTGGAGAAGCTGTCTGGATTGCCATGCGGGGCTGAGTGCGACCGGCCGGCAGGGCCGCCCGGCTTCTTGTCCGCCTATCCCGGTTACCGGAGCACGGCGCTGCTGGACCAGCTGCGGGCGACCGAGTACTCCTACCTCGACGCGGGCGGCCACGTCTACCTGGACTACACCGGCGCAGGCCTGCCGGCCCAGGCGCAGCTGACCGCGCATGCCGAACGGGTACGCGGGGGGTGCTTCGGCAACCCGCACTCGGAAAATCCGACCTCTGCTGCGTCGACCGAACTGATCGAGCGGGTCCGGAGCGCGGTCCTGGCGCACTTCAACGCGCCGCCGGAAGAGTACGCGGCCATCTTCACCGCGAACGCCACCGGCGCGTGCCGGCTCATCGGCGAGGCCTACCCGTTCGGCCCGCGGACCCGGCTGGTCCTGACCCAGGACAATCACAACTCAGTCAATGGCATCAGGGAGTTCGCCCGGTCCCGCGGCGCGCACACCCAGTACGTGCCATTCTGCTCGCCCGAGCTTCGGATAGACGATGACGCGATCGGCCAGGCGCTGGCCCGGCGCGGGCCGGGCCCGCTGGGCGCGGCATGGCGGGTAGCGCGCGGCGGGGCGGTGCCCTGGGCCGGCCTGAGACTCCGCGCCCGGCGGCAGCGGCCGCTGGACCCGGAGAGGGGACCGGGCGCCGGGCGGCCAGCGGCCGCGCTGTCCGCGGCGCCCCCTCGCCGCCGGGGCTTGTTTGCCTACCCGGCACAGAGCAACTTCAGCGGCGTGCAGCATCCGTTGCGCTGGATAGAGCTGGCGCATGAACAAGGCTATGACGTGCTGCTGGACGCCGCGGCGTACGTGCCGTCGAACCGGCTGGACCTGTCGGTGGTCAAGCCCGATTTCGTGCCGGTCAGCTGGTACAAGGTGTTCGGCTACCCGACCGGTGTCGGCTGCCTGATCGCGCGGCGCGACGCGCTGGGCCGGCTACGGCGGCCCTGGTTCGCCGGCGGGTCGGTGTCCATCGCCAGCGTGCAGGGCGACTGGCACACGCCGGCCCGGGACGAGGCCCGGTTCGAGGACGGCACGCTCAGCTTCCTGCAGATCCCCGATCTGGCCTCGGGGCTGTCCTGGGTGTCCGGCATCGGGCTCGACCTGATCCACCAGCGGGTGATGTGCCTGACCGGCTGGCTCCTCGGCCGGCTCGCCGCCTTGCGGCACGGCAACGGCCAGCCGATGGCACGGATCTACGGGCCCGCCGGCACCCGCGACCGCGGCGGCACCGTCGCCTTCAACCTGCTCGATCCCGGCGGGCGCATCATCGATGAGCGCGCGGTGGCACGCGATACCGCCGCGGCCGGCATCTCGATCCGGGCCGGCTGCTTCTGCAACCCGGGCGCCGGCGAGGGCGCGTTCAACCTCACCAAGGCCCACTGGCGCAAAGCGGCGCCGGGACGCGCCCGTACCATGGATCAGTATCTCGACCTGCTCGGCCTGCCCAGCGGCGGGGCGCTGCGCGCATCGGTGGGCCTGGCCTCCAACGTCGAGGACCTAGAGCGATTCCTGGCCTTCGTGGAGATGACCTACCGCGATCGCCTCGCCGACACCACCGGCCTCACACCCAGGCTCGCCTGCTAGCCACCTGCGCACCGGGCAACCCGGGCGACACCGTAACCGACGGAGCAAGGTCAGTTGCCACAGCCGCGCCGTCTTGTCGATGCTGGCGGTGGCGAGCAGCTTTCTGGGTACGTCGGCATTGCAACACGTTTTACGACAGCCGCGGGGGCGGTGCGGCCTCCGGCCGCGACCCTGCAGGTGACAGTGTCTAACCCGCTATCAGCAGGCTCGCGCATTCTTCCCTTCTGCGGAATCTGTCGTTACGCTGTACGCATATCAAGGGGCGGGGCAAATCATGGCTGCATCGACTTTAGAAGTTTCGCGGATCTTCATCAGCTACCGGCGCGAGGAGACGGCGTTCCCGGCTGGCTGGATATTCGACCGGCTCGCGGCTCACTTCGGCAAAGATCAGGTCTTTAAGGACGTCGATTCGATCAAACCGGGTGACGACTTCGTCGAGGTGATTGCCGAGGCGGTCGGCCGCTGTGCCGTACTGCTGGCACTGATCGGCGACCAGTGGATCAGCATATGCGACAAGGCCGGGCACCGACGCCTCGACGACCCCAAGGACTTCGTCCGGATCGAGATCGAGGCTGCGCTAAGCCGTGGGGTTCGGGTCATCCCGATCCTGGTCGGCGGGGCGCAGATGCCCGACGAGAGCGAGCTGCCGCCGAGCTTGGCCGCACTGAAGAGGCGGCAAGCCCTGTCCCTTGACCCGCTCGACTTCGACAGCGACACTGGCAAGCTGCTCAGGTTCCTGGAGGCGACCACCTTCAAGGTGAAGGTGGATCCCGAGCCAGGCACACCTGCTGCAGCATCCGACCTGCATGCCCGCGCCCGGCAGGACGCCGAACGGGCCGCGGCGCAGCGTCGCCAGCAGATCGGGCAACTGCAGCGCCACATCCAGGATGCCGCTGGCCGGCAGGACTGGTACGCCGTCCTCGGGTTCAGCGACCAACTGGCCGCGATCGACCCGGCGGCCGCAGATCCTGAGGGCCTGGCCACCATGGCCCAGGATCAGATTGCACGCCAGGCGGGCGCCCAGCGGATGCGGGCTGCGATGCCGCCCGCCGCGAGTAGCGGGGCGGCTGGGCCGGGAGTTGGCCCGCCACCGGTCCGGCCGAAGCGGCGGCTGAGATACCGCGTCGCGGCCATCGTAGTTGCCATCGTCGCCGTGGTCGCCGTGGTCGCCGTGGTGTCCGCGCTCACTCACCAATCCCCGCCCTCGTCCACGGTCACCCTTCCTGCGGCCTATCAGGGCAACTGGCAAGGCGCAATCAACCAACCCGGATCGGGCACGGTGACCGTGAGCATGGCCCTCGGCCCGGGATCCGCGGGTGCCGAGGTCGGCACATTGGTCAACAGCACCCTGGGGTGCAGCGCCAGCGTCTACTTCGAGGGCGGCAGTGGGCCGGTCTATCTCCGTCTGGTCACTACGGAGAATGCCCAGGGTGAATGCGTCCCGTTCGCCTACGCCGAAACGTCGCTGACCTCGAGCGGCGGGCTCAGCTTCACGTTCGAGCAGTCCTCCGCAGTCAATCCGAACGAGCCGGTATCTAATGTCGACGCCGGATCCGGCGTGCTGAGCTCGGGCAGCTGACTGCTGGTCACTGCGAGCCGTTCCCGGCGGCTTGGAAGCACCGCCGATTCGGCAGGGAGATCTGATTTCCTACCCGGTACTCATTCCGCGGGCGGCGCAGGCGGCGCGGTCGACCAGACGGCGATCTGGCTGCGGTTGGCGAAGCCGAGCTTGGTCAGGATGTGCTGGACGTGGTTCTGCGCGGTGCGCTCGGAGACGTACAGGGCCGCGGCGATCTGCCGGTTGGTCAGCCCCTGCCCGACCAGCCGGGCGACCTCCCGCTCGCGCGGGCTGAGCGGCGGCGGACCGGCCGGCGGGCGGGCCCGTAGCCCCTCGATCCGCGGGAGAACGGCGCCATGCCGAGGTGCTGCGCGTCCGTCGCCGCCGCGGTCAGGTCGGCGACGGCCTGCTCCAGCGAGCCGAGCGCCGCCGCGGCCTTGCCCAGATGCAGCTCGACCGGCCCGAGATAGTCGCCGGCGCCCGCGCCGCAGGCGACGTGCCGGCCGCGCAGCGGCTCGAACTCGCTGGCCAGGTAGGCGATGTCGTCGGTACGGCCCAGGCCGATCGCCGCCGCGAGGCCCTGGGCCCAGGCGATCAGCCGGAGCGCGGGAATCGGCCGCCAGGAGCGGACCGGGTGGGCCAGTTCGTACATCCTGGCCGCCTGGTCGCGATCGCCCCGCTCCAGCCACATCAGGGCCAGGTTGACGGTGGGGAGCACGCTCGTCAGCGGGGTGTCCGCGTACGATCCGCCGGGCAGGAATTGCGGCGGGAACTGGTCCAGGACCGCGGCCATGCCGGATGCCTCGTGCCACCGGGCCACCGGCGCCTGCACCCGTCCCGCACAGCTGGCCAGGTCGGCCAGTTCCCGGGAGATGACCGGCAGCTGCCCGGCCTCGAACAGCGTATCGATCCGCCACAGCCGGCCCCACATCTCGACCCAGCCGCTGGTCCGCGGCGGACAGCTGGGCGACCACCGCCGAACGGACCAGCGCGTGGGAGAACCGGTAGTCGCCGAGCCGGTCACCGGCGACCAGGAAGCCCGCCGCCTGGCCTTCGTCGACCGGATCGAGCAGCGCGAGCACCGCCACCCCGAGCATCTGCGCGACCACCCCGACCGAGAAAACCGATGCCGGCTACCGCGGCGGCCCGCAGCACGTCGCGGCTGGCCGGGCTGAGCTGCGCGATCCGGTAGGAGGTGACGTCGAGCACCGTGCCGGGCACAGTGCCGGGAGCGGCCCGGGCTGCTCCGCGCGCATCCGGGCCAGCTCGCGGACCAGGAACGGGTTGCCGCCCGTTTCCACGTGTACCGTCTGAGCCTGCTCCGGCGAGGCAGCCTGCCCGGCCGAGGCCAGCAGCGCGGCCACCGCGACCGGGGGCAGCCCGGTGAGCGCGGCCCGCTCGGTGCTCGCGTCGGCCTGCAGCATCCGGATCAGCTCGCCGCTGCGGTCACCGGACGGGGCCGGCTCGCGGCACGTGGCCAGGATCAGCATCCGGACGCCGCGCAGCTGGCGCAGCAGGTGCGCGAGTAGCAGCAGCGACGGCTCGTCGGCCCACTGGATGTCGTCTAGAGCGCCGGTCATGTAGCCGTCAGGCGGCTTGCTGGTAACTATCGGTGACGGCCTGGCGGGCGATGACGTGGAGGTTGTGGACGACGGCGACACGGCGCAGGTCAAAC
>Ga0302184_10002811_pt1 | contig 10943 bp, 11 predicted proteins | sample I_Palsa_N3_3_FD_200233 | JGI IMG/M metagenome (GOLD analysis project Ga0302184, IMG submission 200233) | Peat permafrost microbial communities from Stordalen Mire near Abisko, Sweden - I_Palsa_N3_3 | ecosystem: Environmental > Terrestrial > Soil > Palsa > Peat permafrost | place: Sweden...
TGGGCGAGGAGCTGAAGCAGCACTTCCGGCCGGAGTTCCTGAACCGGGTGGACGACATCATCGTCTTCCACCAGCTCCTCCGTGAGGAGATCTTCAGCATCGTCGACCTGATGATCGCCAAGGTGGACCAGCGGCTCAAGGACCGCGACATGACGATGGAACTGCGGCCGGACGCCAAGGAACTGCTGTCCAAGCGCGGATACGACCCGGTCCTCGGGGCCAGGCCGCTGCGCCGGACGATCCAGCGGGAGATCGAGGACAGCCTGTCGGAGAAGATCCTGTTCGGCGAGCTCAGGCCGGGCCAGCTCGTGGTCGTGGACGTGGAGGGCAGCGGCGAGACCGCCAAGTTCACGTTCGTCGGCGAGCCCAAGCCCGACGTGCTGCCCGACGTGCCCACGGCCGAGCTGGTCAGCGAGCCGGTCGCCACCAAGAGCGGCGCGGTCGGCACCCCGGCCGGCAACTCGGGCAGCCAGGACGGCGGCGGGACCGCCTCCGCGCTCGGCTAACCGGCAAGCGCAGGAACCCGGGGCTTACGGTGCTACGGGCACCGTAAGCCCCGGGTTTCATGCTGTCTCGGCGTGGACCGCGAAGCCGGGCAGCGCGTAGCGCCCGTCCGGCAGCGGATCAACCAGGCCGTCGGCGACGAGCCCGTCCAGGGCGCGCGCCAGTTGCGCCGGGCCGTCCCAGACCGCGTCGAAATCGGACCGGCTCACCGGGGTACCCGAATCGCGCAGTACCGCGAGCAGCCGGCCGCGGCATTGCCGGTCCGTGCCGTCGTAGCGCTGGGTCCGGCGCCTGGCCGCCTCGGCCGGCCGGCCCGCGGCCAGCCAGGCGCACTCGCGGGCCACCGGACAGGCGCCGCACTGCGGGCTGGCGGCCGTGCAGACCAGCGCTCCGAGTTCCATCACCGCCACCGACCAGCGCGCCGCGATCGCGGGTTCGGCCGGCAGCAGCGACTCGGCTAGCCGCGTCTCCGCGACGGACAGCCCGGCAGGCGGCTGCGGTACGCCGGTGACGAGCCTGGCCAGCACCCGCCGGACGTTGGTGTCGAGTACCGCGTGCCGCTGTCCGAAGGCGAAGCTGGCCACGGCCGCGGCGGTGTAACTCCCGATCCCCGGCAGCCGGAGCAGGGCTTCGGCGTCGGCGGGCACAATCCCGCCGTGCCGTTCGGTCAAGATGGTCGCCGTCTCGTGCAGCCGCAGTGCCCGCCTGGGATAGCCGAGCCTGCCCCACTGCCTGATCGCCTCGCCCGGCGCCTCGGCTGCGAGCGCGGCCGGCCTGGGCCACCTGGCGAGCCACGCCCGGTGGGCCGGGATCACCCGGCTGACCGGCGTCTGCTGCAGCATGATCTCGCTGACCAGCACCGACCAGGGCGTCGTGCCGGGAGCGCGCCACGGCAGGTCCCGGGCGTGACGCCCGTACCAGGCCAGCACCGGTTCGGAGTAGGACGTCGCCATGATGCTGCCTATCGTGGCATGAGCCCGGCCGGAAACGGGCGGTTCCGGCGCCGGCGGGTCTTCGCTGCTGCGGGCGCGAAGGCTTGCATACTCTCCGTATGGAACGGAATCCATATCGTGACGATAATGACCGTGACGAGAATGACGCGGACCAGCCCGATTCCTACTGGCGCCGGAGAGTGATCATGCTGGTTGGGGGCCTGTGCCTGCTCGGCCTTTTCGCCTGGATCTTCTCCAGCGGCGGGAAGCAGCCCGCCAGCCCGGCGGCGAGGACTTCGCAGGCGTCCGGCATGTTGCCAGCCGCTGCCTACAGCGGCGCGCCGACGCCGACGGTGACCGGGTCCGGCGGGACAGGGTCGGCCATGGCCAGCCCGTCAGCCTCGGGTTCGGCCAGCGGCAAACCGACGGCAAGCAAGTCCCCGACCCGCGGCTCCGCCTCCGGCTCCGCCCGGGCCCACCCCACCAGTTCCGCCCCGGCGGCATCGGCGCGGGAACCCGGCGGCACCTGCTATCCCAGCGCGGTCGTGCTCAGCCTGTTCACCAGCAAGTCCGAGTACGCCTCCGGCCAGGACCCGGAGTTCGATCTTTACGCCGTCTCCACCGGCTCCGGAACCTGTGCCTTCAACACCAGCCCCAACAAGCTCCACGTGGTGGTGATGTCAGCGGGCCGCATCATCTGGGACTCGGCCGACTGCGGCCGCGGCGCCGCCAGCCAGGTCGCCGACCTCAGCCGCGGCGTCCCGATGCAGGAATCGATCACCTGGAACCGGACCATCTCGCTGCCCGGCTGCGTCACGCTGGCGTCGGCGGCGCGCGCGGGCACTTACCAGGTCCAGGCCAGGTCCGCCACCGTCGACAGCCCGGTGCGGACCATCAAGCTCGCGCGCTTACCGCTGGCTGACGTCTTATAGGTCGGTCCCCAGGACGGCGGAGAGCGCCTGGCGGATGTCCTGCACCTCCACCACCTGCATGAGCGGCGAAGGGCCGTCAGCGGGCTCCAGGGGGCCGCCGGAGGCCGCTGGCACGATGGCGCGCCGGAAACCCATCCGCTCGGCCTCGGCCAGCCGTCGCGGCAGCGCCGCGACCCGGCGGACCTCTCCGGCCAGGCCGACTTCGCCGATCGCCACCACGCCGCGCGGCACGCTCAGGTTCGCGGCCGAGCTAGCCAGGGCGACCGCCACGGCCAGGTCCACCGAGGGCTCGGTCAGGCGGACGCCGCCGACGGTGGCCGCGTACACATCCTGCCGGCCGAGCTTGAGCCCGGCCCGGCGCTGCAGGACGGCGAGCACCATGCCGACCCGGGCGGCGTCAAGACCGGAGGTGGCGCGGCGCGGCACCTCGAGCGCGGAGGGGCCCACCAGCGCCTGCACCTCCGCGGGCAGCGGCCTGCGGCCCTCGAGGGTGACCGTGACGCAGGTGCCCGGCACCGGCTCGCGGTGCTGGGACAGGAACAGCCCGCTCGGGTCGGGCAGCCCGATGAGGCCGTACTCGCCCAGGTCGAAGCAGCCGACCTCGTCGGTCGGCCCGTACCTGTTCTTCACCGCCCGGACCATCCGCAGTTGTGAGTGCCGGTCGCCGTCGAAGTGCAGCACCACGTCGACCAGGTGCTCAAGGGTCCGCGGGCCCGCCACCGAGCCGTCCTTGGTGACGTGCCCCACCAAGATGGTGGCCAGCGAGCGTTCCTTGGCTACCGCGGTCAGCGCGCTCGCCACCTCCCGGATCTGGGTCACCCCGCCGGGCACCCCTTCCACCCCGGCGGCGGCGATCGTCTGGACCGAGTCGATGATCAGCAGCCGGGGCTGGACCTGATCGACGTGGCCGAGCACGGCGTCGAGGTCCGTCTCCGCGGCCAGGTACAGCTGATCGCTGACCGCTCCGATCCGGTCGGCGCGCATCCGCACCTGGGCGGCGGACTCCTCGCCGGTGACGTAGAGCACCGGCCCCGACTCCGCGACCAGCGCTCCCGCCTCGAGCAGCAGCGTGGACTTGCCCACGCCCGGCTCGCCCGCCAGCAGCACCACGGCCCCGGGCACCAGCCCGCCGCCGAGAACCCGGTCCAGCTCATCGAGCCCGGTGGCCCGCGCGGCGGCGTTGGTGGCGTCGACCTGGCCGATCGGCACCGCGGGCGTGCTGACCGGCGCGGCACTGCGGTAGGAGACTGCCCGGATGCCTCCCCCAAAAGCCCCGGAAGCCCGGGACGCCCGGGCCAGCCGGGGAACTCCCGCTTCCTCCACGGTGCCCCAGGCCTGGCATTCGCCGCACCGCCCGCTCCACTTGGCCGACTGCCAGCCGCACTCGGTGCACCGGTAGCCGGCCGCCCCCGCCGTTGCCTTCGCCATGGCCCGCACCTTAGCGGCCACCTCTGACAATCTCAGTAAGCTGAAGGGGAACCTACGGAGGGAGTCCAGCGGTGAGCGGCGAGGCCAAGGCAACCAGTCCGCCCGTCGCCCTGTCTACCTCGTCCGTCTACCCCGAACGCACACCGGATGCCTTCGAGATGGCCGCGCGGCTCGGGTACGACGGGGTCGAGGTCATGGTGTATACCGATCTGGTCAGCCAGGACGCTGACGCGCTGCAGGGACTGCGTGACTACCACCAGATCCCCATCCTGTCCGTGCACGCGCCGGGCCTGCTGCTTACCCAGCGGGTGTGGGGCCGGGAGCCGTGGGAGAAGCTCAGGCGCGCTAAGGACCTCGCCGAGCGCGTCGGCGCCCGGGTCGTGGTGGTACACCCGCCGTTCCGCTGGCAGCGCGAGTACGTCCGGGGATTCGAGAAGGGCCTGGCCGCGATGACGGAAGAAACCGACGTCCTCTTCGCGGTGGAGAACATGTACCCGCTGCGGGCCGGCGGCAGCGAGATGGTGCCGTACGCCCCGCACTGGGACCCGACCGCGCTGGACGTCCCGCACGTCACCCTGGACCTGTCGCACACCGCCGCTTCGGGCTCCGACGCCCTGGTCATGGCCGCCGAGCTCGGCGGCCGCCTGGCCCACGTGCACCTGGCCGACGGTACCGGCAACCCCTCCGGTCCGGTCCCCGACGAGCACCTGGTGCCCGGCCGTGGCAGCCAGCCCTGCGCCGAACTGCTCGGCCACCTGCTCACGACCGGCTACCAGGGCGCGGTGGTGGTCGAGGTGAAGACCACCCGAGCGCCGACCAAGGACGTCAGGATCGCCGACCTGGCGGAGTCGCTGGCGTTCGCCCGGCGGCACCTGGCCCTGCCCGCGAGCCAGGCCAGCCGAGGCTAATTCCTCGCATAGCCCCACCTGGTCGGCGACCAGGATCGGCCGGACGGCGCTCCGGTGATGTTCGGACGCCCCGCTAGCCCGCCGAGACCCACTGACACAGTTTTCGCGCACCTGTGCTAACCCATAAGCCTTTCCCGGGGAGCATTCGGGCTTAAGGGAGTATTTTGTGGTCTATAGTGCACAAAAAGCTCCCTGAAGCCTAAATCCTCCCGGAAACGATGGCCGTCGGTCCGACTCAGGACCGAAGGTCGAGCGCACCGGTCACAGCAGGCTGTACCGGTCACTCCAGGCAGCGCGCCCGCCTCGCCCGCCTCGCCCGCCTCGCCCGCCTCGCCGGCCCGCCCGCCCGCGCCCTGCCCGCCGCGGCCGAGCCCGGCTGCTTGCTGGGTGTTTGCAATTGCAAGCGGGCGGTGGCAAACTGGGGGCATGCCTAAGGTGACAGTGAACTCGATCGGTGAATACATCCGGGAGCAGCGGGAGCAGGCCAAAATCTCGATGCGTCAGCTGGCCCAGACGGCCGGGGTTTCCAACCCGTACCTCAGCCAGATCGAGCGCGGCCTGCGCAAGCCGAGCGCGGACATCCTGCAGCAGATCGCCAAGGGGCTGCGCATCTCCGCGGAAGCACTCTACGTACAGGCCGGGATCCTGGAAGACCGGCCCGCTGACTCCGGCGTTCGTTCGGCTCTGCTGACTGACCCCGAACTTTCGGAACGGCAGAAGCAGGTGCTCATAGAGATCTATGAGTCGTTCCGCCGGGAAAACCTGGCCGCTAGCGAGAACGCGCAAGCAGAAGCCATCGCGCTGGCCGTGGCCGCGGGGGATCCGGACCTCGGCGACGGCGCCCCGGGCGCGGAAGAAGCGTTCATCGCGGAGGCCGAAATGCTGGCCGCCGAGGTGCCAGACGCGCCACCCCCGGGCACCGAAGCAGCGCCGGGCACGGAAACAGCGCAAGCAGCGCAAGCATCGGAAGCAGCGCAAGCATCGCCGGGCGCGGATGCAGCGCAGGCACCGGAAGCGGCGCAAGCACCAAACAGTGCCTCCGATTAGGTAGCGTGATCATGTGTTCGCGTCTAGTTCCGCCTATACCCCGCTGACGTACTTCTTCCTGGCCTTGAGCTTCGTGGCCTTCGGCGTCGAGGCCTTTGCCTTCATCGACGCCATCAGAAGGCCAAGCCAGGCCTTCCCCGCGACCGGCAAGCGAACCAAGCGGCTGTGGCTCATCATCTTGGGCGTGGCCGTGGTGGTCGGGCTGGCGGGGGCGGTGTACGGCGTGGGCCCGACGTCGATCCTGCCGGTCGCGGCGTTCGTCGCGGCCGCCGTCTACCTGGCCGACGTCCGGCCCAAGGTAAAGGAATTCCGCGCCGGCGGCGGCACAAGCCAGGGCCCGTACGGACCCTGGTAAGCCCAGTCCTCTCAGCCGAACAGCCCCCTCAGACGCGAAAAGTCCGGGTCAGGCGCCAACAGCCCGCCTCAGACGAAAAGCACCGTGATGGGCACCGTGACCAGCAGCGCGGCGGCCAGGCAGATCGCGACGACGACGGCGGTGGGCAGCGGCCGCACCGGCTGAAGCAGGCGAGTGACCCTCGCGGCCACGTCGCCCTGCCCGGCGGCCAGGGCGCCCGGGGGCGCCGGGCAGGGCGTCGCGGTGCCGAAGCGCACCAGTGCGGACACCAGTTCGCGCGCTGGGCGGGCCCGCAGCGCGCGGTCATCGGCCAGCATCTCCACCAGCAGCGCGACCGCGCCGTAGGCGTCTGTGCAGGTGCCGGACTTTGGAAAGGCGCGCCGCAGCGCGGTGAACGGAAGCAGCACGAGGTCGTGCCGTTCCCGTAGGTGGGCTCGCTCGTGCGCGAGCAGGGCGGCCAGTTCGCCGCGGCCGAGCAGTTCCAGGGTGCCGACGCTGACCACGATCTGCGAACGCAGTCCCGGCAGGCAGTAGGCGGCCGCGGTGGGGTAGTCGACCACGAGGGCGCCGGGGACCTTGGGGTCGCCGTGGGCCAGCAGCGTGAGCAGGACCCGCTGCCGCCGCCTGGCCGCCAGCGCGGCCGCGGACGCGGCGACCAGCACCCAGCAGAGCAAGGCGAGCAGGATCAGTCCGGCGGCCAGGCAGGCCAGCCGCATGCCGACCACGATTATCGGCATCGCGCCCACCGCGCCAAAGCCGTCCCGGACCCGGAACAGCCCCCCGGCCCGGAACATGGTTCCGACGTGCAGCACCGACCGCACCAGCCCGATGGTGCTGTCCGGCAGGGCCAGGCCGAACAGGGTGCCGACGGCGGCGAGACCCGAGGCCAGGCCCAGGGCCTGCCAGAGCAAGATGGCCGCGGCCGGCGACCGGCGCGGCCACCTGGCCTGCGCCAGTGCGGTAGCTCCGAACGCGCTTCCGATGGCGACTACGGCGAGGAGCGCCGCGTCCTCAAGTCCCGTCATCTTTCTCGCCGCTACCTTCGATTACTTCCAGGGCGTCGCGCAATACATCGGCCTCGGGGCCAGACACGGACTGTGCGAACCGTGTCAAAGCCGCCGTGCGGTCTCCGGTCTGCTCGAGCGCGGTCAGCATGAGTTCGGTGACGTAGGTCTCGCGAGTAGCGGCGGGGCGATAACGCCAGGCACGCCCGTCGCGTTCCCGTCTGGCGAAGCCCTTTTTCGCGAGCCTGTCGAGCACCGTCATGACGGTGGTGTGAGCTAGATTACGCTGGGTCAGCCTAGCACTGACCTCGCGCACCGTGAGGGACGTATCCGTTGCCCAGAGCACGTCCATGATCGCCCGTTCTAGTTCACCCAACCGGTTCACGGTCGTCAATGTACCCCGTATCGAGGGTGATCCAATAGGCGGGACGGCTGTGAATCGATGATGAAAATGATGAAAGATCAGACCGTAGCTCAGCGTTCCGTCGATCCGGTCCGATCGCCCGAGGTCGAGCCCGAGGTCGAACCTGAGGTCGAGCCCGAGCCCGGGCGGTCGGGGTCGGCGAACCGGGCAAAGGCGCGCAGGTTGGCCAGGGATTCGCCGCGCTTGGCCCGCCACGCCCATTCCCGCCGGATGGCGGAGGCGAAGCCGAGTTCCAGCGCGGTGTCGAAGTTGTCGTCCGAGTAGCTGAGCACGCAGCCGAGCAGCCGGTCGATGTCGGCCACGGCGACCGCGCCGAGCGGAAGCCGCCCGGTCAGGTAGACATCACCGACCGGGTCGAGGGTGAAGTGGACGCCGTACATGCGCCCGTTGCGCTCGAGCAGGAAGCGGTAGAAGGCCTCGTGGTTCTCATCGGGCTGGCGGCAGAAGAACGACTCCACGCCGAGGCTGTGCTCGCCGACCACCAGCCACGTCATGGTGGCCAGCTTGTGCTGGCCTTCAAGCTTGACCAGGAACGCCCCCGGCCGGGGATTCTCGTAGGACAGCCCCAGCTCGATCAGCGCCGCCTCAACAGCGTCTTCTGGTCGCTTCCGCGGCGCTGTGTCTTCTGGTCGCTTCCGCGGCGCTTCGAGGCGCCGCCTTCCCTCGTCGCTCGTTCCTCGCTCCTCAGTCCAGGCGGCGCCGCGCCGCTGAAGCTCCGGTTAGGCGCGCACGGTCTCGGCGCCAAAGGCGTCTCTGGCGCCCATGGCGTTCATGGCACCGGTATACACGTCGATCAGCTCGTCCGCGGTGGCGGGCCAGCCGAACGCGGACGCGTGCTCGATCGCGCCGCGGGACAGAGAAGCAAGCAGGCCCGGCGAACCGATCAGCTTCTCCAGCTCCCGCGCCCAGACGGCCGGATCGTGCCCGTCCACCAGAACTCCCGAGAAGCCGTCTCGCACCGCGGTGCGCAGGCCGCCCACGGCGGCCGCGACCACCGGGGTCCCGCAGGCCTGAGCCTCGAGCGCGACGAGCCCGAACGATTCGGAGTGTGACGGCACCAGCACGATGGTCGCGGCCCGGTACCAGTCGGCCAGCTCTCGCTGCGGGCACGGCGGCTCCTGCCGGACGCAGCCGGAGATGCCCAGTATGGCCGCGAGTCCGTCGAGCCTGCCGGGGGCGCCGACCTCGGAGCCGCTCGGGCCGCCGACGAAGACCACCACCAGCCGGTCCGCCAGCGCGGGGGAGGACCGCAGCAGCTCGGCGGCGGCCCGCAGCACCACGTCGGGGCCCTTCAGCGGCTGGATCCGGCCCGCGAAGACCAGCACCACCGCGTCAAGAGGCAACCCAAGCCGGGCCCGCGCCGAAGCAGCCGCCGAAGCCGAAGTAGAAACAGAAACAGAACCGGGGGAGAACAGGGACAGGTCCACGCCCGGGCTGACCGTCTTGACCCGCCGCGGGTCGGCGCCGTACAGCTCGATGAGCTGGCGCGCTTCGGTGGCGGTGTTGGCCACGAGCCGGTCCGCGGCCGCGATGACCTCGCTCTCGCCCCGGATCCGGGCCTCCGGCTCGGCGTAGTCGCCGTTGGCCAGGGCCAGGTTCTTGACCTTGCCCAGGGTGTGCATGGACTGGATGAGCGGGACCCCCCAGCGCTCGGCCGCCACGGCGGCGACCTGCCCGGACAGCCAGTAGTGGGCGTGCAGCAGGTCATAGCGGCCGGGCTCGAAGGCGGCTTCGGTCCGCAGCACGCCGAACGTGAACGGGCAGATCTGGCCGGGCAGCGAATTCTTGTCGAGTTCGGAGAACGGCCCGGCGACCACGTTGCGGACCAGCACGCCGGGGACCAGCTCGACGGCGGGCGGCGCGTCGGGGCAGACCGCGCGGGTGAAGATCTCGACCTCGATGCCGCGCCGGGCGAGCTGCTTGGCCACCTCGACCACGTAGACGTTGAGGCCGCCCGCGTCGCCGGTGCCCGGCTGGTCCAATGGCGATGTGTGCAAGCTGATAGTCGCGATACGCCGGGGACTCCGCTGTCCCACGCGGGCACGATGCACTTCGGACACGTTTGTAACCAACCCCGGCAAGCCGCCGCCTGTTCCCTCCTCTAGGCTTTGGCGCTATGAGGACGCTGGTGCTGCTTCGTCACGGCGAGAGCCAATGGAATTCAAAGGGCCTGTTCACCGGGTGGGTGGACGTCGGGCTGTCCGGGACCGGCGCGCAGGAGGCCGCGAACGGCGGCGCGCTGCTGGCCCAGGCGGGCCTGCACCCCGACGTGGTGCACACCTCGGTGCTGACCCGTGCCATCCAGACCGCCAACATCGCGCTGGAGGAGGCGAGCCTGCTCTGGCTGCCGGTGCGCCGGTCCTGGCGGCTCAACGAGCGGCACTACGGCGCGCTGCAGGGCAAGGACAAGGCCCAGACCCGGCAGGAGTTCGGCGACGAGCAGTTCATGCTGTGGCGCCGCTCCTACGACGTGCCGCCGCCGCCGATCGCCGACGACGATCCCCTGTCCCAGTTCGGTGACGCCAGGTACGCGGTCCTGCCGCCCGAGGCCAGGCCCCGCACCGAGTGCCTCAAGGACGTGCTTGAGCGCATGCTGCCTTACTGGTACGACGCCGTGGTGCCCGACCTCGGTCCTGACGGGACGGTGCTGATCGTGGCGCACGGCAACTCGCTGCGCGCGCTGGTCAAGCACCTCGACGGGATCAGTGACGCCGCCATCGCGGAGCTGAACATCCCGACCGGCATCCCGCTCGTCTATACCCTGGACGACGACTTCCGGCCGGCCGTCGCCGGCGGCCAGTACCTGGACCCGGGCGCCGCCGCGAAAGCGGCCGAGGCGGTCAAGAACCAGGGCCGCTGACCGCCAGGGCCGCTGACCGTGAGCACCGCGCCGCCGATGTCCGGTAAATCCGACATGACGGCAAGTTGTCCGTAAAGTGAACAGCCGCCGAAAATCGCCCGGCGGCCGGTATCGCGCTATGGGTCTTGAGCCCGGACCGCATACCATGAGCTATGTGAGTCTTCACCGTCTTGGCCTGCGCGTATGACGGCGATCGCGTGGCGATAAGAACCAGAGCGCCGGGCGCAAGCGCCGCGTCACGGGCCCGAGGCGCCGCCGTGCGCGCCAGCGGATCCCCCGCCACCAGGCGGGCTCGCGGGGCCCGGCTCCGGGCCGCGCAGCAGCCCACCCGGCTGCCGCCGGGCATCGCCTCGGTCCTGTCCGTGCTTTCCTCTTCCGCCGTGGTCGTCGACGGCAGCGGCCGGGTGCTGCGGGCGAGCGCGGCGGCCCGCGCGTTCGGACTGGTCAAGGGCGATCGCCTGATGGTCAGCGAACTGGCCGCGCTGGCCCGCCAGGTGCGCAGGGACGGGGAGATCCGGGAGGGCGAGTTCGAGGTCCCGGTGCCGCGGT